>OHSP01000945.1_pt1 | contig 12670 bp, 7 predicted proteins | sample 1578711 | NCBI WGS metagenome assembly OHSP01 (sample SAMEA3879584, study PRJEB24766) | human gut metagenome | biome: human-associated habitat; feature: feces | place: USA | collected 1985/1987
TAACAACGGGGTCAAATCCGGCTTATTGTATTTGTCAATTGGAGTAGGAACGGCTACAATGAAGAAAGAAGCTTCCTTCAACTTCTCAATAGAGGAAGTAAACTCTATATCTACATTTTCAAAGGCTGAACCATCCAGTTCCCCACAAGGATCAATCCCCTCGCGCATCTTTGCCAAACGTGACTCATTTATATCAAAACCAATTACTGAAATCTTCTTTGCAAATTCCAGAGCAATGGGCAAACCTACATAACCTAAACCGACCAATGCCAGTTTAGCCTCTTTATTTACTAACTTATTATACATAACCTTCAAACAAAATTAAAAATTAAAAATTAAAGAACTAAAAATTAAAGTTTAGCAACCTTACCTTCTTTCAACCGATAACGTTCCTTACTCTCCGGACAAACTGCAACCCCATCTTCATCAAAGTCAAGCCTATGACCGTATTCACTCATCCAACCCATCTGACGGGCAGGATTACCAACCAATAAAGCATAAGCAGGAACAGTTTTAGTAACTACCGCACCGGCACCGATAAGCCCAACGCCATGGATGCCGTGGAGTACCTGAAGACCGCCCTGGCCGACAAGGGCTATGAGGTCGGTACAATTAAGAACAACAGCGGCACCTATGAGTTCACTCTGAATGATGTGGAAGGCGCTGCGAAGTTCAACTCCAGCACTGGAATCATTGAGGGCTATGCGGTCTCCATCAACGGCTCTGCCAAGCTGCTGAACAAGACCACTCAGATTCAGAATCTTGGTCTGAAGTCCGGCCTGTATGTAGCAATCACTGATGACGAAGGCAATGTCACCTACGAGAAGATTGCCAGCAATTCTAATGCCATTAAGGATGGCTACCAGTATGAAGATGGCTTCTACAAAGTTATCAAAACTGTTGCCAAGACTGGTACTTTGAACGATGATAGCAGCATCACCGTTGCCATCTCCGATCTCGACGCCAACGACCTGTACATCAAGTCCGGTGAAGAGGTCGAGATCGAGGTCACTCTGATCGCTCAGGCCGACACTGACTTTACACTGAACAAGGGCATCAATGTTGACACAGTTACAAGCAACAATGGCGGTGCTCTGACCGGCGATGTGAAGAACGTCTCCCTGTGGGATGCTGGCGATATCGCTCCCAAGTCCAGCGGTACTGCGGACTCTCAAACCCTGACGGTTAAGATTTCCGACAGCACTCCGATCACCAATGACATCACTCTGACTGTCACCCTGGCTGACGCCAACGCCTGAGATTCTCTTCGGTATATCAGCATTTCTTTATAACGAAAGCCCCCACTCTGAAAAGAGTGGGGGCTTTTGCTCATTTTAGTCCCGGGCACAGGTAGTCAGCCCAGAAACAAGCAGGAACTATTTTTCTGAGAAAGCCGCCACGCCGCCCCGGCAGAAACAGCCCATAAATCCAGACGCGCAAGCGTCCATCTTCCCAACAGCCGCGGCTGCCCCCTGCCCGGAGCACAACGCAGCGGGCGCCATCACATCAGGCACACCAGCAGCGTAAAGGCCAGGCTGATGGGGATGCAGAGGGAGTGGATCGCCCCCACGGCGCCGGAATCACAGCCGCACCGCTCACAGTAGGCCAGGGAGACAGAGGGCACCGGCGCCAGAAGGCTCAGCACCAGCACCTGCCGGACCCCGGCGGGCAGCGGCAGCATCCAGCAGACGGCGGAGGCCGCCAGGCCGAATCCATAGCGCAGCAGGACCACCCGCAGAACATCGGACCGGCTCTCCTGCGGGATCCGCGGCTCCAGCAGCAATCCGATCATCAGCATCGCCAGAAAGGCGTTGGCCTGGCCGAACATCCCCGCCACGGTGTAAACCGTCTGCGGCAGGCGCAGGCCGAGCAGCCCCAGGAGCAGAATGGCCAAAAAGGTGTCGAAGGGCACGGAGCGGAGCATTCTGCCCAGAACAGAGCGGACCGTCAGGCGCTCCCCGCCGGTGAGGGCGGCCGTCAGCGCATAGGCGCCGCCGCAGTTGAAGGGGCTGTTGCCCGCGTCAAACATGGAGACGGCCAGCAGCATGTCCGGCGGCAGAAAGCTCTGCACAAAGGGCAGGACAAAGGTGCCGATATTGTAGCTGGGGGCGTTGAGCAGGTAGAGCGCCCGGACGGGCCCCGGCCGCCTCCGGGTCACCAGGGCGGAGACAGCCAGCAGCAGGACATTGGCGGCTGCTGCCGCGGCGAGAACCGCCAGCAGGGACGGAACCAGCCTGAACGCGCTGAAGCTGGAGAGGAGAGCCCCCGGCAGCGTCAGGTTGACGATGATCCTGGACAGCAGACGGGCATCGCCCTGCTGAAAGACGCCCCGTCTCTTGAGAAGGTATCCCAGCGCCACGATCAGCAGCAGCCCGCCGGTTTTGATGAGTAAAGCGTCCATGCCGAAACCTCCTGAAATGGACACAGCCACCAGGACGTGCCTGGTGACTGTGCCGGAAAAAAGAAGAAAAGAAGATTGGGAAAAATCAGTGCTCAGAGTTGAGGCGCTGCCGGCTGCGGCTGACCACCGCCTGGATCACAATGAACAGGCACAGCAGCAGGGCGATGATGATGCGCGTCCACCAGGCGGAGAGCGTCCCCTGGAAGGTGATGAAGGTTTGGATCACACCCTGGATCAGCACGCCGAGAAGGGTGCCTGGCAGGAAGGCCACGCCGCCGGACATCAGCGTGCCGCCGATCACGGAGGAGGCGATGGCGTCCATCTCCATGCTGACGGCGTGGAGGGGATACCCGGAGAGCATGATGAGGGAGTAGACCACACCGGCCAGCGCCGAGCAGAAGCCGCACACCACGTAGGCGAGGATTTTCGTCCGTTTGGTGGGAAGGCCCATCAGCTGCGCAGACATCTCATTTCCGCCCAGCGCGTAGATGTTCCGGCCGAATCGGGTGAACTTCAGCACCAATGTGGCCGCAACCAGCGTCACCAGCGCGATCACCACGCCCACGGAGATGAATCCGCCGGGCAGGACATAGATCCGCGCGGACGCCAGCGAGGTGTACACGGGATTGTCAATAACAATCGTCTCCCGGGAGATGATCGCCGTCATGCCGCGGGCGAAGAACTGCCCCGCCAGCGTGACAATGAAGGGCTGCATGTTGAATTCCGTAATCAGCCAGCCCTGGACCAGGCCGAACACAGCCCCCATGGCCAGCACGATCAGGATGACGGCGGGCGCGGGCAGGCCCGTGTTCTGCAGCATCTGCGCCGACGACATACAGGTCAGCGCCACCACAGAGCCGATGGAGATGTCAATCCCGCCGATCAGCAGGACAAAGGTGATGCCGATGGTGGCAATGATCAGGGCCGCATTGTCGATCAGCAGGTTGCAGAACACCTGGGGCTTCATGAAGCCCCGGTAGTTCATCATGCCGACCACATACAGCAGCACGAACAGGCTCAGGGTGATGCCGAAGGAAAAATACCGGGAACCGACCAGGCGGTCTTTCAGGCTGCTCTTCTGCTTCATCTCTGCTTCACCGCCTTTTCTGCTGTGCGCTTCTCCAGAACACCCTTGAATTTTTCGGACTGGAGGAGGCAGATCAAAATGACCACAAGGGCCTTGTATACCGGCAGCTGCTCCGAGGAGACGCCCAGCGCGTACAGCGTGGTGGTCATCGTCTGGATGGTGATGGCGCCGATGATGGAGCCGCCGATGTAGAATTTGCCGCCGCTGAGAAGCGTTCCGCCCAAGGCCACGGACAAGATGGCGTCCATCTCCATGTTGAGGCCGGCGTTGTTGGGGTCCGCCGCCGCGATCATGGAGGATTCCATCAGTCCGGCAATGCCGGCGCAGATGCCGGAGAAGACGTACACCATAAAGATGATGGAGGAGACCTTGAGGCCCGTGCGCCGGGCGGCGTTGGCATTGATGCCCACCGCCTGGACGAACAGTCCCACAGACGTCTTTTTCTGGATTAGAACCACAAACAGCACCATGAGGGCGGCAATGAAGATGGTGGTAGGCAGGGGGCTGCCGGGAATGGTGGTGCCGATGTAGGTGAAGGGCTCATAGTACACGGTGACATTCTGCCCCTTGGTAATCAGCATGGCGATGCCTCGTCCGGCGGTCAGCAGGATCAGTGTGGCCACCATGGGCTGGATCTTCAGCTTGGAGACCAGGAAGCCGTTCCACACGCCGCACAGGGCGCAGACCAGCACGGCGATCAGACAGGCCGGCAGCAGCGGCATATTGGCTGTGCCGTCCCCTGCTCCGCCGATCAGGGAGCAGCAGATGGCGCCGGAGATAGCGATGACAGAGCCTTGGGAGATGTCGATGCCCCCGGTGGCGATGACGAAGGTCATGCCCATAGACAAGATCACCAGGATCGAAGCCCGGTTGAGAATGTCAATAATGCGCCCGTAAAACTGGCCGTTCTGGAACTCAATGGCAAAAAAGCCGGGGGTGGCAAACGCGTTGAACACCAGCAGCAGAGCCAGGGCAAACAGCGGCAGAAACAGGTGGTTGGACGTCACCTTTTTCACTTTTCCCATCATTTAGGCACCTCCTGCAATGGCTGCCATCACCCGGTCGGAGTTGATGTCGTCGCCGGTCAGTTCCGCCACCTTCCGCCGGTCCCGCAGGACTGCCAGGCGTGTGCAGGTGCGGGTCATCTCGTCAATCTCGCTGGAGATGAAGATAATGGACATGTGCTGCTCCCGGGCCAGCTGGATCACCATTTTCTGGATCTCCGTCTTGGTGCCGATGTCGATGCCGCGGGTGGGCTCATCCAGGATCAGCAGATCCGGCTGCGTCACCAGCCAGCGGGCGATGATGGCCTTCTGCTGGTTGCCGCCGGAGAGGTTGCGGATTAGCTGCTCCGGAGAGGAGACCTTGATCTGCAGCAGCTTGATGTACTCGTCGGCGATCCGCTCCTGCTCCTTCAGGGGGATGTGGTTCCACATGCCCTTTTTGGCCTGAAGGCCGATGATGATGTTCTCCCGGACGGAGAGGTCCCCGATGATGCCCTGAATCTTCCGGTCCTCCGGGCAGAAGGCGATCTTGTGGTGCATGGCGTCCAGGGGGGAGTTGAAATGGACTTCCCGGCCGTTCATCCGCAGTGCGCCCTGTTCGGGCTTGGCCACGCCGGCCAGAAGCTCTGCCGTTTCCGTGCGGCCTGAGCCCAACAGGCCGGCAAAGCCCACGACTTCGCCCCTGTGGATCTGCAGGTCAAAATTCTGGATACGGCCGAACGCGGAGAGTCCGTCGGCCTCGATCAGCACCTCGTCCCCGCACAGGGCGGTGTTTTTGCCCATGCTCTGAATATCCCCCAGCTCCTTGCCGATCATCTTGGAGATCAGCTCCACCCGGGGCAGCTCCGCCACGGCATAGGCGCCCACCAGCTCACCGTTGCGCAGCACCGTGATCCGGTCGCAGAGCTCATAGATCTGATCCAGGAAGTGGGAGACAAAGATGACCCCCAGGCCCTGGGCCTTCAGCTTGCGCACCACTGCGAACAGGCGCTGGGTCTCCTCCTCATCCAGGGAGGAGGTGGGCTCGTCCAGGATCAGCACCTTTGCGTCCACATCCACCGCACGGGCAATGGCAATCATCTGCTGGACGGCCACCGAGTAGCTCCCCAGCGTCTTTGTCACGTCAATGTTCAGATTCAGCGTAGTCAGCAGCTCCGCGGCCCGGCGGTTGATGGTCTTCCAGTCGATGCCGCCCGCCTTTTTGGGCTCACGGCCGATAAAGATGTTCTCCGCCACGCTCAGATTGGGGCACAGGTTGACCTCCTGATACACGGTGGAAATGCCGCACTTCATGGCCTCCAGCGGGCTGGAGGGGGAAATGGGCCTGCCCTCCATGGCGATCTTGCCGCCGTCCTTTGCGTGGACGCCAGTCAGGACCTTAATCAGGGTGGATTTTCCCGCGCCGTTTTCGCCGACCAGCGCGTGGACTTCACCGGAGTGCAGGGTGAAATCCACATTCTCCAGCGCGCGGACGCCGGGGAAGTATTTACAGATTCCCCGCATTGTCAACAGGGCTTCTTCTGCCACAGGTCATCACATCCTTTGTCTTGGATTCGGCGGGCCTGGCATCCCGCCGGAGGCCCTGGGGAGCCAGGGCAAAACAGTCCGCGGGCGGGGAGGACATCCCCCGCCCGCGGGATCATGGAACGGTTGGCGAAAGCCGGTCAATAGGTGCGGTTGGGCAGCTCCTGCTCGGCAATGTCAGCGGGGAAGATCCCCTCTTCCAGCTCAATGGTGGCGGGTACTTCTTCGCCGGCCACAATCTTCTTGGCGGTTTCCATCAGGGTCTCGCCGAAGTTGGGGGTGTGCTCCACGGCGCAGTTCATCTTGCCCTCGATCATAGCGTTGAACTCGCCCTTGGCGGCGTCGATGGAGACGATGACGATGTCCTCACCGGGCTTCAGTCCGGCAGCCTCAATGGCCTGAATAGCGCCCAGAGCCATATCCCCGTTGCAGGAGAAGAGAATATCGATCTTGTCCCCGTCGGACTTCAGGAAGGACTCCATGACCTCCATGCCCTTGGCACGGGTGTACTCACCGGTCTGGGAACAGATGACGTTGTACTTGCCGCTGTTGGGGGATTCGGCCATGGCATCGGTGAATCCCTGCAGGCGGTCGGCGGCCACGGAGGAGCCGACCGTGCCCTCCAGAATCGCCACCTGGAACTGATCGCCGCCGGCACGGGGAGTCTTGCCCTCAGCAGTCATATACTCGTCAACCCAATTGAAGGCATTAGCACCCTCCTTCAGGGCGTCGGCAAAGATGTGGGTCACATACAGAGAGGGGTCCGCAGTCACGCCGCGGTCCACCAGGACCACCGGGATCCCGGCGTCCTTGGCCTCCTGCAGGACCGTATCCCAGCCGGTCTCCACGATGGGGCAGAAGGAGATCACATCCACGTCAGATGCGATGAAGGAGCGGATGGCCTTGATCTGGTTCTCCTGCTTCTGCTGTGCGTCGGAGAACTGGAGGGTCACGCCGGCGGCCTCCGCGGCAGCCTTGATGTTGTCGGTGTTGGCAGTGCGCCACTCGCTCTCAGAACCGACCTGGGCAAATCCAAGGGTGATGCTGTCCTCACTGCCGGCATCGGCGCTTTCCGCGCCTCCATCACTGCAGGCGGCCAGAGACAGGGCCATCGCAGCGGCCAAAACGCCGGTCAACCATTTCTTCAGTTTCATACCTTTCAATCCTTTCTCGCTTTCTTCATCTTCCGAATGGGCGGTCTCGCGCCCTGTGTTAAATAATATACAAGACGCCTCCACCTTTGAAAAGAGGCGCTCCAACGGGTTTTTATTTGAATTTTACAGAAAAAAGTCCGGCCGGAAAGCCGGACTTTTGCTTTTTTCTGCTGCTTCTCAGCTTTTTTACGATTTTGCCGGAATCTGCAGTGTGACCCGAGTCCCGCAGCCCAGCCGAGAACTCACGTGAATGCCGTAATCCGCTCCATAGGCCAGCTGAATGCGCTTTTGAATATTGGGCAGCCCAAACCCGCCCTCGGAAATCTGGCCGAGATCTCCGGCCACCTCCCGTTGCACTTCCTCCAATTTCTCAGGCGTCATGCCGCAGCCGTCATCTGCCACCTGAACCACCAGGCAACCGTCCTTCACATCGGCGCAGACGCGGATGGTGCCGCCCCCCCGCTTCTTTTCAATGCCGTGGTACAGCGCGTTTTCCACAAGGGGCTGCAGGCTCAGCTTTTGGATCCGGCAGTCCAAGGCTTCGGGCTCCGCCTGGATCTCATAGTTCAGGATATCGGCATAGCGCACTTTCTGAATATAGAGATAGCTTTGGATGCAGGACAGCTCCTCCTGAAGGGACACCACTGCGCGGCCTTTGCTGAGGACCACCCGGAAAAACCGGGAGAGGGACTGGACCACCTGAATGACCTGCTCCTTGTCCCCGGACTCCGCCAGCCAGACGATGATCTCCAGCGTGTTGTAGAGAAAGTGGGGATTGATCTGTTCCTGAAGCAGCCGCAGCTCCAGCTGCTCCTGGGTGCGGGTGTCCTCCTCCACTTTTTCCATCAGGCGCTGGAGTTTTGCCGCCATGCGGTTGAAGCTCTTGTTGAGGATGGTGACCTCATTCTCCCCGGCATCTTCCATCAGGGCATCAAAGTCGCCCTCCGCCAGCCGCCGGGTGTTTTCCACCAGCGCCTGGATGGGGTCGTTGATGGTCCGGTTGATGCGCATCAGCAAAAATGCCAGAACCGCCACCATCAGCACCACCGCCGCCAGATCCCCCAGCAGCAGCAGCTGAAATCCGGTCTGGAGCATCTGATCAATGGACTCCCCCCAGAGCAGCTCCAGATAAATGTATTCCTCAATCTGGTTGTACACCAGGGCGGAGACATCCCGAATCTGCTCCAGCGTCACATTCTGCAGTTCCAGGGACACGTCCGCATCAATCTCCTGCCCCAGCTTCTGACAGTACCGCTGCAGGGTGCCGAAGGTGCGCGTGGCAATCTGCAGCTGGATCCGGCCGTTTTCAGAATTGTTCTCCTGCTTCAGCAGATACAGCCCCTGGCGAATTTCCTCCATGTGGTGGAAGAGCTGGGTCGTCTCCAGGGTGCGGCGCCCCGCCACCAGATAATAGGCGTCCAGGCTCACGTCATCCCGGACAGTGGGGATCAGCTTGTTTGCGGAAATGACCCGCTCCGCCAGGATATGGTATTCTCCCAAAAAGTGGTGGGACAGGCCGATAACCAGCAGGTTGATACTCAACATCCCCACCAGGATGACCGTAAACCCCGCCAGGATCTTGCTCCGTATGCTCCCACGGCGGCCCAGGGCGGTTTTCAGGGCGCCGGCTGCACGACTCATCCGTCTCATAGCGTGTGGGAGCGGCGGTACTGGCTGGGCGTCTGCCCGGTGTTTTTCTTGAACAGCATGCTGAAATACTCCATATTCTGATACCCCACCCGTTCTCCGACCTCACTGACCCGCAGATCGCTGGTAATCAGCAGGCGTTTGGCCTGGCGAATTCGGACCTCCGTCAGATATTCACTGAACCCGACGCCAATTTTGGATTTGAAAAGCGTGCTGAGGTGGTTGGGGCTTACAGACACTGCATTCGCAACCGAGGAGAGGGACAGCTCCGGGTCCATATAGTGGCGGTCGATATACGCTCTGGCTTGCTCTGCGGAGGGCGTGTGCCGGCTGCCCCCGGGGCGGACCTCCATCACCTCTTCGCAGAGCTGGCAAGCCAGTGTCAGGAAATCATCTACGGAATTCGTCAGCAGAATACGCTTTTCCAGCAGATCCTCCTGGCGCAGGGATTCCGGAAGGGGGATCCGGTTTTCCTGGCAGAACTCATGGACCACAAAGAAAAGCTCTGTATAGAGATAGCAGCGATAGACAAAGGAGGAATACCCCGACTCGATGGTCGGCCGGTAGTGGGCCCAAAACGACGGAAGCGCAGACGGCTTCCCAGTCCGCAAAAAGTCCAGCAGGGTGTCCCGCTGGAAGGAGGTGGAGTGGGACAGCGTCTTGCTGTCTGCGGACTCCCGCTGCTTTTTCTGAATCGTCAGCAGATGGTATGCTTTCGGCAGGTCGCTGAGCCGGGCCGCCTGTTTTCCAGGCAGCAGATGCACGCTCAGTCCCTCCTGCCCGGCCAGCGCATCCAGCCATGCAGAGAACTCCCGCAATTTCGGGGGAAGCCCGGCCGCGTCTTCCGCCAGCAGCAGGAACGTGGCCCGCTCCCCATCAAAGCCGGAGCCGTATGCCATTGGCGCGGCATACAGCTTGTCCCGCAACGCCTCCCGATCCGGTATCACACCGTCCAGCTCCGTCAGGATGATCTGGTAGGCTCCTGCAGCCAAAGAGATCCCGAGCTGCGCCGCACGCTGGAACATCTGCGCCGGTCCCATCAGGATGCCGCTGTACAGATTGCTGAAAAAGAGCTCCCGCTGTGTGATGCTATGGCTCTGCCGCTCAATCCGCCGTGCGCGGCATTCCAAAATCTGCGCCTTGCTGCGGTCCACGGCTTCCAGAATATCCCTGCTGGAGACAGGCTTGAGCAGATAGTCATTTACGCCCAGGGTGATGGCCTTTCTGGCATATTCAAATTCATTGTGTCCGCTGAGGATGATGATGCGGGTATCCGGCAGCTCCTTCCGCACGATCCGGGCCAGCTCCAGGCCGTCCATAAACGGCATCTTGATGTCCGTCAGCAGAATATCCGGCCGTTTTTCCAGGAGCTGCGGCAGAGCGACTTCTCCATCCGGCGCATCCCCCAGGAACAGGATATCGTGTTCCTGCCAAGGAACATTGTCTCGGATACTCTCCCGGGCAATCCGCTCATCCTCAACAAGAAACAGCGAAATCATGAGTCTCCTCCCCATACGCAGTGTTCTGAATTTCAAACAGCTCCCGCCGGCAAATCCCACCGAATCCATTCCATGCAATCGGAGAGGCAGCGTCCCGGCTGTGGAACAGGCGTTTTTCTTTATTATATCGTATTTTGTCGAAAAGAAAAGGTGCTGAATCATTTTTGCGGATTTTCCGGCTGTCGGCGTATATGCAAACCGCCGCACGGACAGGCCCCTCCATCGTCCCGGTTCGTGGGGAGAGAGCTATCGGGGCGACGCTCAAGATGCCGGGAGCACTTCTCTGCCGGGCTCACGCCGGATGTCCATGCCCATGTGCATATATACCGCACTTATCAGACAGCGTCTTGCAAACGCGCCAGAATACAAGCTTCTTTCGTAAATTACACTTACAAAAAGCGCCCAAGGGCATGATGAACCGTCCGGCAAAACAATGCTATTGTATATGGGGAGACTTACGCGCCTACTCATGCCGCGGAGTGATAAACCCGCTCCACAGCCGCCATACTTCTTAACATAATATTTTTTCTGCAACATTTAAAACCCGCAGTTTGAGAATGACACCGCGGCGCCGTCTGTTATGTTGCTGTAAAAGGTGTAAGCGACACGGAAAAGGGCCGGGTGGGCTGGAGCCGGAGCAAGAGAGCATTCAAGGGCTTGAGCCCTAAGACAGCGCGAAGCATTCACCAGATCATCGTCTCGGCTATGAAGCCAACAAATGCTTATCACAGCAGCTCAAAATACGGCAAAACCACGCAAAAATTCTTCCAGATGCCATCTAATTCTTTGAAGGCGCAAGAAACCCGGCTGATTTCTTTGGAAATCAGCCGGGAGAGAAGCGGAATGCAATACCAGGCGGTAGCCTGTGTCCACTTTGAAAAGGCAGAGAAAAAGGGGCAATGCCCACTGCTCAAGGTGCGGCAGAGATAAGCCTGAGATTTCCATCTATGAGCCGATGCTGTTTCAAACAGCTATAAAGCCAGGTTGGGTCTGCCAGACCAATTTGGGCTTGTTTTACATGGCCCCGTAAAAGGCAAAAAACGTCCCGGTACAAGAGCGCAGAGTCTCCTCCGGGCGGTATCGCGTCGGCCAACTGTGACGCAAAAAAGCAGAAAGCGTATGACAGCAGGCGTCAGGCCGGAAGCAGCATTCTATCCCGCCACGACGGGCAGAACGGGACTCCTTCCACGTACATATCCTGATTTTTTGTGCGCATTCCTAATTTTAGGAAAGTGACAGGCGCCGAAGCGCCTGCCCTTTTCTCGAAGCCGCAATCGCATTTCTGCCCGAATGCCCTGCAGTCTGCACGTAAGCCGCTTCCGGCTCATGCATTGACACGCGATGATGGCGGAAACCTGTACCCCATCGGTGGAGATGGGCTGATCCGTCCAAGTTACAACCGCTTTGGATACGGGAAATACTGTCAAGATGCCCTCGGTATGTCCCGCGGGTAATAAACGTCGTATTCCATAAAATAGTGGGACAAAGTCTCTCATATAGAACAATATGCAGAAGGAATCCGGGAATAATTTTTGAGATTCTCTCACTTGTTGTCTCCGCGCCAGCCCCCATTGTAATCCAACCTGGCGGGAATATCGGCGTGCGTCAGGCAGGAGTCGTTCACATCCTGATAAATCGTTGGGGTCCAGTGTTCAGAGCGGTTCCCTCCCCCCACATCTTTTTACACGTCCGATACCATAAGAACTCCCTTTTCAATCCGAAAACGTATGGCAGCATGAGGCTGATCCGGAGCATACTGACACGGTACTGCATCCGTAAAAAAGCATTCAACGCCAAACTGCGACAAAATCTGAATAATTTTTTTGCTGGGGCAGTCATCTGTCCGATCATCCGAGACCGAGATAACGGCGTACCGTGGCCGCAGCATCTCCAGAAGTCGGGATGTCAAGGCGTCCCCGTGCCCATGGTGGGGCAGCTTTATGAGGGTGCAGGGCGGGAGCTGGTGCCGCTCCCAGCAGGAGGCATACACATCCCCCGGCAGCTCAATCTCCTGCCCGGCATAGGATAGCCGCAGGCGGATACTGGTGTTGTTGATAAAGCCGTCAAGCGCCTCCAGGTCCCCGCTGCTGCCCGCGCCAGAAAGGACGGCGTCCCAGATGGAAGCCTGCCGCAGCCGGAGTTCTTCATCCTCCAGAAAAACACCGGCAGACAATGTCTCCGTCAGCCGCCGGCAATCACAGGGCGTCCGGATCAGCCGGATCTCCGTCTTCTGGCTTCGCAGATGGGCCAGGGCTTTTACATAAATCCCCATAGAGGTCATCAGACACCGGGCGCCGGCTGGAGCTCCCGGCACTGCCGGGAGTGTGTGACCCCACATCTCCTCCGGCGGGAGG
>OHSP01000961.1_pt1 | contig 12448 bp, 10 predicted proteins | sample 1578711 | NCBI WGS metagenome assembly OHSP01 (sample SAMEA3879584, study PRJEB24766) | human gut metagenome | biome: human-associated habitat; feature: feces | place: USA | collected 1985/1987
GACAGGTAAGCTGGCAGGCGTAGGGCGTATGGTAAGCAGGTCGGGCGACACTTCACAGTTCTTTTTGGATACAGTACGGAAATACAGGCGCGAGATCGGCGAGCTGGAATATATTTTTAAGCAGAGTTTACGTCGATGAAGATCATTGGTGCTTATGACGGCGACGTTAACCTAAAAAAGCAGCAGGAAGCGTATCTGGCCTCTAAAACAGCGGAGGAAAGCAGGGTTTATCAGTATTACTTGCGGCGTAAGGTATCGGTAGATATTATGATCATACGCGATGTTTCGGGCAGTACGTACCGATTTGAACGTGAATATGCAGAAGCGCTGATCGAGATTTTAGCGGCAGTTAATAATTTTGACGGTATCAGAACACTGGTAATAGATTTTGAGGGCGGGGCCAAAGTACGTAAAAGTTTTATTGATAAAGCCGAGCAGACTTCGATCGTACCGTTGTCTGGAGGGGGGACTAATCTGCTGCCGGCGGTGCGGTTGCTGCAGGAACAGGTGCTGAAGGGGAAGCGGAGATTGTTGTTTCTATTATCGGATGGAGAGATCAACGACCGTGAGCAGGCCGAAAGGGAGTTGAACGATTATTGCCGCAGGAATCAGATTGAGATGGTGAAGATAACTTTTGACGAAGAGGATAAATATGGCTATGAGCATACGACAATCATAAATCTGCACAGGTTTCTTGCCCGCAGGATTATCGAAAAGGGGGCGGCATACTGATATGGAAGGTTTGTTGAAGTGCCCGCATGGCCTGGTTACAGGCTGCGAGGAGCGGCAGGGGTTGAAAATCTATCGACATCTGCAGGACGGTGAGGCGTGTGGATTGCTGAATGGGTTGCAGCTGACGCCGGAGGAAATTTTGCTGGAAATGGGGCAGACTTTTGTGAGCAGCGATAATTTCACAGCTTTAGCACCATATGTGCGTGGTGGTGAACTTGCTGAGGGATATGTACCGCCGCAGGCCAGCACAGCGCTGAACGAATTTCTTTTGTTTTTTCACGCCAGTGCAGCGGTACGGAGTTTGATTTATGAAACAGTACTGACGGCTGCCGTAAGCGGCGACGATATTACTTTTAAGGAGCTGCTGGAGCTGGCGCTGTTTGCTTTGTGTTATGCTCGCTTTCAGGAGGAGACCAGGACGTATAAACGGAAAGTAAAAGAGTTGCTGCCATATTTTGGCGCCGGTTTGTTGGATGTTTTAGCAGCGTTAAAAATAGACTATTCGCGGCAATCGGCTGTCAACTGTTTTTATGAGGAGTATTTCTTCCAGTTGAAGTATGAATTTTGGGACAGGGAAGTAAGTCCGGAGAGACACAAACAGTGGCAGGCAGTGAAGCTGCTGGCATTAGGTATACAAAAGAAAAATACCTGAAGCATAAATGCTTCAGGTATTTTTCTTTTACTATTATTTTTTGAATAATTCAGGAACCCATTTGGCTGGATCGACTTCTTTAAATTTGCTGCGCTGGAAGTGCTCTTTAAGCCCGAAAGGTACGGTGCAGTCAAAAATAGTTTTGCAGGATATACCTACATCGCGGATCGAAGGCGAAAATTCGGGGGATTGGGAAGGATCGAGCGGATGGCAGCGAACGCCTGGGATAGTGATAACGTCGACATCGCCCTGGAAACGGGTATTCAAAGCCCACAGTACGTCGTCGGTATCAAACAGATCAACATCGTCGTCTACCAGGATAACGTGTTTCAGTTCCGAGAAAGCAGAGAAGGCTAGCAGAGCAGCCTGTCTTTGACGGCCTTCATCAGGCGGAGCTTTTTTGACGAATTGGATAACGGCCATATATTTGCCGCCGCCGGAGCAGTGGGCATATACGTTTTTGACATTGCCTGGCAGTGCTTTTTCCGTCATGCCGAGGATAGATGCTTCAGTCGGTATACCTGCCATATTGACGTGTTCTTCGGAAGGACCGATGCAGGATTGCATGATTGGGTCGCGGCGGTGGGTAACTGCTTTGACTTTGATCAGCGGGATTGCTGGTTTCATAGCGCCGGTATAGCCCGGAAATTCCGGCATTGCTTTACCGGTATTGCTGTTTTGGTCTTCGCGGACGCGGACATCAGGCAGCAGTTCGCCTTCGATAACATATTCTGCACGGGCGATAGCCTTTTCGTTGATAGTTTTGCACTGTACCATTTGCACGCCTTCGCCCCGTATACTGCCGGCTATGCTCAATTCATTGAAGCCGAGTGGAGTTGTAGGTGGTTCGAAGCAGGCGGCGATCTCGATGGCCGGGTCAACGCCGATACTGATGGAGATCGGCATCGGTTTGCCGGCTTTTTCGTATTTTTGACGGAATACGTCTAAGTGACGGCCTGGAACGAAATACATGGATATTTCGTCTTTGCCCTGCAGGCAGAGGCGGTGGATAGTAATATCGGTATCGCCGGTTTCAGGATCGGTGCCGTAGCAAAGCCCCATGGTTACATATGGGCCGGCGTCTTCTTCAGTATTGGTAGGGGCTGGGATCAGCTTGCGGATATCAAAGCCCTCTTCTGTTGCCAGATGCACTACTTCCTGACAGGGTGCCTGGTCAGCACTTACAACTACCGGAGCGATCGGGGTGGATACGGAGTCTTTTAAAAGAAAGCCCAGCTTTTCGGGTTCACATCCCAGCAGGTGCCCGACACGGGCACGGCTTGAAAGTACGCCGATAGCGACTTTAGCGCCGGGATGGCCTTTAACATTATTGAAGATCATGGCAGGTCCTAAGCGAGTCGGGCGTTTAACGGTGCCTTTGGCACCAACATAGCGGTAAATACCGGAGATCTCGGCACGTGGATCGGCCTCGACGTTGGTTTCCACCAACTGTCCGGGGATGGTACGCAGATAGTCGAGTGCGGAACGTAAATCATTGATTTTAGTAGTCATAATAAAGCCTCCTTAAATATACTGTACTGTGAATGGGAAGCTGCTGCCTGCAAGAAAGTAGAATCATTTTTGCGGAGACTGTTTTTTGCAATATCTAACAGTTTTCAGCTGACCGGTTTCAGAGCTGCACCAACTGACACCGGTGTTCAAGCAGCATTTCCTCTTAGGAACATCATAATACGAGTGGGAGTTTGAAGGCTATTCTAAATAGCAAAGCTGTTTTGACATATTGGAAAGATATAACCAATAGTTTGCATTAATAAACTTTTAATTCTATAAAGGCAAGACGTTATGCTCTATTGGAATACGAAAAAGCCTGCTTTTACCGTATAATCGTAGTAGATAAGCAGCTTCAGGCTGGGCAGAGTGAAAGCAGGTGAGAGAAATGAATTTTAATCAGTTGAGATATTTTGTCGCTATTGTCAAGCATGGCAGTTTTTGGTCGGCAGCACTGGAAGAATACATTTCTCAGTCTTCGCTGTCCAAGCAGATCAAAGCTTTGGAAACCGAGCTTGGGGTAGTGTTGTTTAACAGGACTGGTAATAAGATTACTCTGACGGAAGCAGGCCAGTGTTTTTATGATTATGCGCTGCAGCTGCTGGAGACAAAAAACGAAATGCACCAGGAGCTGATGGCTTTTGAAGATACGCCGATCGAAGAAGTGAAATTCGCTTCGATTCCAATCGTCAGTTCCTATAAGATATCAACGCTGCTTTCTGAGTTTCAGAAAGTCAATAAAAATCGCAGGCAGGTCGTTAATTATAATATTCTGGAAGAAGAACAGAAAGACGTACTGATGCTTTTAAAAAACGATAAGGTGGATTTTGCTTTTGTGCGCGACGGTTTTGACCAGCTGCCCGAATATGAGCATCGGCTGTTTATGACAGACGAGATCGGCCTGATTTGTTCGCAGGAAAGTGAGCTGGCACAGCTGCAGGAATTTGATTTTTCGATGCTGCGGGATGAAAAAATCATTCTGATTTCTCCTAAATCGGAAATTTACCGGATTTTAATGGAAAAGCTGCGGAAAGTGAACAAGGAATGTAATGTGGCGGCAACGATGACACGTCATAGGAATGTGTTTTCGATGGTGGCCAATAATGTTGGTATTACCTTTTTTACAAAACGGATGCTGGAGGAAGGACACAGCATTGAAGGGCTGAAATATGTCCCTCTGACGATGCCGATCTACAGTAATGTTTACATCGTTAAACGTAAGGAAAAAACTTTGAATGCGACGACAGAAAAATTTTGGAAGTTCCTTTGCGGTAAATATCAGGAATATCAGCAATAAAAAACCACTGCTCAGCAGTGGTTTTTTATTTATTGCATTTGAAAATATTTTTGCCAATAGATCCAAAAATCCTTGGTAATTTTATTGAGGCGACGTTTTTTGAGTTTTATCAGCGCCACATCGCTTGTGAGTTCTTCAACTAGAGGAACGGTACAGAGATGAGGGAAAAGTGTCAGGTCAACGAGACTGAGCGGCAGCAGCGAAATATTTGGCGCCGTCTGCAGGATCTCCATAAGGATCTTGTGCCTTGTTGTCAGACATTTTGTTTTTTTCTCGATGCCGTGGCGTTCAAATGCTTTCATAACGATCGTATAAATGACCGATGAGGTATCTAAAAGTGAAAGTGGGTATTTTATCAGGTCATTCAGGGAAACAGCTTCTTTTGTACTTAAAGGATGATTTTGATTGCAGACCAGAACAAAAATATCTTTCTTATATGGAATACAGTCAAAGACATCTACTTCATCAAGATAATCAGTACGTATCAGCGCAATGTCGATGGCTCCGTCAAACAGCTCTTTCATAACTTCCTGCTGGTTGGTCTCGTGCATATCGATAACGACGTTAACATCGGGTTTATAGTTGGTTGTAAATTGGGCTATCTGAGCGCTGATACCATAGGAGGATACTACAGGTATTGACCCAAAACGAATAGTATTGGACTTCTTGGTAGCAAATTCATCTAAATAAAGCAGCATATCGTTGTGTTGTTTGATGGTCATTTCAGCATATTTGGCAAATTCCGCACCTATTTCAGTCAGATAGACCTTGGAATGTTCGCGTTTGAAGAGATCGACACCCAGTTCTGTTTCCAGGGCTTTTATCTGTTTGGACATTGACGATTGGGAGATATACATATCATCGGCAGCATTTGAAAAGCTACCTGTTTTGACAATGGCCAGAAAGTATTTCAATTGATTAAGATTCATAAATTCAATCCGCCCTTCTGTGCAAATTAAAACACGATAGCAAATAGTAAAAAAATGAGATTTGTTTTAAAATCTTTACCTTCTTCATTTAAATTATATTCGATTTTGCTATATACACATATTCGAGAATGGAATACAAGCTTTCACCTTTGGAAATTCCTAACAAGAATGACGTGTTTATTTAACTGAATTGCCTTTTAGACGGGCTGGTTCTATGATGAAAAGCAAGAAAGAGAATTGCTGGAGACGAAAGGGAAGGAGGGGAAAAAGATTTTTAGGAGCTGTCAAAAAGCTCTTGCTCATTAGCATAAGGATACTCCATAACTTAATAAATTACAATAATTAAATTTGCTGCACATAAACTTAATTATTAAAATAGATATTTTATTGGTTGTGGATGTTCAAAAGTTGTAAGAGATAGGAGGTTTTATTTGTGGGAATGAATAAAGCGAGAATAGGGTTTATTTTAGGCATTATCGTAGCACTGTTGTTCGGCACGGCCGATATCCCAGGACTTGCAAGAAATGGTCAGATATGTATGGCGCTTTCTTTTATGACCGTAATTTTCTGGGGCTTTCAAATCACTCAGCCGGGTTATACTTCCGGTCTTTATCTATTGCTCCTCGCAGTTTTTGGGGTTGAAAAACCTGCTCTCATTTTTTCGACCTGGACTGGTCCAATGATGTTTTTGATTGTAGGCGCTTATTTGATTGCCGGTGCAGTTAAAGAATCTGGACTTGGCGAACGTATCGCTTATAAATTTATCATTTCTTATGTAACTTCATTTAAGAGTATTATCGTGGCGATTTTTATTCTGACTTTTATCCTCAGTCTTTTGATTCCGCATCCCTGGCCGCGTGCTTTCCTGATTATGTCAGTTATGGCGGTCGTTATTAAAAGTGCGAATATTCCTCGTGTGGATGCAGTTAAAATAGGCTTTACTGTTTTTGCCGCTTCTGTTCCGGTTTCCCTGATCTTTTTGACTGGCGATGCTACTATCAGTCCGCTGGCAGTACAATCATCCGGTGTTTCTCTAGGTTGGCTTGGCTGGTTTAAATTGATGGGACCACCCAGTATTATCGTAAGTATTATTACCTGCTTTATGATTTTGTTCCTATTTAAGCCAACTCAGGAAGTACAGGTTAACAAAGAGGAAATGCGTGCTAAATTAGCAGCTATGGGTCCAATGAGTGGGAAAGAGCTTCGGACTGCCTTTTGGGTAACTTTAGCGATCATTCTTTGGATGACTGATACTCTGCATGGCGTCGATATCGGTTGGGTAACCTTGTTTATCGCAATGGCAATGAGCCTGCCTTTGGTTGGCGAAATTCTGACGCCGGCAAGCTGGAGCGGTGTTCCTCTGCATGTACTGATTTTTTTGACTGCTGCTGTTGCTATCGGACGTGTTGGCGGCGCTACCGGTATGAATGCATGGATAGCTCAGACAGTATTGCCTGGTACAGTTCCGTCTGATCCATATATCTTGGCAGCGTTTATCGCAACTATTTCAATTATTATACATATGCTTTTGGGCAGCGTTATCGCAGTTATGGGTATCATTATCCCAGCTATGATCACCTTTACCAGCCAGATGGGTATTACGCCGCTTGTTCCGGCGCTGCTCGCTTATTCGGCAGTTGCTTCTCACTATGTGCTGCCTTTCCAGCATTTGAACATGCTGGTCGGTTTGGGTGAAGATAACGGTATGTATTCACAGAAGGAAACGATCCGTTTGGGTATTCCGTTCATTATCGTTATCTATGTTATGACTGTACTGATTGAAGTTCCGTACTGGTCGATGTTAGGCTTGTTTGATAAATAATCTGCTGAAGGAGGGCTGGAGATGCGTCTGATCGTTGGTATTTCCGGAGCCAGCGGGGTCATTTTGGGCTATGAGATGTTGAAAGCTTTAAAATTGCTCCCAGATTGTGAAGTTCACTTAGTTGTAACTGAAGGTGCAGTTAAAAATTTTGAGTGCGAAACGGATCTTACCGTACAGGATGTATGCGCTCTGGCCGATGTTGTGCACAGCAATAAAAATATGGCTGCCAGTATTTCCAGCGGCTCGTTTAAAACTGATGGAATGATCGTAATACCCTGCAGTATGAAAACAGTCGCCGGGATAGCAGCCGGCTATACAGATAATCTGCTGCTGCGTTCCGCTGACGTTTGTCTAAAGGAGGGCAGGAAGGTAGTTATCGTACCGCGCGAAATGCCTTTAAGCAGGCTGCATCTGCGTAATATCAAGGAAGCTGCTGATTACGGCTGCGTCGTTGTGCCGCCGATGCTGACTTTTTACAATGGGTCAAATTCGGTGGAAAAGCAAATGCAGCATATCATCGGTAAGGTCCTGATGCAGTTTGGTATTGATTATAAGCATTTTGTGGCCTGGAAAGGGGAGGACTAAAATGCAGGCAAAGTCTTTTTCCTTGGGAGCGCAGGAATATTTGCTGGAAGCTGTGGCAGTACGCTGTGGTGATGATCTGACGGTCGTTATCGGCGGCGGTGAAAAGCAGCATATCGGTGCTGTCGCCGTAGGCGTACCGCGCCCCAGCTTAAAAGATAAAAATAGTTTCTTCTTCGGCATCGGTACTGTGCCTGACAGGGCATAAGGAAGACCTGCTGGCACGCAAAGCCGCCTTAGAACTGGCCAGGATGCTTGGACATACTGTTACAGTGACCGTAGGCCTGCATATCGATGATGCGTCGGCTGAGGCGATAGCGATGCTGGAAGCTAATTTTCAAGAGCTGTTACGGCAGATTTGCCTTTGGGCTGCTGCCTGACAATAAGACGAGTTTACACTCATTCCTCCATCTTTGGAAGCGGGCGGGAAGAGCAAGTCCGCCTGCTTCCAAAAAAATAGTTGGTGCCAGAAGGCATACTGTTTGTTCACAGGAAGTTCGCTTTTAAGAAATTGACGCTTTGAATATTTTGTGCTATATTTAGAAAGTAATTAAATACGGTAGCCTTTGGGGCAGGGTGTGATTCCCTACCGGCGGTTATAGTCCGCGAGCTTCTTTGTGAGCATGATCCGGTGTGATTCCGGTACCGACAGTATAGTCTGGATGAGAAAAGGCGGCTATGAGTTTGTTTACTGAGCCATAGACAAAACCCCAAAAGGTTTTGCCTGTGGTTTTTCTAATTTCAGGGCATATCGTAAGCTTACTTGAAGAAGGTGACTTGATGGACGATGAATTATATATGCGGCAGGCGCTGGCTTTAGCCTGTCTGGCTGAAGGTGATACCAGCCCCAATCCTATGGTAGGTGCAGTTATCGTCAGTGCTGATGGAGAAGTTGTAGGCGAAGGCTATCATCATAAGGCAGGGCAGCCTCATGCCGAGATCAATGCGTTGAAGAAAGCAAAAAAGCTGGCCCGTGGCGGAACGATATATGTAACACTGGAGCCCTGTTCGCATTTTGGACGTACCGGACCCTGTTGCGAGGCGATTATTGCTGCCGGACTGAAACGTGTGGTTGCGGCGGTCGAAGACCCGAACCCCAAGGTTGCCGGCAACGGTTTTAAGCGTTTACGTGATGCGGGGATCGAGGTTACTGTGGGCGTGTGCGCAGAAGAGGCACGTCTGCTTAACGAGAAGTTTTTCCACTGGATCGTAACCGGCAGACCCTTTGTTTCGATGAAATATGCAATGACTTTAGACGGTAAGATAGCTACAAGGACCGGCGATTCGAAATGGATCACCGGCGAGGACGCCAGAGCTTATGGGCACTATTTGCGCAAGGCTCACGATTGTATCCTGGTCGGTAAGAATACGGTGCTGGCAGATGATCCGGAGCTTACTACCAGGTTGGTAGAGGGGCGAAACCCGCTGCGGATAGTGTTGGACAGTAACTGTGAAATACCCATGACTGCGAAGATTTTTGACGGCGAGGCTGAAACATTGCTGGTCACAGGCACTTGTTTACCGGGCGCCAAGCAGGCCAAAGCAGAAGCGCTGCAGGCGCTGCCGAAGGTAGAAGTGCTTCAGCTGCCTGCGGTCAATGGCAAGCTGCCTGTAGCGTTGCTGCTGCAGGAGCTGGCTGGGCGTAATCTGACCAGTATTTTGGTTGAAGGAGGCAGTACAGTGCACGGTGACTTTTTAGAAGCCGGCTTGGTGGATCGTATTTATGCGTTTATCGCACCGAAACTGATCGGCGGCAAAGAGGCGTTGACTCCGGTCGGCGGCAAAGGTTTTGCACTGATGGAGGATTGTTATGTTTTGAAGGAGATAGAAACACTGCCTTTGGGAGCAGATATTTTGCTGACTGGCAGAGTGGAAAGGAATAAATGCTGATATGTTTACTGGATTAGTTGCAGAGCTTGGCACTGTGCGAGGGTTGAAGAGAGTGCAGAACAGTTATCATCTGACTGTAGCCGCTAGAAAAGTGCTGGATAATTTAAAAATAGGCGACAGCGTTGCAGTGAACGGCGTTTGCCTGACAGTAGTTGTTTTGGGCAGCGGTGAGTTTACGGCTGACGTGATGCCGGAAACTGTGCGTTTGAGCAATCTGCGTGATCTGCGCAGCGGCGACCGGGTCAATCTGGAAAGGACGCTGCGGTTGATGGATGGCCTGGACGGACATATCGTCAGTGGTCATGTGGAGGGGATCGGTGTGATCGCGAAATGCCGGCAGGACGGCATAGCTAATGTGGTAACGGTAAAAACGCCGCCGGAGTTGATGCGTTACATCCTGCATAAGGGTTCTATTGCTATCGATGGTATCAGTCTGACGGTAACGGATGTCACCGAGGATACTTTTTCAGTATCGCTGATCCCGCATACCTCGAAGGAAACTACTTTAGGCTTTAAGACCGTTGGCGACGAGGTCAATCTGGAGACAGACATTATCGGTAAATATGTTGAACAGATGCTGAAGTTTGGCAATAAAGCAGAGAAAAAGGATGAAACCAGCGTTTTGAGTAAAGCTACTTTATTCGAAAACGGTTTTATGTAAATAAGGAGGTTATGAAAATGGAAGAGTTCAAATTTAATACAGTTGAAGAAGCGATAGCAGCGATCAAAGCCGGTAAAATGGTTTTGGTAACTGATGACGAGGATAGGGAAAACGAAGGTGATCTGATTATGGCTGCCGAGCTGTGTACGCCTGAGGCAGTAAACTTTATGGCAAAATACGCACGCGGTCTGATCTGTATGCCGGCAGCTCCGGAGATCATGGATAAGCTGCAATTTGGCGCGATGGTAGCTAAAAATACTGATAATCACGAAACTGCGTTCTCCGTATCTATCGATCACGTCGATACTACTACGGGTATTTCGGCGCACGAACGCGCTTATACGATGAAAAAATGTGCTGATGATAACGCGCAGGCTGATGATTTCCGCCGGCCGGGACATGTTTTTCCGCTGCGTGCACGTGAAGGCGGCGTACTGCGCCGCACAGGGCACACCGAGGCGACTGTAGATCTGTGTAAGCTGGCTGGATTGAAGCCAGTCGGTATCTGCTGCGAGATCATGAGCGAAGACGGCAATATGGCCCGTACTCCTGAATTGAAAGAATTTGCTAAAGAACACGGGTTGGTTTTTATTACCGTTGCTGCTTTGGTCGCTTACCGCAAGGCGCACGAAAAAATGGTGCATCGTGCGGCTGAAGCCGCGCTGCCGAGTAAATACGGCAATTTCCGCGCTGTAGCTTACGAAAATGATCTGGATGATCTTTGCCATGTTGCCATCGTTAAAGGTGAGGTGTCCGGTAAAAAAGATGTCTTGGTACGCGTACATTCAGAATGTCTGACCGGCGACGCTTTCGGTTCCCTGCGCTGTGATTGCGGCGATCAGCTGGCAACAGCGCTGCGAATGATAGAAAAAGAAGGGTGCGGTGTAGTACTGTATATGCGTCAGGAAGGACGTGGTATCGGTCTGGCGAATAAAATCAGGGCTTATGCGCTGCAGGATCAGGGTTATGATACCGTTGAAGCCAATGTTAAGCTGGGCTTTGCTCCGGATCTGCGTGATTATGGTATCGGAGCTCAGATCCTTTCCGACCTGGGCTTGACCAGCATTCGTCTGATCACTAATAATCCTGCCAAACGTGTGGGGCTTTCCGGCTATGGCATCACCGTAAGCGAAAGAGTGCCTATCGTTATCGACGCTAACCCTTTTAACGAGTTCTATCTGGAAGTCAAAGAGGAAAAAATGGGGCATGAGCTGCACGAAGGTCATGAGCATAAACACTGCAACTGCTGCAGCTGATATAAAAATTAAATTAACTTAAAATGGAGGCAATGAATATGAAAACTTTAGAAGGTCAATTAACAGCACAAGGTATGAAAGTGGCTATTGTTGTAGCTCGTTTTAATGAATTTATCACCAGCAAGCTTTTGAGCGGCGCTATCGACTGCCTGGAACGTCATGGGATGGACAATGAAGATATTACTGCAGTTTGGGTCCCAGGAGCATTCGAGATCCCTTTGGCAGCGCAGAAACTTGCAGTGAGTGGCAAATATGATGCTGTTATCTGTTTGGGTGCGGTTATCCGCGGTTCTACTCCTCATTTTGACTATGTTTGTGCCGAAGCTTCTAAAGGCGTGGCGCATGTTGGTCTGGAAACAGGTGTTCCGGTATCTTTCGGCGTTCTGACTACCGAAAATATTGAGCAGGCTGTTGAACGTGCCGGTACTAAAGCTGGCAACAAAGGTGTTGATGCTGCAATGACTGCTATCGAAATGGTCAATCTGTTGAAAAACATCTGATTTTTAAACGTACGTTAATCGTAGATTCTAAGAGGTATATATAATGAAAGATATTTTGACTAAAGGCACGGCTGAAGGTGTACGAATTTATGCGCTGTGTACTACTAATCTGGTACAGGAGGCTGCTATCAGGCATCATACTTCCCATTTGGCTAGTGCCGCTTTGGGCAGGGCGATGAACGGAGCCCTGCTTTTAGCAGCTACTATGAAAGATAATGAACGCATTGCCCTGCGTTTAAAGGGTGACGGGCCGATCGGCGAAGTCGTTGCCGATGCAGAAGGCACGCATGTGCGTGGTTATGTAGGTGATCCGGATGTATTTTTGCCGCTGAAAAACGGCAAGCTGGATGTTGGCGGCGCTATTGGAGCCGGCAATATTATTGTGACCCGTTATCTGCAGAACGCTGAACCTTTTACCGGCTATGCCGAACTGGTTGACGGCGAGATCGCTAGTGACCTTACTAATTATCTATACACGTCTGAACAGACACCGTCTTCTGTGGCGTTAGGCGTATTGGTCAATAAAGAGGGGCAGGTCATAGCTTCAGGCGGGTACTTTATTCAGGCAATGCCAGGCTGCGCAGAGGAAACGCTGGCACAGCTGGAGGAAAACATCAG
>OHSP01000968.1_pt1 | contig 12313 bp, 22 predicted proteins | sample 1578711 | NCBI WGS metagenome assembly OHSP01 (sample SAMEA3879584, study PRJEB24766) | human gut metagenome | biome: human-associated habitat; feature: feces | place: USA | collected 1985/1987
TTCGTTGACGGGGCGGAAGACAGGGTTAAACTGTGCCGCCGCCTTGAATTCAATCTTCGCCGCCGTAGTCATAATTGATCACCACCGTTACAGGGACATTTGCTTCTGGATTGTCTTTGAACATTCCCAGGTGACGGCCGCAAAGTTCAAGCGCTTTCAGCTTGTCGCATAGTTTGACTTCGCGTTCGATTGCCTGTTCAATGACAGGATCGCCGTTTTCGTCGAAGTCCTTATGTGGGACATATTTGACCTTCATTCCGGCGATAGCCGCCAGATCGTCGTCGCTGGTGTCCGGCTTCACTTCCGCAGTCTGTAAGTCAAGGACGTCCTTCGGATTCACGAAGGCGATTCGTCCCAGTTCCCGAAGAACGCGGTCGGCGTTGATTCCGGTTCTTTTGGACCTTTCGGCCATTGCGGTTTCTATGCGCGCGCGAATTTCAGGTTTTGTCAAGTTTTCACTTCCGATACTTCCGGCTGATTCCACAGAATATCCGGCGCGGATCGCGGCCTGTGTCGCGTTCAGGTCGACCAGATATTCTTCACAGAAACGGGCTTGTTTCGGCGTCAGCTTTGCCATGATTCACACCTTCCTTTCTGATTTTCGGTATTTCCTCTGAATTCGGGTACAAAAAAGACGCTCCCGAAGGAACGTCTTCCTGTACCCTATATCAATAGGAGGGTGGACGCGCAAGTCCACGATGATGTTATACCATATATTTTTCCCGTTGACAGTTGCGTATAGTTGCAAGTAGTTGCAAACAGTTGCACATAGTTGCATAAATTTTTATTCGCGGAAGGCTTTTGACCGTTCAGCCCTGGCGAAAAGCCTGTTCAGGGCGATTTCTCTTTGTCGATAGACAGTTGTTCTTTCGACTTGAAGGAATTCAGCCGCTTCGTCGTATGACCTGTAAGGGTAGTACAGGGCAAGAAGGACGCATTTCGAACGGGTGTCCAGGGTGTAGACCAGGTTTTGAACCTCTGTGATCTGTTGAAGTTGGCGTTCCAGGTTGCCGATCGCTTCGTTTGCTCTTTGTCTTCTTCGGTCGCGCTTGTCGACCATGCGAACCAGTCTTCCGTCTGGGTCAGGTGAAGACTGGACGCGGACGCCAGCGTCGGATAACTGACTGGACGGGTAAGCCGATTCAAGAATGAATTCCAGGTCGGCTTCCAGGGCTTCCTTTTCGGCGGCGATCTGTGCTTCTATGACACGCGCTTCCTGATCATGGTTCCGAAGGATTTCCATGACCCTTGTTCTGACTTTGCTTTCTTTGGGTTTGTCCATATATCTTCACCGCCTTTCCCCAGTCTATTTTCAGAACGGAATATCTTCGTCGGTCACTTCGAAGCCTTCGGACGTCATTGCGCTTTCGGCGTAGCTTCCGGCGGCGCTTTCCTTTTTGGCGTCCGCAAAATAGACAGAATCGGCGACGATTTCGACGGCCTTGTGTTTTCCGCCGTCGTTATCTTCCCAGGATCGGGTCTGTATGCTTCCGACGATTGCGACGCGCTGGCCTTTGGCGAAGTGCTTCGCGACGAATTCGGCAGTCTGGCGCCACGCGATAATATTGATATAGTCGGCCTTGTCGCGATTGAAGCGGCGGTCGACGGCCAGGGTGAACGACGTGACGGCCGTTCCTTGTGGCGTGTATTTCAGTTCGGGGTCGCGTACCAGGCGCCCCATAAGTTGACACTGATTCATTGTGTTTCCTCCCTTCGGGATCAAAATTTCTTTCCGTGCTTGTACGGGCGGCCTTCATTGTAGGCCATTTTGATTTCGATTACTTCTTCCAGGTCGATTCCCAGGTGTCCGCAAAGGTCCGTGATCCGGATCACCGCGTCAGCCAGTTCGACGGCCACGCCTTCGGGCTTTTTGCTTCTGTACTTGCACAAGTTTTCTTTGCCGTACATAATACAGTCGGTTTCGTCTTGTGGGGCGCAAGTAAGGAAGCTGTCGCTTTCGTTGCAAGCGAACCAGACGTCAGGGTTTCCGTTGCGTTCTTCTTCCAGGGCTTCGGAAAGTTCGCTGTGAATCAGTGCGATCGCCGTTCCGAAGGCAAGGGGCGGTTCCCAGAATCCGTGTTTCACGGCGTTTTCATGTGCTTTCGCTACAAGTGTTTTGATTTCCATATCGTTTTACCTCTCTGTATCAGAAATAACTTTGATCCGGACTTCCTGGCGGCCGAAGTGAAGGGCGTCTTCGTGGTTATTGAAGAATACGTCGATCTTCTGGCCGCTTATGGCTCCGCCGCGATCCTGGACGGTTCGTTCGCCTATGCCTTCTATGTAAAGGATAGTACCTGGCGAATAGACAGACCAGTCGGCCGCGATCGTGACGCCTTCTTCGGCGACGGCCCCGCTGGCGGTGTAGACGATCCCGTCCGGCCGGTTCGTCGCCCATTCTCCACAGCACTTTTCACACGAACAGTACGCGGTCGCGACAGCTTCGATCCATTCCGGTTCTGCCGGCGGTTCTGTTTCCACCGTCTGGGGCGGCTCTGGGGCTATTTCCTGGGGTGTATTGCTGGGCGTCATTGCGAAGGCGCTGACGCCGACGATCAAGGCCATGACAGACGCGGCCAGGATCAGAATTATTTTCTTCATGTGGGTTCCTCTCTTTCTTTTGGAAGGCACCAGCCTTCTTCCCTAACTTGGAAGGCGTCGCCCAGTTGGATAGTGTCTGGGAAGTTCGCCTGGGTGGTTTTGATCGCATATTTGTCAATTTCCGTCGCATAGTAGCGCGTGATTTCCGCGCCCAGCTTTTCAAGGGCCAGGCGGCCGCATGACATACCGTCATACATTGAAAACACTTCAATAGGTTCGTCAAAAATACCTGGGCAATATGACAGAATGTGGGCGATTACGTCCACGGTCCACCCATTCCCCAGCATTTTATATGCTTGAGTCGGGGAAACAGGGAATATATACCATTCTGGGACTGTTTGAAGGCGCATACATTCAATGACTGTCAGCTTGCGAATTATGTATAGTCCATCTTTCAGCTTTGTCCGATATTCGTTCCCCTTGATGGAAATAAAACCGTTCTTTACTGTATATACAGGCCATTCAACGGTTTTTCTAAACTCTGTTTTCTCAAACTTCGTTACCGCGCAACTGCTTGTGACCATGCTTCCCGTTGATAGTGTTGGGGCCTTCTCGCTTATTTCTGCCCGATTATAGGCGTTGAACATTTCCGGTATATACCCAATCTTTTTGGCAATCTCAGGTATAGCCGTATCGATCGTTTTACATTCTCCGACGAACACTTCTTCCGCTGCGCCGTTCCTTTGACGCCGTTTTAACATATCTTCTGCCGTCGTCCCTCCGGAGTTGCTTAAAATGGCATATGCTTTTTCGCGAAGCGAATAACCTGATTCCAGAATGTCCTGAACCACGATTCCACGGTCTTTCGGTCGTTCCACTCCTGGGATATTCGTCCAGTATAGGCGTTCGCGGTTTTGAGCGCTTACCAGGGCGGAATTGATCAGGATCGGATTCACACCCAGTTCTCGTGTGATCTGATCCCTGATTTCCGGTGACATTGATTTATTGTTTTCGTACAGGAAGTAGTCTGGATTGTACTTCTGTTTTGCGATCACATAGTTCAGAAATAGTTCCCAGCCGATCCCTTCCGGTTCTGTTTCTCGCGCCCGTGTTTGTGCTATGCTCCAATGGGTACATGGGCTTCCGCCGATCAGTAGTTTCATGTCAGATCACCCCCCCAGCGCCGCCAGGGCGGCTTCCCGCGTCAGGAAGACCACCTGGCCAATCTGCTGTTCGGTGAACTGCATGGAAGACCAGGCCGTCGTCCCAGGGCGCCCACGAAGGACGCTGAACGACGTCAGGCCGTCCACGCCGACTCCGACGAACATGACCGTCGCCGACACGGCGCGGTGGCGGTGGATCACCCAGACCGTCCCGTTCGGCGCCACGTGCAGAAGGGCGCCGGCGGCGGCCTTGAAGTCTGCCAGAAGGTCCCGCGCCAGGTAGTCCATGACGCCCTCCCCGACTTCGTAGGTGTGCCGGTGTTCGTTGGCATGGTAGGCGATCCTGGCTTTTATGTGGTCCATTATAGCGTTTTCGTTTTTCATTACGACACCGCCTTTCTGGCGGCCAGGTTTTCCGCTGACCGTTTGTCGCAGTAATCAGAAAAGGCCATTTCGCGGATCACGTCGGGGATCAGAAGTGAAAGGTATTCGTCGCCGTAGCCGTCTTCGCCCCATGTGCGGCCGACGCTTTTGTTGGCGACTTCCAGTTTTCTTCTGGCGTACTGCTTCGCATATTCGAACAGTTCTTCGTCAATTTCGACGCCCAGCGTCTTTTCAACTTCCAGTTGAAGGGTGGATTTGCTATCCATTGTTTCGACCTCCTTTCAGGTGTTCCGGCATTTCGGACGGAAGGTCCGCCTGGTGGATCAGGACAAGGTCGCTTCTGTCCACCAGGGAACCGTCGTGAAAGTGCGCGAAGGCGCCACTGTTCAGGTTGACCGCTGTGTTTGGCTCCGTCGTCTTGATCAGGGCTTGTCCCTGATGTTCGAAGACGTCGCCGGCGGCGCATTGCTTAAAAGTCGTCTTCTTCATCGTCGTCACCGTCTTCCTGGCCTTCTGCGATTCTGCGAAGGACTTCTTCGACAAGCTGTTTCGAAGTGAACTCGGCCAACAGGGCGGAAGTGGAAAGTTCAACCTGGTCAGGCTCCACGGATAACGTGATCCCAGATTCCACGAAGAAAGCCGGCCGAACGCCACGGCAGCCAACGTACGCGCTGCCGTTGTGCAGACTGCCGCCCGTGTAGACAATGCGCGCATAGTACGCGCTGCTGGCGTGCGGGGTGATCAGCCACCACCAGTCGTCAAGTTCGAGAAGGTCCTGATCGGCGTATTTCTCATACATGGTTTGTGTCAGAAGGGCAATCTTCGCCTGAATGGTTCCGTAACCTTCGCCGCCTTCGTGGTCAGCCAGGGACCAGTCGGCCGTCAAGATGTCTTTTGAACGGATAGGCCCTTCTGCCTGGTCGAATGTGGTCAGGAATTCTGTGTTCAGTTCACGGTTAAGATTTGAGAAGCGCCAGTCGTTCGGATTTGCGGCCGGCTTTTCCGGTCTGGTCTTGAACGGCTGATCCGCGAAGTGGCGGTCAGCGATACAGGTATCGGCGATCAGAAGGGTTCTTCCGTCGGCGAAGTGTTCCAAAACGCGAACGTCGATCGGTCCGGCGTTGAATACGGTTCCAGGTGCAAGGTCTTTCAATTTTGCGCATACAGTCATTTTTTGTTTCCTCCTTCAAATTCTTCGATCACGGCTTCGACACGGGGGTTCTTCGGGTCCACAGCGAAGTCGTCGGTAAAGTGTTCAATGTGTTTCCAGCCGTCATTTTGAAGAACGCCGGCGTGGACAAGGCTGTCCTGAATGAACTTCTTCGCGAAAGCGATATTGTCTTTATCTCTCCGGCGGTTCGGTTCGATCCAGGTGTAATGTATCACCACAGGACGGGTGAAGCGGACACCGCGAAGCTGGGTTTTGATCATGTAGCCGATTACGTTTTCGGCCTGTTTCTTCATAGCGGCGGCCTTGTATTTGCCTTTGGCGCCGCGTTCAGCGTCCACATATTCGTTCAGTCCTGGCAGAAGGCCAGGGATTGTCAGTTTATAGTGTTTCACTCTGTCACGTCCTTTCAAGCCCCAGAAGGCGCTTCGCCTTGTTGCGGCGTTCTTGTGCGTTCTGGGTTCTTCTGGAATCTCCGGCCAGTTTCAGCCTGATCGGACACATTTCCAGAATCCGGTCATAAATTCGGGCATATCCCAGGGACGACGGGTTTTGAAGGTCGGCCAGGGAAAGGTTTGTCGTGACGATCAAGGGCTTTCCGGTGCGGCTTCTGGCGTCTATGACGTTGAAGACCTGTTCCACGGAATAGGACGTGTCCCTTTCGACGCCCAGGTCGTCGATGACAAGAAGGTCATATCGGGACAGCTTGTCCAGGAATTCCTGTTTATCTTCGCCGAAGCCTTGAAGTTTGTTCAGGATTCGGGGAAAGTTCGTCACGCTGGCGCGGACCTGTTTGTCGATCAAGGCGTTTGCTATGCAACAGGCCAGGAATGACTTTCCGGTCCCGACGCCGCCATAAAACAGGATTCCGATATTGTCGGCCTTCATTTCCGGCCAGTGTTCCACATAGCGGCGGCACACGTCGGAAATTCTGGCGTTGCGGTTGTCGTCCTGGGTGAAGTTCTGGGACAGGTACGACGGATCAGTGATCCCGTCTTTGCGAAGCCGTTCGCATTGCTTCCGGAATTCGGCGGCCTTTTCTTCGGCTTCACGTTGGCGGCTGGCTTCTGATTCGCACTTGCACAGGTGCGGAACGCGAAGCGTTTTTTCGCCGATCGTGATGTCGCCTTCTTTCCTGGTGTGGCATTTGCCACAGCACAGGAAGCCTTCTTCGTCGCGGTAGTCGCCTTCGGCGCCATTGTTCGCCCTACCTCTGGCGGCGATACCTTCGACAGCGGCCGTCCAGATGTTGTCGGCCATGATTATTCACCGTCGTCCAGGAAGTCTTCGCCGTCGTCGTAGTTCTTGACGGTGGCCGGCTTCGGGGACGGTATGACTTCGGCGCGGTCATATTCGTTCCAGCGTTCACCGCGAAGGAATGTCGCCGGATATGGAATAAAGCGGCCGTCGTCCTTTGTCCACTGTTCAGAACGCTTCCAGCGCTCCACACCCTGGACGATCTGGTTTGTCAAGTCTGGGTTAGGGCGAATTTGATTCCAGACCTTCACGGCGTCTTTCTTGCCGACTTTTCGTGGATAGACTGACCAGAACTGGTCAAAAGTGTCGTCCACTCCGGCGCCGCGTTGCGCCGATACTCGTTTTCGTTTCTCGTTTACGTTTTCGAATACGTTTTCGTTTACGTTTACGGAAGAATCTGCTTGCATTTGCGCGCAAGTGTCAGAATTGTCACTTGATACCCCTTGACTGCAAGTGTTATCAAATTCTTGCGGTAGTGGGTATTTGGGTTTTGTTGCGCGCCTGTTCTGGTGTTTGTCCCAGGACAGAAGTTTCAGGTATTGCCGACCGTCTTCGGCTCTGTATGTAGCCACAAGGCCACCGTTCACAAGTTCAGCCAGCCAGGAAGACACCTTCTTTTCGGTCGGTACGTTCAGCGGAAAGAGAAGGGAAGCAAGGATTTTCGGGCTTCCGTAGTACAGGCCGAAGTCGTCCGCTTTTACGATCAGACGATAGAACAGGACTTCGGCTTCCGCCGATAAGTACGCCAGACTTTCAGACGTACATATTGATTCTTTCAAAATGCGGCTGGGCATTTATGACACCACCTTTCACGCGTTTTTCTGACAGGCGCGGCACATTTCACGGCCGAATTTGTTCATGGAATAGCGGCGTTCAGCTTCGCTGATAGGGCCGCCGCACACGGGACACGCGGCGCCGCCTGTCTGGGCGCTGTTTTGCGGTTGTGGTGCGGTTCTTTGCTGTTGGTTGGTAGATTGTCCACCCTGGGCGTTCTGCCCGTTCGTGGCGCTCTGTGTGGCTTGTGGCGCCGGTGCGTGTCCGTTCATATTGAAGCGGACTTTATTGTTCCGGTCGACGATTACCAGGTCACAGATTTCGCGGCGTTCGTTATAGGCGATCTTCGATACCTTGAACTTCGTACTGGCGTAGCACTTGAAGACTTCCTTCTGACCCTGGCGTTCGGGATAGAATTCACCGTCAGCCAGTTCGACATAAATGAAAGGGCCTGTATAAAGTTCGCGGCCGATCCCGACGTTGAAGCCGGCACGTTTGAAGCTGTCGGACGCCTGGCCTTTTTCCTTTTCGGTGTTGCTCTCTGTTCCGACGTCCTGTTTTCTGACCCAGGTCTTTTTTTCGTCGTCCCAGATGTCGATATTACAGAACAGGTTTCCGTTGATTACTTCGTGGGTTCTCTGCCAGTTGCCAGGCCCGAAGACCTGGTCCAGGATTCGCATATCGACGCGCGCGTCCTTGTAAAGCAGAAGGACGGCGCCGACGCGGCCGGTCTTTGCTTTGCTGACCGACTGAACGCGACAGTCAATGTCTTGTTCGGTAAGAAGGGGAATCGAAAGTTCTTTCATTGCGGTTCCTCCTTATTTGATTTGAAGGTTTCGGTTCTCCACAAGGGAAGCGCCGGACACTTCCTGGCCGGACTGGATCGCCTTCTTGATCGCGGTCTTGTCCGGTTTCGTTGTAACGGTTTCAACAACGAAGTCAGCCGGAAGGGCTTTTTCGTCGTCAATGCTTACGGCCACAGACTTTCGGAAGGAAACGCGAACCTTTGTGGTTTCGACCTTGTCACGGCCGGCGGCGTCCAGACACGCGGTCAGGACATTCTTCAAATAGTCGATTCGCTTTTCGGTCTGCTTGCGGCGCTTTGCCAGGTTGGCTTCTTCGGCTTTCAGGTCGCCGATAAAGACTTCGGAATTCTTGATGTAGCAAGCGACAGCTTCGCTTTTTTCTTCGAAGGCTCCGGACAGTTCGTCCAGTTCTTCGGCGTTCAGGATTTCGCCGGTTTCTTCGTCGATTTCCAGGTTGTCAAGGACCTTCAAATACTTGTCAGTGATTTCGTACAGGGTGTTATTCATTTTCGGAACCTCCTTCCAGGGTAGCGACCTTCGCTTCAAGGTCTTTCACTTGCTGATCGGCTTTCTTGTAGCGGTCGAACCAGTCGTTCGAACACTTCTTTTCATAGTCCAGATCGCTTTTCAGTTCAGCGTTTTCGATTAAAATATCCAGGACGAACGCCTTCACGGCGTCGGTGTCATAAAAATTCAGTTTAGCCATTGTTTTTCACTCCTTTTCGTGATATACTGTTCGTAGACTTTTTTGAAAGGGCCGTTTCGGTTGTTGTGGTGACGACGAAACGGTCTTTTTCTGTTTCTTCAATGGTGATCTTGCGTTCACCAAGCAGAAGAAGACTTTTGACGGCTTGTCCGACCTGGACGGCCGACAGTGTCGCGGTGTACTTCATGTTTTGACCTCCTTTCCGTAGGATTTCGGAAGGCGCCACCTACAAAGGCGAAGCCGGTTCCAATGAACAGAAGGCCGAAGGTTCTGACCGTTCCTTCTACCAGGGACACCGCGTCGGTTTCTATGGCGCCGATCGTTCCCCAGGCAAAGAAGAAGGCAATAGCCGCCGCCAGGGCTGACGTCCTTCTGATCGCCAGACGGATTCGGCGTCGTTTCCGCCTGGTTGCTCTGTCCGGTGTCATTTCTTGACCTCCTTTCTTTTCGGACCACTGCCGCGACGGCGAATGTTTTCCTGGTAGGTTCTTTGTGCCAGTACCGGATCATAGGCCGGTCGCTGGTTCTGATCCAGTTTCCCAGTCGCGCCGCGTTTCAGTTCGACATACAGTGTTCGAAGGGCGACGCCCACTTCGTCAGAAATGTCGGAAATGGACATTCCTTTCGCGTACAGGGCCGCGATTTTCTTTCTGTTGTCGAAGGTGATAGACTTATAAACTGCCACGTTCTCACGCTCCTTTCTGCTTGCGGCCTTATAACCACGTATCGCCCTTGTCAGGATCGCCGTTGACCTGTTTAATGTTTGGGTCGAAGATTACGACGAAACGGTCTTCGTAAAACTTTTCAGAAATGACGGTTACTTCCCACAGGATATTCCAGTCTGTCAGTGTTCGGATCAGGTCCACAGCGAATTCCGCTTCCACGATTTCGCCGTCGGTGCTGACCAGAACTATATTCTTCGCTCTGCGTTTGTTAGTTGCGACGACGATTCTTTCAAGCATTTTTCTAATAGTCATTTTCTTCATTTTTAGGGTCCTCCGTGGTAAAAAAATAAGTTGCGAAGGCTCATTTGAACCTTGCAACTTAATACTACTCCTCACATTTTTAAAAATATTTGAAAAAAACATTGACGTAAAGAGAAATGCGTGATATAATTTCTCAGGTAACAAAGAAGAAGTTCCGCTTCTCACCTTATGGCATGGGCTGATAAGGTTAATACAGTAGTACAAAACAGGGGTTCCTCTGTTTTTCTGTGTGCGCGGCGGATTTCTTCCGGCGCTATTTTTTATGCAGCCAAAAGGGAATATTTCAAAAAATTTTTAGGAGGTGCTTGGCTATTACTGACTTAATGATTAACGAACAAATTCGGGACAAGGAAATTAGACTGATTGACGAAAATGGCGAACAGCTCGGCATCATGTCTTCCAGAGACGCCCAGAAAATCGCTGACGAAAGAAAGCTGGATCTGGTGAAAATCGCACCGACAGCAAAACCGCCCGTATGTCGAATTATGGACTACGGTAAGTACAAATTCGACCAGGCGAAAAAAGAAAAAGAAGCGAGAAAGAAACAGAAAACAGTGGACGTAAAGGAATTGCGTTTGTCCCCCAGTATCGATACCCATGATGTTCAGGTTAAGGTCAAGAAGGCCAACGAATTTTTGAAAAACGGGGATAAAGTAAAGGTAAGCATCCGTTTCAGAGGTCGTGAAATCGGTCATTCCAAAGCGGGCATGTTGATTTTGGAAAACTTTGCAAAAGAAACAGCAGAATTTGGCGTGATTGATAAAGAACCTAAGATGGAAGGCAAGAGCCTGGTTATGTTCCTGGCGCCCAAAGGCTGATAAGCCGGCAGAAAACAGTAAACAAAATGGTTTTTAGGAGGAATACGAAATGCCTAAGTTGAAAACAAAAAAAGCAGCAGCGAAAAGATTCAAAATCACTGCAACAGGTCAGCTGAAAAGACAGAAATCCAATACACAGCATATTCTTGGTAAAAAGTCCAGAAAGAGAAAAAGAAATCTGAGACACGCTACAACAGTAGACAAAACTGTTCTGAACAGCGTGAAAAAGAGACTGTTACCTTACGCATAATTTCGAGGATATTTTTTAGGAGGACTTTAACATGGCAAGAGTAAAAGGCGCGTTGAACGCTAGAAAAAGACATAAAAAAGTACTGAAACTGGCTAGAGGCTACCGTGGCGCTAGAAGCAAACAGTACAGAGTAGCAAAACAGTCTGTAATGAAAGCAATGGCATTTGCTTTCGCAGGCAGAAAACAGACAAAGAGAGATTACAGAAGCCTGTGGATCACAAGAATCAATGCAGCAGCTAGAATGAACGATATCTCTTACAGCAAACTGATGCACGGTCTGAAACTGGCTGATGTAAACATCAACAGAAAAATGCTGGCTGAACTGGCTGTATCTGATCCCGCTGCTTTCACAACACTGGTGAACACAGCAAAAGCAAAATTGAGCTAATAATAGCCAAAGAGCGAAAATAAGATAACGGACAAACGATGGACTTTCATTGTTTGTCCGTTTCTGTGTATATATCAATAAATTTTATATATGCAAAAAAAGACCTGTTTATTATAAAAATAAACAGGCTCTTTTTTGAAAAATCTGGTTTACGATAAAGAGATTTTTTGTATGAACTTAATCATCGCCATATAATTCGTCCATGACAGTTTTGTATGCACATTCTGTGGGAGTCAGGCCCAGCTCTTTGGCTTTGTTCAGATTCAGCCATGTGTTTTTGGGCAGTACTCTGTCAATGTCGTCATATGTACGTTTCAGGCTGGCGTCTTTCTGGTATTTGTATTCTTCATAACCGAACATAACGCCGGCTGTATTATGCCACCAGTCTGTCTGGAACAGAATGTTTCTTTCTGCCAGTAATTTGGACAGTCTGCATTCTTCTTCTACGCTGCTGGCTTTGATCTGGTTATTGGCAGATCCCCAGATGATCTTGCAATTCAGTTTCGGGATGGTTTCTTCGCTGAGGATGCCGCCCATTGCACAAGGGCTCAATACATCAACTTTTGCAAAGAGTACATCTTCTGGAGCAATGGCTTCCATATCTACACCTTTTGCTCTGTATTTTGCAACGATTTCATCTACACGTGCGCTGTTAATGTCAGCAACATAGATTTTGGCATCTTTTACATTGTCTGCAATCAGACCAGCCATGGATGCACCAACTTCGCCCAGACCTTGTACGGCGAAGGACATGCCAGTCATATCATCACTGCCATTGAGGAAACGAACCGCTTCCTTCAGAGCAACGAACACGCCATAAGCTGTCGGAGGGCTGGAAGAACCCAGAGGGCCGTTGGGGCCACAGGTATACTGTACGCTGAAACCATTGTCTTTCATAACGTTAGTCATTTCTGTGGGGAAGCCCATGTCAGGACCGGTGGAGCAGCGCATTTCATCCAGGCAGAATGCCAGGAATCCGCAAACATCCATATTGTTCAGATCCAGTTCATCCATCATAACACAGGATTTGCAGCCGCCAACGGGCAGTTCGCCGGCGATGTTTTTGAATGTC
>OHSP01000972.1_pt1 | contig 12253 bp, 9 predicted proteins | sample 1578711 | NCBI WGS metagenome assembly OHSP01 (sample SAMEA3879584, study PRJEB24766) | human gut metagenome | biome: human-associated habitat; feature: feces | place: USA | collected 1985/1987
AAATTAATTTAATATTTATCAAATAGTTAACACGCATGACTCTTGAAATCCATAATTTCATCACAAACTCATTCAGCGACAGCGTTAGTCTCGGTGATCTTCAATAACAGCCAGCAACAGTTTCAGGGTGCCGAACAGCAGGCAGCACACCAGTAACCAGCAGGCGATCAAATAAGGGATATTTGGAAAAGACGATTCCTGCGGCAACTGTGGCGAACTGATCACTGACAGCACCTTGAGCTTACGAGCCGCTTCTACACGGGTCTTTTCAATGGAGGTCAGGGTCAGTTTGTACAGCTCGGTGTTGAACTCTACTTTTGATTTGATTTCTTCAAAATCCACCGCCATACGGTTTAGCTTGTCACCCTGCGGCGCTGTGATTTTGCTTTTTTCTTCGTCAATTTGTGCCTGCAATGACTGAATCGCATTACGCGCACTCACAACTTGCGGGGCGTCCTCACGCAGATACGTCAGCAAGTTCCGCAGGTCCGCTTCCATCTGGATCTTCTGGCCCATCAGCGTATTCACTAACGTGCTCGCCGCCTGTGCCTGTGCCTGTGGATCCAGAACGTTGTTGTTGTCTTGATAAGAGAGCAATTCCGCTTTGCTGGCGTCCAGACGCTGGCGTGCCTTTTCCATCTCCGTTTCTGCAAAGGCAAGCTGGTCACGCGCGATGCGATGTGACATCTCATTGATAAAGCGCTCTGACTCTTTCAGCACGGTCTGGTTAAACTTAAGCGCAAACTCCGGGCTAAAGCCCTGCGTCTGAATATTCAGTAATCCGGTTTTATCGTCATACGAGACGTTGATACGGTCCTTGTAGTACTTCAGGAAGCCTTCTGCAGTTTCATCCTTGCTAAGATGATTAAGAAAATCGAGCCCGCTGTGGCTAAACGCTTCACGAAAATTTAGTTGCTTATCCAGCGCCGCCAGCATATCCGGCGAGTTGATGTACTCTTTCAGATACAACGCATCTTCTGCGGAACTGGGGTTAGAGGCACCCAGAAGCAGACCAAAATTCAGGCTGCCGCTGTTTAAATCATCCGAGCGTTTAATGGCGACTTTCGACTCGCTCATATAGCGAGGCTGGCTGAAGATAGCCAGATAGATCAGCAGCACCGCCATCGGTGTCAGAATGATGATTTTCGCCAGGTGTTTTTGGATATCTGCCAGTGAGATGGCAGACAGACGAGCACGCATCCAGGATACGGCAGACTTCACTTTTATCAACATGTAACGATTATCAAAGTTTCAGTGGGGCGCAAACTCAATGAGAGACTAACCTCTCGAACCCCGTTGCTTAATTAGTCGAAAATGCGCACAAGGCCAGTGACTTTATTTGCCTTGTTGGTCACCAATAATGTTGAGACGCGGTGCTTTTGCATTTTTTCTTCCGCTTCAATGATCATGGTGTCTTCCGGTAGCGTCAGCGGTTCACGTGTCATCATCTGCGCAGCCGTGGCGGATGTCAGAGAATCCTCTTTTTCCATAAAGCGACGCAGGTCACCGTCGGTGATAATGCCCGCTAGCCCACCTTCTGCGTCTTCTACCATCACCATTCCCTGGCATCCGCTGGTGATACGTTGAATCATGGTTTTAAATGACGCATCCAGCTGTACCGCAGGAACATCATGCTGCATGACATCAGCAACGCGGGTCAGCAGGCGACGACCTAATGAACCGCCCGGGTGATAGCGCGCAAAATCATTCGGCATAAATTTGCGTTGGTGGATCATGGCAATCGCCAGCGCATCGCCGATCGCCATCGTCAGCGTGGTAGACGTTGTTGGTGCAAGATTATTCGGGCAGGTTTCATTCGCCATGTGGAGTTCCAGCACGGCATCAGCATTTTTCGCCAGCGTGGAATTTCCATTATTGGTAATGGCGATAATTCGGTTGCCGAAATTTTTCAGTGAAGGAACTAGCTTGAGGATTTCATCCGTTTCACCGCTGGCAGAAATAAGGATCAGAAGATCGTAAGGCGTAATCATGCCCAGATCGCCATGGAAAGCTTCTGCAGGATGAATAAAGAAACTAGGCGTACCCGTAGAGGCCAGCGTCGCTGACATTTTACGACCGACATGCCCTGATTTACCCATTCCTGAAAGAATAACGTGCCCTTTACAGTTCATTATCAAATTAAGGACACGCTGGTATTGCCCGGAATCCAGTTGTTTAGACAAGTTTTGTAATGCTGCGCCTTGTTCTGCCAGAGTCTGGCGAACAGAGGTAATTAGATATGGATCGATAGTACTGCTCTGGTCATCAGGTAAATGTCTTTCAGACATATCAGCTCCTTTGCACGGAAATAATGCCACAGTCACAACTAACCCGAACCCACTATAATTTATTTATGCTAAATCAATGGGTTGTAACAAAATTTTTAATGAATATAAAACCATGGTCAGTCCATGCTTATATGCAGGACTTATCACCTTCTTATTAAGTCGCAATGTCTCATGGAGGTGCGAAGATGCTGCAATATTACAGGCGAGAAGGGGAACCAAATTTTGCCCACCTATTTAACACACCCCTACATTATGAACAAGGAATTTAGGATTTTTATCATTTATTAAAATGTTTCCTACTTGACTATTAAGACCAAAAACAATTTATCAATTGATTATTTCCTTGTAAAAAAAGAACGTATGACTATGTTATTAATAAATAAAACACGCAAATAATGGTGATGTTGTTTTGTGATTAACTATTTAAGTGCGGCATAATAAACAGGTTGACAATTTCCATGTAAAGAAGAGGAAAATAATAAAATTTTAGCGGTGACTATTGAATGATATGATAGTTGTGGTGTTGATTATTTCTGGTAATGAATGCGGAATTAAATCTGGCCGGATTGTATTTTTGCTATATCTATTTTTCAGGAGATTATTATTAAATAGAAAAATAACAATGGTGATTATCTCCGGTTGAGCTGGAGTCACGTATGCCAGCGAGTGCTTTCTTCCGGGCCTTCCTTCACTTCAGAGAAAGAGCCTATGGAAAAGAGGCAATCATCAGGCTCTTTTTGAGTCATATGCGCCGATAATCAACTGTCTTGAACGTAAAAATTATGGAGCAACATGATGCTACGATTCATTTCACTCTTCGTTTTTTCTGAGCATTGCGTTCAGGATGGTCAGCAATTTACGCATACAGTCAACCAGCGCCACTTTTTTGGTTTTTCCGGCTGCTGGCAGATGCATGTAAAACGCCTTTATCACCGGATTAAACCAGGTTACCACAAGCGCTGCCATGTGCAGGGCTGCTCTTGCCTCCGTACGCGCACTGGCGTCGTTCGGCCAGCAGATATGTGTGGGATAACAGGGATGTTATGTGAACTGAACTGTGTTTTGTTAACGGGGGATGTTTATTGATGATTCGGGAGTGTTTAAGACCTGATGGCGTTATGCTCCCAAGTTTATTTTATATAAAGATCCAAAAGCAAAAACCCGCCTTGTGGGCGGGTTCTTAAGAATTAGTGGTGCCCGGACTCGGAATCGAACCAAGGACACGGGGATTTTCAATCCCCTGCTCTACCGACTGAGCTATCCGGGCAACGGGGCGCATTAAACCTGATTCGCCTCGTCTCGTCAATCAAATTTCTTCAATTTACTGCAGACTGCACAATCTATCATCAATTTGCCGCTATTGCACGCATTGTCAGGCAAACCAGGCGGTCCAGGCGGCGGAAAGCGGCATTGCCAGAAGGAGTGCTGGAAGCATGTTGACCACCGGGAACATTTTAATGCCACAGATGCGTAATCCGGTTGCCAGCAGCAATAAACCGCCTACGGCGCTGAAGTCTGCCATCATCGACGGTGTGGTCAGCGGTAATATCAGCGCGGCAGCCCACGCCAGCGTTAACTGGATGATCAGTAATGGGATACTAATCACCGATACCGCAATACCCAACGAGCAGGCGAAGATCATCGCCGTAAAGAAATCGAGAAATGACTTGGCGATTAAAATACTCGGATCGCCGGTCATCCCTTCGTTCATCGCCCCGAAGATCCCGGTGCCGCTGGCGCAAAACAGGACAATAATCGCGACATAATTCTGAATAAAAGATTCATGCGCTGGCTTCTTACGTGAGTGGCGAAACAGATTTTGTGCTTTGGTGACCGCGGTATTGACGCCTTTTTCCAGCAGACAAATTTCGCCGATTAATGCACCGAGTAAGGTTGCTAACACCATCGCCGGAAGGTTGGCGCATTTCACCACCAGTAAAATACCAATCCCCAGCGATGCCAGACCAAAAATTGATGTCATGGAGACGCGGATACGTTCCGGTAAGCGTTGGCTAAGGAGTGCACCGAGAACGCCACCCAGTAATACTGCACTTGCGTTGATAAAAGGACCGATGACCACAAGAGTTCCTGTTAGCTGCATTGTCTGATTTTCTTATTATGACCGTTTGGCACCTTCGATGGCTTGTTTGTTCGCAAAGTCCTGGCTTGCACGCTCTGGTGAAAGGTGCCATGATTGCGCGAATTTTCTCCTCTCTGTACGGAGTTTGCCCGATGCACGCCACCTCCTTACATTCTCTCGCTTATCGCCGTTTCGCGCGAAACTCCTCCCCTTTTCTGCTCATGCGGTGAAGTTAACGCACGCTCACTGCAGGACAACAGTAAAATCAGAGCGTTTCTGCTTTTACTGATGTCTGGCGGTCGGAGCTGGTGACCAGTTTGACCCATATCTCGTGGGGCAGGGTTTTTCACCTTGTCCGGTATTCTTACTTCCCCGAAACGGGTTTTGCGCTTATGAAATCAATGAATATTGCCGCCAGTAGTGAACTGGTATCCCGACTTTCTACTCATCGCCGCGTGGTGGCGTTGGGAGATACTGATTTTACTGACGTCGCGGCAGTCGTCATTACCGCTGCGGATAGTCGCAGTGGCATTCTTGCGTTGCTTAAGCGCACCGGTTTTCATCTACCGGTGTTTTTGTATTCCGAACATGTTGTTGAATTACCTGCGGGCGTTACGGCGGTAATCAACGGCAACGAGCAGCAGTGGCTGGAGCTGGAATCCGCAGCCTGTCAGTATGAAGAGAATTTGCTGCCACCGTTTTATGACACGCTGACGCAGTACGTTGAGATGGGCAACAGCACCTTTGCTTGCCCTGGACATCAACATGGTGCGTTCTTTAAAAAGCATCCTGCCGGACGCCATTTTTACGATTTCTTTGGTGAGAACATCTTTCGCGCCGATATGTGTAACGCTGACGTAAAATTGGGCGATCTGCTTATTCATGAAGGATCGGCGAAGGATGCGCAGAAATTCGCAGCCAAAGTCTTTCATGCCGATAAAACCTATTTTGTCCTGAACGGCACATCGGCAGCGAATAAAGTGGTGACGAATGCGCTGTTAACGCGTGGCGATCTGGTGCTCTTCGACCGTAACAACCATAAGTCGAATCATCATGGCGCGTTGATTCAGGCGGGGGCGACGCCGGTCTATCTGGAAGCTTCACGTAACCCGTTTGGTTTCATTGGCGGTATTGATGCGCACTGTTTTAATGAAGAGTATCTGCGCCAGCAAATTCGCGACGTTGCGCCAGAAAAAGCCGACCTGCCGCGCCCGTTTCGCCTGGCGATTATTCAGCTGGGAACCTATGACGGCACTGTCTATAACGCTCGTCAGGTGATCGATACCGTTGGGCATCTGTGTGATTACATTCTGTTTGATTCCGCGTGGGTCGGTTACGAACAGTTTATCCCGATGATGGCGGATAGCTCGCCACTGCTGTTAGAACTTAACGAAAACGATCCGGGGATCTTTGTGACCCAGTCGGTGCACAAACAGCAGGCGGGATTCTCACAGACGTCGCAGATCCATAAAAAAGATAACCATATCCGTGGACAGGCGCGTTTTTGCCCGCATAAGCGGTTGAATAATGCCTTTATGCTCCATGCTTCTACCAGCCCGTTCTATCCGCTGTTCGCCGCCCTGGACGTTAACGCCAAAATTCATGAAGGGGAGAGTGGGCGTCGGCTGTGGGCTGAGTGCGTTGAGTTGGGTATTGAGTCGCGCAAGGCTATTCTTGCGCGCTGTAAGCTGTTCCGCCCGTTTATCCCGCCTGTTGTTGATGGCAAATTGTGGCAGGATTATCCGACGTCAGTGTTAGCCAGCGACCGCCGTTTTTTCAGTTTTGAGCCGGGGGCGAAGTGGCACGGCTTTGAAGGATATGCCGCGGATCAGTATTTTGTTGATCCGTGCAAGCTGTTACTCACCACGCCGGGTATCGATGCCGAAACCGGCGAATATAGCGATTTTGGCGTTCCAGCGACGATTCTGGCGCACTATCTGCGTGAGAACGGCATTGTGCCGGAGAAGTGCGATCTCAACTCCATTCTGTTCTTATTAACTCCGGCGGAAAGCCACGAGAAGCTGGCACAACTGGTGGCGATGCTGGCGCAATTTGAACAGCATATTGAGCATGACTCGCCGCTGGTTGAGGTGTTGCCGAGCGTTTATAACAAGTATCCGGTGCGCTATCGCGACTACACCCTGCGCAGGTTGTGTCAGGAGATGCACGATCTGTATGTCAGTTTCGACGTCAAAGACCTACAAAAAGCGATGTTCCGCCAGCAGAGTTTCCCGTCAGTGGTGATGAACCCCCAGGATGCGCATAGCGCTTATATTCGCGGTGACGTGGAGTTGGTGCGGATTCGTGATGCCGAAGGGCGAATTGCGGCAGAAGGGGCGTTGCCTTATCCACCTGGCGTGCTTTGCGTGGTACCCGGGGAAGTCTGGGGTGGGGCGGTTCAGCGTTATTTCCTTGCGCTGGAAGAAGGGGTGAATTTATTGCCGGGATTTTCGCCGGAGCTGCAAGGTGTCTATAGCGAAACCGATGCAGATGGCATGAAACGATTGTACGGTTATGTGTTGAAGTAAGAAAAAAACGGGTCACCTTCTGGCGACCCGTTTTTCTTTGCGTAATTAGTGGCTCACCGTCTGTGTGCCTGTCGGGACACGAACGTGTTTATATTTGAACATCGCCATGAACGCGAAGGCCAGAACCACGGAGTAACCAGCGAAAATCAGCCATACGGTCTGCCAGTCGGTAATGCCGTTTTGGGTGTACATCTCAACCACTTTACCGCTCACGATGCCGCCAAGGATACAGCCGAAGCCGTTAGTCATCATCAGGAACATCCCCTGCGCACTGGCGCGAATTGCCGGGCTAACTTCTTTTTCGACAAACACCGAACCAGAGATGTTGAAGAAGTCGAATGCGCAACCGTAAACGATCATCGACAGCACCAGCAGTACAGTACCGAACGGAGTCGGGTCGCCGTAAGCAAACAGCGCAAAACGCAGGATCCACGCCACAATACTGATCATCATTACGTTCTTAATACCGTAGCGGCTTAAGAAGAACGGGATAGTCAGAATGAACAGGGTTTCAGAGATCTGCGAAATCGACATGATGATTGACGCATGCTGCACAATAAAGCTGCTGGCAAACATCGGATCTTTGTCGAAGCTGTGCAGGAAGGTGTTACCGAACATGTTGGTAATCTGCAGTTCCGCGCCCAGCAGCATTGAGAAGATGAAGAAGATTGCCATACGCTTGTTTTTAAACAGCGCGAATGCATCGAGGCCCAGCAGGGTTGTCCAGCTCTGATTCGCTTGCTGTTTAGCAACCGGAATGTGCGGCAGAGTCAGGGTAAACAGAACCAGAATGGCGGAAAGTGCTGCGCCAATATACAGCTGCATGTGGCTTAATTCGAAGCCAGACAGGCTCACCACCCACATTGCCATGATAAAGCCGATGGTGCCCCAGATACGGATTGGCGGGAAGTCAGTAACGATATCCATCCCGGCATTTTGCAAGCGATAGTAAGAGATGGTGTTGATTAACCCAAGCGTTGGCATATAAGCAAACGAGTTAATCAATATCACAAGGAACATCGCCTCCGGCGTCGTGACCTGTGCCGCCATGAACAGCGTGATAGCGCCAATGGTGTGGCAAATGGCATAGACCCATTTCGCACTTAACCATTTGTCGGCCACAATCCCCAGCAGCGCAGGCATAAAGACCGCGGCGATACCCAGCGAGCTATAAACTGCGCCGATAGAAGCACCGTCAAACTTCAGGGTAACAAACATATAGGAGCCGAGGGTCGTCAGCCAACTTCCCCACAGACAGAACTGCAGAAAAGAGAGGATTTTCAGCTGCAGCTTAAGATTCATGTTAATTTCCTCACATCGTGATGCGGATGAGTGTTTGAAAAAGCACATTTGACCGTGCGAGATGATGGGATTCTATCAACTTCGCGGACTGGTTTTTTGTTACCTGTGGCAAATAATTGCAAACATTCCCAATTTGCAAAACGAAATTGTGATGTGGATAACATTTTTACCCCTGAGCATCGTCAGGGGCGGTTAGTGGAATTATCGGCGGCGGTAGGATTTTTGCGCGGTATTCACTTTATAAAGATAACGGCGAGATTCCGCAGAAGGATGGCGGGTCGTCAGCGTCTGATAAACATCGCCCGGCGTCATGGTGTTAATAATATTGGCCGCCTGAATCTTGTCATTCGAAAAGACTCGCAGCACGCTGCCTGCGCCGCCGTTATAGGCGGTGATGACGGCATAACGCCGGGATGTAGGGTTATCAATTCCGCCGAGATAAACGTTGTTCAGCATCGCGAGATACGCGGTGCCGGTATCAATATTGCTGGCAGGATCAAACAAGAAACTGCGGCTCGGCGTGCCGGATTTCCCCTGCGAACGGAACACATCTTTCCCGGCAGTATGTTGTACCACCTGCATTAACCCCAGCGCATCGGAACGGCTGACCGCATACGGGTTAAAGGAAGATTCAGTCTGCATAATTGCCAGAATCAGCGACTCATCAATGCCATATTTCCGTGACGCCTGGCGGACCATGCCGAGATATTTGTGCGCACGTTTATCAAGGTGGTTCGGCACCATGTTAATGGTGACGCTGTAGATGATACGCAGCCCGTTACTGCGGCTTTGCAGACGGTTTTTCAGCAGATAATCCGCGAAGTTGCTCGCGCGACCTTCCCAGCGAATCGGCTGCCCGGTGTTGTCCACCACCTGACCGTAAAGGAAAGGTTCTTTCGAAATCGTAATATCATCAACGTCGGAATAGAGATCGACCGAACCCGGATCGTCCCCCATCAGCAACGTTTTGATAATTGCCCGGCGCAGATGCGCGGCAGGTTCTGTCCCGGCGATGGTTTCGATAGTAATCGTACCGTCATCGAAGTTGATGTGGCTGCGGGTCTGATATTGATCGGTGTATTTCACGTAGTCCTTAGGACCGGCGATCACCACCTCTTTGAAGCCCCAGATGTTCTCAATATTGTGGGCAAATTGCCCCATCAGAATATCAAAACCGTTGGTATCTTTGACCCAGGCTTCGTTATAGGTATCGCCTTTTTTGGTCGTCGAACAGGAGATGAGCAACGGCGCAATCAAAGCCAGCGCGAGATATTTTTTCATCATTCCGGGTGCGTGTTGTGTTTGTTTTTATGCAAGTTGCCGGAGGCGTGCTCCGGCACTGTTTTTATTTTTTATCTTCCGGCGTATAGCCCTCGATATGCACCTCTTTACCCTCGAACAGGAAGTTGACCATCTCCTGTTCCAGCAGCTTGCGGTGCTCGGCATTCATCATGTTGAGTTTCTTTTCATTAATCAGCATGGTTTGTTTGTGCTGCCACTGCGCCCAGGCTTCTTTGGAGATCTCGTTATAGATGCGTTTTCCCAGTTCGCCGGGGTACAGCTGAAAATCCTGACCTTCTGCTTCACGTTGCAGGAAAGTACAAAAAATCGTTCTGCTCATAAATCATCCTCTTTATCGACTCTCGCGCTAAACCGGCGCGCCAGTGCGTAACTGCTGTAACAAACGCTCCACGGGAGCCGCCAGGCCAACTGACGGCGGTTGCGCTAAGTTATACCAGAGCGCATTGCCTTCATCCATGCAGCCGGTGAATGACGACACGGGAAGCCACATAGGCACAATATCTAAGTGGAAATGGCTGAAGGTATGGCGAAACGCGTTCAGCTGCGTCAGGTTATCGGCAACAATCTGCCGTTGCGCCAGCCATTGCCGCAAACTTTCTTCGTCGGCAAACTGTGGGAAACAGTATAAACCGCCCCACAATCCACTCGGCGGACGCTGCGCCAGCAATACTTCATCTTCGTGCTGTAACAGCAAAAAGTAGCCGGTGCGCTCTGGCAGCGTCTGTTTCGGTTTTTTGCCCGGATAAAGCGACCAGCTATTGTTGGCGGTGGCAATACATCCGTTTTGTAGCGGACAGAGCGAACATTTCGGCTTCGAGCGCGTACAAATCATCGCGCCCAAATCCATCATCGCCTGATTAAACCGCTCCACGCCGACCGCGGGCGTCACCTGCTCGCTCAAACTCCACAGTTTATTTTCGACCTCTTTTTTCCCAGGCCAGCCGCTTACAGCATAGCAGCGCGCCAGCACCCGTTTGACGTTACCGTCGAGAATCGGAAAGTGCTTACCCAGAGAAAGCGAGAGAATCGCGCCTGCGGTGGAACGCCCGACGCCCGGTAACGCCGCGACTTCTTCAAAGGTTTCCGGGAATTTACCGCCGTGTAAGGTCGCCACTTGTTGTGCCGCTTTATGCAGATTGCGCGCGCGGGCGTAATAGCCAAGCCCGGTCCACAAGTGGAGAACTTCGTCGAGCGGCGCATTGGCGAGATCGGTCACCGTTGGGAAGCGCGCCATAAAACGTTCAAAATAGGGGATAACGGTCGCAACCTGAGTTTGTTGCAACATCACTTCTGAGAGCCATACTTTGTAGGGCGTCTTGTCAATTTGCCAGGGCAGCGTTTTCCGCCCGTATTTATCGTACCAGTCCAGAACCTGGGCTGAAAATTGCGACGCTTGCATGGTCACCGAATTCACTGTTGTTGGGGGCAAGATTGCAGCACAGCGACGGCAGGGTGTAAACCGGAACTTTCCGCAGCCACGGCCTTATCATGCTTGCATCCGGCAACTAACTTTGGATAATGCCCGTTTTCAGAACACTTTCACAAGCGACTAAATCTTTATGAAAAACGACGTCATCTCACCGGAATTTGATGAAAACGGCCGCCCACTGCGCCGTATCCGTAGTTTTGTGCGCCGCCAGGGGCGACTGACCAAAGGCCAGGAACATGCGCTGGAAAACTACTGGCCGGTGATGGGCGTTGAGTTCAGCGAAGATATGCTGGATTTCCCTGCGCTTTTTGGCCGTGAAGCGCCGGTGACGCTTGAGATTGGTTTCGGCATGGGGGCGTCGCTGGTGGCAATGGCTAAAGATCGCCCCGAGCAGGACTTCCTCGGCATTGAAGTGCATTCACCGGGCGTTGGTGCGTGCCTGGCTTCTGCGCATGAAGAGGGCTTAAGCAACCTGCGCGTGATGTGTCACGATGCGGTTGAAGTGCTGCATAAAATGATTCCTGACAATTCATTGCGCATGGTGCAGCTCTTTTTCCCTGACCCGTGGCACAAAGCGCGCCATAATAAACGCCGTATCGTTCAGGTGCCGTTTGCCGAACTGGTAAAAAGCAAACTGCAGCTGGGGGGCGTATTCCATATGGCGACCGACTGGGAACCTTATGCGGAACATATGCTTGAAGTGATGTCTTCTATTGACGGTTATAAAAACCTGTCAGAGAGCAATGATTACGTACCGCGTCCGGCATCACGTCCGGTGACGAAATTTGAACAACGTGGTCATCGTCTTGGTCACGGAGTATGGGACTTAATGTTCGAGAGGGTGAAATAATGGCAAAGAACCGTAGCCGTCGTCTGCGTAAAAAAATGCACATCGACGAATTCCAGGAATTAGGATTTTCGGTGGCATGGCGATTCCCGGAAGGTACATCGGAAGAACAGATTGATAAAACCGTTGATGACTTTATTAACGAGGTTATCGAACCGAACAAACTGGCCTTTGACGGCAGCGGTTATCTGGCCTGGGAAGGTCTGATCTGCATGCAGGAAATCGGCAAATGCACCGAAGAACATCAGGCGATTGTGCGTAAGTGGCTGGAAGAGCGCAAACTGGGCGAGGTACGCACCAGCGAACTTTTCGACGTTTGGTGGGACTAAGAAAACATACGGGCGATGACAAAGTTAAAAAAAGCGCTCGGATAGTCCCCTCGCCCCTCCGGGGAGAGGGTTAGGGGGAGGGGAACAGACCAGCACTGGCGCGATTATTTACCCTCACCCCGACCCTCTCCCTAAAAGGGCGAGGGGG
>OHSP01000981.1_pt1 | contig 12198 bp, 15 predicted proteins | sample 1578711 | NCBI WGS metagenome assembly OHSP01 (sample SAMEA3879584, study PRJEB24766) | human gut metagenome | biome: human-associated habitat; feature: feces | place: USA | collected 1985/1987
CCTTTTTTACTTTCATCGAACAGGGAGTCTGCTTTTTCACGGAAGAGACGAACTATGCGGATTCCCTGTCGCCCTTCGGTATCAAAATGGCAGACCGGACAAACGGGAAGCCCCTGCATCTGGATATTTCGGACGAGCCGATGCGTCGCGGTATTACAACCAACCGTAACAAGCTGGTCATCGGGCCATCCGGTTCGGGCAAGTCGTTTTTTATGAACCATCTCGTCAGGCAATATTGGGAACAGGGCACCCACATTATATTGATCGATATAGGTAACAGTTACAAGGGCTTATGCGACCTGATCCATCAGCGTACAAACGGTGAGGACGGTGTGTATTATACCTATAGTGAAAAACGCCCGATAGCTTTTAATCCATTCTTTACCGAGGATAAGGTCTTTGACCTGGAGAAGAAAGAGTCCATTAAAACACTGATCATGTCACTCTGGAAAAGGGATACGGAAGTCATTACCCGTGCCGAGGAAGTAGCCCTTTCAATGGCGGTTAACCTGTTCCTTGAAAAGATAAAGGAGGACAATGAACTGGTTCCTTCTTTTAATACTTTCTACGAGTTCGTACAGGGAGAGTTCCGTGGAATACTGGAGGAGAAGCATTACCGCGAGAAGGATTTCGATCTCACTAACTTTCTGAATGTATTGGCTCCATACTACCGTGGTGGAGAATATGATTATCTGCTGAATTCGGATGAGCAGCTCGACCTGTTGAACAAGCGTTTTGTGGTATTTGAAATTGACGAAATTAAGGAGCATAAGATTCTTTTTCCGGTGGTGACCGTCATCATTATGGAAGCTTTTATCAACAAAATTAGGCGGTTGCATGGGGCTCGGAAGATGATAGTTGTGGAAGAAGCTTGGAAGGCTATCGCACGGGAAGGCATGGCCGATTATATAAAGTTTTTGTGTGCGCCCGTAAAGGTTGCATCGTAAATATCTCTTTGGCAAGAGATTAGGAAAGTGTTCTTTGAAAATGACCTATCATCAGCCGACTTATCTGTTTCGGGAAAACTTAACCGAGCAGGGAGTGTAGCATGTCGGAAAAGTCATAAGTCAGTTAGTTACCAAACTGCGACTGAATGGCGAGATGAAAAGATAGATATGAGGATAAAGTCCGAATTGATTGAACGATAGTCCGAATGGTCCCCCTTGAGGCTATGGCGTAAGGTAACTATCAATCGCCATATCGTGATACTACTTCAGTGTATAGGAATGAAGGTAGCAAGAACTTATCACGACACAACCGCAGTAAGCGAGTAAAGGACGGAAGTCGTATCCGACAATCTATCATGCCAACAGTTACGATGTAATAAACGGGGATTACCTATCCCGAAGTGCCGAAAGGCTATTAGGTTCGACCTATGAAAATTCGGAGTGGTAACGGAGCTTCCATAGTAGTTTGAGCAAGGTAACGCCTTGTACATGGCGAAGGGAAGCAGCTAATTATTAATACAATTAACGGAAAATGTGAGAGACATTATGAGAAGTCCAGAAAGAGTATTAAACAGTCTATCAGAACACAGTAAGGATGCAAGCTATAAGTTTGAACGTCTTTACAGAATTTTGTTCAATGAGGAAATGTTCTACGTTGCCTATCAGCGTATCTACGCTAAAGAGGGTAACATGACTAAAGGTTCAGACGGTCAGACCATTGACAACATGAGCCTGAAACGAATTGAAAAGTTGATTGATACGTTAAAAGATGAAACGTACCAGCCCCAACCGTCAAAGAGGGTGTACATACCGAAGAAAAACGGTAAGAAAAGACCTCTTGGCGTGCCGACTTTCAATGACAAGTTGATACAAGAAGTAGTAAGAATGGTACTGGAAGCCATATACGAGGGAAATTTTGAATACACCTCGCATGGTTTCCGTCCCAATCGAAGCTGCCATACTGCATTAACTCATATCCAAAAGGAGTTTAATGGTGCAAAATGGTTTGTGGAGGGAGACATAAAAGGCTTCTTTGATAATATAAACCATGATGTATTGATAAACATTCTCTTGGAGCGTATTGCGGATGAACGCTTCATCCGATTGATACGCAAGTTTATGAAAGCGGGATATATCGAAGACTGGCAATTCCACAATACTTACAGTGGCACACCGCAAGGGGGTATCATCAGCCCGATATTGGCTAATATATACCTTGACAAGCTGGATAAGTATATAAAGGAATACACAGCCAAATTCGACAAAGGGAAGAAACGAAAATTCAGTAGAGAAAGTATGGACTTTGGCAATGCAAGAAAACGTATTGTGCGAAGATTGAAGTTCGTAAAAGACGAAAGGCAAAGGACAAAGCTAATCCTTGAACTGAAAGCAATAGAACAAGGACGGGCTAAATATCCCAACGGCGAAGAAATGGATGCCGATTACAGAAGAATGAAATATGCAAGATATGCAGATGATTTTCTTGTGGGAATTATCGGAAGCAAGCAGGATGCGCAACAGATAAAAGAAGATATTAAAAACTTCCTTGCTGACAGACTGGCATTGGAGCTGTCCGATGAAAAGACACTTGTCACTCACACGGAAAGACCGGCCAAGTTTCTCGGATATGAAATCACTGTAAGAAAGTCCAATGACCAAAGACGGGATAAACGGGGTAGATTGAGAAGAACCTATGGTAAAAGGGTCTGCTTGAATGTCAGTACGGAAACAGTCCGTAAAAAACTTTTCGATTGGGGAGTCTTGGAACTGACAAACCGTAACGGAAAGGAAATATGGAAACCGAAATGTAAATCGGGACTGATATTCAATGACGACCTTGAAATCCTTGATAGTTATAATCGGGAAATCGTGGGGTTCTATAATTACTACTCCATAGCCAACAACTGCGCCCATGCCTTGAATAATTTCAAGTACATCATGGAATACAGCATGTACAAAACGTTTGCAGGCAAATATAAGTGCCGAACACGTAAGGTAAACAAGAAATATCGTAAGAACGGTAGGTTTATCGTAACGCACATGACTAAAACTGGTGTAAAGGAAAGATACTTTTACGACGGTGGCTTCAAACGAAAGAAGCCCACCTATAAATCGGAATGTGACATTATGCCACGAACAATTTATACTGCGGGGCGGACAAGCCTTGTTGAAAGGCTGAAAGCCCGTGAGTGTGAATTATGTGGAGCGACAGACGACCTTGTTATGCACCATGTAAGGAAACTAAAGAACTTGCAGGGAAAGGAAAGCTGGGAACGACACATGATTGCCCGTAAACGCAAGACGATTGCCGTGTGCAGGAGTTGTCACAAGAAGATACATGACGGAAAGATAGACTGAAATTAGTGGAGAGCCGGATACGCTGAGAGGTGTAAGTCCGGTTCGGGGGCGAGCATTTGGAAACCTACCATAGAAATATGATAAGGCGCTGGGTGCTTAGCCTACACAAAACGGTTAGAAAGTACTATGGCGAGGCTGTGGTTGTTACCCAAGAACTCGATGACATTGTGTCAAGTCCCATCATCAAGGATACCATTATTAACAATGCCGATTGCAAGATTCTATTGGATCAGCGAAAGTATATCAACAAGTTTGACTCCGTACAGTCCCTGCTCGGACTGACCGACAAAGAAAAAGGACAAATCCTGTCTATCAATCAGGCTAACGATCCGGCAAGGAAGTATAAGGAAGTTTGGATTGGTCTGGGTGGTGTCCAGTCTGCTGTCTATGCAACAGAGACCTCTGTCGAGGAGTATCTCACCTATACCACAGAAGAAACCGAAAAGTTGGAAGTCACACAAATGACCGAGAAGCTGGGCGGTAATATGGAGCAGGCGATCCGCGTGTTGGCTAAAGAGAAGAAAAAGAAAAAATAAACGATTAAAATCAAGAAGCAATGAAAAAGAGAATTTTAAGCATGTTGTTTGTCCTGCCGGCTTTAATTGTGCCGGTAAGCGTGCAGGCGCAGTGGGTGGTGTCCGATCCGGGTAACCTCGTCCAAGGTATCGTGAACAGTGTGAATGAGATGGTGGAAACCTCCCAAACGGCACAGAACGCCCTTTCCACATGGAAGGAAACCTCGAAAATATTCGAACAGGGACGGGAGTATTATGACAAGCTGCGCAAGGTGAACGACCTGATCAGCGGCAGCGAGAAGGTCAAGGAATCCGTCCTGATGCTGGGCGATATCTCCGAGATTTATGTGAACAATTTCGGCAAGATGCTGACCGACAAGAATTTCAGCCAGCGGGAATTGGACGCGATAGCCTCCGGTTATAATACGATCATGAAGAAAAGCAGCCGCAGCATTGCCGAACTGAAGAATATAGTTAATCCCACCGGCATGTCCATGAACGACAAGGAACGCATCGACCTGGTGAACCGGGTATACAGGGAAATGACACATTACAAGGAATTGGCCAACTACTACACCCGCAAGAACCTGCATGTATCCTACCTGCGTGCCAAGGAGAAGAACGAGCAGCAACAGGTATTCGACCTGTACGGCAAGGATGAGCGTTATTGGTAGTCTACAATTTTAAAAGAATCAATTATGGTATTATTATCCATTTCATTTGAAAATATGCACCAGATTCTTCGGAATCTCTATGATACGATGACCAAACTCTGCCACCCGATGATGGACATGGCGATGGCACTCGCTGCATTAGGGGCTTTGTTCTATATCGCTTACCGTGTCTGGCAGTCTCTCTCCCGTGCGGAGCCCATCGATGTCTTTTCGATGTTACGGCCTTTTGTCCTGGGCATGTGTATCCTTTTCTTTGACGTGATGGTGCTGGGAACTCTCAACGGTATCTTTAGCCCCATCGTTCAGGGAACCGGAATGCTGCTCCGTGACCAGACCTTCGACTTGCAGAAGTACCAGCAGGAGAAGGACAAGCTCCGTGCGGACATGATGGCTAAGACGATGATGACCGGACGTGTCTTTGCTTACAATGAGGAGCTGGATGCGGAACTGGATAACATGGGCTGGAGTGAGGAGGAACATACGGCCTTGCAGACCATGTATGAGGTTTCGTATGCCTTCTCCCTGCAAGGTATTGTCCAGATGGTCATGCGCAAATTGCTGGAGATTCTCTTCCAGTCTGCCTCGCTGGTCATCGACACGATCCGTACCTTCTTTTTGATTGTGTTGAGTATTCTGGGGCCGATAGCCTTTGCCCTGAGTGTTTTTGACGGGCTGCAGAACACGCTCATCCAATGGCTGGCACGCTATATCAGTGTCTATCTCTGGCTGCCGGTATCAGACCTATTCGGGGCGATGCTTGCCAAGATACAGACGCTCATCCTGCAGGAAGAGATGAACCTGATGGCCGATCCGATGAGTATCATCGACGTAGACGGTTCCTCGGCCATCTATCTGATATTCATGGTCATCGGCATTATCGGATATTTTTGTGTGCCGACTGTTTCGAACTGGATTGTCCAGGCGGGAGGTATGAGTTCCTATAACCGGAATGTCAACAATACGGCATCCAAGGTGACCAATGTAGCCGGTGCTGCGGCGGGTGCTTCAACGGGAAACGTCGGTGCCGTATTATTGAAAAAGTAGAAATTGAAAAAACATAAAATTATGGAATTTAAAAGTTTAAAAAACATCGAATCCTCGTTCAGGCAGATCCGTCTGTTCACGTTGGTCTTTCTGGGCATTTGCGCCTCGCTGACTACGTATGCCATTTGAAGGTCCTATCTCTTTGCCAACCAGCAACGGGAGAAGGTATATGTATTGGATCAGGGCAAGTCACTCATAGTGGCGTTATCCCAGGATGCGGCATTGAACCGTCCGGTGGAGGCCCGCGAGCATGTGCGCCGCATGCATGAACTGTTCTTTACGCTGGCTCCCGATAAGGCCGCTATCGAATCCAATATCAACCGGGCCATGTATCTGGCGGACAAGAGTCTTTATAGTTATTACCGGGATTGGAACGAGAAAGGCTATTATAACCGTCTGATCAGCGGCAATATCAACCAGACTGTCCTGGTGGACAGCATGCAGTGTGATTTCGATAACTATCCGTACCGGATCACCACCTTTGCCCGGCAGATGATTATCCGAAACAGCAATATCACCGAGCGTTCCCTGGTCACCCGTTGCTTCCTGCAGAGTACGGTCAGGTCGGATAATAATCCGCAAGGCTTCATGGCGGAACGCTTTGAGATTTTGGAAAACAGGGATATAAGGACCGTTGAACGCTAATATAATAAGGTAATGAAAAGCAGGAAGATAAAGACAGAGATCAGCGAAAAGCTAAAGAACGTTTGCGAGGAGCTGTCCGAAAAAGAGCGTAAGGGAGTGCTTGTGGGCATGCTGGCTATCAGTACCGTTCTATGTGCTATCACCGTAACACGCGCTTTCGGGCGTTTTCTCTCCCACGGCACACAAAAGGAGTTGCCGTTTGTCCATCCGGCGGACTCCATCCACCGGGCGGATAAAGACAGTATAATGTATCACCCTAAAACCCACGAGTAATGGAAGATAAAGATTTGGAAAAGCCCGAAGCGGCAGAAGAAACGGCGGTACAGCCGGAAAACGTCAGAGCCTTGAAGGAAGAACCGGAAAAAGAGAAGAAGGTGCTCACACCGGAAGAGATGGAAAAAAGAAGGAAGTTCATTGTGATTCCGGCCTTTGTGCTGGTCTTCCTGGGAGTCATGTACTGAATATTTGCCCCCCACCGGCAAGGAAAACGGGACGGAAGCTCCCGGAAATTCAGGATTCAATGTGAACGTGCCGGAGCCTACCACGGCCAAACTGGTTGATAAGAAGACCGCCGCCTATGAGAAGCAGCAGGCGGAAGTGGAGGAAGAAAGCCGGATGAAGTCGCTGGAGCAGCTTGCCGGGACATTGATGAATAATGGAAAATCATCCGATACCGGTGAAAAAGAAAAGGACGGAGACCGGTTGCAACAGTCTGTTAATACCTACGAGCAAATCTCCGGGCAGTTGGATGATTTCTATGAAACTCCCAAAGAGACGGCAAGCGGCGATCTGGAAAGAAAAGTGGACGAACTGAATAAAAAACTGGAAGAGGCGGAAAAGGAAAAGAGCAAGGCGGCTACCCGTGAAGAACTGATGGAGCGTTCCTACAGGATGGCGGCAAAGTATCTGAACCCTGACAAGGATACGGTTCGGGAGAAAGCTGTCGGAGAAGAACCCACGGAAGTTGTTCCGGTTCAGCGGGCGGAGTATCAGACGACTTCCGGCCTTTCACGACCTGTTACGGATTCCGCTTTTATCGCTTCGCTCACTGTCGAGAGGAATTACGGTTTTAATACTGCTGTCGGGAGCAGCTACCAAATGGGGACGAATACCATCGCCGCCTGCATTTCGGAGAACCAGACCATTGAGCAGGGAGGCAGGGTAAGACTCCGGTTGCTGCAACCTCTGCAGGCAGGAAGTATTACCGTTCCGGAGAACAGTCTGGTAACGGGTGCGGCGGTCATACAGGGAGAGCGTCTGGATATCCTGATCAGCAGCATCGAGTATGCCGGAAATATCATCCCCGTGCAGTTGGCGACTTACGATATAGACGGGCAAAAAGGGATTTTCGTTCCCGGATCGGAAACCCGCAATGCGGCAAAGGATGCGGCTGGGACGGTCAGCGAGAGCATGGGAAACAGCGTATCATTCGCACGTTCTGCCGGACAGCAGGTGGTCATGGACCTGACGCGCGGAGTCATGCAGGGCGGCACACGGTTGATCGCCGGACGGGTTCGTGCGGTCAGGGTGACACTGAAAGCCGGATATAAGGTGCTGCTGGTCACAAAGAAACAATAACGGATTATTCACTTTAATAAAAAAGATAAGACAATGAAAATAGTAATAGCATTATTGATGGCTGTACTGGCCTCGGTATCCGGTTTTTCACAGGAGGAAAGACCGGTAAATCCCGTCAGGATTCTGACGGCGGGCCAGCATATCACCCCTTATAAAATTGAGGTCACTTTCAGCAAGACGGTGCATATCCTTTTTCCTGCCGAAGTACGCTATGTGGATCTGGGCAGTAACAATATCATCGCGGGCAAAGCCGACGGGGTGGAGAATGTGGTACGTGTAAAAGCGGCGGTAAAAGAGTTTCCGGGAGAGACAAACTTCTCGGTTATTACAGGCGACGGTTCCTTCTTTTCTTTCAATGTGGTTTATAAAGAGGAGCCTTCCGCGCTGAATATCAATATGGACCAGTGGATGAACCCGGACGAGGGAGAAAAGAAGGGAGGCAGTTCCATCCGTGTCACGGAACTGGGCGAGGAAGATCCGACGGTCATTGCCAGTGTGATGTACACCATCCACCGGCTGGACCGCAGGGACGTGAAGCATATCGGGTGCAGGCAGTTCGGGATGCAGGCTCTTTTGAAGGGCATTTATGTGCATAAGGACCTGATATTCTTCCATGTTTCCCTGACGAACAATTCCAATGTGCCTTTCGATGTGGATTTCGTGCGGTTTAAGATAGTGGATAAGAAGATAGCCAGAAGGACGGCCCGGCAGGAAACTTATATTGAACCGGTACGCACGCTCAATGCCCTGACACGCATCGTGGGAAAGAGCACGGGACGTATCGTGTATGCCTTCCCGAAGATTGTCATTCCTGACGACAAGTTGCTGGAAGTGGAAATTTACGAGAAAGGGGGAGGCCGTCACCAGCGGTTCTATATGGAGAACAGTGATCTGGTGGATGCGCGTATTGTGAATGAATTAATCGGTGAGTAATCATGAAAAGAGTTTTATTTATTATGTTATGCATTTGTCTGCCCTTTGCGGCAGGCGAATGCTTTGCCCAGCGTTACCTGCCGGGACAGAAAGGTATCCAGCTCATGTTAGGCGGTGTGGACGACTTCGGTTCGAATGTGAAGCATCTGCGTGGTAACTTTCAGCTCGGAGTGGCTCTGAGCCGGTATAACCGGAACCATTCCCGCTGGCTGTTCGGGGCGGATTATGTGAAGAAGCACTATTCCTACAAGGACATTGCGATTCCCAAAGCGCAGTTTACCGGAGAGGTAGGCTATTTCGTGCCGTTCTTCTCGGACCGTGGCAGGAACGTGTTCTTCTCTGCCGGTCTTTCCGCTCTGGCGGGTTATGAGACGACCAACTGGAACTGCAAGCTGCTCTATGACGGGGCGACTTTAAAGAATGACGGATGCTTCATTTATGGTTTTGCCCCGGCTTTCGAGATGGAGGCGTTCCTTTCCGACAGGCTGGTTTTTCTTTTCAATGTCCGCCAGAGGATATTCTTCGGATCATCCGTGGGGAATTTCCACACGGCGGTAGTTGTCGGTGTCAAGTACATTTTTAATTAGCGGCAATAGTATGGAACAAGGCAATTGGAACGTGGATGAGATGCTTCATTGGCTGGATATGAAAATAAACCGGGAAGACCGGGACATACGTGAACAAAGCAAGAAGATGAATGGGAATTTCCTGCACTTTTTCGAATGGAATGCGGAGAGCCTGTATAAGTCTCATTTTATGTCCGGGTGTTATAAGATACTCCGGCAGGCGGTGGACGGGGCAAAGGACATGGATACGGTTCGGAATATTGTTGAGGACAACATTGCTTACTGTGAGAGCAAACTGTTGAACGGTCAGGTGGATTGTAACAGTTCCAGCCGGACAACGAATGTTGCCCATTTCCTGAAGTTGGAGTGTATGCAGCAGTTGGTTAGGGATTACCGGGAATTCGCGAATATCCTTGCGCAAACGCCTCCCGAAGAGAATTTGCAACAGACGGCTAATAAAACAGAAAAGAAGAGAGAAGAGCCGCCTGAAAGAAAGATAAAAACGGGCATCAGGCGTTAGCCGACAACGGACTCAATCAAGTAAATTATTCATTTAGTAATACGTAAAATCATGAAGATGAAATTAATAATAAGTGGTATCATGCTCACATTGCTTTGCCTGCTGGGTGGCTGTGATGATAAATTGGAAGTACAGCAGGCTTATGATTTCTCGCTAACGTCCTGGTATCTCCAGAAGACCATTTCCCCGGATGAAACCGTGGAGATTCGTCTGACACTCAATCGTAGCGGAAACTATGAGGAAGCCGGCTATCAAATCGGTTATATACAGATGGAGGGCAGCGGCGAGGTGTACGACAAGAAGAAGGTCTATCTGGTGAACCGGGAGATGCAACCGTTGGATTCGATAGCGGAGTTGGATGACAGCGATCCCTGCCGCCAGGTATTCACGCTCTTCTATCATAACCGAAGCAGCAAGAATGCGGAGATTAAATTCGTGATAGCGGATAATTTCCATCAGGAAAGAGAACTGGATATATCCTTTCAGAGCAAAACTGAAACGGACATGGAACTATAAATCGGACAACAATGGATAAAAGTGATTTAAGGATCGAACAATTGCAGCAATATCTTGACAAGAAGAAAGGGGTTGTGGAAAGCGATATAAAAGAGTATAACCAGCAACTGGGAAAAAACTATCTTCATTTCTTTGACTGGCATGCCGATGACTTGTATAAGGCCTGTTATATGGATAAGAATTATAAGGCCATTCAGGAGGCGATTGATGCCGCTGAAACGCCGAAGGATATTGAAGGGATTTTGAAGCGTTATACCCTGTATATAGAAGATGATCTCCTGAACGGTCCGCTTGTCAAGAAAAGTACCAGCCCGATGTCGAATATGGCCCATTCCCTGGAGATAGAATGCAAACAGAAATTGCTGAAGGACCTCCGGTATTTAAACAGGCTTCTTCAGAGTGAGACTGTAAGTGAAAGGATAAGGCCGCAAGAAGCACCCCGATAAGAGATTGTGCCTGTGAAAGAAAAGAAGAAAACGGGACCACGGTTGAGATAGTATCAATTGAAAGCAATAAAAAAGCTACTGAATTTTTGTTTCAGTAGCTTTTTTATTTATCCCAGTCTTATATTCCGGCTATACCAGATAAGCCTCAAAAAGATAATGTATGAATAACCGACCCTTTTCCGTCCAAACGGTCAACATGGCCGTGCCGGTTTCTCCTGTGCGGCTTTCCCATACATGGGTCCGGGTTGCCGTATAGCCTTGATTCTGATAAGGAGCTTTGAGCAGCCATTGACCGGATTGACGGAACTGGATGCCTGCCCATCGAAGCCGTTTGTTCAGCATACCGGCAGTCATTCCCAATTCTTTCGCTATCTGTGTGGTCGTGTAGGTGCTTTGGGATTGGAGGACTTTGTCATAATACTGAACTTTTGGGGCCTGTAGCTTGAGTTTCAGGATAGCATAGTTGTTCTCCTTCTCCAATGCTGAAATACGGCTGTCTCGCTCTTTTATACGGTTCTGTGCGAGCAATATGGCACGCGCAAGTAGTTCATTATCCGTTTCGCCATTCTTCTTAAGAAGATAGCCACCGTTCTTTAGTGTTTCGGGAACCAGTTCATCAAATATCCAGCTTTCGAATTTCTCAGCGGAAGGCAGCTTGCTACCGGCAATCAGCCGGTATACGTTCCCTTCGCTGATGTACTTGATTTTCTGGACGGCACTGCGTGTAGGGGTGTCGTAAACCACGACGCCCATTGGTTTACAATGTCTTACGACGGCATCTCTCGGATTGGAGTAGCCAAGTGCGGCGGCAACATCTGAGGCGCAGAACCATATTTTCCCGTCAATTTCCAGTGTCCGGATGCGTCCGAACTCAGGATGTTCAAATATTGATACTTTATTCATGACTGTTTAATTTATAGGTTTCTTCTATTGCTTTAAATATCTCGTAGACTACCTGGGGGACGATAGCGTTCCCGTATCCTTTAATGGATGCCTGTCTTCACCGAGAAAAGGAGATACCGTCCAATCGGGTGGAAAGCCCATCATCTCGGCTACAAACAGGGGATTCAGCTGGAAACTCTTTCCAGTCCGGGCGAAGAAATCGGGCAGGCTGTTCTTTTCCGGTATCCGGCCTCTCTTCTCCAGACTTTCCGGGCTTGCCGCGCCCTTCCAGTCCCTCGCTGTCGGAGTGGGCAGAAGCTCCGCCATCCTCCCAAGCCCTACACTCCAGATATGGCCTTTCTGATTGATCTTTCTCACCTTTCCTTTCGGTGTCACTATGATCTTGTCGTTTTTCCCCATTACCGCACCCACACCGGCATCGCTGGCTACCGGGGTGGGCAGCAGCATCCCGTAAAAGTCCAGAAAGTCGCTCAATCCGTTGGGTTTCTTCTCCCCTTTGAGCTGGCTGTGCAGGGATGGAGCATGGGCCTGTTTCCATTTGTGAACCCTTTCC
>OHSP01000986.1_pt1 | contig 12152 bp, 11 predicted proteins | sample 1578711 | NCBI WGS metagenome assembly OHSP01 (sample SAMEA3879584, study PRJEB24766) | human gut metagenome | biome: human-associated habitat; feature: feces | place: USA | collected 1985/1987
CTCTCTTGAATTCGTCGGCCGTCTCTTTGGAGCCGGTCATACATATCATGGCTCCGCACCTGAGTCCGTACAAGGTGTAGGCCTTTGAAAGGCTGTGTCCTATGATTACGAGAACGTCCTCGGACGCCTCCTGCAGCACGGGAAGGAAGCTCCTGCTCTCGTCCTCGTCTCCTGCAAAGTCCACATAAGCGGCGTCTACCAGCAGCGTGATTTTTTTATTTTTACCCGCCTCGTTAAGTATGGCGATGACCTTTTTCCATTCTTCGTCGGTAAGCGCGTAGCCCGTAGGGTTGTGTGAAGGCGTATTTATTATTATGACCAGTCTGTCCTGCTTAGTCAGAAGCTCTCTTATCTTTTCCTCGAGGCTGCCGGTATTAAAAAGGCCCTCTTCGTCGAAAAGCTGAAACGTGTCCAGCGTTCTTTCCATCTCCTGAGCTATGGTGTTATACGGCGCCCAGAACCAGTCCGAGGTAAGCACCGAGTCGCCGCGGCAAGAGTAGTTGGAAATGGTGTTTCTTATGGCTCCCGTTCCTCCCGGAGTAGCGATGACCTCCGTAAAGCAAGTCGGCGTAAATTTTCTGAACACGTCTTTCTTTACGGCTTCTTTAAAACCGGGAGTTCCTCCTATGGGAGCATATTCTGCGTAATCTTCCGGGGTCAGGCTTCTGAAAACTTCGTCAACGGATGACAGAACTATAAGCTTTCCATCGTCGTCCAGCAGCGACCCTATGGTAGCGTTGACCACCTTGTCTTTTCCTTCTTTAGCCGCTTTGGCTTTGGCTCTGTTGCTTATGCCGAATATCTTATCTTCTTTAGGGATCTTTCTGCCGTTTTGTGAAGCAAAAATCATTTCTGTCATTGGTTTAACGCCTCCTGAGTATTTTTTGAAATTTAATTATAACATATTCATTCAAGATATTCCAGCGGACATACAGAAATATGGAAAAGTTATTATCAAAATTAACTCCGTATGAAAATCGCAATTTCGGCAAACAATATTTATAACTGGAGGTGAAATCATGCGTCAAGCACAAAAGAAAAAGGATAAAGACAAAGTCGCCATCGTTCTGATGTTAGCATTTTGCGTTATCGCTCTCACTTCGATTTTTACTATAAAATCAAATATAGATAAAGTAAACGGCAGCGACCCGGACGTCCCCGTATCCGAAAACACCAAGACTGAAGAAAAGCAAGATCAGCCGGCAGCGCCGGATTCTTCAGCGGAGGCTTCGTCGGATATTCCGACTGTGGACAGCCGGGATTCGGGAGAAGCTTCCCCCGAGTTCATAGTTCCCGTCAAGTCCGAGGGCATAGCCGTTACTAATCCTTACTCCATGGATAAGCTTATCTACTCGGTGACTCTCGATCAATACATGACCCACTGCGGCGTGGACATCGAAGCGCCGGAAGACTCGCAGGTCACCGCAGTATACGAAGACGACCGATACGGCACTTCCGTGGAAATCACCCATAAGGGCGATGTGGTAACTATCTATTCAAATCTCTCTAACAGCGATATGGTAGAAATCGGCGATACCGTTACAGGCGGTCAAATAATAGGCGGCGTCGGCTCCACCGGATTATTCGAGTCTCTCGAGCCGGCTCATCTGCACTTTGAAATGCTCAAAGGCGGAGCTTACGTAAATCCGGCAGATTATATAAAATTTTAAAAATCCGGTTAAAGATAATCCCGCAGATACATGCGGGATTTATTGTTTTAACTTTACATATGTTTTATGCCTGTCAGCTGAACTATGCCAATCCAAAAGAAAAAGCATGGGACTCCATAAAACAGGAATTCCGGGAAAAAGCCTTCGCCGCAGAAAATGGTCTTACGCCGACGGAATGGGAATGACCGTGAACCAGTATTGGGAGTACAACAGAAAGTATCAGGCTCCCGTCGCGGTGACTCACGGCAAGGTGGCAGAATATCCGGAAGCCAATCAAATCACCGCTCCTGCTCCCGCGGAAATCGACGGACAGATAACCGACCTTGAATATTATGAATCCCTGCAATGATAAAGGGGTGTGGTGGGGGCGGCCGGCGGCCGGCGTGCTGCCGGCTATCCGAAGTTCCGGCCGGCCCGGTGTTGCGGCGAGGGCCCGGCCAACCCATGGCCGGCGGCGGCTATTCTCTCAAATTTTTATATTGAGGCCGTTAGAGAGAGTTTGTTCAATAATTTTGCTCACGATTTTTCATATTTTAGGCCGTAGAGAGAAAACTCATTGTTTCACTTGATTTCAATATACAATATTTCTCTCTACACCCGTGATTTTTCAAAAATGAGAGACTGAATACGAGGCTATTCTCTCAAAAATCTGAAATCCGGATATTTGAGAGAGTTGCCCAAGAAAAAATGCTCTCTACACATGCTAAATTGCACAATTAGAGAGCATAGCCCATAACTTTCGCCGCCGCTCCGACCGATTTTCAATCAGTCGTGCGGCCGCCCCTTTATTTGAACTTTACATAGTTTATATTCTTGCCTGCCTTGCTGAACCTGTCCTCGTATTCGGTGGTAAAATCCTTGGATTCATACTCCTCTGAGTGCAGGTCTCCGGTGACCTCTGTTATTTCGAGTCCGGCTTCTTGGATTTCTTCGAGGGAAAACTCGAAGAGCCCGTCATTGTCCGTCTTGAACTCCACGAACCCGTCGCGGCCGAGGACTTTTTTATAATTCAGCAGTCTCTGCCTGTATGTCAATCTTCTTTTAAAATGTCTGGCTTTGGGCCATGGGTCGCTGAAGTTCAGGTATATTCCGGCCAGCTCACCTGCCTCAAAGTAATCCTCCAGGTCGTGGACATAGGCTATAAATATCCGTAGGTTTTCCATACCCTCGGCCTGAGCCTTTTCGAGAGCCCTCAGGGCAACGTTGCTCTGCCCCTCTATGGCTATGTAATTGGCCGACGGGCAGGAAGCGGCTCTTTTCATTATAAACTGTCCCTTGCCGCAGCCTATCTCCAAGTATATGGGATTGTCGTTTCCGAATACTCGTGCCCAGCTGCCTTTGTGCTGTGCCGGGTCTTCTACGAGAAACCGCGAGTTCTGTCTCAGCTTCTCGTCCAGATTTTTTATGTTTCTCTGTCTCATACTAAAGCAACCTTGATTCTATGATTATCACGGCAAGAAAGAGAACCATCATGACGATGGCAGCATAGTCTCTCTTCCGGAATTTCATTTCGTTCATGCGGGTGCGGTTCTCTCCGCCTCTGTAGCATCTGGCCTCCATGGCCATGGCCAAATCCTGAGCTATCCTGAAAGCGCCCACAAACAGCGGCACCAATATAGGTATCAGGCTCTTGGCTCTCTTCATCAGACCGCCTGACTCAAAGTCGGCGCCTCTGGCCTGCTGAGCCTTCATTATCTTGTCCGCTTCTTCCAGCAGTGTAGGAATGAACCTCAAAGCAATGGTCATCATCATGGCGATGTCGTGAGCCGGAAGCCCTATCTTCTTAAAGGGCGACAGCAGCCTCTCGATACCGTCGGTCAAGGCCAGCGGTCTCGTGCAGAGGGTCAGCATCGAAGAGCCCATCAGCAGAAGAACCAGTCTTATGGCCATAAACACGGCCACCTCAAGACCCTCGGCCGTAATCTTGAGAAACTTCCATTGCCACAGTATTCTTCCGTCCACCATGAACATGTTCAGCGCAAAGGTGAATATCAGAATCAGCAGTATGGGCTTGAGTCCCCTCATTATGTAGCTTACGGGGACTTTAGACACGGCTATCAGAATTCCCAGAACTATTCCGGCTATCAGGAACCCTATGAAATTGTCGACTATGAACAGCTCTATTATAAACAGCAGCGTGGCTATTATCTTTATTCTCGGGTCCAGCTTGTGTATCCAAGACTTTCCCGGGAAATACTGTCCCAGCGTTATATCTCTTAACATCCGTTCTTTCCTTTATCGTTTAAATATTCCGCAATGCGGTCGGCGGCCTCGTCGATTGACAATATGGTCTCGCCGATTTCCATGCCTCTGTCTCGCAGAGACTCCGTAAGCTGTGTAATCGGAGGCAAATCAAGTCCGACCCCGCTCAGCTCCCGGCGATGGGAGAAGACCTCCTTCGGAGTGCCTATGGTCACCATGCGGCCGCTGTCAATCACCAGCACCTTGTCCGAAAGTCCGGCAATGTCCGCCATGTTGTGAGAAACCAGTATGGTTATGTTTCCGGTCCTCCTGTGAACCTCCTCTATCATGGCAAGCACGTCTTTGTGCGCCTTGGGGTCCAGTCCTGCCGTCGGCTCGTCCAATATCAGCACCTCCGGCCTCATGGCTATTACTCCCGCTATGGCTACTCTGCGCTTTTGCCCTCCCGAAAGCTCGAAGGGAGACCTGTCTTTAAATTTTTCATAGTCGAGACCCACCAGCTCTATGGCTTCTCTGACTCGCTCTTCTATCTCTTCCTCTCCCAATCCCAAGTTCCGCGGGCCGAAAGCCACGTCCTTGGCCACGGTCTCTTCAAAAAGCTGGTATTCGGGATATTGGAAGACCAGTCCTATCCTCTTGCGTATCTCCACCATCGAAATGCCGGAGGCGGTTATATCCGTATCTCCTATCTCGATGGTTCCCTCATCCGGCTTCAAGAGTCCGTTGAGGTGCTGCAAAAGAGTGGATTTGCCCGAGCCGGTATGGCCTATTATTCCCAGAAATTCTCCGTCTTCCACGGAAAAGGTTATATCTTCAAGAGCCACCGATTCGCCGGGCATGCCTTTTTCATATATGTGTTTTAAGTTCTTGACTTGTATTGACATAAGTATTCAACCATTTCTTCCGTTCCTATAATATCGGCAGGAACCTCTATTCCTCTCTGCCTGAGGCGGGCAGCCAGTTCCACTGCCAGCGGCACGTCGAGATTTACGGATTTTACTTTTTCCCCCCGGGCAAACACCTCTGACGGCGTTCCGTCCAGGAAGACCTCTCCCTCGTGCATTATTATCACCCTGTCTGCGTTTACCGCCTCCTCCATGAAGTGAGTTATGAGTATGACGGTTATGCCTTCTCCGTTAAGCTCTTTTATTATGGCCATTATCTCGCCCCGTCCTTTGGGGTCCAGCATGGCCGTCGGCTCGTCGAAGATTATGCAACTTGGCTTCATGGCGACTACGCCCGCTATGGCTATGCGCTGCTTCTGGCCTCCCGAAAGCAGGTGAGGAGCCTTTCCCCTGAAAGCTCCCATGTTTACATCTGCAAGGGCCTTGTCCACCCTGCGGCGTATCTCCTGCGGCTCCACGCCCAGATTTTCCGGACCGAAGGCCACGTCGTCCTCTACTATGGCAGAAACCAGCTGGTTGTCCGGGTTCTGAAACACCATGCCCGCCGACTGGCGCACATCCCAGATGTGTTCATCGTCTGCGGTGTTGAAGCCGTTAACGTATATCACACCCTTCGTCGGCAGTAGAAGTCCGTTGAGGTTTTTTGCCAGCGTGGACTTGCCGGAGCCGTTTTTGCCCAATACGGCCGTAAAGCTTCCTCTTTCTATCTCCAAGCTGACGCCGTTAATCGCCCTGTTGGCCGCAGTCTCGTCGTCCTTTTTATATTCAAATATTAAGTTTTCAATCTTTATAATTGAATCCATCTTATCTTCTTTCGTAATATATGTCCAAATATCTGCTCAAATCTTTCGCATTAAACTGGCCCGGCGCAGTAGGAACCCTTCCGCAGGAATAAGTAATGACTGATCCGAAGTCTCCCGCGCATATTCTGCTGGCCTGTCCTTCTTCTCCCATGGCTATGGCTACTATCGGCGTATGGTTTCTGAGCTGGGTGTAAGCGCAGGCCGCCTCTAAAATCTCGTAGCTCTCCGATTCTTTCTCCGCAAAGCAGGCGATTTTGAGGATGTCACCCCCTGTTCTTTCCATCTTGACAAACCGGGTTGCGATTTCATCTCTTGTCGGCATTTTGTCAAACACATGGTGGGAAATCAGAGTCTTGGTCTTCTTCCTCTTGGCCTCTCTTATCATCTCTCTGATACGGCCGTTGTCTGCGTCCAAATCTATTATGTCTGCGATGCCCATGGCCCATCTCTGAATCCTGTTGCCGACTTCCTCGTCTCCTTTGTAATCCACTATGAGCTTCTTCTCTCTGCAAAGCTTCTTTATCTCTTTGAGTATTGTCTTGAACTCTTCTTCCGTATAGTCCTTGCTTCCGGCGGTTTTATCAACGCACCATTCGACGATCTGACAGTATTCTCTGTACTCTTCGATTTCGGTCTTGAGCTGTTCTATTGTGTCGCAGCTCAAAGACAGGCATATTGCCGGTCTTTTCTTTTCTCTGTTCTTTTTTTCTCTTTTCTTTTTTTCTCTGTTCTTCTTCTCTTTTCTCAATTTAACCGCCCCTTTTCATACCTATTTCATGGCCTATGATTTTTTTCAATAAGTCCACGGAATAATACTAAACTCTTTGCGAGTCAAAGTCAATATCTTGTTTCCGCAAACGCACTTAAATGTCAATAGCAAATTAGAATATATTTTTAAAAAATAAAATAACAGATTGTTTGAAGAACCAAATGACAAACCATATTAACCACCATAAAAGGATGTAATAAATCAAATGTAAATCGAAAGTTCTAGCAAGACCGTACCCGAAGTAGACAAGACTCCCTATAGGAAACCAGAACGTAAAAAAATTATTACTGGCAGACATCAATATCTTTTTTATTCTATCATGCGCATATTTTTTATTTAAATACGAAATAACATGTATTTTTTTTATAAATAATGAAATGAGTATTACAGCAATCCAAAATACTATCCAATAAAAAATTACTTCAATATAATGCAAGGTGAACGTGTGAGTAAATACATAAAGGATAAAATAAATCCACCATAATATTGAATACAATAGAAGAAATTCGCTGGAACTGTTTCCGGATGATTTGCAATTAATGCAATATTTAAGGGAAAAAGGTCCCAAAATGGCACTTAAAATAGCAAATGCTGTTTTTTTATGATTAATGAACTTCATTATTTGTTTAAATTTCTTAAATAATTATATAATCCTTCAATTCCACGGAGACCTGTAATATTCAATAACGAATCCAATGCTTGCCATTGAAATGCTTTTAACGGAAAGATTTTTGGACACCCCTCAATAGTGCCTTCTAATGTGATAGTGTATCTAGAGTGATCATGGCCTAATGCTCGATGTATTGTAGATATGGGACCGCCAACTGGATTTTTAAAATATGGATATGCTGATTCAGGTATGGGGATTTGAACAAAATCATCCGGATGACCATGGCCTCCTACTCTTCCGAGGGTTTTACGCGTTATAGGTAACGCAGGGTCGCGATTAACTGCATATGCAGGTCCCCTTAATTTCCCGGAACTTATAATTAACTCTTTCGATTCTTTTGTGGTAATATGTTGGAGATTAACTTTAGCGGTGTTTTTAGCGGCAGCTCCACCTGGAGACGAAATGAGCCGATTGGCATCATAGGATACTGCTTCTTCCGGTTCCCGGGCGGTCTTGCGGTTGCCGATGTTGTCGTAGGAATAGATAAAGCTTCCTCCCCGGCTGATCCGGTCTTCGACCAGCCCGCTGCGGCTGTTGTGGGTGAAGTTTCTGGTGGTTGCAGGTGTGGCGACATCCCAGGAGTCCCGGCGCTGGATGGGACGCCCCAGGGCGTCATAATCGTACTCATGGCGGCCCGCTGATTCACCATTTGCTCCCTTCCTGTAACCGATGGCGGTTACGAGGTTGAGCCTGGGATGGTAGGTATTGCAGCGGGCCATGCCGTTGGGGTAGGTGAGATAGTTGAGGAAGCCGCTGGTTGGATCGTACTGCCAGGTAAAGGGATACTCCAGTCCTTCCAGATTCATCCCGATGATGGCACCTTTGGAATCGTAGTCAAGATGAGAGTGCTGCACCGTGCGTGTGCCGACCATCAGGCGGTAGCCTTCAGAACGTCCCAAGACATCATATTGTTCCTGAATGGAGCTTTCTACGGTTCCAAAGGAAGTGTCCTGGATTATGCGGCCATAGGCATCATAGGAAAGTTCCCTGATTCCGGAGGCGTCCCGGACGGAGGTCATTTGTCCGAGGTGGTTGCAGGAGAACTCCCATCCTGGCGTACCGTCACTGTGGGAGACGGAGACGAGTTCCCCGGTGAGAGGAGCATAGGCGTAGGTGGTGGTGATTCCTCTGGCCTTGGTCAATGTCTCCAGACGGTTGAGTCCGTCGTAGGTTTTGGAGACACAGGACCCGTCTGCATAGGTCTTCTTAAGTTCCAGCCCCGTAGCCACGTGGTAGAGCCAAGTGGTGGTGTCTCCGTCAGTACGGCCGGAAGGATTATTCGTAATATCCCCTTCATCCATCCTGAAAGTAGTCAACGCCACCATGTGATCGGCTTCGTCGTAGGCGAAACAGGCCGGCTGAATGGCGGTGCCGTACTCGGCTATCTTTCTGCCGCGGATGTCGTAGGAATAGCAGGTAGTGCCTCCCAGCCCGTCGGTGATGGAAGCCACGGCATTGCAGCAGGGAAGGTAGCTGGTGGTGGTCATGGTGCCGGATGCGTCCGTGATCTTGACAGTACGTCCTGCAAGATCCGTTTCCTCAATAGTAGTGTTGCCGCGGCCGTCGGTTTTTTCTAGAATCATGCCTGTGGAGATATAGAAGCGCTGCTGTGAGGCATGGATGCCGGTGTGATTCGTTTGACTTACCATAAAGCCGTCTACGATGACAGATTCGGCTATAATATCCGAAGTCGGAATCTGGTTGAACCGGGCGCGTTTAGTCGGAGCGGTATACTCCGTCCACTGGATGCTCTGCTGCCCGTAGACGTCTGTGGTGATGGATTTGTTTTCCAGAATTGCACTGAGCCTGGAAATCATATTCTCCGTGGTTTGAGTGAGGGGGCAACCGTCGGCATTGTAGGTAGTGGAAGTGTGCACCTGGTAGATGCCGTCTTCCCGAACCCGGAAGCAGGATGAGGTTTCCGATATCCTGTTTTTTGAAGTATCCTCCGGATGGAGAGTGTCCAAGAGAACAGTTCGTCTTATGGCTTGCCCCAGTTCACTGTAAGTGGTGACCGTGGGTGCCAAATCTTCCTTTTGGGTGTGTACGAGCAGTCCTTTCTCATTGTAGGCATTCCTGGTTGTTACGAATCCCCCCTTCGTATTGGGTTGTTCCTGCCGGACGGTTTGGCCAAAACCGTTTTCCAGATTGCGTGAGAGAATGGCTCCTTTGGACAAAGTGGTGGTCAGGATGCCTTCTTCTGTCAGCTCCAGCCGGGTCTCCATCTCTCGCTGGCCGGTTCCGCCTTGTAAGATGGTAGTCCCGTCATAGTACCTCTTGGTAAGTAGTGTGGCTCCCGAAGGAGTAGTGATGGTTGTTGTAAGGTAGTCCTCTCTGTATTCCGTTCGTGTCACTCTGCCAAGTATATCCGTAGAGGAAACTACTCGTCCCAGATCGTCGTACTGCGCCCCTTCTACCGTGGTCATGGCTCCTATGTCGCGGCGTGTCGAAACCTTTCTTCCCGCCGCATCATAGCTGTAGGAAGTAATTGTTTCCGGAGTGGTTTCCGTCGCCGAGCGAATGGTTTCCTCCAGCTGCTTGGCCGAGTTGTAGCCGTAGCTGGTGGTGATGCCGTCTTCGTCAGTTTCCCTCAACGGGCCACAGCACATCCATTCCGTCGTGCTGGTGCGCCCGTTGCCCTTCGTCGTCTTGACGAGCCTCTGTTCGTCATCGTACTCGTAGTCCTCCGAGGCAATCAGCGACCAGTCCTCTCCGGTGTGAACGTATTGTTCTTTCCTGGTGGTGGCGCCGTTTTCAGCGATGTATTGCACGTTTCGTGTACTTTGTCCCGGAACGATGCTTCCGTTGGCCTGCACGGTCTCCGTCTCCTTGTGGAGGGCTCCGTATTCCGCGGCTGCTTCATAGGAATAAACCCTCTGGACGCCATTGACGCCCTGGCTCATCTTCCGCCTGCCCCGGGCGTAGGGATACTCCGCCGCCTCGCCGTAGGTTTCAGAGATACTGATATGTGTGTTTTCCGACCCCAACGCCGTTTCCTTCACCGTGGTGCGGCTGACCTGCGGACTGTCTTCATACGTGTAAGTGCGCTTGAGAAGTTCCGTTTCCGTTCCATCCTCGGCAATGACCACCTTAGTTTCCGTGGCTGGCCTGAAGTCGTTAAAGCGCAAGTCGGCGTAAGTGGTTCGGGTCCCTCTCTCCCCGCCTCCGGCCCAGGGAGCAGCGGAAAGCACGGTTCTGCCCTGGTCATCGTACTCGTAGCGCGTGTAACCGCCGTCGGGCTTGATCTCCAGAGACACCCGGAACTGGTCGTTATAGGTATAGAGGGTGGTTCGGGCCAGAGGTGTGTTGTATCCCTCCGTCCGGCTGATAGTCAGCCAGCCCCCGTCGGTGTACTTCTTCACCGTGCGGGTACAGGAAGAAGGCGTTTCCTCGTCGATGCCGCGCAAGCTCTCAATCATTTCCCATTTGCCTCCGGGGAGGACATTTTTCTCCACCGTTCGCACGGTGCGCTCATCCCCCTCTCCCTGAATGGTCGTCACCTTGTTGCCTTCCGTCCTTCGCTGCGTCCGGAAGACAGGCATCCCTTCCCTCTGTTCGGCGATATCCATCACCTGCACGCCCTGGTCGTCACTCAATTCATAGCTGACCGTCTTGTAAGGAGTTCCAGTGCCGGCAAAGCCGCGCGCATTCTTGCTCACCTGGCCGGGAGCGTACCATTCCAGGGTGAGCCTGTTGCCTTCCCCAACCGCCTGGAGCAGTCCCTGGGACTTGGACCAGATGCTTTGAATGGCTCCCGTGGAAGGATGGCGGTTCACCTTCATCTGCCGGGAATAAGCTTCCGCCGTGGTTTCCACGCCGGAGGCGGAAACCATGGAGACGACCTTTCCGGTGGCTGCCGAGAAGCGCAGGGTGCGCCCATTGCTCTGGACCATGTCCAGATAGGCGGGAGAGCCGCCGGTGCAGGGAGACTTGTCGGCATTCAGCTTCTGAACCTTGTAGTTCAACTTGCGCGAACTTCCGGAGACGGAGGCTTCGGCATGGCCGTCAGAACTCTGGAAGGAGATGGAACTGCCCGTGGGTCGTTTGACGGAGATCTGTCCGGTTTCGGGATTGCAGGAGGCGCTCCATTCGAGGGGATGCTTGTAGCGCAGGGTGATGGAAGAGAGGGCGGAAGGTTCGGCAAGGGTGCGGGGAACGGGGAAATTACTTCCTCCTGCCCCTCCTGAGTCTCCGGTTCCTACTTCCAGTAAGCCTTCGCAGTCGTCGGCTCCATCCGGGTTGCCGCCGAAGAAATGGGAGGTGTTCTTGCTGCAATCGGACTGTTCGATGTCTTCGTCGCAATCACAGGAACAGGGGCACGGGCAACCGCCTTCCTCCGGCTCGCTGGAGGAAGAAGAGAGGGAACTGGAACTACTGCTGGAAGAGGAACTAGAGCTGGAAGAACTCGATGAACTTGACGAGGACCAGGAAGAACTGCTTGACGAGGAAGAGCTGGAGCTACTCAAGGAACTTGAGGACGAAGAACTCGAACTGCTGGAGGACGACGAACTGGAAGAAGAACTGCTGGAACTGCTGGAACTGCTGGAACTGCTGGAACTGCTGGAACTGCTCGAGGAAGAGCTGGAAGACGGAGCGCTGCTGGAGGAATCCGGCTCCTGGGGCACCAAGGAACTGCTGTGGAAACTGGAAGACGACCAGCTGCTCGAGGAACTGGACGAGGAAGAACTGGAGCTGCTGGATAGAGACGAACTGGAAGAAGAATCCGGAAGCTCGGGAGCCGAAGAACTCTGCTGGGAGCTGGAAGACGAGCTGTTGGACGAGGAAGAACTCGAACTGCTGGAAGAGGAACTGGAGCTGCTGCTTGACTTGGGGTCAAACTCAAAGGAATCTCCTCCCCCTGCCGAGGAACTGCTCGACGAGTTCCCTTCCTCCTCTTCCTGGTACAGGTTGACCAGGGTTAGCACGGTTTCTCCTTGCCTGCTGGGAGGCGTGTTTTCCGCCAGCAGGTAATAATCCAGGTCGGGCTCGCCTTCCTTGTCGCACATTAAGGCAATGCAGAACTCGGCTTCCGACCCCTGGTCGGGCTGGTGTTGATGGACGATGTGGCACCAGTAGTATCCCTGGTCGAACTGGATCTGGCGGCGGAGAGGGGTGGAAGGACCCGGCTCCGTG
>OHSP01000987.1_pt1 | contig 12151 bp, 8 predicted proteins | sample 1578711 | NCBI WGS metagenome assembly OHSP01 (sample SAMEA3879584, study PRJEB24766) | human gut metagenome | biome: human-associated habitat; feature: feces | place: USA | collected 1985/1987
CTCAGCACATCCAAGTCAAGAAGATTGGTGTTGTGTGATGTGAAAATCAACTGGGCTCCATTTGGATTGAACTCCACGCTGTTAAAAAGCGAGACCAGATGCTTGGTCAGGAGGGGATGCAGATGAGAGTCCAGTTCGTCTACTATAAGGAGCGTTCCTTCATCCAGACCTTTTTTACAACACCAATCAGTTTGAAATAACTGTTGGTGCCATCAGATTCCTCTGCCATGTTCAGCGCGTAGGAAGAAGTATTTCCCTCTGTATCCTGTACCGTGTGAATGGCCTCAATATTGGTAAAGATATCATTGCGCTGAGAAGGAGCGGGTTCTGCATCACGCATCTGAAGGGACTGTATGCCAAAATCTGCAACACGCAGCATAGAGGCAATCACATGCCGGTAGTCATCATCTTTGAGTTGTTCTGCTTCAAGGCCGTAGGCATCTGCAACAGAATTTTTCGTGATGATCTGGCAGGAAGCAAACCATTCCAGAACCGGAATCACTTTGGAATAGCTCCAGTTTGATGCGACAGACAGATAGAGCTTGTTGGCCGAAGTGCGATCCTTGAGAGTGTTTTGTTCATCGACATCAACGGTAAAGCGAAAATCTTTTGTGTCTTTTCGCTCAAAAATGAGTGCCTGCCTGCCATTGGGATAGTAATACAGATATTCTTCAATAACAGCTTTGTCTGTTACCGAAAAGCCATACGCATATCGGATGCCATTTGTGGTGAAGATGACCTCAAAGCTGCTGGGGCGAGAGGGTGTTTCACGGTCAAACTTGAACGGCGAACGCTCAATGGTTTTGTGGAGCTGCTGGTTATGCGAAGTCAGCACATAATTTACCATGAACCAAAACGCATTCAAGACATTGGACTTTCCGGAAGCATTGGCGCCGTAAATCACGGCAGACTTCAAATGCTTTTTGTTTCCGTCCACAATCAGGTGCTCCGGATGTTCGTTATCCTTACTGGCAAGCAGGGATAACACGACATTATCTTTGATAGAGAGAAAGTTCTCTACACTAAATTGAATCAGCATAAAACAACCTCCTAAATCCTTGCTATAATATATTATATCCGCGTTTTTGTGAAAAATCAACGCAAATGAAAAATAAAAATCTATATAGAGGGGTTAAGAGGATAGTCGTGTGGAGAGGATATGTGGTTGTCAATCAAAAATGACAACCACACATTAAATTACACATAAGTAATGTGCGGCTGTCAAAAATCTAATATAAAGAAAGTGGCGAGCCAATGATAGAAGGCAGCCTGGGAAGCAGTTTATTTTGCTCCCCAGGCTCTTTTGCTTACAGGTTTTGGCGGATGATCCGAGTGATAATACCTACGGCCACACCCCGCTCCATATCCAGACGGGTGACGGCAAAAGATACATCGTCCTTTTTGCCGGGCATCCGGTAGTCATAGCAGGAATGGGCTACCGCATTGACGCCATTGGAGAGACGCACATAGACAACGCCCTTGTGGACATCTGTGACACGGCCGGCATACTTGCCCTGGATACGGCACTTCTGCAGGTTGTCCCTGTCGGTGTTCTCGGAAATACTCTTGATGTCAGCCCTGATGCCCAAGTCCTCCAGACTGTTGCGCCGCACGCTGAGAATACGGACCAGAACCTCATCGCCTACGGAAAAACGCTCATGGGCGTCACCGATCCAGTCCCAGGCAAGGTCACGGGCAAGGATGGAGGTTTCAACGCCGAAAACTTCCACGCGCACAACCTTTTCAGCCACTGCAATCACACGCGCCTGGACGATGCGGTCCTCATAGACACGGTACATACCGGCAGCATCCGTATCCAGATAGAAAATCTGGCGTTTGCGCAGCATGGCCTCCTTGCGGCTGGCAACTACGCTGCGGGTCTTGGAGTCGATACCACGCACGATAAAGTCAATGTCAGCACCGAGCATGTTGCCAAGGATCTTATTTTGGCGCAGCATAAGGTCGGCGTATTCCTGACCGGAAGGGCTGCGGCCCAGATTGATCATCATTTCCTTGATAGGGATAATGACGCGGAACCCCTTGTAATCCACAACTGCCACCGTCTTGCGGTTGTCCAGCTGTTCAATGCCGCCCAGCTTGCCGGTGATGATCTTGCGGGTGCGGTAGGCATTATGGATCTCATGCCAGATTACATCATCACGGTCTTCGGCAGTCTCGACATCATCCCGGCTGCGGATGGTAAGGACGGGGGCCTCGCCGCGCTGGGGGCGGGGCTGGCGCCGGGGAGGAGAAGGAGTGGGGGCAGGAGCGGCAGCTTCCTCCACGACAGGAACATCAGGCTCCACAGCAGGTTCCTCCGTATCAAGAATAGTGTCGGCTGTATCCGCCGACTCTGTTGTTTCGGCAGGAACTTCCTCTGTGACAGTTTCTTCAGGAGCAACTGCTTCTTTCTTCTTTCGGCTGGTACGCTTGGGCTTGGGAGGTGCAGGGGCTTCCTGCACAGCGTCGGCGTTATTTTCGTAAACATCAGGCGGCTGCACATCAGAGTCTTCCGGCATATCAGTGGGAGCAGTGCTTTGATCGTCTGTTTCAGCAGGCGTATCCCCGAACATTTCCTCCTCGGTGAGTTCAGGAAGGGGATCTTCAGCCATATCTTCGGCAGAGGTGTCCTCCTGGGGCTGATCCATCTGCCCCAGCAGTTCGTTCAAATCCAGACCATCGCCAGCGTCAGCAGGAAGGGATTCAGGTTGAGCGGTATCGGCCAGCAGAGTTTCGCCTTCCGACATAACGGTTTCGGTAACAGGAGCGTCCTGTTCCAGAAGTTCTTTTTTCTTGGTTGCCATAGATTAAAACCTCCTATGAATTTGATAGTTTTGTTCAAGACAGGATGGAATCCTTGTCTGTGGTGATAATGCCTTCCGGCGTACCGGCAGATTTAGGGGCCGGAGCCTCTTTGGGTGATTTATCTGTGGGGGATGCCGGCTTGGTGGCTTTGCGCTTTGCCGGTTTCTTTGCTGCAGGAGCCGGTTTCGGCGCGGGCTGCGGTGTTTTGGCGGCTTCTTCTTCCAAGCGGCGCCATTCTGGCACATGGGCAGATGCTTTGCAGGAACGCAGGTACTTGGCTTCCGGGTGTTTGGAGTAATCCATTTTGTCTACCTGCAGAACCTTCTTGCCGCGGATGATGATGAGTGCCTGATCCAGCGGGAGCCGCAGGACTTCATCAGGAGTAAGTACATGGCGTTTTCCAACACCGGAGGTCTCACGAAACTCCGGTGTATAGTTGGAGATACGCCAGGTGCCCAGCTGTTTGGACTTACTGGATACTGCTACGGAGGCAAGCCCTGTCCTGGCAGAAATAAATTCGGCAGTAAGCTGGTCTGTACAGCCTAAAAATAACTGCGCGTCACAATTTCCAATGATCTCCTGCCACAAATTCTGCGGGTATCTGTTCTGCAATCCTGCGAGATTTTGGAACACACAGGATATGGAGATATTCCGGGAGCGTATTACGCTGAGCCGGCGGGAGAGGTCGGGGATTGTGCCGCACGCTGTCAGTTCTTCCCCAAGGATATGGACAGGCACAGGCAGTTTGCCGCCCTCGCAGTTGTGGTCTGCATATCGCACCAGTTTGATGAAGCAGAAAGATAGAAACAGCGAGGCCAGAAAATCAAAGGTGCTGTCCTGGTCGCTGGTAACGAGGAAGTAGGCACAGGGCTGCTGGCCCGGAAGCTCCAGATCGATCTCATTCTTAGCGGTTATTTTTTTGATCAGCTCAGACTGGAATACCTGCAGGCGGCTGCCCAGACCGATAATCACGCCGCTTCGCACTGTGTCGCTGGCCTGCTTGAACAGGCTGTAGGGTGCTTTGGCAGGGTGCGTGGAAGGAAGCGCCTCGAACAATGTGTCAAGTTGGGATTCCCCATTGAGAGTCAGCAGCCGGTAGACTTCGCCAATGTTGCGGTTTTCTTCCGCATAGCCTTGATCCACATACAGTACCAAGGCCTTGAGCAGATTCATCTCGCAGGCATCCCAGAAATGGTCGCTCTTGCCGCTGTTCGTGGTGTTCTTGATGATGACATCTACAAAAAGCTGGGCCATTAGTTCCTGTCCCTCAACTTCGGCAAGGCAACACCAGGAATCTGAGTTTTCAGGGGAAACGAGGTTGAATACCTTGACACAATAGCCCCGGCTGCGGAGAAATTCGCTTGACTTCTCGTACAATTCCGATTTGGGATCGCAGATGATCAACGATTCTCCGGCGCCATTTTCGCCTCGGACAGTGGCCTGAAGGATACGGTTCATACAAAACGAACGGGTTTTCATGGAACCACTGGCGCCGTAGACTGCCAGATTACTGTTGATTCTGGTATCTTCCGGTATGCAGACTGCTTTGCCATCCAGCATACCCAGTACAACACCCTTGTGTTTGCGCAGATCGGGCACCAGATCCAGTACGCCGGACATCTCTTTGCGGGACATCCAGCCGGAGGTGCCATAAGTGCCTTTGGCGGAGTAGGAGAAATTGCGGTCTTCATCATACTCACCGGCATCACCATATCCCATGCGCATGACCATGATGAGCAGCACTGCTAACAAGCCAATGCAGATCAAAATGCCATACACGCCATAAGGCGGTCGGAGCACAGAGGAAAGGCAGAGAAGGAAGTCGGGCGAAGCGGCCAGCGGTGAAGTACCATCTCCGGGAATACCGCCGCCCTGTTTCCAGGTTGCATAGTTACCCAAAAGCTGTGCCAGAAAGCCGCCTGCGTATAGGATTGCAAGAATGGCAAAGGGCGCTGCAATCAGGCTCACGATCAGTTTTTTCTTGTTTATGGGAACAACCTCCCCTCGAATTTTGTGAAGTCAATGGTTTGGAAGCGCACCCGGGAACCGCAGTAGCTGCGAAGTACCTCTGCCTGGAAGTCGAAGCAGATCAGTGTGCCCGGGCGCTCGGATAGTTCGAGAGAGGTGTTAAAGCGTGCGATACGGGGCAGATCGCAGAAATAGCCAAATAGGACTGGTGAGCCATCCGGTGAAATGCCGTCATGCTCAATAGCCAGTCCGGGCTGCCTCGCAGTAAGACCTTGGAGCAGAATGCGATCCAGCTCCGCAGTTTTCCCAGGGTCGCACAGCAGTGCAAGTATCACCTCCCCCTGATGGTCGTTGGTAAGATAAAGAAAATGCTCATAGCTGCCATCCAGCATGAAGAAATCATGTTTGCGTCCTCCGGTGCTGGTCAAAATCTGGTAAGCCAGATCCATGCTGTTGCCCAGAATCAGTCCATGAACATCCTCGTGGCGAAACTGTGGGGACAGGCGCTGTTGGCAGATTACGCTCCAAATCAATGCCTTGACCCGCATTTCCGATTTGTAGCGCCACTTCATCAGGGCGCTGCTGCTGTTGTAGGTCACGAAGATGCCGGAGGGCGCAAGGAGTATTCCAGTGGAGCGGGAACTGCGGATCTTCGTGGTGTCGATCCCCATTTCTTTCACTTCTCTGGAACTGAAAAAAGCAGGATAGACAATCCTGCCGCCAGCGTAACCCTCCGGCGCAAAAATTGCCGGTTTTTCATCCCGATACACACATACACCCGCATTATCCATGGTCATATAGGTTTCTGCCAGGCGGTGTAGCCGGAGTCTTCGGTCAATTTCGCATTTCAAACGGTTGGTGTCGGTATCTCCCGTCAGGTAGCTGGCAAACCTGTCCGGTCGGCTATCCAGCAGGGTGGCTTTGGCTCGCGGCCCCAGACGGTAGCCGCGCAGTTTATCCCGGTAATAGGTACGCAGCAGCCCGTCTTTTTTCAGTGCAGTGACAACAGACTCCAGATAATACGGACTGCCGGGAAGTCTGTTAAGCTGGTCTGTGGGGAACTCGCCGGAGATGGCAGTCAGAGAGAGAAGCCTGTACGCCATCGTGTCTGGCTGTGGGAATTTCCCAAGTGATCACCTCCTTGTGGTGTGTAGCTTTTACCGAGACTGCAAGGAACTTCGGTAAAAATCCGTGGTGTAACGACAGAAAAAAGCCCCGAAATCCGGGGCGAAATACGGTGTTGCGGCAGGTCGGACAAGCAGTGGCTGAAAATGCTCAAAAATCCGAGATGGATTTTAGGGTGTTTTCATGCTCAGCAAGCCAGGCGGGAAACCGCTTTTTTTCCATGACACTGATTCTGGTACAGTCCTTTTCGCCCAGCGCAGCGGTGTTGTAGGCATCGCAGAGCAGGCCGGTATCGTCAGCCATGACGAAGGTGGAGAGGACATCCAGAAGCTGCTTTTCTTCCAGATTGTCGTAGTCACGGATACGCCGGGTGGGAAGGCACTGGTCATAAACCTGCGTAAAGCACACCACACAATCGCTGAAGTGGGGCATGGGATGCTCTTTGGCGTATTGCTCCAATGAGAAGTAGAACGGGTCGAGCAGAAACTCAGTGTTTTGCCTCTGCTTGCGTTTTGGGAGCAGAGCAGGCAGGGTGACCTCCAGTACACCGTCCTCATAGACAACCTCAATTCCGTGTACAATACCGGCGGATGTCAGGTAATCGCCTTTGCGGATGGTGGTGCTGGAATATATCAAATGCCGCAGCCTGCAGGCAATTTTCTCTGCCCGCAGGGCGGCATCAGTGGATAAGACTTCATAGTTGTCCGGATAGCGCTGAATATCCGTGGTATCCATCGCGTAAAGAGCATTGCTCAAACGGGATATATCATCAAGAATGCTTCCAATCCGGTGTGAGATGATTTTTCGTTCCAATCAAGTTCCTCCTGTTTTCTTAAAGTAATGCACCTGGCCCGCTGCATCCACGGTGCAGAAACCGGAAATGCCAGGGCAGTCAATGCGGCGAATGTCTTCCGGATTATCGACCAAAATGATGCGGTGTCCACCGCTGCGGTCATCCCGAAGCGCATGGTTGATCAGGGCCTCCTGGCCAGAAGCTGCGTAGACGATTTCGTATAGTTCACCGTTTGCAAAGAAGATAAGCTTGACCGGAAAATCACCGGGAGCATGGTATTCCACCTGCCCGATAAAATCCAAGAGTACCCAGGCAGCCCGTATCAGGGAGTTGTCTGATTTTGCTGCCCAACCAGACGGAAAGTAACCGCTTGTATCAGTTTGAAAAATACGGCCCTGCTTTTGCAGATGGGAGAGCAGGGTCTTGATGATTTCTTCTTTGCCAGGGTGAAAGCAGAGAAGCTGCTGCATATTGAGACCGGGATACATCGTGACGATCCGCAGCAGAGCCGCAGCTTCATTTCCATAGATTTCAGCCCTGGTCTTCATGGGTATCACCTCCAATGGCGTAATATAGGCGTATTCAAGACGCATTAAATAGGAAGGAAAGCCAGTCAGTGTAAGCTAAAAAGATGATCTGGCTGGCAAAACTGGCTTTTAGGCGTAATACAGACGCAAAGCAGACGCATAGCGGCGTCTGGAAGGAAAATTGCACATGGGAATCACCTCGCTTTTCAAATTGTTATATCTGCTGTTGGGCAGATGTGGATTGTTCACGGCGTTTTCGCTCTACGATTTCACGCAGCTCGCGGCGGTCGGTAGTGATCAGATCCTTTTCCAGGGGGCTGGCTTTGAACTCCACCATAATATTGTTGTTATTGGTAGAAATCAGACCGTGACCTCTTTCAAAGTGGGTGATCTCCATTGTTTCAGCATCGGACAGGTGCAGGGCTTCCTGTACCCGCTGGGCTTCGTCGTCCTCCAGATTCAGAATGATCTTGGTCTTGGAGTTGTTGATGATGCCCTTACCGAATCTGCCGCCGTCAAGGTCAAAGAAATCGGCAAGATCCTGGCTTGCAAAAATCGAGGCGCCGCCGTAACCGCGTATGGTTTTGGCAATTTCCAAAAGAAAATCGCCGGCCAATCTTACACCAGCAGCACCTGCGCCGGATAGAAGCTGCCAGCATTCATCGATGAAGATGGCTTTTTCTTCTGTACGGTCGGCTTTGGCTCTGTCCCAAACAAAGTCCAGCGCCACAAACATACCTACGGTGAGCAGGTCTCCGGTGAGGGAGGAAATATCCAAAACAGTGTACTTGTTGTCGAGCCGAACATTGGTCTGCTTATTGAAGGTGCTGGCGCTTCCGTTTACCAGACGGTTTAGGATGTGGGCCATGCGCATCGTTTCCTTGGAGGTTTTCAAAATTTCGTACAGGTCACCAAGCACTGGCATCTCACGGTACTGGCCGGGCTGCGCAGGGTCTTCCAAAGAGGCGTTATCATGGGTGATGCCTTTTGTGTTATAGGTACGAACAAGGGCTTCGTCCAAAAGCTGTCGTTCCTCGTGAGACATATCGGGGATCAGCAGACTGAAAAATATGTGGAGCTGCTGGATCTTTGCTGCAAGTTCAGATAACTGGATGCCTGGACCGTCCAGAAGTTCATTCACTGAGCGGTCTACCCGCCGGATCTCCATGACATTGATGCAGTGGGGACTGGCCGGTGAAATCTGGATAAAGGAGCCGCCCACATTGGAGCAGGCGCGATGGAATTCATGGCCTTTCAGGGGCGCAACAATGAAAATGGGGATATTTTTCCGCCTCATTCGCAGCGCCATCAACTGCATGGTAAAGGTTTTGCCGGCTCCGCTCGTGCCAAGGATCGACATATTGGCGTTCTTATAGACTGCAGAATTGAAGATGTCCACGATAATAAGGGAGCTGTTGTACTTGTTGACGCCCAGCAGGATACCGTTATCATCACACATCTCATAAGATGTAAAGGGATAACAGCTTGCCGCACCGCCTGTCAGCAGGTTGCGCTTACCCCGCTCATACAGTTTCTTTTCCATTGCCACCAATGGCAGGGCAGATAAAAACGCCTGTTCCTCCCGAAAATGGCAGGTGCAGGCGTTCATGTCCTGTGAGAGCAGGAGCTTTTTCATTTCGCTGACCTTCCATTCCAAGTCTTCCTCGTTGGAGGCAGTAATGGTAATCAGCAGATTCAAGTAGTAGAAGTCCTCGTTGTTGGCAAGGCCCTCTTTGAGAAAGTACCCGCTTCGGATAGCGCCATCAATGTCATCAAAGTCGGTGTTGGTGTCGCTGGCGTCCTTGATTTTGGAACGGTTGATACGCAGCTGCTGTCCGACTTTCTGGATGATGGTTTCTTTGGGCTGACGAGAGAGGAACATATCCATATCGATCCCGTCACCGGCATTGACGATAAGACTGAGCCAGCCGGCTGGAACCTGCGTTTTGTAGCCATCAGAGGGCACCAGCAAATAAGCATAATACAGACCATCAATGCAGATATGGTGACCATGCGTGAAGTCAATGCTTTTTGGCGCACAGAATTCGGTGGCAGGGATATGGTCAATCTCACTGTCGCGCCCTTTGGCAAGGTACTCAGCCACAACCTCCTGTGCCCGGACGGAGAGCGGCTTTACAGCACTTTCATTTCTGCAGAGCAGGTTATAGAGGACATCTACGGTAAACTCATCCCAGTTTTCCGGAACGATGACCTCGTTACCGCACTGACGGAGGTAGTTGGTAGCAGTATGGACTGCACTTTGCAGGGCATTGATTGCCTCGCCTTCTTCATCAGAGCGCTTGGTGTTGCTCCACGGCTCATATTCAAAAATCAGGAAGAAACGTCGGGTAATTGCCTCACGGGAACCAATCTGCTGAACGAACTGGAGGTAGTCTTCCTGCATGAGCAGACACTGTTCATTGGTCTCCTGTTCCATCTCCTTCCGAACGGTATCCAGATGGCGGTTGATCTCTGCCCGACGTGTCAGTACCTTGATTTGCAGCTTGATGGGGCTGATTTTCAAGTAGGACACAAAGGAATAGATGATGTTCCGCTGTTCCTGGGCGCTGCGCAGCATAAAATTGATGGGTACTACCTCGACGACCTTGACATAGCGGTGGTCTTTCGTGTAGATGATGCCGTTTTCAATTTTGGAAATCGGCAGATAATCTGCTACCGGGTTAAGGCAGGCGGGCTTCGGCTCCTGAGTGCGGATAGGGCGTTTTACTTTGCGCTCTTTGGAGACCTTCTTTTTTTGCTTGGCGGCTTTCTTCTCCTTGGCAGGCTTCTGCTTTTTCACAGGACGGAGTTTTTGGCGGATCTCGTAGCTACGAACTTCATCAAACTCCGCTGGGAAATCCTCTCTGCCGGAGCGCCGTGACCGCCTGGGAGCCTTATCGGGCTTGTGTGCCTTCTTTTTAATATGCTTGCCGCCATGCTCTGCCGCAGGAACCGCATCTTCTGCGCTGTTACCGCCTACAATGCGGCGGTTTCGCAGGTACTTTATGAAAATCAGCAGAAAAGAGGAAAGGCTCTCACCGGAAATTCCGATAAGCGCCACCAATGCTGCTGGCAGTGCGGTCAGGCACAAAGCGATGATACGGGCAGTCAGGCCAAGAGGAAGCAATGAAAAAACCGGCACACCAATGGCAAATGCCAGGATGCCGGCTTCAATCACATTGCGGGCTTTGAACATACCACCGAAGAAGGTGCCTGACTCGATGAAATTCGGTGGTATTATGTAGGTATCTCGGTCGATTTTATGATTCATGATTAACCTCGTTTCCGAAGCCGGGCGGGCACATCAGCCGATAATCCAGAACGGACCGCCAGCTCCAGCGCGCCGGCTGGCCTCATTTAAGATAATGGACAGATCCCAGAGCTGTTCGCTCCGTGTGTAACTGGCAGGGTCAGCCACCATGATCTTGCCGTCTTTTACGCCACGCAGGACAATGAAGTGACCGGAAGAGGTAAAGTGGCCTTCAGACATGATTGCTACTACCAGTTTACCATTAGCCAGTGCGTCTGTGATGCGCTGTGGTTCCGCAGTGGTACAGCCGGAAACCGGAAGCCCCCATTCCCCAGCGGCGGCAGGTATCAGCGCATGGTAAGAACCACTGCTTTTACACCAGTAGCCGTTGTTGTAAGACCACTCGGCCATCTCCACAGGGTCAACCATATCGTCCGAGAGGACACCACGATTGCCATAGCGGTAGGGCCGCAGCCATAACCGCCAATATTGTCCGTACCATATGCTTTACCGGCATAGCGTTCATCCAGTTGATTGTAGTAAACAACAGGTGTGATCCCGTCGGTGAAAGTAACATCGCCCAGAGCGGTGATGCTGTTTCCGGTCCACGCTTCCAGATTTTGCAGCAGACCATCGCCCAAGAACAGGCTTAGGTTGGAAGCGTAATCAGATGCAAGCTCCTTTTGGTCATCGGTAAGCTGGAATACAACATCAGAAAAATAGGATTCACCGTTGTAACGGACAGTATAGACCATCCATGTTTCGGACACCGTTGTTTCTTCCCCAGTCTCCGGATCAGTCACGGTGCTCTCACGAATCTCTTGCTTGCTGGTGTAGGAATATAGATGCTGCTTGTTTTCCCGCAGGGTGGCGGCAAGGTCATTCAGAGAAATGCTTTCAAAATCCTTGTCTTTGGCCGCACAATACTGAGAGATAAACAGGTTGGCGTTATAAATGGGACCGCCGGAATAGGCATTTTTGACCTCCATATGGTCGGCTCCCGATGCCGCAAAGTCAGCTTCGATCCGGGCAAGTACATCATCCAGTGCCTCACCCAAGATGCCGTTGAGGGTAAAGGTGATCTCGTTGGCGTTCTCAATAATCGCTGTTTCGCTATTCAAAATCGGAATTTCGGGGTCAGATGGCGAAAAGGCATTGGTCAGTCCGCCGAAAATAAGACCAGGGAGCATGAGAACAAATAATACCGGCAGCATAAGCAGGGCAATGACTGCCACAATGATTTTTCCGATATGCTTCCGACCTGCCCACACTGCGCCTGCAACTGCACCGTAAGGACCGCCTGCGGCAGCGCCTTTGGCAGCGGAGGAAATAGCCTTTCCTGTTTTGATTGCGCCGCGGATGGTATGCGCTGCGGAGGCGCCGGTCTCCACAGCTTCGGAAAAACCGCTTTTTTGATCTTCTGGCATTTATATCTTGTCCTTTCTCCTCGGGGCAGGAGGCAGCTTTTTGACAATGGACTCGTTGAAGGCGATAGAACCGTCAGGAGCCATATAGGGCGATTTGTCAACAGCATCCACAGCGTACTGCTTATACCATGCTGTGCCATCCACGGCATGAACGGTGGTGTACTGGCCTTCCGGGGCAACATATTGGTCTGCGTGGTACATACCAAAGGAGATACCTTCGGGATGTTCTGCAGTTACTTCTGTACCGGTGATGCGG
>OHSP01000996.1_pt1 | contig 12027 bp, 9 predicted proteins | sample 1578711 | NCBI WGS metagenome assembly OHSP01 (sample SAMEA3879584, study PRJEB24766) | human gut metagenome | biome: human-associated habitat; feature: feces | place: USA | collected 1985/1987
TTTCAAGGCTTTAACCTGATTCCCAGCCTCACTGCGCAGGCCAATGTTGAACTGCCGCTGGTTTATCGCGGCATGGCGGCGCAGGAACGGCATGAGCTCTCCATCAAGGCGCTGGAACGTGTCGGGCTCGGGCACAGGCTGGATCACCGCCCCTCAGAAATGTCCGGTGGCCAGCAGCAGCGCGTGGCGATCGCACGCGCGGTGGCAGCCCGTCCCCCTGTCATTCTGGCCGACGAGCCTACCGGCAACCTTGATTCCCATTCCGGCAAGGAGGTCATGCGCATCCTGCATGAGCTCAGCGAGGAGGGCCGCACCGTGATTCTCATTACACATGATAATGGGATTGCGGCGGAGGCGAAACGGGTCGTCCGCATTCAGGATGGCAAAGTGGTGGATGATTATCTCAACAGCTAATTGCACCGCAAGGCAAAGGTTTTTTTAATAAATTTTAAATTTTTCTAGTTTTCCTGCTGTTTATAAAATAATATAAACAGCAGGTTTTTTTGATTGCAATGCGTGGCAACGGCCCCGTTGTGCATATTGGGTATAAAAAGGAACTGTTGCAAAATGAAATATTTTGCAACAGTCCTCCTAAAAAACATTTGAAAGCACGCTTTTTCCATTTCTGCGCATCCTTCTGCATAATGCAACGCGCCCTCCACGCATAAACCGCTTGCGGGCTATGCAAAAGGGTTCGGATTTCACGTTAAAAAAACAAAACTGCATTTTTTCAGCCTTTGCGGAACCTTTCTATTCTATATGCTGGTCTCTGCGGAAAATCTGTTTTTGTTTTTTAGGTGCAACCCCCGTGTTCCAATATACTGTTTACCCCTGGTTTTCGCTCCTAATCACGGTTTTGAAGCCTGTAAAACAAGCGCTTCCGCCTCTTTGTAATCCTTTGCTCTCAGCTCTTTATCCAGGGACTGGCTTGCCTCAGTCATCAGTCTGTCATATTCTTCGTTGGACCAGCCTGTGGGTACTGTCTTAACGCCGGTCATCCAAAGCTGCATCATGGAATACGGATCGTCAAAATCTGCACCGTAGGACTTGAAGCCCATCTCATAATCCAGTCCTCTGTTTCTCTCCTGGAATACCGGCCACTCAACGGGATCGATCTCTACATTTACGCCCAGAACCGTGTTAAAGGTATACTGGAAGTATTCCGCAATATCCTGGGAGGTGTTTCTGCTCATTAACTGAACGGTCACCTGGGACGGATCCTCGCTCATGCCCAGCTCCTTTAAGCCTTCGATGAGAAGCGCCTTTGGATCCGGATTTTCTTCGATCAGCTCCTGGATGGGCTCGCCGGCCATCTCTCTGAAGTTCACGCCGTCCACCTGCATGGAGTTGGGGATCCAGCCGTATGCCGGCTCCTGCATTCCCTGGTAGACCTCAGAAGCGATCTCCTCTCTGTTTAAAGCAATGGAGAATGCCTGCCTTACCTTCTCGTTGGAGAACAGCTCCACTTCCTGGTTGAAGAACAGGTACTCCGTTCTCGGAAGGCTTACCACCTTCTTTACATAATCCTTATTCTGATCCAGCTTCTCCACCCACTCGGCAGTGGAAACCGGAACCACGTCAATGCCGCCGTTCTCAAATTCACCGATCCTTGCAGTCTCCTCGTTGATGATCTTCATTGTCAGCTCTTCCAGCTTCACAGCGTCTGCATTCCAGTAAGAGGGGTTCTTCACATAGCTGATCTTGGAATTATGCACCCACTCCTTTAAGGAGAACGGTCCGTTTCCAACGATCTTATCTGCCTCGGTTCCATAGGAGTCGCCGTTGGCCTCTACGATGTCCTGTCTCATGGGCAGCATAGAGCTTCCTGCACAACTGCTTAAGAAGTAAGGAGCCGGATATGCCAGCTGGATCTCCAGAGTCTTGTCATCCAAAGCCTTTACGGCAACGGCCTCTTCTGCGTTCTTGATGAACAGGATATTGCCGGAGATCGGGGATGCGGTCTCCGGATTCAGGATACGCTTGATGGCGTACTCAAAATCCCCGGCCTTTACATCCACGCCGTCTTCCCATTTGGCATCTCTTAAGTGGAAGGTCCAGGTCATCTGGTCCTCGCTGGACTCCCAGGACTCCGCCATTCCAGGTTCTACGGTCTCAGCGCCGTTTTCATCCACACGGATGGCTGTAAGGCCCTCGATCATCTGGGATACCACGGTGGTAGAATACATATCCGAAACCTTTGCCAGATCCAGAGAATCCGGCTCTGCATCCAGGGATACGCTTAAAGCCTGCTTCTTTTCTCCCTCGTCTGCCTTTTCTGTTTCTTTCTCGGTCTCTTTCTCCGCCGCTGTCGTCTCCTTTGCATCAGCCGCTTCTGTGGCTGCCGCTGTTGTTTCTTTTCCGCCGCTGCCGCCGCAGCCGGACAGAACGCCCGCTGTCATGGCCATGGCAAGCAGAACTGCTACCTTTTTCTTCATGTCTTCCTCCCCAAAATTGTACGTTTTGTATATATTTTCTGGTTATTGAACCACAGACACTATATCAACGCCATACCTGTTTGTCAACTTTGAAAAATCTATCAAGTTGACATTCACTTATAGATTTTCTCTATTTCCCCCTATGCAGTCCACACAAATGATGATATAATAAAAGGACAGCTTTAGAAAACAAATGGGGTAGAGCTATGGTAATGCAAAGGAAAACGGAATCAACAGACGCAGCGGGCTTTGAAGAGCCCGCTTTCTTTTTTGCTTTGCCAATTTGAAGGGAGAAAGAATATGACAAATGAAAAAATGAAGAAACGGGTCATGGAACTGCTTCTGGTGCTGGCCGGAAACGTCCTCATGTCCATCGGCGTAGGCGCCTTCGTGATCCCGGAGGAGCTGATGAGCGGCGGGGCCACCGGTCTGGGACTGATGGCTTCCCACTATTTCCACATTCCTGTGGCCGTGTTCCTGGGCGGCTACAACGCCATTATGTTTGTGGTCGGCGCACTCACCCTGGGAAAACACTTTGCGGTCACGACGCTGATCAGCAGCTTCCTGTTCCCGTTCCTTTTAAGCCAGATCCAGCTTGTGGTCACTGAGCCGCTCACTGCGGATCCCATGCTGGCCACGGTCTTAGGCGGTCTTCTGATCGGAGCGGGCATCGGCCTGGTGATCCGGGCAGGCTCCTCCACCGGAGGAAATGACGTTCCCGTGCTCCTTCTTAAAAAGAAGCTGGGGATCCCCCTGTCTGTGTCCATGTACGGCTTTGATATCGTGATCCTCCTTTTCCAGATCCCTTATTCCGAACTGGAAAAGGCCCTGTACAGCATCATCCTCATCATCCTGTATTCTGTGATCGCCGATAAGGCCTCCACCATGGGAAAGAGCCGGATGCAGGTGCGGATCATCAGCAAGGACTACCAGAAGATCACCGATGCCATCAAGACCCAGATCAACCGCGGCGTCACCCTGTACCACATCGCCGGAGGCTATACGGGAGAGGAGTCCTGTGAGGTCATGACCATCCTGACCTCCAGGGAGTTAAACGAGCTCAGCGATCTGGTCACAGAGATCGATCCCAAGGCCTTTATGACCATTGCCCGTGTCAACGAGGCCAGAGGCCGCGGCTTCTCCATTGGGAAGATGGAGCCGTAGGACCTTACCCGCCCGGTATGCAAAAAAGCAGGAAGAGATGTTCTCCCCGGTGTACTCGAGAAGGGGCTGTGAAAATATGCTATTTTTCACAGCCCCAATACTTTTATCTTACATTTTTATCATAGCAAAATTCCAGCGAGGACACTCTGTGTAAATAGAACAATCGCACCCCCGATTCGGGAAGAGATTTGAGCAAACGGCATCAGTTCCATCCGGTTTGCGCTGGTTAATACATAAATATCCCCATTTCCACCTGCGTTGCTCATGCAAAGTCCGGCTGTGATTGCTGACTCTACGGGATAGAACTTTACGACCTTTCCCATGAGCCATGAGCCAAAGACTCCTCCAAATACAACAACTGTACAGATGATAAGGTTACGCACTGTCAAGACCTCAAAAAGGGAAGCCAGATTGAACATTGCAATACCAATTCCTCCCATCAAAATCGTCATGCAGTTTTTTCCGGCAAACTGATAAAGCTCATGACATCCATACTCAATTCTTTTTGGAACCAAATCGAAGATCTTGCAAAGCGCAACAGCCAGAATTGAGAAAGCGTATGCATGGACATTGGGGATAATTTTGGAACAGATATTTCCTAAAATGAAAATACCGGCAGCAAAGCTCATTCCTACTAAAAGATCAGAATATATAAATTTAAATTCATATTTCGCCTCGTTGGTATTGATCCCCGTTCCTTTCATTAAAACACCATTTCCGGTAGTATCTGGAAATTTCTTTCCAATATAATTAAGAATAATTGCAAAGAAAATAGAAATCCAGTTTCCAAGAGCCACTACTGCATTGAGTTGCGAATAAAGAATGCCTTTATCAATTCCTGTAACCTCGGAATAAATCTCAGACATTGGAACGGCTCCGGCACCGTTTCCACCACCCATGATAGGGCCAGAAATGAACATAATTGTCTCTTGCCAGCCGATTCCCATCATTTCACCGACAACAGCGGAAAAACCATAGGCACAGATAAGGCCGGCTATGACTGGAAAGAAATACCGAATTCCTGCCTGGATCAAAAGTCTTCTGTCCATTGTAAGAATTGTTCCACAGATCAGTGTAATCACGTAGCAGGTCAAGAAATCAATATCTCCTTCAATAAATACCGAACAGGCTTCGACCCATTGCTCCGGAACCAGATTCCAGTATACGAGTGCCGAACATGCGACCACCACAAATGCTCCGCCAATTGTTTTATCAATAATTTTCACATTATCTGCAATATAACGCATACCACATCCAAATAGTCCACAGATCAGAGCCCCGGTGTACAAATTAATTTTTATGGCCCCAAAATATTGTGCTATACACAACAATACAAACAGAAGTATGTAAATGGGCAATGGAAAAAAACCAATTTTATAATCCATCCAATTCTTTTTCATTTCTTCTCCTTTTACGAAGGTGTATTTGTATTACCACGACAAAGCTGCCATCAGCATGAAATTCCTCTGTACTCCGATATATGCGTCTTTGGGATGGTAAACCTCATTTAACGTATGTCCATGTTCAATAAATCCGCCTCTGCCTACTGCAATGGATGGAATTCCCATACTGATTGGAATATTTGCGTCGGTGCTAGCCCCTTTGGAGATCATTGGTGTTACCCCAAACATATGGTAGATTTCCTTTGCCATTATCACAATCTCCGCATCCTCTGGCTGCATCCCGCCTAAGCGTTCAGAGGGACATTCTACCCGTACCTGAACCCGCTCAGTCGGATGATTCCAGTAAGTATTTTCTTCTTCGCAGGCGCGAATACAGAGCATTTCAATTTCCTTTTTTACCTTCTGGAGGATTTCATCTGAAAGGCTTCGGACATCAATCGACATGGTGCTCTCTGTTGGAATTGCTGTTGTAACGGTTCCTCCTCTTACTGTTCCAATATTGAAAGTTGTCAACGGTTCGTCCGGCACCTTCAATTCTGCGATTTTTGAGATGGCTCTTCCCATGGCATTGTTACAGTTTGGGTACCCAAACATGCGCATGGCATGTCCGCCGGTTCCTGTATAGGTTATTTCCATTCGGCATCCGCCGACTGCATTATAATGTAAAGTTTCGCACTTTGAACCATCAATAGAAACAAATGCATGAACCTTTGGATGGTGGGCGAAAAAGTTGCGGCTTCCCTTTAAATTACCCTTGTTCTCTTCACCGGCAGTTGCAACAAACCATACAGGATGGGAGAAATGGAAGTTATGCCGGACCAGAATATCAGCCAGGGTCAGAAGTTCTGCTAACCCCCTGGTATCATCCCCAATGCCAGGAGCATACAGGAGCCCGTCTTTTTCCCGGACTGTACAATCAGTTCCCTTTGGAAATACTGTGTCCAGATGGGCTGAGATTACGACAGGTTCCAACTCATTCTTTGTTCCAGGCCAGATACTGATTACACTATTGACATTATCGATTTCTGTTTTCAGACCGATACTCTTCATGAGATCTGCGAAATATACAGCACGCTCCTCCTCTTCATTACTGGGGGCTTCTATAACACAGAGCTGCTTCTGCCATTTCAATGTCTGCTCTTCCATCTTCTGGCAGTCTGCAAGCATCGTGTTTACATCGCTGTCTGCCTTGATCTGAGCAAGAAAAGAAATCACATTCATAAAATATTCCCTCATTTCATGATTTACTTTCGTCAAGATATCTTTACGTTGTAATTATTATAAATTTGTTGACTCCTGGATTCAATTGGTTGAGTGCAGATTTACTTTTCATTAAAAAATAGGATACAGGGAAAGAAGTTATGGATGATAATAGATTGTTATATTCAAAAATGAAACCAGACATGATAAAATAGGTTTAATACATGTGAAAAGGAGAAGACCATGGACATTAACGCATTTCGCTATTTTGTGGCCTTGGACAAATATAAGACTATCTCCAAAACAGCCAGGAAGCTGTTTATTACTCAGCCCGCACTAACCAATTATATTAAGCGTATGGAAGAGGAACTGGGAGTTACATTGGTGGACCGTACTACGAGGCCTCTACAATTTACTGCTTATGGTACGATTTTTCTTAAATATGCTGAGCATATCGTTGCACTCGACGATGAGCTTCATGTAAAACTGGAATCTGCCATGGATTCCGAGGAACAGATGATCAAGATAGCGGCAACCACTGGAGGATTGAGCATTTTTTGTCAGTACCTTCCAAAAGTCAGCAGACAATATCCAAAACTTACAATTGAGCTTATGGAAACAGATGCGCAGACCTGCGAGGAATATCTTGTTGAGGGTATCACTGAGCTGGCTGCATTTACAACGCCAATACAATCCGAAGAACTGGAATATATATCTATCGCAGAGCTTCCCCTCCTTCTGGCCATGTCAAGGGATAATCCTGTTTTACAGGGAAAAACTATCCGCAAAGATAGTCGTCTCAATCCAATCGAACTGGATCCAGAGGAATTAAATGGAAGGACCTTCATTATGCAGAATTCCAGACAAGGAATGGCAAGAGCCAAGGAGTTATTTTTAAAAACGTTTCATATTGAGCCGGGAAAAATCATTCGGATGTCTAGTACAAATTCTGGTTTTTATAAAGCGGTGGGCGGCACGGAAATTATTTTAATGCCAGTCACCGTTGAACGCTATCTGCCTCCAGATCTGGTTCCTGCATATTGTACGATTCGAGGTCACAGGTTGAGCCGCAATGTGATTCTTGCAAAGAAAAAAGGGACGAAGCTGTCTGATTCCGCAGAAAAGATCTGGAATATGGTTTTATAAATATATTAAAAAGCGCAAAAACGGATTTCCAATGTAATATCCGGGCGCATATGGTATGATTAAACCACCAGAAACCTTTTTATGCAGCTATGGATCGGAGGGATACGTTTGAAGAAACTCTTTAAAAACCATTGTACCGCTTCCCTGCTTACTGTCATCACCGGCTTCCTTGTCCTTGTGGCGATTTCCGTCTGGGGCATGGGGATGTACTGTCTCACATCGGTCACCGCCGAGTATGCCGCATCAAGGTATCTGGCCGGTTATGGCGATTTTGCATCCACCATTGCCCAGCGCTGCTTTGAGTCCCGGTTGGGAAAGGCCGGTTCCTCCAAATATAAAAACCTGGAAAAAAGTCTTCTCTGGAAGGCTGTGGATACGGGAGGAGGAGCCGGTTCCTTCAACGGCGCCCGTTTCATAGTCGGTGAGGGAGGCGGCTTTCTTCCCCGCCCAGACAAAACTGAAGTATATTCTGCATCGGCAGTTTTTGATGCCGAAGGCAGCCTTCTGGAATGCAGCTGGATGGATTTCTTCTATTTTGAATATCTGACCGAGGGGCAGTGGAAAAACCGCGAAGAACGGTCTGGAAATAATGCCAGGGCATTCTTTGATCGGGAAAATCTGACCGAAGCGGGAAAGGAGCTGGTCAGCGGCAGCGCGCCGTCTATGCATGCCGCTGCCATGCGTTTTACTGGCGCCTTTGACGGCGTTTCGTTCATACCGCAGAAGATCGAATCCATCGACCGAGATGAATTTCAGGATGTCTTACATTCCAGAGGAGCCGGATCGTATACTGTTTCCGGCATTACGGAGGATCATGGTCTTCAATGGCGGTCCATTTACGAGGATCCGGACGCCGCGGCCTCTGCCAGTGAAACCGTCACCCTCTATTCCGACTGGTTTGACGTCTGCTATGACCAGCCATCTCCTTCTTTTTCATATAAAGGAAAGGAGCATAGCGGCGTGTCTTCTCTGGCCGCCGGGCTGGGAGCCTCGCTGGTTTCGGGAATCGGAACAAAGGAACTGGTCTTTTATGACGGTTTAAATCTGCTGATCCCCAGCGTCAACTATTACCTGAGCGGCAATGACGAAGCTTACTATACCCCTTATTATCAGGAGACCGCCGATTCAGAAGAATCCCCCCGGCTCCATTTCTACACGGTCAGCATTGTATACTGTTCTCCATGGCGCACGGCAATGGGCGAGCTATGCCCTGTGTATCTGATCACATTTTTACTGGCCGCAGCTCTTGTCCTTTTTGTACGCTTCCTTATAAAGCGGTATCTGGATGAAGACAGGTCAGGCCAACAGGTTTAAAAGCAGATGCGAAAGGCAGGGGAAGATCTCCCCTGCCTTTTATCATCCGGCCATCTATTGGATCCAGACTCCGTCCATATCTGTCTGATAGCCGTCCGGCGTTCTGCCGTTTACAAGCAGCGAACCCATAGGGCCGTCTGCTGTTTCATGGAAGAAATACCATTTACCACCGATCTCATGCCAGCCTGTGAACATACGTCCCTGGCTTCCATCAGTACTGGGATCCAGATAATACCACCGGTCTCCGTCCTTCATCCAGCCAGTTGCCATATATCCCTCAGCATTAAAGTAATACCAGCTGGGAACGTGATTCCAGGTCATCTCGATCCACCGGGATGCGGGCCATGTTCCGTCCTCATACTTCAGCCACCAGCCCTTTTCATCCTGTACCCATGTGCCCGCAGGCTTCTGGGTCTTCGTATCCTCCGGTCCTTTATTTCCCGCTGTTCCTGTATCCCAGCGGCCCGGTCCGTAGGAGCTGGTGGAACCTCCTCCGCTGCTTCCGCTGTCCGTATCCTCCGCATCCTCTACAAACACAAAGGTACTGAACTGCTCAGCGGCAAATGTGACTAAACCGTCCTCTTCAACATAATTGACCTCTTCCGCCTCTCCGGCATTCATGTGGTATAACTGGAAATCATCGGTCTTGATGCTGTCGGGCTTTGAGATCGTGATGAGTGCCGGAACGTCCAGCTTTTTCGTGCTGGCTCCATTTTTTAATACCTTCAGGTCAAACGCCACGGCTGTCTTTTCCTTTGTAAGCTCCTCGGGAAGCTTTTCATTGGAGGTTCCGATCTTCAGACCGATCTTTCCTTCTTTCTCCATGGAAAGCCCCAGGCCGATCACAGAGCAGGTATCCTTATCCGCAAACCCCAGGGAATCGTCCACATCAATGTATGTATCCACCTTCTTTGAGCCATTATGCATCAGTTCCAGGGCCTGGATCTTTGTCTGGACCTCCGCAGATCCCACAAGGCTCTCTTTCACGCTGTCTGGTTCTTCCTCCGTCAGCGTTTTTAATCCGGCAACCAGAGCGTCCCCTTCCTGTTCGTCCTTGAACAGATCCTCGATCCTGGATTCCATGGACTGACTTTCCGGATATCTGCATACGATCCCAAAGTCCTCTGATTTAGTATTTCCGATACGCATATTTCCAAATACGGCTCCCATACAGTCGATGGGGATCCGGATCAGCTGGTCCTCCCAGTCGATCTCGTACTTCGTCTCGATCTCATACTTTAACTGGCTTTTCCCCACCTCATATTTGGGAACCATGACGCCTCTGTTCACACGATACGTATGGGATACGTCGTATGCATTTTTGAACATATCATAATCGGCTTCCTTCGTCGCGTTGCTGGGAGAAGCTTCCTTCACCTCGATCTTAAACGGGATCTCCACCACATCTCCTACAAAGGCCTCTTTCTGGGAATTATCGATCTCCACAGACGCGATCTCCGGAAACTCTACCTGGGAAGCGTCCACAAATCCATCTGTTCCGAAATCATATTCCGTTCCCTGGATGGTCTTCTTTCCAAAGACCTGCTCCCCGTTTTCATCGAAATAATACCATTTTCCATTCCTGGGGATCCAGCGGTCGATGGCTGCGGAGTAATCTCCCATTATATAATGCTTGTCAACGATCGTACCCTTCTTTTTTAATTTGATCTCATCATCCTTATCAAAATAATACTTAAAGCCCTGGATCTCCTGTAATCCGCCCAGCTTATTTCCTTCCTCGTCCCAGTAGCACCAGGTTTCATAAGAAGACCCATCCTTCGCAGTCTCATAAAAATCCCATGTATCAAACCTTCTGGGTGTTTCCTTATCGCCTATTAAATCAAACAGATCCACCTTTCCGCCCGATGCATCCTCGCCGATCCGGTCTATCCTTCCATCATTATGCAGCATAAATGCCGCATTTCCTATGAGGACCTTCTCTCCAGCATGACCTGTTCTTAAATATCCATCTGGTCCCAGCCACCAGTAATGGCTGCCGCTTTTCTTTAGAGTGTTCCTCACCCGAGCACCTGAATCGTCCCGGTACTCCCACCTTCCATCTTCAAGATACCAGTATCCCGCAAAAGCAGTCATACAGGTGGACATTGCCATCAGAAACGCCATTCCCAATGCCACAAGCCTTTTCTTCATACTTACCTTCCTTTCTGTATTGCAAATTTTTTATTTAAGCCCAGTATAGCACAGCAGTTTTTATTTGAACAGTATAATCATTACAATTGAGTTCTATTTTCTTAATCAATAACAACTTAAAATAAGGAATAGAATTGGATGCAACAGGGGATTGATAACATGGATGTGATTAAAAGAATAACAGAATTAACCAGCGAACGTGGTTGGAGTACTTACAGGCTTGCCCAGAAGTCCGGGCTTTCTGCATCCACCATCGCCAATATCTACCGCCGGAACACGGTTCCATCACTTTCAACCCTGGAAGCCCTCTGTGACGCATTCGGGATCACCCTGAGCCAATTTTTCGCAAAAGATACCGATGCCGTACCCTTAACGCCGGAACAAAAAGAAATGTTTAATAAGTGGGCAAACCTGACCCCGTCGCAAAAAGAGATCATCGAAAACATCATTCGTGAATTTCATTGACCATATATGTCTATCCGCTTCCCTGTTCTGCGGCAGGCTCTCTGCCTGTTTCAAACATAAAAAAGTCCCAACCCCACAGCCCTAAGTCTGCAAAATCGGAACCTTTCAGTGCGCCTTCGGGGGCTCGAACCCCGGACAAATAGATTAAGAGTCTACTGCTCTACCAACTGAGCTAAAGGCGCTTGGTATTTTGTTTTTCCTGTGTCTCTGTGTTATCTCCTTGACACGTCCATTATTATATGACAAGGTTCCGAAAAAGTCAACACCTTTTTTTACTTTTTTTTTAAACTTTTTTACGTTTTCCCAAAACGCTTCCATCACCCCCTCGCATATGGTAAAATAAGGGCCATAAAACAGGAAGGAGGACGGCTTATGCTGGAGGTTTCCGGAATCTGTAAGTCCTACGGAAAACACAGGATCCTAAACGGCGTCAGCTTTTCAGCCGGGCCCGGCCAGTGCGTGGGAATCGTCGGAACCAATGGCTGCGGAAAGACCACGCTTCTGTCGATCCTGGCGGGAGCCCTGCGTGCAGACAGCGGGAGCATCCGCATCAATGGGACCGAGATCCGGGGAAGGTCCGGGGCTGCCGCTGACCTTACGGCCTATGTTCCCCAGGAGAACCCGCTGATCGGAGAGCTGTCGGTAAAAGACAACCTGCTTTTATGGCACCGCGGAAGCCGGAAGGAGATGGAGAAGGATCTGACAGAGGGCTGCAGCTCTGTCCTGGGGATCGGCCCCATGCTGAAGAA
>OHSP01001010.1_pt1 | contig 11920 bp, 8 predicted proteins | sample 1578711 | NCBI WGS metagenome assembly OHSP01 (sample SAMEA3879584, study PRJEB24766) | human gut metagenome | biome: human-associated habitat; feature: feces | place: USA | collected 1985/1987
CGCATTACTTTGACTTTTCTTTAGTATACGTTTTTCGACTTTTATTGTCAAACGAATTTCGGAAAAGGGCTCATCTTCAAATATCCTCGCAAAGGCCTCTCATCGGGCACAAGAGCGCCTTCTCCCTCTTAGCCATCTAGTCTGTATGAGTCGACCGTAGATGGCCTTTTAACTCGTTTCTGCAGGGTTCCCGCATAAAACAAGATTTCAGTCCCCTTACGGGGATTCGGGTGATGCGACATTATGACAGTCCAGTTGAGAGTCTACTGTTATGTACAGTTTCAGTCCCCTTACGGGGAAATTGTTAACTCAGATCTAGTCGTCACATCACTTTGGCTTTTCTTTAGTATACGTTTTTCATCTTTGTTATGAAAAAAGGACGTCCCATGACAAATCACGAGACGTCCTTTTCATTCGGAGTCAAACGATGATATTATTTGCCTTCAAAGGTCGGTTTACGTTTTTCGACGAAAGCAGCCATGCCTTCCTTCTGGTCGTTCGTGGAGAAGCAGAGACCGAAGACTTCAGCTTCGTAAGCGATGCCGGTTACGACGTCGCAGTTGATGCCGCGATTGATGGCAGCTTTGGAAAGCTGTACAGCGACGGGAGCGTTCTTGGCGATTTTGCCTGCCAATTTGAGGACAGCCGGCATTAATTCTTCCTGAGGAACGACTTTGTTTACGAGGCCGATAGCTTTTGCATCTTCAGCACCGATCATGCCGCCGGTGTAGATGAGTTCTTTAGCCTGGCCGCGGCCGACAACACGAGTCAGACGCTGGGTGCCGCCGAAGCCCGGGGTAATGCCGAGGCCGACTTCAGGCTGGCCGAATTTTGCGTTTTCCGATGCATAGCGGATGTCGCAAGCGCAGGAAAGTTCGCAGCCGCCGCCGAGGCAGAAGCCGTTGATAGCAGCGATGACGGGCTGAGGCATGTTTTCGATTTCCGTGAAGACGTTCTGACCGAACTGACCCCATTCGCGGCCTTCTGCCGGAGTCTTGGTAGCCATTTCTTTGATGTCTGCGCCGGCAACGAAGGATTTTTCACCGGCACCGGTGATGACGACGACTTTAACGGCTTTGTCGACAGCGATCTTTTCGATAGCGTCTTTTAATTCCGTAACCGTGTCGAGGTTCAAAGCGTTCAGGGCTTTCGGACGATTGATGGTAATCGTTGCGATACCATTTTCTACTGCACAAAGAATGTTCTGGTAATCCATGAGATAAACCTCCTAAAACAACTGATATAGAGAATAGTATAGAATGAGTATAGAAAACGACGGGTCTTTTCCATGATGGAATCCAACAGGCCGGACCGCCCCCGGGATGCTGGTGAGATACGCCGTTTTATGACCGTAAATCTTTAAAAATAATACGGGGTGTGATAGTCACGCCCCGTATTCAATTAGCACAATGCTAACTTATTTCGCGTAGTCGTAGAAGCCTTTGCCAGTCTTACGGCCGAGGTAACCAGCCTGGACGTATTTCTTGAGCAGCGGGCACGGACGATATTTGGGATCGCCGAAGCCTTCGTAAAGAACTTCCATAACGTGGAGAACAACGTCGTTACCGATAAGGTCGCAGAGAGCCAGAGGTCCCATGGGATGGTTGAAGCCGAGTTTGCAGACGTTATCGATGTCTTCTTTGGATGCAACGCCTTCCATCAAAGCCTGGATAGCTTCGTTGAGCATCGGAATGACGATACGGTTGCCGGCGAAGCCCGGGAAGTCGTTAACTTTAACCGGAGTTTTGCCGAGGTCTTTCGACAACTGTTCGATCTTAGCGTAGGTTTCATCAGAAGTTGCGATGCCGTTGATGAGTTCGAGCAATTTCATGACCGGAGCCGGGTTGAAGAAGTGCATGCCGATAACTTTGTCCGGGCGTTTCGTAGCTGCGCCGATCTGAGTGATAGCCAAGGACGACGTGTTGGAAGCGAGGATCGTGTGTTCCGGGCAGAGTTCGTCGAGTTCTTTGAAGATAGCCGATTTGATCTTCAAGTCTTCGATAGCAGCTTCGACGACGAGGTCGATGTCGCTCATATTTTCAGCCGTACGGGTAACGAAACCGGAAATGCGAGCCATGGTTGCGTCTTTGTCAGCCTGGGTCATTTTTTCTTTAGCAACTAATTTGGTCAGAGATTTGTCGATTTTGGCCTGGCCGCCGGCGATAAATTCGTCTTTAATATCGTTCAGGACAACGTCCCAGCCGTGCGTAGCGAAAACCTGTGCAATGCCGGAACCCATCGTACCAGCGCCAATAACCATTACTTTACTCATGTTTAACTCCTCCTTCGTCGCGTGATTTTTTTCACTAGATTAGTTTAAAAAAAAGTCACACGCCTCATAAATAAGATTCACTGCTTACATTGATAGTATACCACACACACCAAAAAAATCCACTAAAAAACGGCACTTTTTTCATTTTTTCACATTTATTACATGCATTTTATGCAAGTCGTTTTAAGTCAAGTTACTTATTATCATTCTTTAATATAATTATGTCATGGAAATACGTTACGTTATGAACTTATGTTATAAAAGTTACGTTGTTTTTTTCACAAAGTGCATGGAGTTCTATAGCCATAAGGAATCGAAAATGCCGGAGACAGGCCTTTCAGCGTGCACCAAGTTAAAAAAAAGTGCCGCAGCAGGCAAAACCTGTACGGCACGTAAGGCTCTTAGTCTCCCCCATTGAGGGCTTTTAAGAGGGCTCCCCGTTTTTCATAGGAAGCGCGATACATTTTGGTATTTTCTTCGTCGGGAACGTAGGTGGCCTTGACTTCCAACTGGCGTTCGAGGGCTTTTTTCAGGTCCTTGATATCGCCGGCCGCGTAGGCTGCGACGATGCAGTTGGTCGGTACGGCTCCGCCGGCGACTTTCAAGGTGACGACCGTCGTATCGAGCATGTCGGCCTTGATCTGGTTCCACAGTTCGTCCCGGCTGCCGCCTTCGGTAATGGTCAGGTGCTTCAATCCGATGCCGGCTGCCCGGTATTGGTCGGTGACTTCCATGTAGTCGTAGCCGATGCCTTCGAGGACGCAGCGCCACATGGCTCCCTGGTCGGAATCGAGGGTAAGGCCCGTAAAGGTCCCGCGGACGTTGGGATAGGCGCTGTCGCCGCCCGTAAGGTAAGGCAGGAACAGGGCACCTTCGCAGCCCGGTTTATGGCGCTTGGCCAGTTCGTCGAGGGTACTGTAGTAGTCGTCCCCTTCTTCACGGGCGATGCTGTCTTTGAACCAGCGAAGGGCCAGTCCCCCCGTGCGGACCATGCCCCAGTAGAAGTACGTTCCCGGCAGGGTCCCGGAGTTAAAGATGAGGTTGCTTCCGGGGACCGACAGTTCCGGCATGATGCCGTCCGTTGCGGCGCAGAACATGGCGCAGGTCCCGGCGACGTCGACGGCGTTGCCCGCTTCCAAGATGCCGCTGCCCATCATGGATTCCATCGTATCGCCGGCACCGGCGCAGATGGGAATGCCTGCGGGAAAGCCCGTTTCCATGGCGTCTTCTTCACAGAGATGACCGATGATGTCCCAAGGCTTTACGATGCGCGGCATGGCCGATTCGGGAATGCCCAGGATGTCGAGTTGTTCCTTGGACCATTCTTTTTTGACGACGTCGTAACCGAGCCCCCAGCCGGACATGGTGCCCCAGTCGATGAAGGCGTCCTTGGCCGTAAGGCCTGCCAGGTGCATTAAGACGTAGGGGCAGTTGTGGACGAATTTGACGCCCTTTTCCTTCCAGGCCGGGATGTTCTTCATGAACCAGCGGGCGAACATGGCCGGGAACATCATGTTCGGTTCGGCGTTGCCCGTTTCCCGCCCCCAAATGTCGAGCTTCTTTGCTTTCAGGGCTTCGACGTCGTCGCGGGTGCGGCTGTCGAGGTAGTTGACATAAGGCGTAATGGCCTTGCCGTCTTCGTCGATGCCGGCGATGCCGCAGATGATGCCGTCGCCCATGATGGCCCGGACTTTGCTGACGTCCCAGCCTTTTTCTTCCATCTGGCGGCTGCACGAGGCCATGCACTGTTTGATGAGGCGGTAATATTCATCGACATCCATCTGGACCCAGCCGGGCTTAGGATATGCCAGATGGGTCTTGGCCGTATCCATGGCCAGGCAGTGCTGTTCATCGTCGTAAACGGCTACTTTGACGCTCTGTGTACCGGCGTCGAATCCGATATAATACTTATCACTCATTGAGACCACAATCCTTTCTTATCAGCCGTGGCAGTCCTTGACCAGTCCGCCGATGCGTCCGACCAGGCCCGTCGTCGATTGGTTGGGCTTGGGCAGGCGCTTGAGGCCGGTCAGGGCTTCGACGTAACAGAAATACTCATCCATCGCCGTTTCGATGGCGTCGAGGGTCTGTCCGTCGATGTGTTCAATGAGGGCCAAATCGTGCTGTTCATAGCGGTTGATGTAGCCGTAAAGCGAGGTAAAGGTACCGGTATGCTTGGTATACGAACAGAAGAAACAGTATTCGATGACGGCGTCGCATTTTTTCAGCGTCTGCTGATCCGCTGCGCCGGAAAATTCCGGTCGGTCCTGGATGATGGTCTTGATCCAGTTGTTGATAACGCCTTCAAAAAAAGTAAATAACGACAACAATGCCGCCCGATAGTACCGGCGGGATAAAAAGATGCCTTTCTTCGTTTCCTTTTCTTGCTGCATGACAGCCCGTTGTTTAAATGTACAGTAATCCTTCCACAGTTCTTCATAGATCGAAGCCTGCAGTATATCCATATCACCGTTCTTGAAGATGGTGACGTCAATCTTGGCCTTCATGAAATCGGCTGTCCTCCTACTTGGATAATTTTAAAAAATCTGGTTCTTTCTCGGCCATGCGGCTGAGGATCTTTTCGTACCCGCCGCTGCCATATACGAGACAGCGCTTGATACGGCTGATGGTCGCCGTGCTGGCGCCGGTCTTTTGGACGATATCTTCGTAAATGTCGCCGGCTTTGAGCATGCGGGCCACTTCGAGCCGGGCTGAAATGGCTTTCATTTCCTGAATGGTGCAGATGTCTTCAAAAAATTCATAGCATTCATCGACGCTCTTGAGTTCCAGTATGGCCCGAAATAGTTGGTCGTGCAGGTGATCCCGTAGTTTTTCATTCACTGCCACGATATATCCCTTCCTTCCCTTGCAGATTTTGTCTTGCTGAGGCCGTTCCTTTAGTCGGCTAAATACAAGAATTATTATACGGCAATAACGGCAATCTGTCGAGAGAAAAAGCCCCTCCGAAGGGAGAGGCTCTGACTCCTGTATAGTCTTTTACATGGCAAAGAGGTCGATCTGTTCGTCTTCCGGAAGGTCGCCTAAGCAGCCGTCTGCACTCATGGTGTCGATGAGGGACTGGGAAACCTTGCCGCGAATCTTAAGGTCGGCTTTGGAACTGAAGGGAGCGATGGCCCGTTCGGCCACGATCTGTTCGGCCACGCTTTCGCCCAGGCCGTCGATGGCCGTAAAGGGCGGCAGGATCTTGCCGTCGCAGATGGTGAATTTCGTCGCTGCCGAGCGATTGATGTCGACGTTCAGGAAGGAGAAGCCGCGAAGGCTCATTTCCTTGGCCAATTCCAAGGCCGAATAGAGGTCCTGTTCGATCTTGGAGGCACTCTTGCCCTTGGCGGCGATTTCCTTCATGGCCCGTTCCTGCCCTTCGAGGCCGTGGATCATAGCCGACAGTTTGAAGGCCTTGGCCCGGATGGTGAAGTAAGCGCAGTAGTAGGCCAGGGGCTGGTTGATCTTATACCAGGCGATGCGGAAGGCCATCATGACGTAGGCCACGGCGTGGGCCCTCGGGAAGAGGTAGCCGATTTTCTGGCACGATTCGATGAACCACTGAGGAATGTGCCCTTCTTTTAGTTCGCCTTCGTAGTCCGTCGTCTTTTGGCCCAGTTTGTTGGGCTTATCGATGCCCTTGCCCTTACGGACGTTTTCCATGACCTTGAAACTGGTCTTGGGTTTGATGCCGTGTTCGATGAGATAGTTCATGATGTCGTCACGAGTCGAGACGGCTTCCTTCAGGGGGACCGTCCCCGACGTGATGAGGTCCTGGGCGTTGTTCAGCCAGACGTCGGTACCGTGAGAGAAACCGGAAATACGGACCAGTTCCGAGAAGGTCTTGGGCTTGGTATCGACCAGCATCTGGCGGACGAAGTTGGTCCCGAATTCAGGGATCCCCAGGCTTCCGACTTTGGAACCCAGTTCTTCCGGCGTTACGCCGAGAGCCTTGGTCGAGCTGAAGAGGCTCATCGTGGCCGGGTCGTCGAAGGGAATGGTCGTGGCCTTGATATGGGTCATGTCCTCTAACATGCGGATGACCGTCGGATCATCGTGGCCGAGGATGTCGAGCTTGACCAGACGGCCTTCGATGGAATGGTAATCGAAGTGGGTCGTAATGATGCCGCTTTCTTTCTTATTTGCCGGGTACTGGACGGGGGTAAAGTGATGGACGTCCATATCGCGGGGGATAACCATGACGCCGCCCGGATGCTGGCCCGTCGTATTCTTGATGCCCGTGCAGCCTGACACGAGGCTGTTGATGTAGGCTTCGTTGACGTGGATGCCCTTCTTCTCGGCCCATTTCATGACGTAGCCGTAGGCCGTCTTATCCTTAACGGCACCGATGGTACCGGCGCGGAAGACGTTGTCTTTCCCGAAGAGTTCTTCCGTATATTTATGAGCCTTGGGATGGTATTCGCCGGAGAAGTTGAGGTCGATATCGGGGACCTTGTCGCCGTCGAAACCGAGGAAGATGGCAAACGGAATGTTGTGGCCGTTCTTTAAGAGCGGTTCGCCGCATTCGGGGCAGGTCTTATCGGGCAGGTCGAAGCCGCCGCCGTATTCGCCCTTCGTGTAGAAGTGGCTCCAATGGCACTTGGGGCAGACGTAGTGCGGAGGAAGTGGGTTGACTTCGGTAATGCCGGACATGGTGGCTACGAAGGACGAGCCGACAGAGCCTCGGGAACCTACGAGGTAGCCGTCGTCGTTGGAATGTTTTACCAGTTTATGGGCGATGTAATAGAGGACGCCGAAGCCGTGGCCCAGGATGGACGTAAATTCTTCTTCGAGCCGGTCTTCGACGATCTTCGGCAAGGGCGTGCCGTAGATTTCATGCGCCTTTTCGTAACACATGTGTTTCAAGGCTTCCGATGAGCCTGCGATCTGCGGGAAGTACAGCGTTTCCTTCGGGATCGGCCGGCAGTCGTCGATCATGTCGTTGATCTTATTGGGGTTGGTAATGACCACTTCTCTGGCCCGGTCTTCGCCGAGGTAGGAAAATTCTTCCAGCATTTCGTCCGTCGTACGCAGGTAGAGGTCGGGCTGGAATTCGGCATCTTTGAAGCCCTTGCCGGTCATGAGGATTTCCCGGTAGATCTTGTCTTCGGGATTCATGAAGTGGGCATCGCAGGTGGCGACGGTCAGTTTGCCCAGTTCGTCACCGATTTTTAAGATTGTCCGGTTGATGTCGCGCAGCCCTTCTTCATCGGCCACATAGCCTTCGCGGACTAAGAAGCCGTTGTTGGTCAGGGGCTGGATTTCCAGGTAATCGTAGTAATCGGCAATCTTCTTTAATTCTTCGTAAGGAAGCCGCTTCTGGACCATGGAGCGGACCAGTTCGCCTGCTTCACAAGCCGAACCCAGGACGAGGCCTTCGCGGTATTCGTCGAGGACGGCCCGGGGAATGCGCGGACGGCCGCGGTAGATGTATTTAAGGTGAGAAATGCTGACTAATTTGTACAGGTTGCGGATGCCCGTCTGGTTCTTGGCCAGGATGATGATGTGGTACGACTGGTCGATTTTGTCATCGAAGAGGTAGCCTTCCATGCCGTAGATGACCTTGACGCCGTTGCTCTTGTCCGTCGAGATTTCCTGCAGGAGCGGGAAGGACTGGACGACGCCGTGGTCGGTGACGGCAATGGCCGGATGATGCCATTTTTTGACGGTCTTAATGAGCTGTTTGACCGTGATCAAGGCGTCCATATCGCTCATGACCGTATGGAGATGGAGTTCGACACGGGGCGTCGGGTTATGGTCTTCCCGTTCGACGGTCCCGCCGTCGGCTTCCATCATGTCATAGGCCATGAAGACGTAGTCGTTCTGGTAGTTGTCGTATTGGATATTGCCGTGGATGCGGACGTAGGCGCCGGGCTGCAGTTTTGTCTTGAGGCAGTCGTATTCTTCCGGCGTCAGGGTATTCTTGCGGCGGAATTTGCCGCTGCCGCCCTGGTTGCTGACGTCGAGGAACTTTTTGGCCGAAATGCCGTTGGTGCTGTCGGCCATCTGGAAGGTCAAGAGGATGCGCTTGGACTTCAATTCCCGGAACTCGACTTTGACGACCTTGCCCTGAAGGACGACGTCGTTCTGCTCTTCGCCGAGGACGTCGTTGATGGGGACCGGCTGGCCGCCAAAAGCCCGGCCCATCCAGACCCGGCTGTCGCCGCCGGTCTTGGTGCCGCCATTCCCCTTCTCGCCCTTGCTGACGCTGCACGACGAGACGGAAGCGCACTGGCAGGCTTTTTTATAGTCTTCATCCTGATATAATTCTTCGTCGACGTCGTAGAGGGATTCGTACGAATCTTCGTGCGGAATGCCGTAGCCCTCGAGGTCATCCGTCGAGATGTCGGCAATCTGCCGCAGGGGATCGTTTTCCGGGATGGAAAGGGGCATGTCGCCGCCGTGAAAGACAGACGTCACCTGGTGTTCGACGGACACGTTGCCGTCGAGACCCAGTTTCCGGCAGACCCGGTCGCGGAGGAGGTCCATATCGCCCGGCGCATAGGCCGACTCGGTCTTGACCTTCCACCAATGGCTTTCCAGGTCAGCTGCAATGGAGGCGACGGCGACGGTCTGACCGCCGTCGACGGGAATCAATATATCATTTTTAGGAACAATATGCCAAACTTTCATCGATTATCCTTTCTTTCAGGCACGATAGCAGGCTACTCTTCGTCCGAATAGTCCTCTTCATCGTAAGCGTCTTCGTCATCACCGGCAGGAGCTGCCGGGACGTTGAATTCCATCATGTCGTGGGGCGCGTTGAGGAGCGGATCCTGGGGCTCGAGATCGGCCGTGCTGACGACTTCTTCACTGTCTCCGTCAGGCGTCAAAACGATGGCGTCATTGGGATCGTAATGCGACGTGATGAGGTCGATATGACGGTCGCCGTCGCTGTAGGTCACGGTCCGGCGGATGGTGATGTCGTGGCCGTCGTAGCCAAACTGCTTCAGCGTATCGTCGGTAACGCTGTCATCGTGCTTCTTTATGATCTTGTGCGGTAAATTCTGGAGATGGGTCGTTTCAAAGGTGACCGTGCTGGTATCGGCGTGGTTGCCTAAGATATACGTCGTCACCGTGTTGGCCCCGACGACGGTATAGACGGCGACGGGGTGCTGGAAGGGGTTGGTAAAGGCAAAATCAAGGCCGTCATCGGCAACGGTAGCATCCATGCCGACCGGTACGTAAGCTGCCGGGGCGAAATGCGGTTCCCGGCTGGCGATGAAGAGGCCCGCCCGAAGGGCTGCGTTGAACAAGGTCGTGCTGACCTGGCAGACGCCGCCGCCGACGGATTGTTCCAGTCTGTTTTCAAAATAGGACGGGGCCTGTTTGTAGCCCTTATCGGCCGTTCGCGTGCCGACGTATTTATTGAATGAAAAGTCCTGTTGGCTGGCGACGAAGGCATGATTCAGCCGTTCCTGGGCCAATTTGATATTCGTATTGCGATCCGGATTGCTGTTGTCGAAATGGGTCGTGTAATAAGACAGGACCGTGTCGATGTCCTTTAAGTCATCGCTCTTGATATCGGCCTGCTGCCGACTGTCAACGGGGACGTCGATATCGCCGGTCTGGCCCTTATGCAGGCTGTCGGCAATGGAATCCTTGAGGCCTGCCGTATTGATGACGATGCGGTCTTTTTCCGGTTCGACGGCGACGGTCTTATTGTCTTCCTTGACATAGGCAAAGGCATTTTCCGGATCCTTGTCGTGTTTGTCGTGGAGATCGCTCAGGGCCTTGTCGAGTTTTTCTTCATCGACGGCAATGGCCAAGGGGATGTCCTTGCCATGCATCAAGGTCGTCGCCACGTCAGCCACGCGCTCCCAAGGCATGCCCTGCCGTCCGATGAGGTGGAGTTCATCGTCGATGTACTGGCGGTCGAGCTTGGCCCCGAGGTCATCGAGGTTCAGCGTCGTATCGACGCCGTCCGCTGCCAGATGGAGCTTGCGCCCTTCGATATCTTTGGCATGGATGTCGAGGTAATTGGCAATATCTTCATCGGTCATGCCCTGGACTGAATGACCGTCGAGGGTCACCATCTGTTCGGCCCTCGTCTGGGCGGCAAAGAATCCGCCGAAACCCAAGATGCACAGGGCTGCGACGACACCGCCTATTTTTTTCCATGACCGAGACTTCGGAGCCGGCAGCCCATGTTTTTCACGATACCGGCGGCGGTATTCCTTCATTCTCTCTTTTCGTTCCTTTTCTGCTTCCGTCACGCTCTAACCTACCTTTTCAGACTACAATAAAGACAAATAAGGGCTCCCATATCGGCCGGCGACGCCTTCCCGCTGCGGATATGGAGCTGTAAGGTAAAAATATTGCAAATACAACGTTCTAACTCTTCTATTGTCCAATAAGATGCGACTTTTTGCAAGTGATATATGACATATTTCGCACTTCGCCCCTTATTGACCGCCGTCAGGACCTGTTCGCGCTGGGTCTTTCCGGCATGGGCCTTCAACAGTTCTTTATACGACAAGAGGAGCCGCAGTCGCGACAGCATGTATCCCGTGTTCTTCAAAAAGGCATCTTGCTTGCTGAACAGCCCTTCAACAAAGGGCAGTGTCTTTTCCCCATTGCGGCGGAGGAAGGCATCCATGAAGGTGAAGAGGTTCTTTTCCATGGTGCCGGCAAAGAGATCGGCCAAGTCGTCCGGTCCGATGCTCTGTTTCCCAGCGGGCAGGGTGATGCACAATTTATCGAGTTCGGAAAAGACGTAGAGCAGGGAGATGCTGCCCCAGGTCTGGAACAGGTCCTGCAAAAAGACGACGCCGTCGCGGCTGAGGCTCTTGCCCTGTTCCTTCAGATACGCCGTCACGTAAGGCATGACATTTTTTTCGCTCACGGCTTCGGCAGCGACGACCCGGGCCATGGGCTTCAAGGCCTTAAAGAAAGCGCTTCCCGTATCGACGTTGCCCTTGCTGTAAAACAAGAGGCTGTTGCCGTCGTCGAGGCGTCCCGCTTCGTCGAGGAACCACTGTTCTTCTTTGCTCACTTTGCTCCGCGACCGGCCGCCCCGTTTTAAGGGCAGAAAGGGACAGTCGTACCAGACGGTGATCGTGCCGCTGCTAAAGAGGCTCGTCCCCTGAAAGGATTCGACGACCGTTGCCGCCGCCGCATCTTTTTGAAAGGTCTGCACTTCAGCGTCGCCGCCGGACCGTTTCCGAGCCGCTTCAAAAAACTGTCTCCGCCCCTCTTCCATGAGGTAGGCTTCGGACCCGTAGATAATCATTATATTTTTAGCATTATTCATCTAAATGTTCCTCAACAAAAGTAGACAGGTGCCACCTTCCACGCCGGCGGGCCAGGCGCAGTTGTCCGTCCCGAGACGGAAGGTAGGCAGGAACGCCGAAACTGTCGGCCGCCTCGCTCCACTCGGAAAAGGCTCCGTCCCCGCGGCGTCCTTCATAGACGACGGTGGCCATGGCCGAGGCCGGAAAGGCCTTTCCGTCCCAACCGTCAAGAGATCGGAACTCCCAAAGGAGGGCCTCGTCGGAAAAGGACTTGGGCACGGCTCGTGCACCGCCATAGGGAATATCCCCTGTCCCCGGGCCTTTTAGGAAGGTGAATTCTTTTTGAAACAAGGCTTCTGTGTAAGCCCTTTCCTCCCCTTCGACGACGCACCGGCGAAGGGTGAAGATGCCG
>OHSP01001015.1_pt1 | contig 11888 bp, 9 predicted proteins | sample 1578711 | NCBI WGS metagenome assembly OHSP01 (sample SAMEA3879584, study PRJEB24766) | human gut metagenome | biome: human-associated habitat; feature: feces | place: USA | collected 1985/1987
CACCTCCGCCGCCACAAAATGCTCCCCGTGGAACGCCACGCTGCCTTCCGCCAGCCTGCCCCCCACGCCGCCGGCCATGCGGCACGTGTTGGCGGCCACTCCGTTCCGGACGCCCACATGGTCCGCAAAGCTCTCCATCATGGCGCGGACCACGGCAGGCCGCGCCGCCGTGAAATCAGGCTCCGGCATTTCCCGGGATTTCCCCCGGCTGCCGATGGACAAAAGCTGCCGATACGCCATCCACACTTCCCGCGCCCCACGGGCGGAAATGCCCCAGCGGGTGCACGCCCCCGCCTCAAACCCGGCGTCCACAGCCTTTTCCACCGCGCGCCACTCCGCCTGAAAATCCGTATAGTCCGCAGAATCGCGCAGGTTGTCGTTCAAGCCGCCCTTCATCGCCACGCCCTCCCCCTGCATCAGGGCCGCAATGGCGGCAAGCTCCACCACGCACTGTTCATCCTGCCCGGCCGCCATCAGGCGCGCCAGCCGCGGCGGCAGAGGAAAAGCGGTCATCCTTCTTCCCACGTCCGTCAGGCTCCCGTCCGCCTCCGTAGCTCCCAGGGCGGCCAGCAGGTTCACGGCCCGCTGCATCACCAGGGGGTCCGGCGCATCCAGCCAGCGGAACCCTTCCGGCGCGGTTATGCCCCACGCGGCCAGATTCAGCACGGCCCCCGCCAGATCCACCCGGAAACATTCGGGCGGATCAAAATCCGCCTTCCGCGCCTGCTCCGCCTCACTCCACAACCGGAAGCAGCGGCCCGGAGCCACGCGCCCGGCACGGCCCGCGCGCTGGGCGGCGGACGCCTTGGAAATCTTCGTCAGGTGCAGCGTATCCATGCCCCTGTAGGGGTCCCAGCCGGACCGGCGCACCAGACCGGAATCAATCACCGTGCGCACCCCCTCAATCGTCAGGGAGGTTTCCGCTACATTGGTGGAAACGATGACGCGGGGATTCTTCCCCTGCTCCACGGCGCGATTCTGCTGTTCCGGGGTCAACGCTCCGTAAAGAGGAAAAACGTCCCGGCCGCCCATCCACGGCCTGCCGGCCAGCAACTCCGCCGTTTTCCGGATTTCATACACGCCCGGCATGAATATCAGCACGTCCCCGCAGCCGTCATCCTTCACCGCCTCCTTCACGGCGTCCGCCGCCTGCTCCCACACGGGAGGGGGAGCCACCCTGCCGCGGCCGTCGCTGACCAGCCGGGGAGCCCGGTAAACGGTTTCTACGGGATACTGCCTTCCGTGCGCCTCCAGCACCCGGCAGGAGGCGCCCATGTAATCCCGCAGGCCGGATATTTCCAGCGTGGCGGACATCACCGCTACGGCCATGTCCGGGCGCGGGCCTTCCTGCAAGTCCAATACGCGCCCCAGGGACAAATCCCCGGAGAGGCTCCGTTCGTGAAACTCATCAAACACCACGGCGCTCACCCCTTCCAGGGCGGGCCGCTCCGTCAGCCAGCGTTCCAGCATGCCGTCCGTCACGTACGCAATGCGGGTGCGGGGGGAAATGTGCCGTTCAAAGCGCACCACATACCCCACTTCCTTCCCCAGCTCCACTCCGCGCAGCCGGGCCACGTGGCGCGCCAGCAGGCGCGCGGCCATCCGGCGGGGCTGAACGACGACGATCAGGCCGCGTTCCCCCAGCCCGGCGTCATCCATCATGGGGGGAACGCCGGTAGACTTGCCGGAGCCCGTGGGCGCTTTCAGCAGGATGCGCGGAGAGGGGGCTTGCAGCGCGTCCAGCAATTCTCCGCGGATTTCCTCAATGGGAAGGGAGGGGGAATCCATACCGGGTTACAGGGGAATCCGTTCATGCCCGGGCCGTTCAACCGATGCAGGCCAGCAGGAACCAGAAGAACGGCACGGTAAAGGAAGGACTGTCAATCAAATCAAAAATGCCGCCTATCCCCGGCAGCAGGGAGCCGGAATCCTTGATGGCCAGGCTGCGCTTCACCAGGGAGCCCGCCAGGTCCCCGTAAACGGACAGCAGGAAAATGAAGGAGACGCAGCCCACCAGCACCAGCATCTGGGGCATGGACAGGACGGAGACCCTGAACATCGGGAAAACCAGCCCGATGGCCGCCGCATTCGTCAGCACCCAGGAACCGAGGATGCCCTCCCACGTCTTCTTGGGGCTGATGTGGGGAATGAGCCTGCGTGAAAAAATGCGGCCTCCCAGCAGGAACCCGCTGACATAGGCAAAAATGTCCGCCATCTTCGTCACCAGAATGACCCATAGCACGCACATGACGATGGACGGATAAACATACCCTACCCTCATATAGGCCAGATGCAGGGCCAGAATGGCAAAGGCGAACAGCCAGCCGGGATAAATGAAGGAAAGCAGCGTGGTCCCGACGGAACGGAGCGCCCGGCTTCCCACCACCGGATACTTCATTTCACGGATAAAGGAAATCACGACCAGAAGGACCGGGGCGGCAAGCGCCACCAGAAGAGGAAGGGGAATCAGGAACGGGGCATTCTCCGTAGGGGCGATTTCCCAGAACTTGGTCACGTAGCACGCCCAGGACAGCAGCACGGGATACGCCGCGCCGAAAAGAAAGCTCAGGTTCGGCTGGGAGGCTTTTCTGGAACGCAGCAGCATGTGCCTCCATTCCCAGGAGGCCAGGATGCAGAAGATGCAGACCAGCCCGTAATACCCAAGTTCACGGTCCCACCACAGGGCCCCCGCCAGCAAACCCAGCAGAACCACGGTGCTGAATGAACGCTGCAGCAGAACGCCCATTTTGCTTCCGGAAGGCTTCTTGTCCTGGTTCGGTGTTCTCATCATCACGCGAAGTGTACAGAAAACCTCCGTGACCTCAATCCTGAAATGTTCCCCTCCCCGCGGCGGCCATACTGGAAACATCCGCGCCCCGTCCGGCCCTCCCCCGCCGCTGACAAGGAAGGAATGCCTTCCCCGCTCCGGGAGAAATGCGGCGGCGGAAAAAGAAAAAGGCTGCCGTCAAGCGGGCGGCGCTACGGCGCACGGGAAAAAGTCTCCGGAAACCGCGTTCTCCTTCCTGTACGGCCCCAATATGACAAATGCCGGACTTCCGCACAGAATTTCAAACTTTATGGTGTATTTGTCCACTAATGAATTTGCCTCTTTCTTCCTCTCTCCCGCGCCCTGCATTCGCAGAGGATTGCAACCCCGCCGGATGCCGTTCCTTCCGGACGGACGGGGGTTCTTCCGCCCTCCGGCAGTCCCTTTCCCCCTTCCGGAAACCCGGCGCGTAAAATAGCGTCATGTGGACGTTTTATAAGATAGACAATCACCTACAAATCAGTAACACTCACATCCCAGCACTAGCTTTTTTTCCCTGATGGAGAAAACCGCACCCTTTTCCGTTATGAACATGCACTCATTCCGTTGGATTCGACTTACAGCATTCTCGGCCCTGGCCGCAGCCGCCATCACCTCCTGCGCCTCCGCGGCCACGGACTTCAACCAGGTGGGCAAGCAAATGTCCCTCCTGCTCCAGAACTTCCACTTCTCCCGCAAGGAATTCAGCGACGAACTGTCCGGAAAATTCTTGGAAACCTACCTGCGCAAGGTGGATCCCAACAAGATATTTTTCACCCAGCAGGATGTGGACGCCCTCAAGAAGAAATACGGCAGGGAACTGGACGACTACCTGATGTCCGGCCAGATGATGGACGCGGCCCAGGCCATGCACGCCCTGTACCGGCAGCGCGCCATGCAGCGCATCGCCTATGCGCGGGACCTGCTGAAAAAGGGCGGCTTTACCTTTGACAAGGACCGGTCCATTGAACGCTCCCGCCGCAAGACCGCCGCGTGGCCCAAGGATGAGGCGGAAATGCAGCAGGTCTGGAAAGACATGGTGGAGGAACAGCTCCTGTCTGAAATCCTGCGCCGTGAAACCGTGGCGCGCCTGGCGAAGGAACAGAACAAGCCCGACCCGCTGGCCAATGAAAAGCCTGCGGAGGAAAAACTGCTCATGCGTTATGAACGCATCCAGCGCAACATTCAGGAAACGGACCTGGAAGACGTGGCGGAAACCCTGCTCAGCGCAGTAGCCATGACCTATGACCCGCACACGGACTACATGGGCGCCCGCCAGGTGGACCGCTTCAAGATTTCCATGGGCACGGAGCTCACCGGCATCGGCGCCCTGCTGGGCAGTGAAGACGACGGCTCCACCAAAATCACGGGTATCGTCGTGGGCGGTCCGGCTGACAAATCCGGAGAGCTCAAGCTGAACGACCGCATCGTGGCCATTGACTCCAACAACTCCGGAGAAATGGTGGACATCCTGTTCCTGAAGCTGGACAAGGTGGTGGACATGATCCGCGGGGCTGAAAACACCCAGATGCGCCTGAAGGTGGAACCGGCGGACGCTCCCGGCCAGGCCAAGATCATCACGCTGACCCGCTCCAAGGTGCCGTTGAAGGACGAACTCGCCAAGGGCGAAATCATCGAACTCACCGGCGCGCCGGAAGGGCAGAACCGCATCGGCGTGCTGAGCCTTCCCTCCTTCTATGCGGACATGGAAGGCGGCGACCGCCGCTGCGCCAAGGACGTCAAAAAAATCCTGGAACGGATGAACAAGGAAAACGTGGACGGCCTGGTCATTGACCTGCGCAGCAACGGCGGCGGTTCCCTGGAGGAAGTGCGCCTGATGACGGGCTTCTTTACCGGGAACGGCCCCGTGGTGCAGATCAAGGACACCCGCGGCAACGTGGACATCAAATCCGCCCACAACCGCCAGAAGCTTTTCAACGGCCCCATTGTGGTGCTCATCAACAAGCTCAGCGCCTCCGCCTCTGAAATTCTGGCCGCGGCCCTCCAGGACTACGGCCGCGCCGTGATCGTGGGGGATGACTCCACCTTCGGGAAGGGTTCCGTGCAGCAGCCGGTGGACATCGGCCAGTACCTGCCCTTCTTTGCAGCCAGGGACCGTGCCGGCCTGCTGAAAGTCACCACCCAGAAATTCTACCGCGTGGCAGGCGGCTCCACCCAGCTCAAGGGCGTGGAGAGCGACATTCAGCTTCCCACCGCTACGGCGGCGTTTGAACTGGGGGAAGACATTCTGGACTACGCGATGCCCTATGACCAGATCACGCCCTGCACCAATTACAAAAAGGACTCCTCCATCACGGCCATGCTGCCCGCATTGAAGGAAGCCAGCGCGAAGCGCGTGGAAAAAGACCGCGACCTCCAGATTGCCAGGGAAGACATCGCCATGATGAAGCAGCGCATTAAGGACAACAAGCTCTCCCTGAACAAGAAGACGCGGGAACAGGAAAACTCCACGCTGGAAGAGCGCCGCAAATCCATCAACAAGGAACGCAAGGGCCGCTTTGCGGAAATGGCCAAGGAAGACGCCACCAAGTACAAGATTTACCGCCTGACGCTGGACGACGTCAACGCCAGGGAGCTTCCCCTGGCGGACCCGGACAAGGACAACGAACAGTTCATGCACCTGGCGGAAGACCCCACGGCGGAACTGGACGACTCCCCGGAATATCCCTCCGGCCTTGACCCGGAACTCCGCGAAGGCATCAACATCGTCCAGGACATGTTGAAGCTGGAATCCTCCGGAAAATAACGGTCCCTTCCCCATTCCTTCCCACTCGCCCCGGTTTCCTCCAGGAACCGGGGCCCTTTTTTCCGGGGTAAAAGGCGGCCGCCGCTCCTTCCGGAACGTGCCGGAATGAATCCGGGACTTGCCAGCCGGGGTGAAATAAGGCAGTATCTTTGCCCGTCAGCAATGAGCACCATCATGAATACGACATATAAAATTGCCATCGGCGCGGACCACGCCGGAGTCGACCTCAAGGAAACCGTAGTAGAACTCCTCAAGGCATGGGGCCATGAAGTGACCGACATGGGTACCATGACCAAGAATTCCTGCGATTATTCCGACTACGCCAATGAAGTCGCAAGCAGCATTGCTGACGGTACCAACGACCGCGGCATCCTCATCTGCCGGTCCGGCATCGGCATGAGCATCGCCGCCAACCGCTGGGTGGGCGTGCGCGCCGCCCTCTGCCGCACGGCCCCCGCCGCGGCCCGCCAGCATAACGATTCCAACCTGCTGTGCCTGGCCTCCGCCTATGTGGACAATGAAAGCGTGGAAGACGTGCTGGACGCATGGCTGCACGCGGACTTTGAAGGCGGCCGCCATGAACGCCGCGTCGTCAAATCCTCCGGCAGCCCCCTGCAATGGACGGACCCCGAACTGGCCGCGTTCATCCAGGAGGAAGGCCGCCGCGAAAGCAACAACATTGAGCTGATCGCTTCTGAAAACTTCGCCTCCCCCTCCGTCCGGGAAGCCCAGGGCTCCCTGCTGACCAACAAATACGCGGAAGGCTATCCCGGCAAGCGCTGGTACGGCGGCTGCGAGGTAGTGGACAAGGTGGAACAGCTTGCCATTGACCGCGTGCTGAAAATCTTCGGCGGGGACCATGCCAACGTGCAGCCCCACTCCGGCTCCCAGGCCAACATGGCCGTTTACTTCTCCGTATTGAAGCCCGGCGACACCATTCTTACGATGGACCTTTCCCACGGCGGCCACCTCACCCACGGCCACCGCGCGAACTTCTCCGGCAAGCTGTACAACGTAGTTCACTACGGCGTATCCCAGGAAACGGAAGCCATCGACTATGACGCGCTGGAAAAACTGGCCCTGGAAGTGAAGCCGCAGATGATCACGGCCGGAGCCAGCGCCTATTCCCGCACGATCGACTTTGAACGCATGGGCCAGATCGCCAAGGCCTGCGGCGCCTACCTGTTCGTGGACATGGCCCACATCGCGGGCCTGGTGGCCGGCGGACAGCATCCGAACCCGGTTCCCTATGCGGACTTCGTCTCCTCCACCACGCACAAATCCCTGCGCGGCCCGCGCGGCGGCTTCGTGATCTGCAAGGAGGAATACGCCAAGAAGCTTGATGCCGCCGTCTTCCCCGGCATGCAGGGCGGCCCCCTCATGCACGTGATTGCCGCTAAGGCGGCCTGCTTCGGGGAAGCTCTGAAACCCGAATTCAAGGACTATGCGGCCCAGGTCGTGAAAAACGCCAGGGCCATGGCGGCCAAAATGGCGGAACTCGGCTTCCGCGTCGTCTCCAACGGCACGGACAACCACGTATTCATGGTGGACCTCCGCAACAAGGGCATCAACGGGGCGGACGCGCAGGAAGCCCTGGACCGCGTGGGCATCACCGTGAACAAGAATGCCATCCCGTTTGACACGGGTTCCCCCATGAAGCCCTCCGGCATCCGCATCGGCACGCCCGCCGTGACCACCCGCGGCATGAAGGAAAAAGACGTGGAACAGGTAGCGGAATTCATCGCCCGCGCCCTGGCGCTGTACGTAGGCGACCAGGTCTGCCCGAACCCGGACGGCTTCGCCCAGCTCAAGAAGGAAGTCTCCGCCTTCAACCGCAACTTCCGCCTGCCTCACTAATCAAATTGCTCTTTCACGTTCAAGCCGTCCCATTGCCAGCAATGGGACGGCTTGCGTTTTTCACAAGAAAAGAGGGAAGTGCCGGGAGCTGCTTCAAGGGGCTCCCCTTTCCGCGTTCAACTCCCTCCGGTACACTAGCGAGGATCTGCCGGGATGTTTCCCCCACCCCCTGTAGCCGCCATATAACAGGCGGCTACATCGGCAATGCCATGGCCGTTGGAAAGGGGCGCATTCTGCCTGGGGATGCGGTACCGGCCGCCCACCAATCCTCCGCCATACGTACTGACCGGATCACAGCAAGTGGTTATATGGTCCAAGACGCCGGCAGCGGCCGCCAAACGGTCTGCACCCAGCGCCTGCAAGGAATTACCGGACAATCCCGCAGCATTCACCGCGACACCGCCAACCGGGAGAGGTGACCCTACATTGGCCGCCACCCCGAATTGGACCATGCCGCCGCCCAGGGAATGCCCGGTGGCCTGCAAGGACACTATTCCCGGCACATGATTCAACAAATGGCGAATCAGTCCCGCCGCCCTAATGTAGCAAATGTCACAGGAATACAACTGGAAAATATCCGTCAATACATTGGGAACAAAGACACGCACATGTCCCGTATCCGTTCCGCGAAACGCCACATATACGTTGCAATCACCGTTCTCGGCGACCTCCTGCTTGATGTAGGCATTAAACCCATGGCGCACATGGACATGTCCGCTGTCGGGATCGTAGCCGGGTGCACCTCTAAAGGGAGAGAAGGCATGATCCAGGGAGGCCAATGGAACGCCTGGCAGAAGGGCTGCGTCAGGGTGCGGCGCCATTCCCATCAGATACCCTCCGGCTCCCGGATTAAGGTAGGCATACCGGGAAAAAGTGATCCAAGTGGGAATGAGGGCAGGATAATGCGTATTGTCCCTGTAATGAAGGCGACAACTTATCCTGGCCGTCATAATGCCGGCCAATATCTGGACCAGAGCGGAATGCCGGGTCAGAGGCAACCCCGAAAGTCTTTCCATGATATAATTATAATGAGGAAGCGCCGCATGGCCTTCCTGAACGAGAAAGGCATCCAGCCTGCGCTTTCCATCCTGGCGGGAAAAATACCTGGTTGCTATAAAGTCAAACAAGTGCCTGAGATGAAGTAATGGAGTCATGGTATTTATCGAATTGAATTTTGAATATAATTCAGCACATCACGTTCTTCATCCGTCAGCGTGCCGCCCAATTGCTCTTTTCTGGACAAAATCTCCCGGGAGAACAGGAGGGCGTCCTGGTATAGAGACGCGATCTGGTTCTGTTCCAGTTGGTCCAGGGCTTCAAACCCCTTCAGCTTGCCCAATTGGGTTTCCACCCACTTCCTGATTTCCCGTTCACCGGATTCAGGCGCAGAGTTCGTAAACTTCTCCCATTCCTCCAGCCAGGTATTCGGGATTTCCACTTCAGACAGAGCCTGGAGCACTTGCTGCTCCAGATCATCCAGCTTGCCTTCCAGCCGTTCCATTTTTTCCAGGAACTGCTTTTCATCCGATTCCGGAAAATGGAAGGATGAATCATTATTTTTCTCGTCAGACATGATGTTTCAACATGGGTTGCGGTTTGCCGCCGCATCCGGAAAGGACGCGTCCAGCGGCAAACGCTGCACGAATACCCTGGCCTCCCGCGTCCGGAAAGAAAACAGGGGCTTTCCCAATACGGGGAACCATCATTCACAACAGCCATGCGCGCCTTTCAGCGGCATGGAAAAACCCGGCATGAACAAATGCCGTTTATACCGCCACCGTGCGGCCGCAGCTTCCGGCTACTTCCCTTCCCCTCCCAAACGGCTCTCCATGGACAACAGGGTGCACTTGGCGGCAAGCCATGCGTCCCGGCCCTTGAGAACCATCATTTTATCTCCCACGCTGGAAGCATAGGCCTTTTCCGCATCCCGAAAGAGCTGCTCCAGATACTTGACCAGTTCCTTCTGGACGGCGATGGCTTCTTTCAGAGATCCGGCGTTGTTTCGGCGGAATTCCAGCAAGTTCAAGTTGGCCCGCGTCACTTCCTCCCAGGGAACCATGCCGGACTTGTACTGTTCCTGCGCCAGTTCAGCCATGCTGGATAAAAGCCGTTCCCTTTCCTTGAGAAGGTATTTCAAGGTTTCTTCCGCCGGGGAAACGGCCGAAAAGCAGACGAGACAGAGTATGATCAGGGTAGTTTTCATTACTCCCCTTTTATCCCCTCCCTTTATTCTGTCAAGATGGAAAGGAACGTATCGCTTTGAAACAAAGAAGCTCTCGAAGATGAAAAACAGCGCAGCACGGACAAACATAGCCACCTCCGGAAAGAATCCCCAGCCGGGAATTCTTTCCTTTTATCCTGCCTTTCTCCTTCTTCCGGGGCCGCTCATACGCCGCCGGCCTTCCGGACCGGGGCGGACCATTCCTTGCCGCTTACATCCGTCAGCACTACGGAAAGCGGACCTTCCGGAACCGCAGAAAGCGCGGCGGGGAGTGTTACGCCGGCCCTGGCCCCCAGCGGAACGACCAGCCCGAAGGCGCCCGGCTTGACCTTTGCCAGATAAGCGTTCTCCATAGCGGAGGGGGGAAGCGCGGAAAGCTGGTCCGCCTCCATTTTCCACAGGGTGTTGCCCTGGCCGTCCGTCAGCCTGATGCGGACGAGGAAGGAGCCGTAGGTATCCACGCCTTCCGTGCGGAATACGTTGAAGCGCAATTCCTGCCCGGACAGGGAGGCCCCGCTGACTTCCAGCAGGGGCTTCACGGATTTGTTATGGAGCGGCCCCCATACGCCGCCATGAAAGAACTGGTTGGTTCCCAGCGTGACCAGCATCATGAACACGGCTCCCCAGATGGAAACGCGGGCCATGCGGCCGTATCCCAGCGGCAGCGGACCGGACCCCACCCAGGCAAACAGGGAGGAACGGCGCGCGCAGCACGGAAGTTTGGAAAGCCTGCCGTCCAGCGAACAGGAACCGCCCCCGGTCAGGAACAGGAGCAGTCCGGCGCACATGCCCAGAATGCCTATCTGCCATTCGTCCAGGCAGGTGGTTCCCAGCCAGCCGGAACCCAGCAGAATGCCCAGCGCCAGGCAGAAAACGCCCACGCTCGCCAGGCGCGTCAGCAGCCCCAGCATGAGCATCAGCCCCACCAGGAATTCAATGATGGTAAACGCCACCATGAACCACCAGAGTTCGGACGGGTGCGTCACCAGATATTCAATGACCGGCTTGATTCCCAGCGCATTGGGAAGGAAGTGGTTGAATTTGACGCCGATGTATCCCGGATCATCCGGAATCAGCTTGTTTTCCAGCACCAGGCGGCGCCAGAACGCGGAGAAGTACGTCCAGCCTACTACCAGACGCAGAGGGAGGGCCATTACGGCAGCCCAGCGGTAGGCTTCGGGCTGCATGGCGGAATCATGGGAATGTTCTTCTTTCATCTGGTCAAATTCTTCAGTATTCCGCCATCCTATTTCCGTCGGAAAAAAATCAAAGGATAAAATGCCCGGTCCGTGACAGCGGACGCGTCAAAGATTTACCGGGAGGCCATGCCGTCCCACACCGGGAAGTAATAATGCAGGGAGGGCGCGGGTTCATTCAGCAGGCGGTAGTGCCACCATTCCGGAGAATAGTTGGCGAACCCCTGCTTTTCAAAAGCCTTTTTCAGAATCATCCGGTTCCGGTGCTGGGCCGGGGTCACCAGTGCGGTGTCCGTAGCGGAACTGGGGTCCAGCAGGTCATGATGGCCGCCCATGTCCACGGGCTTTCCAGTTTTGGCATACAGCAGGGAGACGTCCACAGCCACGCCGCGTGAATGTTCCGAGAAGTCGCGCACGTAGTGGTCCCCGAACACCTTGGCCTTGTCAATGTTCGGGTAATACCGGGCTTTCATCTTCTGGTCTCCGGCGTCCGCGCCCCATTTGCAAATGTCCAGCACGGCGGTGTGGGGGCGGTAGGCGTCATAGATTTCCAGCAGGTAGCCCTGCCTGTACAGGTCTTCCGAGACTTTTTTCAGGGCGTGCGCCGTCTGGGTGCGCAGGATGGCGCGCCTGCCGTGGTAGCCGTCCAGCGGACGCCCCACGAAATTGTCATACCCGGCATACTTCAGGTTGGTCTTCACCAGCGGGGCCACCTGGTCCACGTACACAAAGCCCGGCTGCATCACGGGCTGGAGGGGCTGGTTGAAAGAGGGCTTGAATTCCCCGCTGCCTGAGCAGGAAGCCAGTAAAATGAAAATGCCGCATGCCGCGGCCACGCAGGTCTTCATGACCACGGAGCGTAGCACGGCATGCGGCGCAAATCCGGTCAGGATTCCGTCATTTCCAGGAATCCCTTGATCTTGCTGATGCGCGTGGGATGGCGCAGCTTGCGGAGGGCCTTGGCCTCAATCTGGCGGATACGCTCTCTGGTAACATTAAACTCCTTGCCAACCTCTTCCAGAGTTCTGGGATGACCATCCT
>OHSP01001017.1_pt1 | contig 11841 bp, 9 predicted proteins | sample 1578711 | NCBI WGS metagenome assembly OHSP01 (sample SAMEA3879584, study PRJEB24766) | human gut metagenome | biome: human-associated habitat; feature: feces | place: USA | collected 1985/1987
GGCAGATTCACCCGCTGATGAAAGAGAAAAACAGAAACGAGTGTGGTCACCACAATACCCACACCGCTCCATGTGGCATAGGCAATTCCTAAATGGATATGCTCAATGGCTCTGGAAAGCAGAAAAAAGCATAGTCCATACAAAATCAGACAGCCCACCGTAGGCAGAGGCTTCGTAAAGCCTTCCGCGTATTTCAGTAACGTTGTTGCGATCAATTCCAAAGTGATTGCTCCCGCCAGCATGATATATGACATCCGCAAAACCTCCTGTCTTTATCTGTTCTTCCATCAAAAACAGGAGACCTCACTCATATTCGCCCCATAACCCAATGAAATGCTTCATAGTCATGGCATCACGTCCCATCTCTCAAAACATCACATAACCTTTTTCTGCAAAAAATCCTTTCAGTTCTTTTTCTTTGGCTTCTGTTCTGCCCTGCACCGCTTCAGGCTTGCCGCCGCCTTTGCTGCCAAAAGCTTCTTTCATTTCCGCTGCCATTGGACGCATATCCTCTGTACGGCTCATGAGCACAAAGGCATAACCTGTGCCCGCAGGAGCAAAGACTGCTGCTGTGCCGCCGGTTTTGTCCAGAATGGTATCTGCCAGATGCACCATATCCTTGGAATCAAAATCCGCCGCAAATACACAGGCTTTGGGTGTTTCCCCTACTTTTTCCGCAATGTTGTTGATTTTTTCCCATTTCATGCGGCTGATGATCTGTTTCAGTTCATCCCGTTCTTTCAAAAGGGCTTCTGTTGCCTTGGCAATTTTTCCAGTTGGTACGGAAAGCATTTCGGAAATAGCCGCTGCGTTTTCTGTTTTTTCGTCATAATCCGCCAATGCACGCATACCGCAGACGATTTCCAGTCTGGTGCCGCCTTTGTAATTCTGGGCGGAAAGAATCTTCACCATGCCAATTTCTCCGGCTTTCTGCACATGGGTGCCGCAGCATGCACAGCAGTCATATTCCCCAATTGCCATGATGCGCACTTTCCCTTCCAGTGCCTTTTTGCTGCGGTATTCCAGCTTTTCCAGTTCTTCTTTGGAAGGATAAGTAACCTGAGAAGCCACATTCCGCCAGATGGCTTCGTTGGCAGTTCGCTCCAGCACAGGCAGGTCTTCCGCAGGAATTTTTGTGTTAAAGTCAATCAAAATGGCATCTTTGCCCATGTGGAAACCCACGTTGTCACAGCCGTATTTGCCGCAAATGATACCGGAAAGGATATGTTCGCCGGAATGGTTCTGCATCAGGTCAAAACGATGGTTCCAGTCAATATGACCTTCCACTTCCGCGCCCACTTCCAGAGGCTTATCGGTGATATGAGAAATGACGCCGTCTTTTTCCCGAACGTCTGTCACCTTTGCGCCGCCCAGCGTGCCGATATCCGCAGGCTGTCCGCCACCTTCGGGGTAAAAGTAAGTGCCTTCCAGTACCACAGCAAAGTTTTTGCCCTTCGGCTCGCAGGATACAACCTTGCCCACAAAATCCATGGTATAAGCATTGTCATAATATAATTTCACGGTTTCCATGTTTTCCTCCTTACTCTCCCGTACAACGGGGGCTTGTCATTTCAAAGCGTTCGTCAATATTTTCCTCTCCCCATTGGCACATGAGCTCCAATATGGGAAAAAGGGATTTCCCCTTTTCCGTCAGAGAATATTCCACCCTAGGCGGTACCTCCGCATAGGCTTTCCGCAGGATGAGCCTGTCGGCTTCCAGCTCCCGGAGCTGATTTGTCAGGGTTTTCTGAGAAACGGTACGGATATTCGTCATCAATTCCCCAAAGCGCAGGGTGCCTTCCTCCGCCAATATGTAGAGAATCAGTGGCTTGCACTTGCCGCCAATCATTTTGAGGGTGACTTCCATTTCACAGCCCACCTGAATTTTCTTTGTCATAGTTACCTTCCTTTCCCTAAGGGCAAAAAAAGTGCCTGATTGACAGGGATTTTTCTCTTTGTTACAGTTTCTATACAGTAATTTATACACTTAGTATACATTTGTCAAGTAAAGGAGATTTTCATATGAAAACAAGACGTTTCGGCAAAACAAATGCCATGATTTCTGAAATTGGGCTGGGCACCTGGCAGTTAGGTACCAAATGGGGCGAGCCTTTCTGCGCAGAAGAAGCCCAGAAAATTCTGGACGCAGCCTATGATAGCGGCATCACATTTCTGGATACGGCAGACATCTACAACAACGGCAACAGCGAGCTTGCCATTTCCAAAATCCTGAAAGCCCACCCCGATCACTTTTTCGTAACAACCAAAATCGGCAGAGGGCTGAACCCTCACACAGCGGAGGGCTACAACAAAGAATCCGTTGTCCGCTTCACTGACGGCTGCCTGTCCCGTCTGGGTGTGGAAAAACTGGATTTGGTGCTGCTCCACTGCCCGCCCACTTCCGTTTACCAGAAAGACGAAGTTTTTGACGCACTGGAAAATCTGAAAACCGCCGGCAAAATCGCCCACTACGGCGTCAGCATCGAAAAAGTATCTGAAGGCATTGCCGCCATGGAATATGATATTTCCGCTATGGAAGTGATCTTCAATATGTTCCGCCAGAAACCCATTGAAGAACTGTTCCCCATTGCCCAGAAAAAAGACGTTGGCATCATTGCCCGTGTACCTCTGGCAAGTGGTCTTTTGACAGGGAAATTCACCAAGGACACCGTCTTTGGCAAAAACGACCATCGTTTCTACAACCGCAACGGGGAAGCCTTTGACAAAGGCGAAACCTTCTCCGGCGTGGATTATGAACTGGGGCTTACAGCTGTGGCAGAACTGAAAGCTCTGCTGGGTACGGAAAACCTCATCCCCTATGCCCTGCGGTGGATTCTCATGCATGACGCTGTCAGTGTGGTCATTCCCGGCGCCAGCAAAACCGCACAGGTGCTCCAGAATGTCAAAGCGGCAGAACTGCCCGACCTGACACCGGAACAAATGGCAGGCGTCAAAGCTATTTACGATAAATATATCCGCCCTACCGTACACCATCTGTGGTAAAAAAACATTCCCTTTTGGGTGCTTCTTCATAAGAAAACAAAGAAAGCTGAAATCATTGTCAGTACAAAAGATTTCAGCTTTCTTATTTTGATAGGATTTTATTCGGTATGTTTTCTTCTAAAGATAGCCGTCGCAGTTTCCCTTAAGAAATAGGACAAAAGTCAAACAGTGTTTTCTGAAGAGAAACTGCTGTGGAGAATGGCTTTTGTTTTATGATTTCCGTCTTTTCCGCCACACATGAGTGAGTATCACAACAACCACCACAAGGATGATGATAGGCGCAAAGAACCGAAGTGTCATTTGAAAATAAGGACTTTTCAGGGTACTGATAAAATTCTGCCAACCATTTTCGTCAATGGAAATCTGGAGATTTCCCTCGGGCAATGTATCGGATGTGTAGACATATTCCCGTTCTGTCACTTTCTCAAAAGGCAGACTGCTCTCCACCAGCACAGGCATATCCTTATCCAGATAAAGCCGGATAGTCAGGTTAGAAAAATCCTTCCACATAGCGGCTGGTGCCAGATAGTACTCCAGTTCGCCACGCTTGGCATTGAAATCCAATTCCGGATACCCACCCAGATTGTAGTCATAAGAAACCACAACGGGATAAGTTTCCTGAGGCTGGAAATCCATTTGGAATGTGACCGTATCCACTGTACGGTCAGGGTCTAAACTGGCAATTTCTTCTGTGGTCAACACCGCGTATCGCCAGTCATCGGTGATAATTTGGGTACTGCCGTTCATGCCATAACGCTGGACAGACACATCCGCCTGTTTTCCATTGACCGTCACCGTCACGCCTTTTTCTTCCATATTGGGTGAAAGGAACATGGAAGATACGGAAAGAGCTTCATCAGTGGTGTTTTTCATTTCATAAGTGGCTGTGATATGGGCATCCGGCCCCTTCACCACAATTTCCAAATCTTCTGACAATACAGCAATTTTATCATTTTTCTCAAAGGTGATGGCAGAACCCACATCGGCATTCTCTGGCGCTGCCATATTGGCAAAAGCCCTTTGGGGAACCATCCAAACCAATGCCAGCAAAACAACAAAAATAAGACTTTTCTTTCTCATGTCTTTTCCCCCTTTCCTGCTCTCCTATATTTTCATGGTATCACAGAAAAATGCCCATAGGCAATAGGGCTTTTTGCACAGAAAAAGCACCTGTATAAGTGATACAGATGCTTTTCCATATATCTAATTTTGTTATTCTGTTGTATCCGTTTTTTCTTCCTGCTTCGGTATGGATAATCTCCGCCGCCGTCTAAAATACAGCAGATACCCAAAGCTCAAAAGGAAGATCCCACCGCAGACAGCCAAAGCCGGTGCCGCATTCTGCCATGTGACACGAGACACGGCTCCCATAGGGCCGCCGCCACGCTGTCCCTGTTCCCCACGCTGTGGCATATCCCCCATCTGTTCGGGTACTTTCTGGGTTTGTTCACTCACTTCTGCTGTATCAGCAGTCTGTTCGGTTTCTTCCGTCATTTCCGGCGGCTGACCTGCCATATCTCCCATTTGTCCCGGAACTCTTTGGGTTTGTTCTTCTGTCACATCATCTTCGGTCTGTTCTGTGTCCTGCATTTCTCCAAAATCCTCACCTGGGCGTTTTCCTCCGCCGTCTGCTGCTGCCGCTACAAAGGAACTGGTATGGAATGTAGGTTCGCCTCCTGCCAGCTGGGTTTCAATGCTTTCTGCCATGAAAACGGCAAAGTAAACCAGAGAATTAGGGTCTGTGGCATCAGCGGAAGACGCTTCCAGAAATTCGTCATAAGTAAAGAATGCGGTAGCGTCTTTTTCCACATAAGGCGCGATCATTTCCGCTGTTTCACTGACGATTTGGCTCATATAAGCTTCTGTGAAATAAGTTTCTGCGATTTCCGCCAAATAGCTTTCATACTGAGCAAGAAGGGCGTCCTGAGAAAGCAGTGTATCCACCAGCGGTTTTTCATTGCTGCCGCCCATACCTTCCGGACGTTCCATGCCTTCCGGCATCTGCATTTCCATATTCTCAGGTCGTTCCGCATTCATGCTTTCCGGCATCTGCGCTGCTTGTTCTTCCGCAGCGTTTTCTCCTTCCGCTGTCTTGGTTTCTCCATTTTCCATGTCTGGCTGCCTTCCGCCACCCATACCCATAGACTGATTAGTAGGCTCATAGATATCCACTTCACCGCCGCCAAAACCACCGAAGGAATAGTTATAATCCCAAGGTACAATGGTGAAGCGTCCATCCTGTTCATAGAGATAGTAATTATGGGTGGTGTTGCCCAGATAACTGTCGTAATTTGCCAATGCTACATTTGCCGCCAGATACCGGAGCACTTCATCCACATCCAGCACATCTTCCAGACCTTCTCCCGACTCCAATGCCTTCATCAAGTCCAAAATAGCAGAGCCGTCAGAGGTTTCCTCATTTGTTTTCAGCACCAGACCGGGATATTCTGACATGTCATCCCCACGATAAACCAAATCCGCGCCAGTGCCGTCCGGTTTATACAAATCTCCTGTGCTGTCCCCAAAGGTACGCTCCAGAAAGACTTCGTCAATGGGTTCCACTGCCAGATACAAGCCCCATTCTTCTCCGTTGATGGTGATATGGGTATAGCTGGTAGCGGGGACGGGAATGCCCATTTCACCCATGATGCGATAGGAAATATATTCCCGCATGTAACTGGCATCCCCATAGTTGTTATTCAGATTCAGCTTTTTCAAGCCGTAGTAATTTTCACCGTCATTGAAATAATCAAAATCAATCTTGAAACTATATCGGTCAGAATCGGAAGACGCCACAGAAGTCAGGGTGTTATTGCCCTTTGTCCGCAGTGCCACATTGGACAGGGTTTCCCCGTTGATGGTCACATCCACGGCGTAATAAGTTTCCTCCAGCGGATTTTCCACCAGATCCGCCCAATCTTCCTCACTGATTTCAATATTGATCTCATTGACGACACCTTTCGCGAAAAGATTGTCCAGATAGGGATATTCCTTCGCTTCCGCATCTTCCCCAGATGCTACGCCAAAGACCAGAAAGGCAAAAACCACCAAAGCAAGTCCAGACAGCAAGAGAAATTTATATTCCCGCAGTCCTCTCATTGGCTTCGCCTCCTTTTACGCCGCGTAGTTGCCGTCATAGCTTACCATAACCGCTGACTGCACCCCTGCCATACGGCTGATTTCGTTGACAAAAGCACTTTCGCCATTTTTGGGGCAAATTTCAAAAATCAATTCTGTCCCCTGTCCGCCAGTAATGGTCTTGGACTTCAGAGTCATCCGTTTCACTACCTGCTGTACAAAGGTTGTCACTGTCTTTTCCCCTTCCACGCTGTCCATGCGGATGATGAGCAGGTAAGGGCTGTCTGCCTGCTGACGGTTGGAGAATACCAGCAGGAAAATACCGATGATAGGGCATCCCAGAATTGCCAGAGGCAGCAAAGAAGCGCCGCAGAGGGTACCTTCGCCAATTGCCCAGAATAAAAACACCAAATCCATAGGATCTTTCACTGCCGTACGGAAACGCACAATAGACAGGGCACCTACCATACCCAAAGACAATACCACGTTGCTGGTTACGCCCTGGATCACCAGACAGGTCACCAGCAGTATGGCAATGAGGGATACGTTGAAACTGCGGCTGTAAAGGACACCGCTGTATGTTTTCCGATATACAAAGTAAATAAATAAACCAATGAGGAATGCCGCCGCCAAAGAAAGCAGGGTATCCGTCAGGGAAAAGCTGCTGAAGCTCTCCAAAAAGCTGCTCTTAAAAATATCTTGAAATGTCATCTTCTGTTCTCTCCTATCTTGTTTTCATCGCTTGTATTTATGCTGCATATTTCTGTTTCATGTCTTTTTTTCCTCACTGCCCATCAGCACATGATGCGGCAGGCTGCATACTTGGAAAAAGCCTGTTCTTTTGTTTTTACCGTCAGTAAGGTACGGTTCACAATATCTGGCAAATAATCATCGTATTTCACTTCCATGACCACCCGATCCGGGAAAATGGCTGGAATGGACGGCAGATTTTCCGAGAAAAATAACTGGGGCTGATGGCAGCCACGAATCCGTCGGTCAAATGTCACACGGACATTCCCCGGTGCGTAAGTCAATGCCTCTCGGTCATAATCCACAATGACCGTAGGGCGGTAAATCCCCATCTGCATCCGCAGATATAATTCCCGCACCAGTGCCCGTTCGTCTTCTGCCATCCACCCAATGTCACCATCCAAAATCCGCTTGGTTTCCTCTGCTGTCACACGGCACTGGGTCTTGTTGCCTGCATTGTAGCGCTTGCTCTTTTTTTCCAGCCGGATAAAGCCGAAATTCCCGTCATAACAGCGGATACGAAATTTTTCTCGTACGCCCACACCATCCAGTTTTTCCCGCAAGGCTTTGTTATAGAAATTATCGAAATACAGGGAACGCACCAGATATCCCGTCTTGCCTCCATGGATATCCCGCTCCATAAACGCCGCCATACGAGCTGCCAGCATCCTGCTTTCCGCCGTCCCAACGGTATACTTCAGTTCCGCACGCCATTGTTCTTTCATCGCTCTCACATCACATTCTGTATGTTTTAAAATCAATACAGCGTTTAGTATACGAGAAGATACTTAAATGGGTACTTAGGGAAAAATTAGAAAATCATGAGAACTGTAAACAATATGTGAACAAAACATCCTTTTTTCCAGGAAAACGCCTCTGATTTCTAAAAAATATATTAGAAAACACAAAAAACGCGAAAGCCTCTGTCATACAGAAGCTCCCGCGTTTTTTCTCAGGAAGCTATTTTCTTATACAAAATATTCGGGCAAAGATCTGCCTTCATACAATTCTTCCAGTTCTTCTTTGTGGTAGATGTAGCCGGGGTCGTCGAAATATTTCGCGCCGGAAGGACATTTCTTGATGCATGCGCAGCATTTGATGCAGATGCCTGTGCAGGAGAAGTCCACTTTATCAATGGAGCCCATGGGACAAACTTCCGCGCAGATGCCGCAGCCACAGCAAGCGTCGCCTGTTTTGGGTTTTACTTTACGGATGTCGATGGCATTGCCATAACGATCTCTGGGTGTGAAGTAAGGACGGATGGGATCTTCCCCTTTCACATAAGCAGGGCCGTCGTATTCCCAGCCGCTGTTGATTTTTTCCACAATTTTTTCTGCAAATTCATGCATGACTTTGTAGTCTTCTTCGTCGGGTCTGCCTGCGGACAGTTTTCTGGAGAAAGAATGTTCGCTGACAAAAGCACCGCCGGCAATGGTACGGAAGCCATCGTCTTCCAGAATGTTCCGCAGTTCGATGAGGGCATCGTCGAAGTTGCGGTTGCCGAAGGATACCATAGGCACTGCATAAGCTTTGCCGCCCACAACGGTTTTCAGATAAGGCAGCAATACGTTGGGTACACGGCCTGCAATAACGGGAGTGCCAAAGAACACCAGATCTGTTTCGGTGAAGGCGATTTCTTTTTTCCGTACATCAGGCAGTGTAAAATCATATATTTCCACAGGAACGCCAAGGCTTTCTGCCACATGAGCGGATACAGTTCTCACAGCTTTTTCAGTACCGCCGGTGGGGCTGAAATACATGGCCCATACTTTTTTGATTTCCATTGTAAACAAAACTCCTTTCTCTCTCCCATATGAAATGTTCTTCTTTCATGATACTCTATCCCATGCCCTTTTTCAACCCACAGACAAAAAACCATGTTGTCCAGGCACCTTTCTTTTCCACACAAAAAAGCCGGAAATCTTCGACCACAATCGAATATTTCCGGCTCGCATCAATCTTGGAATGTTTCCATATTCTCCCACGCTTCGGGAATTTTTTCCACTTCCTGTGCCGCGATCATTTCTGACAGACGGCTTTCCACATAAGCGGACTGTACCTGCTGGCGGTAAGCGTCTTCTGCCAGCTGTTTCACCTGCTCATCCGTAGGCGGGGTGATGGATTCCACTTTCAGTATGAAATAACTGCCTCGTACCTCAATGGGGTCTGTGATCTCACCCAATGTGAGATTTTCCGATAACCCAAAGGTATTGTTCAGATAATTCTGATACAGTGTCATCTGTCCATTGCCGCCGTTTTCCTTAGCGGAAGTGTCTGTGTCATAGGTTTCAAACAATGCAGCAAAATCCTCTCCGGCTTTTGCCTTTTCGCTGACTTCTTTTGCCGTTGCCTCATCGTTCACCATGATGGTATCAATGGTGATCTGGGTATATTCCTCCCGCAAAGCGTCGGCGTTTTCCTGATAATACTGTTCCATTTCATCAGCATTGACTTCACATTCTTTCGCCAATGTGTCATAGACCACAGAATACAGATAAGATTCTTCCATGAGGGTTTCCATCTGTTCTTCATCCACGCCCATTTTCGCCAAATCTTCCTCTGTCAGCTGACTGAGGAATTCCTCTGCCATAGTATGGGCTTCCGTTTTCTGGGCTTCTGTCAGAGAAATACCGTTTTCCTCCGCATACTGTTCTGCGGCAACCACACTCTGTATGGTGCTGAATGCCCGCTCCTGCACCAGCTCCGCCCCGGTCATGCCGTCAAAATCCATGCTCCAGACATCACTGCCTGCGGCGGAAACAAAGCTTTCGGTGCTGGTATAAAGATATACCATATATTCGGACTTCATGATTTCTCTGCCATCTATACGCGCTATGACTTCATCGGAAAAAGAACTGCCGCAGCCTGCGAGCCATAAAAGCCCCGACAGCAGCAGGCACAATGCCCCCTTTGCTTTCTTTTTCATAAAAAATCACACTCTCTTTTTTCGGTTTCATGTCTTTTATCCCTTCTTTTTTTGTCCAAAAAGAAGGTTAGCTTTTATTATACACATTTTTTTCCGAAAAAACTATGCTTTCAGCCCTTGTAATAAACTTTTAATATAGGGCACACCTTTGTTTTCCTCGCCCTTTTTCAGTCTGACGGTCACATAAGGCATAGCGCCAGCCGTAAAGAGATACCGTCCACGGCTTTCCGCAATGCACTTTGTGAGCTTTTCGGGGTCTAAAGGCGCATCGGGGCGGAATTCCACCAGAATGTTGCTGCCCTTCTGGTTGATGGCTGTGATGCCCAGCCGATGGGCTTCCGCTTTCAGCAGCACCATTTCCAGCAGGTTCTGGACGCTCTTTGGCAGGTCACCATAGCGGTCTTCCAGTTCCTCCTGCATGTCGTAGTATTCTTCCAAAGTCTGGATAGCGGCAATCTTCTTATACAAATCCATGCGCTGTTCCTGATTTTTGATATAGAAATCAGGCAGATAAGCGTTGATATTCAAATCCACTGTGGTTTCAAATGTTTCTGCCACAGGTTCGCCTTTCAGGTTCTGAACTTCTTCTTCCAACAGACGGCAGTACATGTCATAACCGACGGATTCCATATGTCCATGCTGTTCCGCCCCCAAAAGGTTTCCGGCACCGCGGATTTCCAGGTCGCGCATAGCAACTTTGAAACCGGAGCCGAACTCCGTAAATTCCCGAATGGTCTGGAGGCGTTTTTCTGCCGCTTCTTTCAGCATCTTATCCCGTTTGTACATGAGATAAGCATAGGCGGTGCGGTTGCTTCTGCCCACACGTCCACGAAGCTGATACAGCTGGGACAACCCCATACGGTCGGCATCCTGAATGATGATGGTATTCACATTGGAAATATCCATGCCTGTTTCAATAATGGTGGTACATACCAGCACATCAATTTCACCGCTGATGAAGTCCTGCATGATATTTTCCAGTTCTCGCTCTGACATCTGCCCATGGGCAAAGGCAACATTGGCTTCCGGTGCCAGATTCTGTACCCGGAAGGCTTCTTCTCCAATGGTTTCTACCCGATTGTAAAGATAAAAGACCTGCCCGCCCCGGCTCAATTCCCGGTGAATGGCTTCTCGAATGAATTCTGGGTTGTTTTCCATGACATAAGTCTGGATGGGACGACGTTCCTGCGGAGGTTCCTCCAGAATACTCATATCCCGGATGCCTGCTAAACTCATGTGCAGTGTTCTGGGAATGGGTGTTGCCGTCAATGTAAGCACGTCTACATTTTCCCGCAGACGTTTCAGTTTTTCCTTATGAGCCACACCGAAACGCTGCTCCTCATCCACAATGACCAGACCCAAATCCTTGAATTTCACATCTTTGGACAGGATGCGATGGGTACCGATGACAATATCGGAAAAGCCTTTTTCCAGTCCATTCAGACTTTCTTTCTGCTGTTTGGGTGTACGGAAACGGGACAGCAGTTCGATCTTCACAGGGTAACCGGACATACGCTGTACAAAGGTATTATAATGCTGTTGTGCCAGAATGGTGGTAGGCACCAGATATGCCACCTGTTTTCCATCCTGCACGGCTTTGAAAGCGGCACGGATGGCAACTTCTGTTTTGCCATAGCCAACGTCGCCGCAGACCAGTCTGTCCATGACTTTGCCGCTTTCCATATCTTTTTTCACATCTTCAATGGCGTTGAGCTGGTCATCTGTTTCATCAAAGGGAAAAGCTTCCTCAAACTCCCGCTGCCACAGGGTATCTGCCCCGTACACATGACCCTTTGCCGCCGCACGTTTGGCATAGAGGGCCACCAAGTCCTCCGCCAGTATCTTCACAGCAGTTCTAGCTTTCGCCTTTGCTTTCAGCCAATCCTGTCCACCCAGTTTATTCAGTCTGGGTGCAGCACCGCCGGAACCGATATATTTCTGAATCATATCCATCTGGCTGACAGGCACAAAGAGGTTGCCTCCATCCCGATAGGAAATTTTCATATAATCCTTCTGAACACCTTCCACGGAGATTTTCTCCAATCCTCGGAACACGCCGATACCGTGGTTATCGTGAACCACAT
>OHSP01001019.1_pt1 | contig 11826 bp, 9 predicted proteins | sample 1578711 | NCBI WGS metagenome assembly OHSP01 (sample SAMEA3879584, study PRJEB24766) | human gut metagenome | biome: human-associated habitat; feature: feces | place: USA | collected 1985/1987
GGTTGCCCTGCTTGAAAAGGTGGAGCTGGAGGATGCCGAACGCATTTACCGTTCCTATCCCCATCAGCTTTCCGGCGGACAGCGCCAGCGGGTCATGATCGCGGCGGCGATGATCTGTGAGCCGAAGCTTCTGATCGCGGACGAGCCGACGACGGCCCTGGACGTGACGATCCAGGCGCAGGTGCTGGAGATGATGAAGGGGCTGCGTGACAAATACAACACCTCGATGTTAATGATCACCCATGACCTGGGGATCGTGGCCGAGATCTGTGACGAGGTATCGGTGGTATACGCAGGGCGTGTCATCGAGCACGGGACCCTGGAGGATATCTTCAAGAATACCCGCCACCCGTATACAGAGGGCCTGTTCAACTCCCTGCCGAACCTTGAGAACCGGCAGGCAGAGTTAAAGCCCATCAAGGGCCTGATGCCGGATCCCAGCAACCTGCCGAAGGGATGCGCGTTCTGCCCGAGATGCGAGTATGCGATGGAGATCTGCAAGACGCAGAAGCCGCCGAGGACGTACCGGAACGATACCCACTATGTGGAGTGCCACCTGTACAACAAAGACAACATCCATGAAGGGAAGGTGAACATTCGATGAGCCAGCCGCTGCTTGAAGTAAAAAATCTCAGAAAGTATTTCAAAACCCCGAAGGGGATGCTGCACGCCGTGGATGATGTCACCTTCACCATCGAAAAAGGAAAGACGTTGGGCGTGGTAGGCGAGTCCGGCTGCGGAAAGTCCACCACAGGCCGTGCGATCCTGCGTCTGATCGAGCCGACGGCCGGCGAGGTGCTGTTCGAGGGCCAGGATGTGGTGAAGCTGTCTGCGGAGGAGATGCGAAAGAAACGTACAGACATGCAGATCATCTTCCAGGACCCGTTCTCCAGCTTAAACCCGCGTAAGACCATCAGCCAGATCATCGCGGATCCGTTAAAGATCAACAAGATCATCACGGACAAGAACGAGCAGATGGACCGTGTGCGTGAGTTGATGGAGACGGTAGGCCTTGCAGACCGTCTGATCAACACATACCCCCACGAGCTGGACGGAGGCCGCCGCCAGAGGATCGGGATCGCGAGGGCACTGGCGTTAAACCCGAAGTTCATCGTGTGTGACGAGCCGGTATCCGCCCTGGACGTATCGATCCAGGCGCAGATCCTGAACCTGATGAAGCAGCTGCAGAACAAGATGGGTCTGACCTACATGTTCATCACCCATGACCTGTCCGTGGTAAACCATTTCTCGGACGACATCGCGGTTATGTATCTTGGAAAGCTGATCGAGAAGGCACCGTCAGAGGAGCTGTTTGCCCACCCGACGCACCCGTATACCCAGGCGCTGTTATCAGCGATCCCGATCCCGTCCCTGGACAACCGGAGGGAGAGGATCCTGTTAAAGGGAGAGATCACCTCGCCCATCGAGCCGCCGAAGGCATGCCGTTTTGCGAACCGGTGTCCGTATGCGACGGACCGCTGCCGCTCGGAGGAGCCGCAGCTGAAGGAGATCAGCCCGGGCCACTTCGTGTCCTGCTTCCTTACCGACTAGGCTTTATAAGGCCGGAACTCTTTTATGGGAGTTCCGGTCTTTTTTGCATTATATCTTTTTGGTACTGGATGTGGGAAAATATGGATGAAAGAAGAGGCATAAGGCGTTTGTGGGAAAAGGAGAGAAAAGGGATATGGTGGTCCAGAGTATCCTTGCAGGGCTGGATGCAGGGAACAGGAAAAGGAAATTGTAAGGTTGTGTATTTTGTTGAAAAAACAGGAAAAAAAAGGGAATGGTTCGTGGGAAATTTTCTATGTGGAGTTGGGGGAAATGTCCGGATCCAGGGAAAGAATCATGAAATATAGATAAAATTAATGAATACACCCATAATTTATGCTTGATTTCTATAATAAATTGTGATAAAATGGCAAAAGTTGCCCAAAACATTTGTGCAAAATAGATAATATGCCCATATGGGGTATGGACAAAGTATTTTTTATTTCGTGCATTTGACCATAGGTCATGCAAATATAATTATGAGGTGAGAGAGAATGACGAAAAAACTTATGCGCGGTTTAGTACCGGTAATGGTTCTTTCTGCTGCTGTTGCCCTGTTCACAGGCTGCGGCTCCAAGGACTCCGGCGCAGATTCAAAACCAGCAGGCGACTCCAAAGAGACCACAGCTGAGGCTGGCAAGGATTCTGGATCCAAGGGAACTTCTTCCAAGGATACTCTGATCATTGCAACTGCCAATGAAACACCCAGTGTTACCACGAATCTGCACAATGCGACGGCTGGTGACTATATCAACCAGATGACCCACGAAGGCCTGTTCTACTCCAGCGCGGACTTAACACCGCAGCCGGCTTTAGCAGAATCCTATGAGATCGTAAGCGATACCGAGTGGGTATTCAAGCTGAGACAGGGCGTGAAATTCCACAATGGCCAGGAAGTGAAGGCCGCCGACGTAAAAGCTTCCCTGGAACTTTGTAAGGAATCCCCGCAGGTTTCCCAGTACGGTGACGCAGTGGAATCCGTTGAAGTGATCGACGACTATACAGTTAAGATCACAACAAACGGCCCGCACTCCGGGCTTCTTACAGACCTGAGCCATCACGGAAACGCCATCCTTCCGGCAGACCTGATCGCCAGCGGACATGACTTCAACAAAGAGCCCATCGGCACCGGCCCATACAAATTTGTTGCATGGAACAAGGGTGAGAGCATTGAGCTGGAAGCCAATGAGGATTACTGGGGAGAGGTTCCGGCCATCAAGCACGTGATCTGGAAGATCATTCCGGAGGGCTCCTCCCGTACCATGGCCCTTGAGGCCGGCGAAGTGGACATGATCATCGAGGTTGAGTCCACAGACCTTTCCCGTTTACAGGACAACCCGGATATCGTTACAGTCAACGAGCCTGGTACAGGCCACAACTGGGTAATGATCAACAACGAGAAGGCTCCCTTTGACAACATCGACTTCCGCCGCGCCCTTGCATCTGCCATTGACAAGAATGCAGTGGTACAGGTTGCGTTAAACGGTCTGGGCAGTGTATCTGACAGTATGATCGCTGAAAGCTTCCCGGGCGTTGTGACCGACGGAGCTCCGACCTATGACCCGGAAAAGGCGAAAGAGTATCTGGCGGCATCCGGCTTAAATCCGGCAGACTGCGGATTCACGATCATCTGCTCCGATGATACAAAGCTCCGTGCAGGACAGGTGATCCAGTCCTCCTTAAAGGAGAACCTTGGAGTCGACGTTACTCTGGAATCCATGGACCTTGCTACATACCTGGATAAGACAGCAGTAGGTGATTATGAGGCCTCCATCGGCGGCTACACCTCCAGCGGCGTTCTTCCCTATGCCGTAGGCGTTTACCACTCCAAATCCATCGACGGTTCCAACAAGACCCGTACCAACGAGCCGGCCATCGATGAGCTGATCGACAAACTCCAGGCTACACTGGATCCGGAAGAGAACGTAAAGGTTGTTACCGAGCTCAGCAAGGCTGTGAATGAAAACTGCCCGCAGATCCCGTTATACTTAAGAAACAATGTGCGTGCATACGCCAAAGGCCTTCAGGGCTTCAATCTGAACGCAGGCGGAAACACATTCTACGAGCAGATGAGCTGGGGCGAGAATTAAATACTGGTGGCTTCTGTAAGCATACAGATGAACGTATATACGTTCAGATGAACCTTTAAAAGTGAGCAGGGATCTGGCCCCATAAAGGGTACAGGTCCCTGCTTTCACTTAATACATAACTTTTAAGTAATGGATATACGGAAGGATTGGTGATATGTAGAGTGGAAGGAGGATTTCATGGGGGAAGGAGGGATGGCCTGAAAGCCGGATGATTCTCGAGGCTTTTGCAGTCTGTCTGTGGAAAATTATATAAAATATTGAAAAAACAAATCGAAATACGGAGAAACTTGTAAAAAAATCCCTATACACAGCAAAAAAATAATGAAGCGGGGAGCGAGAAACGTAGGATAAAGGAAAAAATAACGAAGATAGATATAATTTATACTTGATTTATATGGATAAATATGATAAAATGACGAACGTAAATCACATATATTTGTGCAAAATGAATACATTGCTCTATATCTGCTGATGTATGAATGCCTGACAAGGGTCTTCTAAAATTGATGCATTTGGCCAGTGGTCATGCAAATATAATTATGAGGTGAGAGAGAATGACGAAAAAACTTATGCGCGGTTTAGTACCGGTAATGGTTCTTTCTGCTGCTGTTGCCCTGTTCACAGGCTGCGGCTCCAAGGACTCCGGCGCAGATTCAAAACCAGCAGGCGACTCCAAAGAGACCACAGCTGAGGCTGGCAAGGATTCTGGATCCAAGGGAACTTCTTCCAAGGATACTCTGATCATTGCAACTGCCAATGAAACACCCAGTGTTACCACGAATCTGCACAATGCGACGGCTGGTGACTATATCAACCAGATGACCCACGAAGGCCTGTTCTACTCCAGCGCGGACTTAACACCGCAGCCGGCTTTAGCAGAATCCTATGAGATCGTAAGCGATACCGAGTGGGTATTCAAGCTGAGACAGGGCGTGAAATTCCACAATGGCCAGGAAGTGAAGGCCGCCGACGTAAAAGCTTCCCTGGAACTTTGTAAGGAATCCCCGCAGGTTTCCCAGTACGGTGACGCAGTGGAATCCGTTGAAGTGATCGACGACTATACAGTTAAGATCACAACAAACGGCCCGCACTCCGGGCTTCTTACAGACCTGAGCCATCACGGAAACGCCATCCTTCCGGCAGACCTGATCGCCAGCGGACATGACTTCAACAAAGAGCCCATCGGCACCGGCCCATACAAATTTGTTGCATGGAACAAGGGTGAGAGCATTGAGCTGGAAGCCAATGAGGATTACTGGGGAGAGGTTCCGGCCATCAAGCACGTGATCTGGAAGATCATTCCGGAGGGCTCCTCCCGTACCATGGCCCTTGAGGCCGGCGAAGTGGACATGATCATCGAGGTTGAGTCCACAGACCTTTCCCGTTTACAGGACAACCCGGATATCGTTACAGTCAACGAGCCTGGTACAGGCCACAACTGGGTAATGATCAACAACGAGAAGGCTCCCTTTGACAACATCGACTTCCGCCGCGCCCTTGCATCTGCCATTGACAAGAATGCAGTGGTACAGGTTGCGTTAAACGGTCTGGGCAGTGTATCTGACAGTATGATCGCTGAAAGCTTCCCGGGCGTTGTGACCGACGGAGCTCCGACCTATGACCCGGAAAAGGCGAAAGAGTATCTGGCGGCATCCGGCTTAAATCCGGCAGACTGCGGCTTCGCTCTGATCTGCTCTGACGATACAAAGCTCCGTGCCGGACAGGTGATCCAGTCCTCCTTAAAGGAAAACCTGGGCATCGATATCACTCTGGAGTCCATGGACCTTGCTACATACCTGGATAAGACATCCGCAGGCGATTACCAGGCTGCCATCGGCGGATATACCTCCAGCGATGTTCTGGCACACTCCATGGGTGTTTACCATTCCAAATCCATCGGCGGTTCCAACAAGACCCGTCTGAACGATCCGGAGATCGATGCTCTCATCGATAAGGTGAAAGCTACACTGGATCCGGAAGAAAACCTGAAGGTTGTTACCGAGCTGAGCAAGGCTCTGAACGATACCTGCACACAGGTTCCGATCTACTTAAAGAACAATGTACGCGCATATGCAAAGGGACTTGAAGGCTTTAAGATGAGCCCGAGCGGCGGTATGTACATCAGTGAGCTGAGCTGGAGCGAATAATCCAGACGCACAGCTCTCAGATGAATCTTTAAAAGAGGCTGGGGACCTGGCCTTGAAAGGCCGGTCCCTGTTTTGATTAAAATTTATGTAGAGAGGAGAGGATCGCACCATATGATCAAGTTTATAATCAAACGTCTTCTGGCACTGATCCCGGTACTGGTCGGAGTATCACTGCTCGTATTCTTTATCCTTGATTTGGCTCCTGGTGATCCTGCCAAGGCTGCTCTGGGTGAGCAGGCACGTCCCGAAGATATCGAGGCGTTCCGGGAGGAAATGGGCTTAAATGACCCGTTCATTGTCCGTTACGTAAACTACATGCTGGGCCTCTGTCAGGGAGACCTGGGAACCTCCTATAAGACCCGTGATCCGGTAGGAGAAGAGGTATGGGCCCGTCTGCCAAATACGGCGATGTTAGCGCTTACCTCCACTGTGGTAGCCATCTTACTGGCACTTCCGTTAGGAATCATCGCGGCCATCAAGCAGAACACGCTGTTCGATGGCATCAGCATGTTCATATCCCTCCTGGGTATCTCAATGCCCGTATTCTGGATGGGCCTCCTGCTGATCCTGTTCTTCTCTGTAAAGCTGGGCTGGTTCCCGGTATCGGGAGCAGACCAGGGGATCAAGAGCCTTGTGCTGCCGTCCATCGCGTTAGGCTTCATGCACATGGCATCCATCGCCCGTACCACCAGAAGCTCCATGCTTGAGACGATCCGCCAGGACTACATCCGTACTGTGCGTGCAAAAGGCCTTCCGGAGAAGGAGGTCATCACCCGCCATGCCTTAAGGAATGCGCTGATCCCGACGACAACGGTCATCGGCCTCCAGATCGGAGGAATGTTAGGCGGTTCCGTACTGACCGAGAGCGTGTTCGCATGGCCGGGGATCGGCCGTTACATGATCCAGTCCATCCAGGGCCGTGACATCCCGTCGGTCATGGGCTGCATCATCATCTTTGCACTCAGCTTCGCAGTGATCAACCTGATCGTAGACCTGATCTACGGCTTCATCGATCCGCGAATCAAAGCACAGTATAAGTAAGGAGGGGAAGACAGTAATGAGCAATGCTTCTGCAAAAAATGTAAATGCACCTGCTGACATCAAGAAGAAGAGTCAGTTCGTAGAAGTCTGGAAGCGTCTCTGCCGGAACAAGACGGCAGTCCTCGGACTCGTGATCGTTGCACTGCTGACGCTGATGGCGATCCTTTCTCCGATCCTGATCGACTATGAAACGCAGGTGATCAAGACCAATTACAGTGAGGCCCTCCAGGCGCCCAGTGCGGACCACTGGTTCGGAACGGACGAGATGGGCCGTGACATCTTACTGCGTGTCATGTACGGTTCCACCGTTTCCCTTTCCATCGGAGTGGTGACCGTGGCAGTTTCCCTGACCGTGGGCCTGATCCTGGGAGCGGCAGCCGGATACTTCGGAGGAAAGACGGACATGATCATCATGCGTATCATGGACATCTTCCTTGCGATCCCCGGAACGCTGCTTGCGATCTGTATCGTGGCATCCCTTGGAAACTCCATCCCGAACCTTGTCATCGCGCAGGCGGTATCCTCGATCCCGACGTTCTCCCGTGTGGTGCGCGGAGCGGTCATCACAGCCCGTGACGCCGACTACGTGGAGGCAGCAAGGGCCATCGGGGCCAAGGATGCGACGATCATCTTCCATGAGGTGCTGCCCAACAGCCTTGCGCCGATCATCGTGCAGACGACCTTACAGGTGGCATCGGTGATCCTTTCCATCGCAGGCCTTTCCTTCATCGGACTGGGAATCCCGGCGCCGAGACCGGAGTGGGGCGCAATGCTCTCCGGAGCCCGTGCCTACATCCGTGACTACAGCTACATGTGCCTGTTCCCGGGCCTTGCAATCATGATCACGATCCTCTCACTCAACCTTCTGGGTGACGGACTTCGTGATGCACTTGATCCGAGACTGCGTTAAGGGGGTAGCAAGATGAGCGAAAATGTAAAAATCGAAAACAAGAAGACCGGGGGGAAGGACCTGACCGCAGAGATCAAGAACCTGGTGGTGGAATTCCGCACGGACTACGGAGTGGTGCAGGCATTAAACGGCCTGGACCTTGAGATCGGGAGAGGAAAGACCCTGGGCCTGGTAGGAGAGACGGGAGCCGGAAAGACAACGACGGGCCTGTCCCTGTTACGGCTGATCCCGGACCCGCCGGGAGTGATCGTGGACGGAAGCATCAAGCTGGACGGCCAGGACATCCTTTCCATGAGTGAAAAAGAGATGCAGGACATCCGGGGAAAGAAAGTAGCCATGATCTTCCAGGATCCCATGACCTCCTTAGACCCGGTGATGACGGTAGAGGAGCAGATCGCAGAGGTCATCAAGCTCCATGAAAAAGACGTGGACCCGATGCAGAAGGCCAGGGAGATGCTGGAGTTAGTAGGGATCCCCGGAAGCCGCGGAGGCGAGTACCCGCACCAGTTCTCCGGCGGAATGAAGCAGCGTGTGGTCATCGCCATGGCCCTAGCCTGCAACCCGAAGCTTCTGATCGCCGACGAGCCCACCACGGCTCTGGATGTGACCATCCAGGCCCAGGTACTGGAGACCATGAAGGAGCTGAGAGAGAAGTTCGGCTCCGCCATGATCATGATCACCCACGACCTGGGGATCATCGCAGAGGTATGCGATGAGGTATCCGTAGTATATGCCGGTCAGATCGTTGAGCACGGAACCCTGGAGGACGTATTTGAACGCACGCTCCATCCGTATACAGAGGGACTGTTCGGCTCCCTTCCCAACATCGAAGAGAGACGTCACCGTCTCCAGCCGATCCCGGGCCTGATGCCAGACCCCACAGATCTTCCCAAGGGCTGCTGCTTTGCCCCCCGCTGCAAATACTGCACAGAGGCATGTACAAAAGCCCGTCCGGAGATGAAATGGGTCAGCGATACCCACTATGTACGCTGCTCCAGATACGACGAGCCTGGATTTAAGATTGAAAGGAGTGTGCAGTGATGTCCGACACGATCCTGGAAGTAAAACACTTAAAGAAATATTTTAATACTCCCAAGGGAACCCTTCATGCGGTTGACGACGTCAGCTTCACACTGGAACGCGGAAAGACCCTGGGAATCGTAGGAGAGTCCGGCTGTGGAAAATCCACCACTGGCCGTGCGATCTTAAGGATCGTGGAACCCACTGAGGGGGAGATTCTGTTTGATGGTGAGGATATCCGTTCACTGGGAAAGGACCAGATGAGGAGGATGCGGACCAGGATGCAGATCATCTTCCAGGATCCGTTTTCTTCTTTAAATCCGAGAAAAACTGTCAGTGAAACCATTGCAGAGCCGCTGAAACTCAATGGGATTATCACAGATAAGGGAAAACGTATGGAGCGTGTGGCGGAAATCATGGAGATCGTGGGCCTGGCTGAACGGCTCTATAATGCATATCCTCATGAGTTGGATGGAGGGCGAAGACAGAGAATTGGTATTGCCAGGGCCCTGGCCTTAAATCCACAGTTTATTGTTTGCGACGAACCAGTTTCCGCCCTGGACGTTTCGATCCAGGCACAGATTTTAAATCTGATGGATGAACTCCAGGAGAAGATGGGACTGACCTATATGTTCATCACCCATGATTTATCAGTGGTCCATTATTTTGCAGATGATATTGCAGTGATGTATCTGGGCCGTCTGATCGAAAAAGCACCGGCAAAGGAACTGTTCCGGAATCCAGTCCATCCATATACTCAGGCGCTCCTGTCAGCCATTCCGGTTCCCAGTATCCATAATCAGAGAAAGAGGATCCTCTTAAAGGGAGAGATCACTTCTCCGGTGGATCCTAAGCCTGGCTGCAGATTTGCCAGCCGGTGCCCCTATGCCAGCAGCCGGTGTCATTCGGAGGAACCACAGTTAAAGGAGATTGCTCCCGGCCATTTTAATGCCTGCTTTTTAAACGAATAAAAGGATCCTGGAGGAACATATGAATAATTTGGAAGAAATTAAATTTCAGAATAAGTTTGATTATTTTGCAAAAATGTATGGATTTATTGCCCGATCAATGATGGAAGCCGGAGGAAAACGGGGTGAGCGGGCTGTCAGGGAGGCTGTGATCCGTTATGGAAGGGATCTGGGTGAAGGAATCCGAAAAGCGTATCTGGAACTTGGGAAGAAAACAAATCTTCATACCCTGTTCCAAATGGAGCCTTGCTGCGGTACAGACCCACGCTTTAAAAGAAACATTATAAAAGATACAGAGGAGGTACAGCTTCAAGAGGTGTATCACTGCCCTCTGGCAGAGGTCTGGAAAAGAGAGGATTGTACCGAGGCGGGCAGATGCTATTGTGAAGAACTGGCCCACAGCCTTCTGGATGCGTATACAGATGGGCGGGGGCAGGCGAATATTTCTAATTCCATGACATGTGATAGGGACTTTTTCTGTCGGTTTGCATTTTATCTCCGTCCGGCCAACATGGATGAGGACCAGAAGGAACAATGTTTTGGAAACAGGGGAGAGGAAAGTGGACGTTCAGGACAGTATCCGGTAGAAGACCGTTTCCTTCTTTTGTACGGTCATCTGGCTGCGGCGGCAGAGGAATTTTTAGGCCAGGATGGACTGGCAGCTCTGGCAGATGGCCTGGACCAGTTCCTGGAGGATGCCGTTAAGACCCTGAAAAAAGAGGCAGAGCATACAGGCTCCGCTCTGGATGACTCATTTGTAAGTCTTTATTTTCCGGTGGAGATTCCGGGGCAGACACAGGAATGCCGGGAGGAAAGTTCAGGAGCGGCAGCTTTCCGGCTTCTGGAAAGCCGCCTGGTCAGCCGGCTAAGAAAAAAATTATGTTTATAGGAGGGGACCATGTACAGTAAGGAAGAAATACAGATCATGAATCTGGATGATAATTATACACTCCTCTATCCGTTCCTGGTCAAAAGTCTCATAGAGCATTTTGGGGAGCAGGGAGAGAAAACAGCCAGGGAGGGAACCAGGAGGTTTGGAAGGGACAGGGCGGAAACGCTCCGCAACAAACACTTGAACGCCGGAGTCAAGATCAATATGCACAGCCTGTTTGCAGTAGGTCCGGATCTTCCTCCAGATCCCCGGTTTAAGCGGGAATTGCAGGAGCTGAATCCAGAGGAGCGGGTTTCCCATACGCTCTATTGTCCAATGGCGGAAATTTGGAAGAAATATGGTTTTATGGAGATAGGAAGGATGTACTGTGAGGAATTCCATAATGCCTGTTACAGTTCCTATGCTTATGGATACACAAAGGTAAATCTGGCGAAAACCCTGACCCAGAAGGAAGATGAATATTGTGCCTTCAATGTGGTGCTGCGGCCAGAGAATCTTCCGGAGGAATTAAAACCGGTGTGTTTTGAACAATATGATCCTGGATACGCCGGACCCTCGGCAGATATTCCCCAGGCGTATGGAAAGAGTGGATTCAGCACACTGTTCATCAAGCTTTATTATCATCTGGCATCCACAGCAGAGGAGATGCTGGGCGACGCGGGAAAGGCAGCCATTGGGGAAGGACTGAAGGCTCTGGCACATGATGCGGCCCGACGGATCCAGGAGCAGGCAAAGGAGCAGAACGAGCCGGTGAACCGGGAGTTTGTGGATCTGAATTATCCCCTGGCTCTGGATCCAGAGCAGGAACCGCTCTGGAGTTTTTATACCAACGAGGGAATCAGGGAGCTGTTTGTAAATACATTTTATCCGGTTTTCCATGGTGAACTGGGGATTTTAAAGGAAAATGCATAAGGGTGGCTGCAGGCTGTGGGAGGCGACAATGGACAGAGAAATTTTTGCGAGAGAAATCAGCAGTAAAAGAAAAAGACTGGAAGATCTGGCACAGCAGATCTGGGAAAATCCGGAGGAGCCGTTTCAGGAGACCATAGCTGCCAGATTGGTGGCAGAGCTTCTGGAGCAGGAGGGATTCCAGGTGGAGCGCGGAGCCGGAGGTGTTCCAACGGCGCTTAGGGCAGTCTGGGGACACGGAAGCCCGGTGATCGGCCTTCTGGGAGAATACGATTCCCTTCCGCAAATGAGCCAGAAGGCA
>OHSP01001025.1_pt1 | contig 11745 bp, 10 predicted proteins | sample 1578711 | NCBI WGS metagenome assembly OHSP01 (sample SAMEA3879584, study PRJEB24766) | human gut metagenome | biome: human-associated habitat; feature: feces | place: USA | collected 1985/1987
TATCATCAAGGTATCAAGAACGAAGACGGAGGAGGAATCGACATGAAACTCGGCTTGGTGACGGACAGCCTGGCAGACCGCTCCCTGGCAGAGGCAGCGGCCGTCTGCCGGGGACTGGGGCTGGAGCAGGTGGAGCTGGGCTGCGGCAACTGGTCCCCGGCGCCCCATGTGGACCTGAAAAGGCTGACGGCGGACGCCGGTGCCCGGCACCGGCTGCTGGATACTCTGGGGGAAAACGGCCTCACGATCTCCGCCCTGAACTGCTCCGGCAACCCCCTGTTCCCCGGGGAGAAGGGAGCCGGAGACAGGGCGGTGGCGGAGGGCACGTTCCTCCTGGCGGAGCAGCTGGGGGTGGAGACCGTGGTGATGATGAGCGGCCTGCCCGGCGGCTGCCCGGAGGACCGTACTCCCACCTGGATCGTCACGTCCTGGCCGCCGGAGACGGAGGAAATCCTCCGCTACCAGTGGAAGGCGGCCGTCCCGGTGTGGAAGGCGCTGGCCGCCCGGGCCCGGGACCACGGGGTGAAGCGCATCGCCCTGGAGTTCCATGGCTGGCAGCTGGTGTACAATGTGGAGACGCTCCGCCGCCTGCGGAGTGAGGTGGGGGACGACATTCTGGGGGTGAATCTGGACCCCAGCCATCTCTTCTGGATGGGGGCGGATCCCGTGGAGGTGGCCCGCGCCCTGGCGGACTGCATCTACCATGTCCACATCAAGGACGTGCGCCTGGAGCCGGCTGCCGGGCAGAACACCCTGCTGGACACCAAGGGCGTGCTGGAGTTCGCCAGCCGCTCCTGGAACTTCGTCACCCCCGGCACAGGCCACGACGCCGCCTGGTGGCGCCGCTTTCTGGAGACGCTGCAGGACTGCGGCTACGACGGCGCCCTCAGCATCGAACAGGAGGATTACACCATCCCGCTGGAGGAGGCCCTGCAAAAGGCCGTGTCCCTGCTGCGGCAGGCGCTGCCCGCCTGAAATACGCAAAGCCCCGCCTCACGAACGAGGCGGGGCTTTTTTCAGAACAGGATCACCGCAGGAAATTCCAGTACAGGGCAATGGCCGCCGCCAGCAGGAGCTGCACGGCCAGGATCACCGGCACGCCCACCCGAAAGACCCGGTGGAGCGTCTTGTGGCGGAAGAGGTACATCCCCAGCAGGGCACCCACGCTGCCGCCCACCACGGCCAGAAGCAACAGATTTTTTTCCGGCACCCGCTGGCGGAACCGGGGGTGTTTGGCCAGGAGCTTGTCTACGCCGAAGATCAAAAAGGTCACAGTGTTGATGAGCACCAGCCAGGCGGCCAGCAGCCCCAGGGGAGAGCCGATGAAGGCAATGATACGGTCATTGTGCTCTGTGGGCAGATAGAGTGTCTTTTCTTCCATAACGGCCGCCTCCTGAAACAGCACTGGACTGGCCGGGAGTTCCCAGCCAGTCCAGTGTAGCAGAAGTTTCAGTTTTTGGCAAGCTTGCTGAGTTCCACAGCAGTGGCTGCCGCCAGCTTGGCGTTGTTGTACACCAGCTGGATATTGGAGGCCAGGGAGTCGCCGCCGGTCAGATCCTTGATCTTGGCCAGCAGGAAAGGAGTGGTCTCCTTGCCGTGGATACCCTGAGCCTTGGCCTCCTCCACGGCCTCGTCGATGGCCTTGTTGATGACGTCCGCGTCCATGGAGTACTCCTCCGGGATGGGGTTGGTCACCAGCATGCCGCCGCCCAGGCCCATATCCTGCTTGACATAAAAGGCTTTGGCCAGCTCCGCCGGGGTGTCGATCTCATAGTCCACGGCAAAGCCGCTCTTCCGGGTGTAGAAGGCGGGCAGCTCCTTGGTGCCGTAGCCGAGGACGGGCACGCCGTGGGTCTCCAGGTACTCCAGGGTCAGCCCCAGGTCCAGAATGGACTTGGCGCCGGCACAGACCACCATCACGGGGGTGTGGGCCAACTCCTCCAGATCGGCGGAGATGTCCATGGTGGTCTCAGCCCCCCGGTGCACGCCGCCGATGCCGCCGGTGGCGAACACGGAGATCCCGGCCATGTGGGCGATAATCATGGTAGTGGTGACAGTGGTGGCGCCGTCCCTGCCCTCCGCCACCAGCACGGGCAGATCCCGACGGCTGGCCTTGGCCACGGCAGGGCCGGTCTTGCCCAGGTAGTCGATCTCCTCGGGAGAGAGGCCGGCTTTCAGCCGCCCGCCGATGACGGCGATGGTGGCAGGGGTGGCGCCGTGTTCCCGGATGATCTTCTCCACGTTCAGGGCCGTCTCCACATTCTGGGGATAGGGCATGCCGTGGGAGATGATGGTGGATTCCAGTGCCACCACGGGACGACCCTCGTCCAGGGCCTTCTGCACTTCAGGGGCGATGTCGAGATACTTGTTCAGAGCCATGATAAAAACCTCCAGATTTGAATTTTGGTTATTCGATGGGGAATAGGGTGTCAGGAATTGGAAATGGGGGGACTGGGAACTTTAAAGCCCAGCCCGCAGCTTCAGCGCTTCCGCGCTCATGGCGGGGTTGATGGTCTCCGCCCCCTCCATGGCAATGGCGGAGGCTCCCAGGCCAGCCAGGGCGGTGTGCTCCAGGTCCGTGCCCTGAAGCTGCGGGAGAGCCTGGAGCCCCAGGTCATGGCGATGGCGGAGGCTGCCAGACCCGCCTTGGCGGTGCCCGTCAAATCCGTGCCCGCAAGATAGGCCCAGGTGATGGCTGCCATGAAGGCATCCCCGCAGCCGGTGGTGTTCACCATCTCCGCCGGCAGGACGGGCAGGTGCACCCGCTCCCCGGAACGGTCGGCGGCGAACACGCCGTCTCCGCCTAGAGAGATGAATACCCGGTGAAGACCGGTGGCCAGCAGGGCGTCCGCGGCGGCGCGCAGGCTGGCCTCATCGGTGATGGCCACGCCGGAGAGCAGCTCCGCCTCGATGCGGTTGGGCTTGAGAGTGTGGAGCCTGCCCAGCACCGGCTGCAGCTTCACCGCCTTGGCGGTGGAGACCGGGTCGGCAAAGATAGGCACCGGGCAGTTCTCTGCCAGATAGGCGATGCTCTCCGCGGGAATATTGGTGTCGATCACCAGCACCTGGCTGCCGGACAGCAGCTTCTGCCGCTGAGAGAGCAGCTGGGGTGTCAGATGGCGGTAGATGTCCATGTCACTGACCGCCAGCAGCATGTCGCCCTTCTCGTCATTGATGAAGAGATAAGTGGAGGTGTGCCCCTCCGGGATCACCGGGGATTGGGAGATGTCGATGCCCAGTTCCCCGCAGCTGGCGGCGATCTTCTGGGCGTACAGGTCGTCGCCGAAGGCGGTGACCATCCGCACGTCCAGGCCCAGAAGGCTCATGTTGTGGGCGATGTTCCGGCCCACGCCGCCCAGACTCATCCGCACCGCGCCGGGGTTGGAGTCCCGGTCCACCGGCACCTCCGACGGCCAGCCGCCGATGTCCATGTTGACGCCGCCCACCACCGTGACATAGGGCGCTGTATGGACGATGTAGCCTTTGCCGGTGATGTAGCCCTTCTTCATCAGGTTGGAGATGTGCACCGCCACGGAGGACCGGGTGATGCCGGCCTTTTCCGCCAGCTCCTGCTGGGAGATGAGAGGGTTTTCTTCGATCCAGTTCAGAATCTGCCGTTCCCGCTGGGTCATGGCGCCGCCTCCTTATAAGCAAAAATTAAGATATATAATCTAATGCTTAGTTTATCTGTTTTTTTGAAAAAGTCAAGACCCAATTTTTAGCCGTCTGCCGTCTGTGGGACGGGGATGCCCGCTTCGCCTGCCGCAGGCACCGGACAGAGAGGTGCTGATGGGGCGGGAGCTTCATGTTCTCCCAGCGGAATGAAAATCGCGCCGGAAGTGGAACCAAACCGCCGCCTTTGCCGACTATACAGGCAGAGGAGGCGATGCTTCATGAAAAAATGGTGCCTGTTTTTGAGCCTGTATTTCTGTATCTGTCTGCTGGCAGCCTGCGCCGGAGGGGACGTCTCCGCCGGTGCGGGGGCCGATTCCGGCGGCACACCCGCGGAGGAGACCCGGACCGGAGGAGAGACGACGGAGCCCGGCCGGGTGACGGAGACCTTCCGGCTGGTGAAGGTAGGGGACGGCGATGATCCGGCTTCTGTGCTGGCCGGGACGGACGGCGGGGCCGGAGCTGTGTACACCCTGGACCTCTTCAGTGTGGAAGACCTGACTATCGAGGGATACACCCAGGAGGAGATGGACCTGCTGGACTGGTCTCCCATGCCTGGCGCTCTGGTGGAGGTCACCTGGGACGGCTCCGTCATGGAGTCCTACCCCATGCGGTTCGGCACGGTGGCCTCCGTTCGCATCCTGGAGGACGGCTTTGACGATCTGTGCCGGCTGTACCTGGACGTTCTGAACGATCTCTGGGAGGTGGACCCCAGCCTGAATGATGGCATCACGGAGCTGGGGGTGGACCTGTCCGGGACCTCCCTGCCGGAAAGCGAACAGGCCGCGGTGGCCTATGCCTTCGGCTCCGCCCACGGGCTGATGGCTATGGAGGGCACCTATCAGGACTTCGTGGACAGCGGGTATATCGACGGGGAAGCACTGTTCTGGAAGGACGGCTGCCTGTTCTCCGTCAAAGAGACCCAGGATGAAAACCCGGTGACCTTTAATCTGCCCAGTTTCGGTCCTGGGGACGAGATGCCGGACTACAGTGGCGTCCGCTTTGACGCGGAGAAGTGGCGCAGCGGCCTGGGGGCCTATTTCTTCACAGACTGCACCGCTGTCCGAAATGGCGGCGGCCAGTGGGGCGATTACACCGTGGGGGCGGAGGCGATCTCCTGAAAACCGGGAAAACGCCCGTTCCCTCTTGTAAAACTATTTGAAATGGAGTACAATATCCATGATTATGCAGCCATTTCCAGCAAAAACAAGAAAACGGGTGAAGTTTATGAGCTATACGAAAATCGCGGCCATCTACGCCGACAGCGAGGCGCTCTCCGGCCAGACGGTCACCGTGGGCGGCTGGGTCCGCACCATCCGGGACATGAAGACCTTCGGCTTCATCGAGCTGAACGACGGGTCCTGCTTCAAGAACCTCCAGGTGGTCATGGAGGCCGGGACACTGGAGAACTATAAGGACATCGCCGCCCAGAACGTGGGCGCCGCCCTGATCGTCACCGGCACTGTCGTCCTGACGCCGGAGGCCAAGCAGCCCCTGGAGCTGAAGGCCGCCTCCATCGAGGTGGAGGGCACCTCCACCTCCGACTACCCCCTGCAGAAAAAGCGCCACAGCGTGGAGTTTCTGCGTACCATCCAGCACCTGCGGCCCCGGACGAACCTGTTTTCCGCCGTGTTCCGGGTGCGGAGCGTGGCGGCCTACGCCATTCATCAGTTCTTCCAGGAGCGGGGCTTCGTCTACGTCCACACCCCCATCATCACCGCCAGCGACTGTGAGGGCGCCGGTGAGATGTTCCGGGTCACCACGCTGGACCCAAAAAATCCGCCCATGACCGAGGATGGGGAGGTGGACTTCTCCCAGGACTTCTTCGGTAAACCCGCGAACCTCACCGTCTCCGGCCAGTTGAACGCGGAGAACTTCGCCATGGCCTTCGGGGACGTATATACCTTCGGCCCCACCTTCCGGGCGGAGAACTCCAACACCCAGCGCCACGCCGCCGAGTTCTGGATGATCGAGCCGGAAATGGCCTTCACAGACCTGAAGGGCGATATGGATGTGGCGGAGGCCATGATCAAGTTCGTCATCCGTCAGGTGATGGAAAAGTGCCCTCAGGAGCTGGCCTTTTTCAACAGCTTCGTGGACAAGGGCCTGCTGGAGCGGCTGGAGCATGTGGCCTCCTCTGACTTCGGCCGGGTGACCTATACCGAGGCAGTGGCGATTCTGGAGCAGCACAACGACCTGTTTGACTACAAGGTCTCCTGGGGCTGCGACCTGCAGACGGAACACGAGCGGTATCTCACCGAGCAGGTGTACAAGAAGCCGGTGTTCGTCACGGATTATCCCAAGGAGATCAAGGCGTTCTACATGCGCCTCAACGACGATGGGAAAACCGTGGCCGCGGCGGACTGCCTGGTACCCGGCATCGGCGAGATCATCGGCGGCAGCCAGCGCGAGGAGCGGCTGGAAATCCTGGAAAGCCGCATCCGGGAGCTGGGCATGAACCCCAAGGACTACTGGTGGTACTGCGACCTGCGGCGCTACGGCTCCTGCAAGCACGCGGGCTTCGGCCTGGGCTTTGAGCGGCTGGTGATGTACCTCACCGGCGTCAGCAACATCCGGGACGTCCTGCCCCACCCGAGAACGGTCGGCAGTGCGGACTTTTAAAAAATAAAATCGACTCCGGCGCCCTGTCCATCTGTTTGGACAGGGCGCCGTTTTTTGCGGTTGTGGGGACGGAGGGTGGTACCCTTCTGCGCATTGCCGGCGGTCCGCCGCAACAGTTTTTCTTGAGGAGAGGCGGGGCCCTAGTGTATAGTTAGGAAAAACTCAAAAGGAGGAAAAAAATGGAAAGCGATACAATGGAACTTCTGCGCCTGATGCTGGCGCATCTGCGGCCCAGGCTTCAGGGACGGGACGAAGAGTGGCAGGCGCTGGAGCGGAAGCAGCAAGAACTGATGGCCAGCTTCCGGGAAACCCACGGCGGGGACGTGCCGCTGCTGGAGGAGGTCCTGGAGATGGAGGACGCCTGGGCTGGCGCGGGAGAACGGGCCTGCGCCGCCCACTTCTTTCTGGGGCTGCAAATGGGCCTGGACCTGGGGAAGTTGAACTATCTGCGGGAGGAATAGGCGCTGCCCCGGAGTGCGCGTGAAAGGAGCGCCCGGACCACGTGGCCCGGGCGCTCTCTTTCAGTTAGATGAAGAATTGTGCCGGATCAGGCCAGCACCCGCACGCAGCGGTCGATGAGGGTCATGTGGACCGCTTCGCCCTCTGCGAAGCGCTTGGACAGCTGGGGGTTGTAGACCTCCACGATGATGGGCTGGTCGCCCAGCATGACCTCGTACTCCACTTTGGCACCATAGTAAGTGGCCCGGGAGACACGGCCGGACAGGGGGCCCTCTTCCTCAGAGAGGAGAATAGACTCCGGACGAACCGCCAGGCAGCAGGGGCCGTCCTTCTGGACGCCCTCCATCTTGCCGGGGGCGGGGATGGGGAAGGTGTGGCCGCCCACTTCCACCAGGGCGTTCTCGCCGTCCATGCCGCGGAAGGTGCCGTCGATGAAGTTGGCCTTGCCGATGAAGTTGGCCACGAACCGGCTGTTGGGCTGCTCATAGATCTCTGTGGGCGTGCCCTGCTGGCAGATGACGCCGTCCTTCATGATGACCACCCGGTCGGAGATGGCCATGGCCTCGGACTGGTCATGGGTGACATAAAGGGAGGTGATGCCCAGCCGTTTCTGAAGGGCCCGGAGCTCGTCCCGCATGCTCTCCCGCAGCTTGGCGTCCAAGTTGGACAGGGGCTCGTCAAACAACAGCACGCTGGGCTCAATGACCACGGCGCGGGCCAGGGCCACCCGCTGCTGCTGTCCGCCGGAGAGCTGGTTGGGGAACCGGCGCTCCATACCGGTCAGCTGCATCAGCTCCATGACGGCGTTGGTGCGGCGGACCACCTCATCCTGGGAGACCTTGGCCACTTTCAGACCGTAGGCCACGTTCTCCCAGATGTTCAGATGGGGGAACAGAGCGTAGCTCTGGAACACCATGGAGATGCCCCGCTTGTTGGGGGGGATCTTGGCAACATCCCGCTCACCGATAAACACGCTGCCGCTGGTGGGGTACTCAAAGCCGGAGATCATCCGCAGCGTGGTGGTTTTGCCGCAGCCGGAAGGGCCCAGCAGCGTCACCATCTCGCCGTCCTGGATGTTCAGGTTGATGTGGTCCACAGCCACGAAATCCTTGCCGGTATCCGGCTGCTGGAAGATCTTGGTGATCTCTTTTAAAACCACGCCGGAGCTCTTTTTGCCCAGCGCCGACTTTTCCATCTGCTTGCTCATTTTGTTTCCTCCGTTTTCTCGTGAATGCCTGCGCCCTTGGGCACCCTGGAGCGGGGGGCCAGCAGCAGGTTGATCAATCCGTTGAAAATGCCGATAAACACCAGCAGGATTACGACCATCATGGTGACGAAGGCCGCAGCCTGGCTGTATTTTGCCTGGTCAAAGAGCGTGTAGATCTTGCTGGTGACCAGATCCCAGCGGGGAGAGACCAGGAAGATGATGGCGCTGACGGCAGTGATGGCCTTCACGAAGGAGTACACCAGGCCGGAGAAGAAGGCGTTGCGCAGCATAGGCAGGGAGATCCGGCGGAAGGAGTAGCCGCTGCCGGCACCCAGAATGGTGGAGGCCTCTTCAATGGAGTTGTCGATCTGCAGCAGCGTGGTGGTGCCGGACTCAATCGCCACCGGCATATTCCGGAACACGAACACGATCACCAGGATGGCAGCGGTGCCGGTGAGCACTAGGAAGCCGGTGTTGAAGGCCAGGATGTAGGCGATGCCCAGCACAGTGCCGGGGACGGCGAACATCAGAACAGAGGACACCTCGATAAACCGTTTGCCGTAGTAGTCCCGCTTGGCGGTGATGTAGGCGATGACCATGCCCAGCAGGCCGCCGATCAGCGCTCCGATCAGACCCAGGATAATGGAGTTCCGCAGGCTGTCCCAGCCCTGCTGCAAGGCGCGGGTGTACTGGTCCAGGGTGAGGGTGTAGTCGTAGCCCCAGGTCTTGACGAAGGAACCAAAGACCACTGTGCCGTAGAACAGGATGATGACCGCGGCCACCACCAGGCAGACAGCGAACAGGGGCCATTTGATATGGGGCTCATCGATGAGCTTGCGGGCCTGGGTGGGCTTGCCCGTGACGGTGACGAAACTCTTTTTGTTGACCCAGTATTTGTTCAGCAGATAGGCCAGCATGGTAGGCACCAGCATCAAAAGCGCCAGCACGGAGCCCTTCTGCATGTCATAGCTGCCGGTGATGGTTTGATAGACTTCCACAGATAAGGTGGTGAAATCGCCGCCGATGGTGGCGGGATTGGAGAAGTCCTCCAGAGACTGGATGAACACCAGCAGGCAGCCGGAGATGATGCCCGGCAGGGACAGCGGGAAGGTGACCGTCCAGAAGGTGTGCCACCGGCTGGCGCCCATGTTGCAGGCGGCGTCCTCCACCGATGCGTCGATGGAGGAGAGGATGCCGGAGAGGGTCATATAGGCGATGGGGAAGAAACTCAGCACCTGCACCACGATCAGGCTGCCCATGCCGTAGACGTCGTTGTCCGTGATCTTCAGCAGCCCGTTGGTAATCAGCCCCTGCCGCCCGAACAGAAAGATGATGGACAGGCACAGAATGAAGGGCGGGGACAGGATGGGCAGGGTGGCGATGGTCTTCAGAAAGCCCTTGCAGGGGACGTTTGTGCGGGTGATGGTATAGGCGAAGATGTAGCCGATGAAGGTGGCGATCACTGCCACGATCACTCCCAGCACCATGGTGCGGCCGAACGTCTTTAAATACCGGGAGGTGGAAAAGATCTCCGCCGCGGTAGCCAGGGAGAAAGTCCCGGACGCATCGGTCAGGCTGAAGAGCAGAATCTTCACCAGGGGATAGATGACGAATAAAAGCAGGAGCACGATGACCGTAAGGATCGAGATCAGCATGATGGGCTGACGCATGATCATCTTGGATTCGTTCCGCCTTTTCAGGCGGGCGGCGCTTTTGCCGCCCGAACCAGCAGCGTTTGCCATTTGGGTTCCTCCTGTTGATTTTCAAGCGTTTGGCAAGAGGACTTCCTCCCCGCCGGGGAGGAAGTCCTGCAGGCATAGAGAGAATCTTCCGGAATTACTCCAGATTTTCAGAGCTGGCGATGTTCGCCTCGAACTGCGCGACGAACTCGTCCTTGTGCTCGGCAGCCCAGACGGCATCATAGTCGATGACGGCCACGGAGTCCAGCGTCACCAGACCCTCGGCCGGAGTGGCCTGGGAGTTGGTGGGCACCCGGAAGGAATTGTTCTCGGCATACAGGTTCTGACCCTCTGCAGAGCACATGAAGTCGATGAACTTCTTGGCGTTTTCCTGCTCGTCAGCGGGACCGCCCTTGATCAGGGCCATGGCACCCACCTCATAGCCGGTGCCGTCGGTGGGGAAGGACAGCTCGATGGGATAGCCCTCGGTGGTGGGCTGCAGACCGTCGTGAGAGAAGGTCAGGGCAATGGCCGCCTCGCCCAGGGCCACGCCGTTGGGAGCGGCGGAACCGGACTTGGTGTACTGGGACATGTTCTTGTCCAGCTCCTTCAGGTAATCCCACACGGCATCCTCACCCTTCAGCTGGATCAGCGTGGCCAGAACGGTGTAGGCGGTGCCGGAGGTGGCGGGGTGGGCCATAATGATCATATCCTGATACTTGGGATCCAGCAGGTCATCCCAGCTGGTGGGATAATCATACCCTTTGTCCGCGAACCAGTCCTTGTTGCAGGCGAAGGCGATGGCGCCCACATAGATGGGGTTCCACACGCCGTCGGGGTCCAGATAGTTCTCCGGGGTGTTGGACAGCTCGGGGGACTGATAGGCCTCCAGCAGGCCCTGGCTGGAGGCGGCGATGTAGTTGTCGGTGGAGCCGCCGAACATCAGGGAGGCCTGGGGATTGTCCTTCTCAGCAGCCACGCGGGTCAGCATCTCACCGGCGGAGAGCCGCAGAGCGTTGACCTTGATGCCGGTGGCCTCCTCAAACGCGTTGAAGTAGTAGGCCACCTCGGCCTCGGGGAATGCCGTGTAGACGGTCAGCTCGTTGCTGCCGCTGGACTCCCCGCCGTCCCCTTCGGAGGAGGTGTCACTGTTGCCGCCGCCGCAGGCGGTGAGCATTCCCAGCGTCATGGCCAGGGTAAGGAGCAGCGCGAATAGACGTTTGCTCTGTTTCATAAGAGTGTCTCCTTTTCACCAATTTTAGGTTCCGGATCCTCCGGGATTTTAGGGATATTGTAGCATCTCCGGAAAAGAGTGTCAATAATTGGTAACGTTTGCACACAGGAGAAACCCCATAAGGCAAAGACAAAAATAGAAAAAATGTATTTGCATAAGAGACAAAAATGGCGGCGGCGCTGGCTTTTTCCGGAAGTTTTGTTAAAAAGCGGAAGGGGAAATTGGTGAAACTATAAAACTATAAAATTTATGACAGCGCTTACTTTCAAACACGTGCCCTTCAAAACCGTTTCGTATCCCCGGGACCCGGCTGGACTGAAATTGCCCAAATTTTTCTCCAGGCTTTAGGCAATCAGCCGAAGATTTCCGCCAAAGTGTGGAAGATATTGACTTCTCTTCCGGCTTGTGATAAACATAAAAGAAACAATTTGGGCGCTTTGGGTTCGTCGAAATTTGTCAAGAATGCTGAGAATGGCGCCGTTCAAACAGCTTTATTTAACCATGCAACCGTTTCCGGGAATATGCGGCAACATCTGCCGCAGAGGTGACCTGCCGAAAGAGAGGGGAGAGTTGGCGGAGCCATTCCTCCCCTTTTTATTGTTTGACTGCCCGGCGCGGGGCGGAGAGAGGAGTGTGCACAGAATGATGGAAGGACTGGCATACCTGCGGGAGATGAACGTGGCCTCCGTCCTGCTGCGCCTGACTGTGGCCATGCTCTTCGGGGGCTTCATCGGACTGGAGCGGGAGCGGAAGCGCCGGCCGGCAGGCTTCCGGACCTATATGCTGGTATGCTTGGGCGCGGCGCTGACCATGCTGCTCAGTCAGTATGAGAGCTACATGGTGACCCACGCCTGGCATGAGACCGCCATGGA
>OHSP01001034.1_pt1 | contig 11715 bp, 10 predicted proteins | sample 1578711 | NCBI WGS metagenome assembly OHSP01 (sample SAMEA3879584, study PRJEB24766) | human gut metagenome | biome: human-associated habitat; feature: feces | place: USA | collected 1985/1987
CGGCCGATCTCGTTAAAGATGGTGATGGCGCCGGTGGGGCAGGCGGCTGCGCACTGGCCGCAGCTGATGCAGTTGGTCTCTCCGAGCTTGCGGTCAAAGGCCGGGCACACCACCAGGTCGCTGCCCCGGTGGGCGAAGTTCAGGATACCCATGCCCTGCATCTCCTCGCACACCCGGATGCAGTCGCCGCAGAGGATGCACTTGTTGGGATCCCGGACGATGGCCGGAGAGGAGGTGTCGATCTCATAGTGGGGCCGGGTGTCCTTGAAGCGGACGTGCCGCACGCCGAAGCGCAGGGCCAGCTCCTGCAGGCGGCAGCTGCCATTCTTTTCGCAGGTGGTGCAGTCCCGGCAGTGAGAGGACAGCATCAGCTCCAGGATCATCCGCCGGTGCTTTAAGAGCCGGGCGGTATTGGTGCGGATCACCATGCCATCCCGGGGCTCCATGGAGCAGGAGGCGTCGATCTTGCCCCGCTCGTCCTCCACCACGCACATCCGGCAGGCGGCGATCTTGTTGATGTCTTTCAGATAGCAGAGGGTCGGAATTTTGATCCCGGCTTTCTCCGCCGCCTCCAGGATCGTGGTCCCCGCCGGGACCTGGACCGTCTGTCCGTTGATTGTCAGTGTCACCATTTCTCCTCACGTCCTCCTTTGAACACACCGTAGCCAAAGTGGTCGCACCGCAGGCAGCGGGCGGACTCCCGCTGGGCCTCCTCCAGGGTCATGCCGCACTCGATGCACTGGAAGTCCATCTTCCGCGCTCCGGCCTCCCGCTCTGTGGTGCTCACTCGGCCCCGGGGCGTAAAGTCCGACAGGTGCGGCGCGGGGATCTCCACTTCCGCCTCGATGGTGTGGCAGTAGCCCAGATATTCGTCGATGTTGGCGGCAGCCACCTTGCCTGCCGCAATGGCCCGGATGACGGTGGCGGGGCCGGTGACGCAGTCACCGCCCGCGAACACTCCCTCCATGTCCGGCAGATGGGTGCCGCTGTCCGCCAGGATCGTACCGCCCCGCTGGATCTTAATACCGGACTGCTCGAAGCCGTGGGTCTCAATGCCCTGGCCGATGGCCACGATGATGATATCCGCCGGGACCCGGAGCTCTGGCTGATCCGCGCCGTTGGGACTGGGGCGGCCGTTTTTGCCCGCCTGCCCAATAATTTGGGGCTGAGTCCAGAGGGCGGTCACATGGCCGTCCGGCCCGCTCTCCATCCGCACCGGAGCCTGGAGGGTCAGCAGCTCCGCACCCTCCGCCACGGCGCCCTCCACTTCCTCCGGCAAGGCGGTCATGTCCTCCTGCCGGCGGCGGTAGACGCAGGTCACCTTATCTGCACCTAGGCGGATCGAGCTGCGGGTCACGTCCATGGCCACGTTCCCGCCGCCGATGACCACCACCTGTTTTCCGTGGAAGTCCGGCAGGTCCCCGTCGCCGATCTGCCGCAGCAGCTCCACGGCGGAGATGACGCCCTGGCTGTCCTCCCCGGGGATGCCCGTCCGCTTGTCCGTGTGGGCGCCGATGGAGATGTACAGACAGTCGTACTGTTTCTTCAGCTCTTGGAAAGAGATATCATTCCCCACCTCCACCTCGGTGTGGACCTTGATCCCCAGGGAGAGGATGGATGCGATCTCCGCGTCCAGCAGCTCCCGGGGGAAGCGGTAGCTGGGGATGCCGTAGCGGAGCATCCCGCCCAGCTGCTTCCGCTGCTCATAGATGGTGACCTGGTGGCCCATCAGGGCCAGGTAGTAGGCGGCGGAAAGGCCGCCGGGGCCGCCGCCGATGACCAGCACCGTCCCAGGCCCGTTGGGGGCAGCCGCGGCCTCCACAGCCGGGGCGGCAGGTGCCGCGGCTGCGGTGGGGACCCCCACCTGCTCGCCGGGCCGGCCGATGTAGCCCAGCAGGCCCTTTACCGGCACGTCGGCGCCCTCCTGGGCCACGATCTTCAGCAGGACGCCGTCCTGCTCGCTGGTGATCTCATTGGTGAGCTTATCAGTGGTGATCTCCACCACCACGTCCCCGGCCTTTACAGCGTCTCCCTCGTGCTTGATCCACTGGGAGACGGTTCCCTCCTCCATGGTCAGGCCCAGCTGGGGCATCAGTACTTCATAAGCCATCTCACACGCCTCCTCACTTGTTCAGCACGCGCTTGACAGCCCGCACGATATCCTCCGGATGGGGGAAGTTCTTGTCCTCCAGCACCGGGCTGAAGGGGGAGCAGATGTTCAGGCCGCAGACCCGTTCCACCGGGGCGTCCAGCTCATCAAACAGCTCCTCTGCGATCTGGGCAGAGAGCTCACCGGCGTAGCTGCCCCGCTTGACCTCCTCGGAGACGATGATGACGTTGTGGGTCTTGGAGACGGACTTCACGATGGCATCCCAGTCCAGGGGCACCAGAGTCCGCAGATCCAGGACCTCCACGTCGATGCCCTCCGCCTCCAGGGTCTGGGCGGCCTCCAGGGCGAAGTGGACCTCACGGCTCCAGGTGATGACGGTCAGGTCCCTGCCCGCCCGCTTCACGTCCGCCGCACCCAGGGGGATGGTGTACTCCCCATCGGGGATCTCCTCCTTGTGGGCGTACAGCAGCTTGTGTTCCAGGAACACTACCGGGTCGTCGTCCCGGATAGCGGACTTCAGCAGGCCCTTGGCGTCGGCAGCGGTGCAGGGGGCCACCACCTTCAGTCCCGGGAAGTGGCAGAAGAAATTCTCCAAGCACTGGGAATGCTGGCCTGCGTTCCGGCGGCCGGCGCCCATAGGCGCCCGCAGGACCATGGGGACGCTGCACTGTCCGCCGGTCATGTAGCGGATCTTGGCAGCCTGGTTGAACAGGGGATCCGCGCACTCCGTGGCGAAGTCATCGTACATCAGCTCCACCACGGGCCGCAGCCCCCGCATCGCGGCGCCCACGGCCATGCCCACAAACCCCTCCTCGGAGATGGGAGTGTCAATGACGCGGTTGGGGCCGAACTCCTCCAGAAAGCCCTTGGTGATGGCGAACACATTGCCCATGACGGCCATGTCCTCGCCCATGATGAAAACCTTTTCGTCCCGGAGCATTTCCTCGTGCAAGGCTTCACCGATGGCCTTGCTGACGGTGATCTTCTTGCTCATCTCGCCACGCACCTTTCGTTGTCAGTCACATACATATCATCCAGCACCGTCGCGGGGTCCGGATATGGGGACGCATCCGCGAACTTCACAGCCTCGTCCATCTCGGCCTCTGCGTCCTGCCGGATGGCGTCCAGCTCCTCCTGGGCGGCGCCGCTCTCCAGCAGCCGCCGCCCCAGCTTCTCGATGCCGTCGTTTGCCAGGGCGTGCTCCATGTACTCCTTGGGGCGGTAAACCGCCGGGTCACCGCAGTAGTGGCCCTGATAGCGGTATACCTTGGCCTCCACCACATAGGGTCCCTTGCCGCTGCGGGCGTGGTCCAGGGCGACCTTCATAGCCTCATACACCGCGATGGCGTCCGTGCCGTCCACCACGGCGTAGGGCACGCCGTAGGCCGCGGCCCGGGAGGCCAGATCCGGGGTGTTGGTGACCCGGTGGATCTCCGTGGACACGCCGTAGCAGTTGTTTTCAATGAACCAAACCAGCGGCAGCTTCCAGGCGGCGGCCATGTTCAGGGACTCGTGGAAGGAGCCCTCGTTGGTGGAGCCGTCGCCGAAGCAGCCCACGGTGACGGAGTCGTCCCCCATGATCTTGGAGGCCAGGGCGCTGCCGGCGGAGATGGGCTGCCCGGCGCCCACGATGCCGTTGGCGCCCAGGTGGTTCATCTTCTCCATGTCCGCAATGTGCATGGAGCCGCCCTTGCCCTTGCAGTAGCCGGCAGCCTTGCCGAACAGCTCCGCCATGGCCCGCTTGGGGTCCGCCCCGCGGGCGATGGCATGGCCATGGCCCCGGTGGGTGGAGGTGAAGTAGTCCCTGGGCTCGATGGCCGCGAAGGCACCGGCCTCCGCTGCCTCCTGACCGATGCTCAGGTGGATGTTGCCCGCCAGCATGCCCTTGGTGAAGCACTCGGCGGCGTGTTCCTCAAAGGCCCGGATCCGGACCATGTCCCGGTACAGGGACAACAAAAAGCTCTTTTCATAGGTAGCCACGATTCAACACGACCTTTCTCAGTGTACGATGGAATAGTAGATAAATACAGGGATCAGGGACAGCAGCGGCAGAATGACCGTCTCCATCGCCACGTGCTTGTAGCCCTTCTTATAGGACACGCCGGACAGGGCGAACAGCATCACTACGGTGCCGTTCCAAGGCAGGGTGTCCAGTCCGCCGCAGGCGATGGAGGCCACCCGGTGGATGATCTCCGGCGTGTAACCCCAGGAGATGAAGGTCTCACCGAAGAGCTCCAGCGCGATGGTCAGGCCGCCGGAGGCGGAGCCGGTGATTCCGGCGATGATGGTGGTGATGGCTGCCACCTTCACCAGGCCCGGAAGCGGCAGGTTGATGATGTTCTCCTGCACCAGGGCGAACACGTCGGTGGCGGAGACCACCTTGCCCACGCCCACCACGGAGGCGATGATGATGCAGGGGAAGATGCCGTTGTTGAAGCCCTCGGAGACAACCTCCCCAAAGCCCCTGACGCCGCCCAGGGATTTGCAGAAAAACAGCAGGGACAGCACGCACCCGGCCGTGAGGCCGTACAGCAGCTCCACGCCGAAGCCGTTGATGAGGACGAAGGTCACCACCATGGGCAGCAGGGAGATCCAGAAGCCCGGAGCCCGCTGCTCCAGCTCTTTCTCGTCCAAAATGCCGCCCTGGACCTGGTAGAGCTCGATGGCCGCCTCCGGGTCGTCATGGCCCTTCTTCACCTGCCAGTAGAGGTAGCCGACACCTACGACGATCATGAACAGCGTGGCCAGCACGCCCTCCACCGGAGCGGCGGTCAGCGCCGTGCCCAGGATTCGGGAGGGAATGATGTTCTGCATCTGCAGGCTGCCGGGCATCTGGCCCATGGCAAAGGTGGCGATGGCCAGGCCGGTGATGCCGGGGAACAAGTACCATGGGATGCCCGCCTTGGGGAACAGGATCTTGGCAAAGGGCAGCAGCACGAAGATCATCACGGTCACCTGGATGCCGCCGTACACCAACAAGGCGCCTACCAGTACGTAGATCAGCAGCGTCCACTGGGTTCCGGCCTTGTTGATGAGGGTGCTGCTGATGCGCCAGGTGGCGCCGCTCTTGTCATACAGCGCGCCCAGCAGGGCGCCCAGGGCGAAGATCACCAGCCAGCTGCCCACGAAGTCCTTCATGCCGATGAGGAAGGGGCCGTCCGCCCCCACCAGGGAGGCCGCCACGTCCAGCCCGCCGAACAGGGCCACGATGGCCGCAGCCAGCACTGCCGCCAGGAACATGCTGATTTTTTTGTAAGCCGCAAAGATCAGCACCGCGAATGCCAGAATGATTCCAATCACGCTCACTACGATCATGTTGTCTATATCCTCCCGTCCTTCTCTGTCAGATTTGATGAAAGCGGCGCCCTCTGCCGTGTCCCCTCCTTTCCCGCGCCCCCCAATATGTCTTCCAATTTGAATTTTAGCAACTGGCAATTCAATAGTGAAATACCATGTTTTTATGCAGGAATAACAAAAACTTATAAACAGCTAGTCAAAAAAATGTCAATTCGCACTTTTGGCATAAAGAAAATCTTGATTTTTCAATAAAACTCCTTTATTCTTAAAGAAAAGCGCGGCGGTGCGCCGCCGGAGGGATGGGAGGTCTGCCGGATGCTGAATCTGAAGCGGCTGCAATATCTGGACGCGGTCTACCAGTATAAGAATTTCACCCAGGCCAGCGAGGCGCTCTACGTGTCCCAGCCGGCCATCTCCTCCGCCGTCCAGGCGCTGGAGGAGGAGCTGGGGGTGCGGCTGGTGGTCCGCAGCTCCAAGGGCGTTACCTTTACATACGAGGGCGAGCAGTTTATGATCTGGGCGCGGCGCATCCTCAGCACCTGTGAAGCGGCGGAAAATGCCATGCGGGATCTGGCCGGCACGGCGGAACAGCGCCTGCGGCTGGGAATCTCCCACGTGCTGACGAATCCCATCGTGCCCATGATCTTCTCCACCTTTCTGCGGGAGCACCCCAAGGCGCAGATCTACCTGAACGAGGGCTCCATGAACAAGCACGTGGAGATGGTGACGGGTGAAATGCTGGACCTGGCTTATAACGCCTTCCCCACAGCGCCGGAGGCGGAGGAGCTGGAGATCATTCCTATGGGCACTATGGAGATCCACGCGGTGCTGCATCCGGACCATCCCCTGGCGCGGCTGGACCGGATCCCCCTGGCGCGGCTGGGGGAGGAGAAGCTCATTATGATGGACGCCCAATCCAAGGTGAAGGAGTTGATGAGCCGGGAGTTTGAGCGCCATCAGGTGATCCCGGACATTCTCTTCAATTATGACCAGGTGCTGTGCATGGCGAATCTGGTCCGCTCCTGCCGGTACGTGGGCATCATCAGCGTGGCCCAGGGCCAGCAGGCCCTGGGCTGCGAAGGGCTGGCGATCCGCCCCTTCGAGGAGCCGGTGGTGTTCGACGTGGGGTTCTTTCTCAAAAAGGGGCGCTATCTGCCCAAGCTGGGGTGGGAGCTGATTCGCTTCATCCAGGAGAACACCCTGCGGGGCGGCACCTAACCGCGGGAACTCCTTTCCAAAACATCATGGCAAAAAAGCTGGCTGCCCGGCGGGCAGCCAGCTTTTTTGCGACGCAGCTGCATCGCAGAAATTTGTGAACGGTATTTCCCTGCCCTTCCCAGGCAGCAGGATCCGGATGCGCCCCCTCATGCGCAGCGGCGAGCGTTTCTTTTCGCGGCGCGCTGCCGTACTTGTGAAGCTCCGTGCCTGTTCAATGGACCGTATCCTGAAACAGCCGGACCATGGCCGCCACGGCGCGGTCCGCCCCGTCGGGGTCATGGGCGAGGACGGCCTCCATGATGGCGTAATGGGTGTTGTAGATCCGCAAATTGATCTCCCGCAGCTGCTCCGGTGTGTAATCCCGAATCGTCTCCACAAACACATCCGTGTTGAGGCGGACAATCACGTCATTAATCAGAGAGGCCAGCGTGTTGTGGCTGGCCTTGGCCAAAGCGCTGTGGAACGCCACATCATACTCCTGGAAACTGAAGAGGCTGTCCAGGTTGGCCTTCGCGCCCTCCAGGGTCTGCCGGAGCGCCTCGGCATCCTCCTCCGTGTGGTGGATGGCAGCCAGACGGGCGCAGCTGCGGTCGTTGATATGCCGATACTCCAGCAGCTCATCCAGATTGATGGCCCCCATGGCCACCAGGTTTTTCAGGGGCTCTTCCACGGATTTCAGGGAGACGCCCCGGATCACCGCGCCGCCGGAGCTGCCCACGGCGGTTTCGATCAGTCCCTCCTGCTGGAGCATCCGCAGCGCTTCCCGCACCACAGGGCGGCTGCGCTGGAACATCTCCGCCAGCTCCCGCTCCGGCGGGAGCCGGTCCCCCGGACGCAGTTCCCCGGAAATGATCTTGGGGTAGATCTGATTGTAAATAGCCTCGGACGCCCGCTGGGTCTTGGCAGGCGTGAAGAGGGCCTTGGAAGAAGGCTGCTCCATCATGGTTCTCCTTACCCTTCCTGCTTTTTGTGAAAAGTATATCATACTCGAAAGCCGGAATCAAGGGAGAGTCCGTAGGATGCCTGCAGGAGTGGCGAGACATATCCACACGCGACATTGTTAAAAATTGTGCAAAATAGCTCGTTATTTTAATAACGCTTGACGAGCATTGGGTAAAGTGCTATAAAATAAAGCGAGAAATATAAATGGTAAAACCATTTATAAGGCAACATATTTTGTTGTCAGGCCGGCGGCACGACTGTCATGTCCCGGCAGCAAGCGACCCTTCGCAGAGAATCGACAGGATAAAAGAAAAAGGAGTGTTTGATGTGAAAAAGACGTTGGCAATGGTATTGGCACTTGTGATGATGTTTACCCTGCTGACAGGCTGCGGCGGTGGAGGCGGTGATTCCGGCGGAGACGGCACCGGCGCGGAATACACCTGGCGCATGGCGCTGAACGGCAGTGCCCCCGGCGAGCTGGGCTATGATATGGCCACGTTCTTCAAGGAGAAGGTAGAGGAGCTCACATCCGGCCGCGTCTCCATTGAATTCTACGGCGGCAACAGCCTGGGTTCCACCACTGAGGTGCTGGAGGGCATGGCTGCCGGCGTAGCGGACATCACCTGCGAGTCCGTGGGCACGCTGGCTCCCTTCACAAATCTGGCAAATATCGACATCATGCCGTACATCTACAACGGTTACGACCACTTCCAGGCGGTCTGGGGCGGCGAGCTGGGCCAGGAGATTCTAGACACCGTGGGCAATGACTCCGGCTTCAAGCTGATAGGCGCCGGTTACCGTGGTGCCCGGATCGTGACCGCCACCAAGGAGATGAAGACCGTGGAGGACTTCGCCGGCTTCAAGCTTCGCAGCCCCAATCTGGAGGGCTACATCAAGGTTTGGGAGTGGATGGGCTCCGCCCCGACTCCCCTGGCTATGGGCGAGACCTACACGGCTTTGCAGCAGGGCACCGTGGATGGGCAGGAGAACTCCATCCTGGACTCCCAGAGCTATTCCTTCCAGGAGGTCTGCCCCTACTGGATTCTGACCAACCATGTATACAGCGCCAACACCATTATCATGGATAAGGCGTACTTTGAATCCCTGCCGGAGGACATCCAGTCCGCGCTGGAGGAGGCTGCCGTCTATGCCGGCGAGCAGATCGGTCAGGAGGTGCTGGAGCGGGAGGATGCCGCCAAGGAAGAGCTGACCGCGGAAGGCGTCACCTTTGTGGATGTGGACAACGCCGCCTTTACCGAGCATTTCAGCGGCTATGCGGAGGCCAACTTCCCCGATCTGGCCGACTGGTGCAACCAGATCCGTGCACTGGCTCCCAATGCCTGACAACCGCCACGAAGGACATAGCGAGGTGTCAAACATGCTGAGAGGATATTCCAAATTCCTAGATGTCCTGGAGAAGGTCGAGAAAGCGATCCTGGCTGTCACCGTAGGGATTATGGTCATCATCATCGCCTACCAGGTCATCATGCGGTACATCTTTGCCCACGCCAACTCCTGGAGCGAGGAGCTGGCCCGGTATCTGTTCATTTACGACGTGATGATCGGTGCAGCCATTGCCATCCGCCGCAACAGCCATCTGCAGATCGACATTCTCATCAATCTGATGAAGCCGAAGGTGCGGACCATCCTCACCATCATCGCCACTCTGGCCGGCATGGTGTTCATGGTATTCCTGCTGTCCTACTCCATCACCCTGGTGCAGACCGGCGCCCGCACCATGTCTGCGGGGCTTGGGATCCCCATGTCCATCCCCTATTCCTGTATGCCCGTCGGCATCGTGCTGATGCTCCTGACTTCCATTGAGGTCCTCTTCAAGAACATCTCTGCCCTGCGCGGGGCCGGAAAGGAGGCCCAGGTATGAACGCCGGCCTGTTAATCATCATTCTGCTGCTGGGTCTCGCCCTCCTGGGATTCCCCATCTACATCGCCCTGGGCATCGGCGCCCTGGCAGCCCTGAACCTGGCGGACCTGCCCCTGATTGTGCTGCCTCAGAGAATGTTCGCGGGCATGAACGGCAGCGCCCTGCTGGCCATCCCCTTCTTCATTCTGGCGGGCAATATCATGTCCCGCAGTATTACAGGAAAACTGATTGACATTTGTAATGCCATTATAGGACACATCAAGGGCAGCCTGTCCCTGGTGACCATTCTGGCCTCCGCCCTGTTCGGCGCTATCTCCGGCTCCGGCGTGGCCACCGCCTCCGCCATCGGCGGCATCACCATCCCCGCCATGAAGCGGGAGGGCTATCCCGCCCCCTTCGCCGTGGGCGTAGCGTCCATCTCCTCCATCCTGGGTCCCATCATTCCGCCCTCCATTGTGCTGATCGTGTACGCCAGCATCACCAATGTGTCCGTGGCGGAGCTGTTCCTGGGCTCCGTGTTGCCGGGCATCATTCTGGCGGTGGCTCTGATTGCCTACGGCCTGTATTACGGCCACAAGCACAATCTGCCGGCCCATGAGAAGCCCAACCTGAGGAAGATCGGCTCCTCCGTGCGCAAGGGCATCTGGGCGCTGCTGATGCCCATCATCATCCTGGGCGGCATCTTCGGCGGCATCTTCACCCCCACCGAGGCCTCTGCCGTGGCAGTGGTGTACAGCCTGATCATCAGCCTCTTCGTATACAAGGACATGAGCTTCAAGGAGCTGCCCCAGGTGTTTGTGGAGGGCGCAGTTTCCACCGCCACCATCATGGTGATGGTGGGCCTGTCCTCCGCCTCCAGCTATGTAATCACCACCTCCGGCCTGCCCCAGCAGCTGGTCTCCTTCTTCAGCTCCATCACAAACAGCCCCGTCGTCATTCTGCTGCTGCTGAACATTCTGTTCCTGATCATCGGTATGCTGATGGAGGCCAATGCGGCTGTGGTGATGATGACCCCGATCCTGCTGCCGCTGTTGAATGCCTTCGGCATCGATCTGCTGCAGTTCGGCATCGTCATGAGCTTCAACCTCTGCATCGGTCTGGTGACGCCGCCGGTGGGCCTGTGTCTGCTGCTGTGCAACCAGACCGGCGAAACCCGGCTGTCTCACTCCCTGAAGGCCATGATGCCCATGCTGCTGATCTCCATTATCGTGTTGTTCCTCATCACCTATGTCTCGCCCCTCACCACCTTGCTTCCCAGCATCATGGCGGGCTGATTGCGAAGAAAGGAAGTCTTGGATATGCAAAAAATCGGATTTTTGGGAATGGGCGTCATGGGACTGCCTATGGCGAAAAACGTGGTGCAGAAGTGCGGGCTGCCCGTGCTGGGCTACGATGTGGTCCAGCAGCAGATGGACGCCTTCCGGGAGGCAGGCGGCATCCCCGTCAGTGACCCGGCAGAAATCTACAAGGCCTGCGACGTGATCCTCCAGATCCTGCCCACCCATCCCATCATCCGCAACAGCGTGGAGCAGGCCATCCAGTACGGTAAGCCCGGCAATGTGATTGTGGACCTGAGCTCCACCGCACCGGACATCATTCTGGAGCTGTACCAGCAGGCCAAGGACGCGGGGATGTTCCTGCTGGACTCCCCGGTCAGCGGCGGCAACCCCATGGCCATCGCCGGGACGCTGGCCATTATGACCGGCGGCGACAAAGAGGCCTTTGACAAGGTAAAGCCGGTCCTGGCGTGCATGGGCAGTCCCGTTTACACCGGCGGCCCCGCCAGCGGCAGCGTCACCAAGCTGGTGAACAACATGATCGGCGGCGCCATCCTGGTGGCCATTGCGGAGGGCTATGCCTTCGCGGCCAAGGCGGGCATCGACCTGCAGACCACGTTCGAGGCCACCCGGGGCGGCTTTGCCGGCGGTCCCATGTACGACAACAAGGTGCCCAAGATCATTAAGCGGGACTACACCCCCGGCGCGCGGATCGCCGTCCACCGGAAGGACATCCTGAACGCCAAGCACTATGCCCACAAGCTGGACATCGACACGCCGCTGACAGATGTGGTCCTCCATGTGATGGACTGGATGAACGACAACGGCCACATCGACGAGGACCAGGCGGCACTGGTCAAGTATTACGAGGACAAGATGGGCGTGAAGGTCGGCCGGGAGGAGACGGCAGACTGACGCTTGTCAGACGATCAATCTCAGAGTGCGCGGGGACCGGATGCCTGTCCGGTCCCCGCGCATTTCTGTAAAGA
>OHSP01001059.1_pt1 | contig 11496 bp, 14 predicted proteins | sample 1578711 | NCBI WGS metagenome assembly OHSP01 (sample SAMEA3879584, study PRJEB24766) | human gut metagenome | biome: human-associated habitat; feature: feces | place: USA | collected 1985/1987
GGCATTCATACACCTGTAGCATCGCAGTCTCAGATAGGATGTCCGCGCTCTTGTACCGGTCTTTGTAGCGGTAGTGCAAAATGAACCGGGCGGAGGCGGCGTTGTCAGCCTGAACAGTGTCGCGGACATGGGTCCCGTCCCGTAATGCAACCGAAAATGTAAATTGAGTCATACTATACTACTCCTTTCCAGTTTTCACGCCATCAAGGATCCGTCATAGCTCCACAATTCACCCCGAATCAGCCTCACTGCCCCACGGTAGAACTGTTCTAAGGTATCCTCGCCCATCTCCATGAACAGATGCTCTCGGAGCTCGTCTGGGTCCACTGGCTGCCGTTCCCAGGTGTCACTCAGCTTGGCGTATTCCTCCAGAAACTCTTCCCAGTTTGTAGTAATGCCACGGACATCGGCATATCCCTGCTGCCCCAGCACCTTGACCGGGCAGTAAAGATGTACAGCTCGGCTCCATAGCAAGCCATCGTGGTCGTCAAGTAGAGCCTCGATGGGGTACCCCAAACGGTCGTGCAGGGCTAGGGCGAATACGCCGCAGACACCATGCAGATAGATGGTAGTATCCATAGCCTCGAAACCGGCAGCGGTCCGAACCATGCAGCGCTTCATCTTTGCTTCCATGGCGTCGGGCCTATAGAGCCAAAATCCAGACCGTAGTGTCAGGTCTTGAAACCGGCCAGCCTGCCATAGGGCGCTGCGCAAGGTATCCTGGGCTTTCCCCGCCGGCAGGCACTTGAACTGGACGCACTTGTCCAGCATATCGGCGATCTCCTGAGTTGGGCTCTCATCTTCAGCCATCTGTTTGGCTGTTGTCAACGCTAACTGCGGGCCCCATTCGGTACAGATTTGGCGAATGCGCTCCCGGGAAAGTCCGAACTGTCTGCCGCACTCCTCGTAGGTTTTTCCAGTAAGGCGGAGCTTTACAACGGCAAGATTGCGTTCCGGTTTGACGCAAGTATGCATAGCTCAACCCTCCTCCTCAATGCTCTCGATGTCATAATCAACCTGATGGTTAAAATTCATCTTGAATGCCTCGTAGAGCAAATCGTTGAGCCGTGCTTCGGCATCCTCCCGAGTCTCCCCCTCTCGCATGAACATGGTGAGTTTGACCTGAGCGATTAAGTGATTCTCCATCATATTTCTATGTACCTCCTTATGATTTTTGACTCCTAATTGGAAACTGCCCTATGCTATTCATGGCCGACGAGCATAATTCTAAAAATTCTAATGCGACACTGTGTCGCTGAGGAGGTTTTCCGCGCTTTTCTACAAAGAAATGTGCGCTGGGCGATTTCTTGTGGTGCTTGGTGTGGCTACCAGTATTCAATCTCCCTATCCGCCACGCACGACAACAGGTCCACAGGTTCTTTGCATAGCGTCTTGCTCTGGCGCTATGCCACCGCATCCGCTGTTGTGCATAACAATGAGCACTGCTTAGGGTACAACAAGCAGCTCCAACAGAAGAATGTCGCGCTTTTAGACTGGAAAAGTCAGTTGAAGGCGGCAGCCAAAACACCCCGTCCCCTTTCCTCGCCACTTCTCTTTGTAGAAAAGAAATGGGGTCTATGATGTTTTTCTGGAAGGGGTCTGCAGTGGAAAGGGTAATTGCCCAAATAACAAAAGTAGGGCCCGCACTTTCGTACGGGCCCATTAAATATCAGTGTTTTTGCTCTTTTGCCTTCATTGACTCCTCGATCTTCCGCAGCTGCTCTTGAGCCTCACGGATGCCTCTCTGGTATCGGGAAAAGAGATTGCTCTTGGGGGACTCATGGATGGCTGCTAGGCCAAAGGTTTGGATCTGAGCCACCATCTTATCGTGCAGGTCCTTGTACGCTGCCACTTTCTCAAGCTCCTTTTTGCGGAGCTTGCGTTCAGCCTTCATGGCCGGGATTTGGGCGAGTTCACTTGTACAGTAGTATTGTTTTTTTGCCTCCCAATCGCAGCTGTTGCAGTCAGCATGTACCATCCCTTTATCGCCGCGGTACGCACTGATTGGTGAACCGCAGACAGGGCAAATTAGATGATCTTCCCGCCACTCGTTGGAAGCAAAGCACCATCTCTCGAAAAGATCATGCCCCGTGGCATTTTGCTTTGCCACCACATCCAGAACGGCTTCAGCAATGTCGTCCTGGATAGCAGAGATGAACTGGATGTCCTCAACAAAAGTCATGCTCTGTCCGCACAGGGAGACTTTCTTCGTTACCAGCTGAAAAACAGCAATGTCTAAAGTTTGTTCTCCCAGTTGGCTGAACCACCGGAGAAGTAATTCGCCATTCTCTCGCAAGTCCAGGACGATATCGTCCACCAGGTAGTAGGACAGATCCATCGGCATATACTCCCGACAGCACAGCTCCAACAACCTGGCGCGGATATCCTTGGGCTCGAATGCCGCCCTTGCTTCTCGGCGGAGGCTGTTCAGGATCTTAGGTCCGACATTGCTCACCATCGGGAAATTCCCACTGCCTGCTTTCGCCTGAGTAACAGCAGATACGAAATTACATTTCTCGACAAATTCTTTGAACAACATAGTTATTTTCTCCTTTTGAGTTCAAATTTTAGCTGTAGTCTTGATTGCCTGAAGCAATTCTTTGTAGCGTGTCAGATTGGCGATATTCTGTGCGTGGGGATTGGGCTCCTCACCTGAATATCCCAGCTCCCAGATGTGCTCATTGGAAAGCTGGGCGTTAGTTTCCTGGATCGCTCCATCAAACAAATTATCCAGCCAACGATTGACGACCTCCACATCAAACGACATATTTTTCGTTCTCCTCTCTTGAAATTTTCCCCGAAGTCCAGGGGCCGGTATAGGTCCCAATACTGGGCAACTGCTCCAGCAAGGCGTCCCTCATGCCGTCCAGATACCGCTGGTACTGACGGGCTTGAAACCCTTTCAGACTCTGGTAGTCGTCTTCCTTTTGGAGCAGCTACATAGCCAGGGACCATTCGTTGTCCTCCAGGGCAATAATGAAAAGCCCATTTTCCAGGAGCAGACGGCGGCCGTCCATCCAGGTCTCGGTCTCGAACCGCTCAAAGGACGGGAATCTCTTCTGAAAAGCCTCCATGAAGCCCTCCAGCACCTGGTAGACCGCCTCCTCAGAGGCCACCTCATCGAAGTTCCAGATGCCACTGCGCAGATCCTCGCAGGAGAGGTTACCCAGCGTTTTGATCAGACAGCAATCTTCCTCATTAAGGGGTAGCGCTGTATAGACATCGATATAGTCCCGGTCGATGAAGTACAGCCCCTCATACTTGCCATGGACACAAACATTTCCTCTGCCCATAACTCACTCCTCCACGAGCTGATACATATACCGGTCATCGAACTCGTTTTCATGAATCTCTACGACCATCATGTCGTCGTCACATTCGCACTCTTCATTGCCACATTCGCTACATGGCATACCACTCAGCCTACAGATGAGACCGTCAGCAGGATAGGCCAGCGGGCAGGTGTCTGCCCGGCAACAGCCGATACCTCCTTCCTCATCCCCACAATCAGGGTGATCGCAATTGTAGCCGTTGTTTACATTGGGCTTGTCTTCCATGCCCTCAGTCAGATTGCAGTTAAAAAAGTGACCACAGCGGTTAGCGAACTGGTTTAAGCTCATCAGAACCTTCACGATTTTTTCTCTCCTTTCCAAGCACCACACCGGGAGTAGATTCCCAGTAAACAGGTTCCCTCATATTCGTGGGCACACTCGTGGTTTAGGCACTCATATGCATGTGTGTCCGGGTTCAGCGCACAGTCGAAACAGTCGCCAGTTCGCGGACAGGTATCACAGGGATGCTTTTTATTCATACCCAAGCCCTCACTTTATCAGATCAATGACGCCCTCTGTGCAGCCGTCGTTCTCAGTGATGACAGGCATGCGCTCATGCACCAGCGGGAAACGGCACTCGCCGTTGTGGTTGAGGGCGCAGTCAGTGGACTCACAATCAAAACAAAGTCCGTACAGCTCGTTAAAATTTTTTTCCATATGTATTACCTCCTCAGTTTGTTGTCTCCTGATTGGAAACTGATAAATCGTATGCCCGGAGATGAAACCTCATTCTGGGCAAAAAAGAAGAGCCCGATATCGGGCTCTTTGTGGCTTTGGTGTTCAGTTTAGGCCCAGATGGTGCCGGGCATCTGTCTCCGCTTCCCGTTCCGGGTAGTCGATCACACCGCTTCCGTAGATACTGTGCGTTTCCTTGTGCAGCAGGTGGGCAAGCGGAGACACATACTGCTCTGCCTTGTCCAGAGTTAGAGGACCACCAATGGTAGCCTTCAATGCGGTAATTGCATAATTGGCAAACCGGACTGCCTCTTCCTGAGTTTCCAGACCATCGAATTGATTGATAATGTCGGCACGAATGCGCTCCTCATAGGTTTTGCTATTCTTCATGGGCCTTTCCTCCTTGTTAAATTGTGATTTTCCAAATTGGAAACTGGGGAATTCTATGACGATGCGGTTCTAAGTATTCTATATCCCTACGGATGAATCCAACGGTTTGTGGAGCCCTCCGTTAATTGACAATTTCCCCCTAAAACATAGATAATAGGAGGTACAAGGCAAGGGGGAAATAAAATGAAGATTGTCAGCTGGAATGTTAATGGGATTGTTGCCTGCCGCCGTAAAGGATTCCTAAAATTTTTGTCCAGTGTAACCCCAGACATTATGTGTTGCCAGGAGATTAAAACAGAAATTCCCTTGAGCACCCCAGGCTACACCCAGTTTTGGAACTCGGGCAAGCGTCCTGGCTATGCCGGGACGCTGATCCTGACCAGGAACATCCCCCTCTCTATTTCCAAAGAACTCGGTATAGATGAGTTTGATGAGGAGGGCCGCTTTCAGCTTCTGGAGTTTGATCGGTTCTATCTCGCCAACCTCTATGCGCCAAGTACCTGGGGGGCGCGGGAAAAGCTGGATCGCCGGCTAGAGTGGGATACAGCCCTCAGGGTCCGACTATCTGTCTTAGACAAGCCAGCGATACTCTGTGGCGATTTTAATGTGGCTCATACTGAACTGGACAACTACCCGGGCAATGTCCGAAACGACCCCTCTTTGCCTAAGTTCTACACAGAAGAACGCGCGGGGATGGATCGTTTACTGGAGATGGGGTTTGTAGATGCCTTCCGAGCCATGTATCCAGGCCAGGAAGGGGCTTATACCTGGTGGTCTCCTAAAAACGATAACCGTGTACGCAACCGCGGCTCCCGCTTGGATTACTTCCTGGTGGACTGCCGCCTGCTCAGCCAGGTGCGCAGGGTTCGGCACTATACCAATACCCTTGGATCTGACCACTGCCCTATTGCTATGTGTATCCGGGCAAATAGTCAGCACCGAACACCTCATCGTGGAGACCTGTCCGCACAGTGGAGAACTATCGACTGGGCTCGGGCAGAGGAACATCTATTTTCCATGCAGAAGGAACTGGCCCAAGCTGCGGATCAACGAAACTGGGGCGCCGTGGAGGTGCTACAGAAGAAAATTACGAATTCTTGGACAGCACGAGTGCTGGCAGTTCGGGCTGTTGCTTCAGCCAACTCTGCTACCGGTGTAGATGGAGCACGATTGCTCACCGACGAAAGCAAAATGGAGACGGTTTTATCTCTAAATACCAGAAATTATTATCCCCTTCCCTACCGATTCAAAATGGTGGATGTGAGCATTGACAAGAAACGGGCATTACATTTGGCCACCGCCCGTGACAAGGCTATGCAGACACTGTATGCTTATGCTCTGGATCCTGTGCAGGAAGCGTTATCGGATCGGAAGTCCTTTTCCGCAAGGAAAGGGCGCTCCGCTCTGGATCTTCATGCATATCTTCAGCGTGATTTGTCAGGACCAGATGCACCTGGCTGGGTTTCTGTCATAGATGTAAAGGCGTACTACGGCAGCATCATTCATGAGATATTGATAGCTATAACTCCAATGGACAAGGCTGTTCTGAGAAAATTCCTTACAGCTGGCCTAGTCAGGGACGGAGAGCTGTTTGAAACGAACCGGGGAATATCACTGGGGACAAGTCTCTCCCCTCTTCTGGGAAACATCCTTCTCAATGGATTGCAGAGCTACATATACGATCATCTTTATCCTAGCGGGAAAGTAGATTACTTGGACGGCGGTATGTACCGATTTGCCGATGACATTCTGGTCACAGCTCGTAGCCGCCGGACGGCAGAACATATTATGGAGATTGTTCAAGATTTCCTGTACGAGCGTGGACTTCGCATAAACAGTGACAAATCTTACATCGCCAGCTTATCAGATGGATTCGACTACTTGGCGCGACGGTACCGGCGGGTAAAGGGGCAACTGGTTGTAGAGCCTTCTGGGAGCTCGATCCGAAAAAGCGAGCGGGAGCTGGAGTTGCTGATATTGGGGCACCATGGGCCATTGCGTGACCTTGTTGTTGCAGTCAACAACAAGCTGACTGGCTGGGGGAGCTATCACCGGGTCGAAGACTCCTACATGGTATTCCGCCACATCGATGCCGTGGTCACCGGCCTGATGGTGGAGCGGTTGTGCGGCCGGCACCCAAGATGGCACCAAGAAACGATTCTGAAAAAATATTTTGTGAAAGAGGGCTGGACTTATGTGTTTCAGCTCCCGGATGATCCGTCCTGCCGGATCCACCAACTCTCCCCAACAAATATTGTCCACCACAAGCCGTGCCGCTTGGACTTCAACCCGTATCTGGACGAGGATTATCATCGTTGGTTACAGAACCGCCGGGATATCCAGAAAGCGAGTGGACGCTACAAAGCCATATGGCAGCGACAGAACGGCCGGTGCGCCGTCTGTGGACAGGAAATACTGCCAGACCACGAGATAGAGCTTGTTGAACGACATCTGGGTGACGGATGGAAGCTCAAAAATCTTGTCTATATCCACTGCGACTGTCGCTACGATGCACTCCGTAATATAGGGACTTCTCCCTCCGATGGGATCGACCTGATGGACCGGCTTTCTGGATTCCTGCATGACACCCCGCCGGAAAAGTCTCCATATTATGAGTTGCGGGAATTTTTCAGATTGTCCGAACAGACCCCTATATCCCTGACTTTTGAGCAAATTGAAGAAATCCTTGGAGATCCGCTGGACTGGGAAGCATACTTTTACACCGCCTTCTGGTACGATGAGTTCCCAGGCTACACCTCTCCCCTGTGGAACCAGGAGGGCTATCCGTTCCACATGTTTATACCAACAACAATGGATTACTGCATTTCGGAGGCATGGCTCAGTCAAGGGTACATTATTAAAGCCCTTCACCTGGAGGAACGGCGGGTGGTGTTTCGACATACCGGACGGTTCCGGTCTGGATTGAAGGTTCCAAAGGCGTTGGTAAATGAGAAACTGCCAGATCAAGCAGTGTATGAATGTCAAAGATTTTTCAAGTATCTATGTAAAAAATATGGACTTTAGGTCGAAAAAGTTGACATTTAAGGCATCCTGTAGTCCTTTCTACAAAGAAAAATGTGGGGAATTTTGCCCTGTCTTCTGAGCTGCGGCATGCATCATCCCCAAGGTGATTGTTTGAGCGAGCAAATACTCTCTCCTTCCACACACTACCTCCCGCAGGAGGATTTCCGGTGGATCCCTTGTTTGGCCAACACCATGAGCTTATAAGGCTGTGGTATCTTCCTTGTTGTCCACAACAACCAACAGGTTGATCTACACAGCGGCAGTGTCCAAAACGAAGGACCAGCGTCTTTAAACTGCCATGACCCATAGTGTTTTGGGCGGGGTGGCCGCAGGTCTGGCTCACATGGAGCCAATGAAGGGATGAACCCTCCACTGATGGGGACCCGCAGTGTGCGGGAAATGCAGGTGCCACAAGAGGGGGCGCTTGTCCCTGGTCACCCAGGGTACGGCACCGCGCCGGGAACCCGGCCATAAGAACATTGGTTCTATTGCTTTCCACTCATAATGTAGCAAATTAACTTGTGTTTGTCAAGCAATTTCCCTTGCAAAAGTCTGAAAATATTGGCATTTTTGATGAACGGGGGATCTATGACAAATTTTTAGAATCGAAGCCGGACAGCCTCGAAAAAATACTCCATGAAGGGACAACAAAACAAATTATCAGGGAGGTACTCGGATTGCGCTTCAGTTCCATCCGGGTCATCCGAACCACAGCCATTCCAAAGATTGAATGCCAAGCGTATAACACGGAGGGTTCCTCCCGTTTGCCAGCCTGCAAATAGAACCTCGGGCCGAATGGACCAGTCTGTCCAGTCGAAGATGTCAGCGAAATGGGAACGGGTCTCATCGGTTAATCCGCAGAGATAGACGAGCGCCCGAAAGTATCCGTCTATCCTCTTGCCCTCAGACTCTGCCAGAGCCAGCTTCTCCAGATAGAAGGACTCATGGTTTCGATCTGCAAATTTGACGCCCATATTTGCTCCCCCTAACACAAATGTTTTTGTACGGTAAGTATATCAGATGGGGAATATGGAAGCAAGGGATCTATAGAAACTTCTATACTGCCTGTTGTCGTGCCAGCAGGCGGAGCCTGTACAGGGACTGAGAGGATGACCGCGGGCAGCCGGACAAAAGAGACCTAAACTCCGAACGCTATCACCTTCCTTTGTAGAAAAGATACCCAGAGCTTAGCCCCTCCCCTGTCGCCGCAGTTCAGCCAACCAGGCGGCCTTAGCCATACGGATCATATCCGGGCCATCGAATCCATACTGACCACAGGAAATGAACGGATGGCTCTCAATCGCTACTGTGCGTCCTCCTGCCAGAACTGCCACATCCAATGCCAAGGCCGCATATCCAGACAAAGCCTTGGCCATCGCACCGACCATGCCCCGGTCTGGGCAGACCCATTGGTCTAGGATGTAGGGTCGGAGATCCAAGATGCGGCCCCGCAAAATAAAAACCCTCCACTCGGCCACGATTGTCTCTTTGAGAATCTGGGAAACAAACAGAGGCTCATCGTTTGGTACAGCAGAGAATTCCCCGGAGCGCACCGCCTCGAACAGCTTGGGCCGTTGAGCCGGTTTTACCAGAAGGTTGCCGTACTTCTCTTCCAGTTTAGGCAAGGCCTCTTTTGAAACATCCCGAAAAATACGCCGGCCCAGAAAGCACTCCTGCTCCAAATCGGGCGGGATGTTCATCGCCTGAAGTGGGTCCATGCCCTGACTAGCAAGAAAATGGTTTACAAACTCAATGCTCCCTACTGGCACTTTATATCTGCCCTGTTGAGCTGTGGAGGCCCTATACAGCGGGCCATCAGGGTCTGTGGTTGTACTGCTCCCATACATAGCGATTTCAGGCAGTTGGACTGTGGCGCAGTCATATAGAGGCTCCCCTGCCAGCCAGTTGGCCTCTGCGCAGGCCTCCGGGAATGGTGCCGACAACGAGGTTAGCAATCCATCCCTATCGGTTTCAAGCAAAAATGTCGTATCTGACATTTAACTCGCCTCCTTCTGCTCTTGCCTTGGAGGACGGATACTAAACAAGCTGTACACGGCTTCTGCCTGAATTGCAGCTACCGTTGCCTCGAACATTTCATAGCCTTCTTTCTTATAGGCTACCACCGGGTCTGTCTGGGCATAAGCCCGAAGCCCAATACCCTTTTTCAGCTCCTCCATAGCGTCCAGATGAGCCATCCAGTTGCGGTCAATGGCTCGGAGCAGGAGCAGTCTCTCAAACTGGCGAAAATGGCCGGCTCCGAATTCGCTTTCCTTCCGGGCATATCCGGCCTGAGCGGATTGATACAACTGCTCGGTCACCCATACGAGTCCTTTCTCCCGAATCTCTCCTGTGGTCAGGTGAAGCTCATCAGGCTCCATCCACAGATCACGGTATGGCTTGAGCGCTTCTTGAAACGACTGTTCGTTCAGATTTCCATGCTCATCCAGATGGCAGCGCAGCTGGTTACAGATAGTCTTGTGGAGCATCTTCTGAATCTGATCTCGGATATCCAGACCGTTAAGTACCTGCTGACGCTGCTCGTAGATAACCTTGCGCTGGGTATTCATCACATCGTCATACTGCAAAACCCTCTTTCGGGCCTGGAAATGCTGGGACTCAACCTGCCGCTGGGCGCCTTCAATGGCTCCAGACAGGATCTTGGCATCAATGGGAGTATCATCATCCACACCCAACTTATTGAGGATGCCGTCTACCCGGTTGGCCCCAAATAAACGCATGATATCATCCTCCAGGGACAAGAAAAACCGGCTCTCGCCCGGATCTCCCTGGCGCCCAGCCCGGCCTCGGAGCTGGTTGTCAATACGACGGGACTCATGACGCTCGGTACCCAAGATGAACAGCCCGCCCACTTTCCGAACAGCGTCTGCCGCCGGCCGGATCTTTGTCTTGTACCGTTCTACTGCCCGGATGTACCGCTCACGGGCTTCCAGTATTTCCTGATTGTCTGTGTCTGCAAAGCCTACCGCTTCCATCAGGATCTCTTCAGACACACCAGCCTGGAGCAGCTCGGCCCTGGCCAAGAACTCAGCATTACCACCCAGCATAATGTCCGTACCACGGCCAGCCATGTTAGTAGCAACAGTGACGGCTCCCAATTTGCCGGCCTGGGCTACGATTTGAGCCTCGCGCTCGTGGTTCTTGGCATTTAGGACATTGTGAGGAATGCCGCGTTGGGTCAATAGATGGGAGAGTTGTTCGGACTTCTCGACCGAGACAGTCCCTACCAGCACCGGTTGGCCCCGGTCATGACACTCCTCGATCTGCGCCACGATAGCCCGTAGCTTTGCGGCCGTTGTCCGGTAGACCACATCTGGGTGGTCTTTTCGGATGACCGGCTTATTTGTGGGGACCTCTACCACATCCAGGGAATAGGTATTGCCAAACTCCTCCTGCTCAGTCATAGCAGTGCCCGTCATACCAGACAGCTTGCGGTACATACGAAAGTAATTCTGGAAAGTGATAGTGGCAAAGGTCCTGGACTCACTGGCAACCTGAACGCCCTCTTTAGCCTCAATCGCTTGATGAAGTCCCTCGTTGTAGCGGCGACCCGGCATCACGCGGCCTGTAAATTCATCTACAATGAGCACTTCACCGTTTTGTACAACATAATCGATATCTCTTCGCATGACCCCCCGGGCTGGAGTGCCTGGTTGATATGGTGGCTAAGAGTGGTGTTTTCCTCATCTGCCAGATTTTTAACCCGGAAATATGCCTCAGCCTTACGGATACCCCGGGCGGAGAGAGTAGCGGTACGGGCTTTTTCATCCACAATGTAGTCCGCATCAAGCCCCGGATCTTCCTCCTCCCTAGTGTCTACATTGGCCACCCGGCGGCATTTGAGATTCTGTACGAAATGATCGGCCAGCAGGTATAGTGGGCTGGATTCGCCTGACTGACCGGAAATAATCAGAGGTGTGCGAGCCTCGTCAATGAGAATTGAGTCAACCTCGTCGACAATGGAAAAGGAGTGTCCTCTCTGTACTTGGTCGCTAAGAGACACAGCCATATTGTCCCGCAGATAGTCAAATCCAAACTCATTGTTGGTACCATAGGT
>OHSP01001087.1_pt1 | contig 11253 bp, 11 predicted proteins | sample 1578711 | NCBI WGS metagenome assembly OHSP01 (sample SAMEA3879584, study PRJEB24766) | human gut metagenome | biome: human-associated habitat; feature: feces | place: USA | collected 1985/1987
CTCTCACCTCACCATGATACTTTCCATGAATCCGCCCATGATCTCGCTGGCCCGTTTCTGCATATCCCCCGTCACATGAGTGTAGGTATCCAGGGTAAAGGATGCCTAGGTGTGGCCCAGAATACCCGAGAGGGTCTTGACGTCCACCCCAGAGGGCTAGGGCGTGAGTGGCAAAGGTATGCCGTAAATCATGGAATCTGATACTGGGCAATCCCGCCTTTTTCAACAGCTCCTTCATGCGGACGTAGGCAGCATTGGGACGGGTGGGCCGCTCCGGGCGGAGAGGATCAGGGAAGATCCACTCTGTATAGGAGCGTTTCCTGCGCTCCGATAGAAGCTGGGCCGTGCTGGGCGGCAGGGTGATGATCCGCTTCCCGGCCCCGGTCTTTGTCTCTCCGGCGGTCAGCCTGCCGCCCCGTTCCGCATGGATGGTCCGTCGGACGGTGAGAGTGCCGTGGGCCTCGTCGAAGTCCTGCCACATGAGGCCGCAGATCTCTCCCCGGCGCAGGCCGGTAGTCAGCTCCGCGTAGAAGAAGCCGTGCCAGACCTTGCCCTCCTGGATCACCTCCATGAACCGCTCCAGCTGAGCGTCGTTCAGGACTTGCTTGGGCGCGGCCTTTTTTCTCGGCAGGACGATGCCGTCGGTGGGGTTCCTGGCAATCAGGTTTTCCTGCACCGCCGCGTCTAGGGCCTCGTGGAGGACACCGTGGATACGGCTGACGGTGGAGCCAGCCAGCTTGTACCCGTATTGTGGGTGCTCCTCCTGGCGGCCGTGCTCCTGGAGCTCCCGGTACATCTGGCGGATATCCTCAACGGTAATTTTTCCCACCGGCTTGTTCCCCAGGCGGGGCTTGATATTTCGCTCGACATATCCCCGGTATCCTTCCAGTGTGGAGGGCCGCACCGAGGGGGCGGCGTACTCCTCCAGCCAGCGATCTGGCTACTCGCCAAGGGGCATTTTGCTCTCCTCCCGCAGATCCACATCCCGGTACTCCTCGATGTTTCGATGGAGCTTTGCCAGCAGTTCCTTCTGACTTCCAGCAGACAAGTAGCGGAAGATGGAGTCGCCGTTGCTCTTGTGGCCAACCACGATTCGGCCCTCCCAACGGCCATCTTCTCTTTTTCTGACCATACCGTCGCCGGATGGCCTGCGTTTTGCCATAGGCTATTCCTCCTTATTCTGGTCGATCAGGCTACCGTCGTCCTCGTCCAGAGCCTCCAGAATCATGCGTACTCCCAAACGGAATCCCAGGATGAAATTTTCCAGGGCCATGGTGCTGTCGATCTCGTTCTCCGCGTTGATGAGCCGGAGCAGCAATGCTTTTTCCTTGTCCTCCAACAAGGCGGTGAGCTTTTTCTCGCACTCCGCCGACTGTTCCATGGCCTTTTTCAGTGCAGTCCCCGATTTGACGATCTGATCGTTGGGCGTGATGTTTCCGAAGTACAGGTCTTCCAATGTGTCTCGCATGTGTGCCGCCTCCTTATCAGCAACACACAATACCACAGAAACAGAAAATAGCCAGGGGCACGGCGTACTATTATCAAATTGTTATCATTGGGGGGGCAGTTCACAGTTGTCAGCTCCCACTGGGTATCAGATCCTGAGGCCTTTTTGTTGTTTACAGTGCTGTAATTTTTGAGGGGAGTCACATCCCACCCATGACCATTCCGCCCTGGTTCTGCTCCTCCTCGTGGTCATCAGGCTTGTGGCCCAGAGCGATTTTCTTCTCCTGGATTTTTCTCCGGAGTTTTCTGTCGACATGAAGGCCGGCGCCAGATCGGGGCAGAGAGTAGTCCTCAAAGAGCCGGCTCATGTGGTAGAGCAGGCGGGTGGCCGCCAACATAATGGAGGGCGGACGGAGGGCGTTTTGTCACTCCAAAAAGAGCTGGGCGTACTGGTTCCCCCTTGGCGGCAGAGCGGCTGAACCAGGCCATTGCCCGGGTCTGGTCGTGAGTCACGCCCTGCCCCGTTAGGTACAACTTGCCCAGCATATACTGGGCATACTGGTTGCCCGCTTCCGCCGACTGGCTGAACCACTCCACAGCTTTGATGGTATCTTTGGCCACCACCTCGCCGGTCAGATACTCCTTGCCCAGCCGGTAGGCGGCGAAGTGGCTTCCACTCTCCGCAGCCTGTTTCAGCCAGCGGATGCCCTCGTCCGGGTCCCGCACTTCCATATCGGCAGAGAGAAACAGTTTGCCCAGAGCATACTGTGCCTCTGGCAGACCATGCTCTGCCGCCTGGGTGAACCAGTCTTTCGCCTTTTGACTGTCTGGGATCAGCAGGGGCCCGTCCCGATAGAGCTGACCCATCAAGTACTGAGCATGGGTGTCGCCTCGCTCGGCCAGCCACTCCAATTCCTCCACCGCGCCATCCCGGTCTGCCAGAGAAAGGTACTCGTCCCGGATGATCTGCCGCAGTTCCCAGCAGGCATCAGACTCACCACGCACCCACTCCGCCTCGTCGTGGCCGGCCAGGTTCGCATCCTCGAAAGCGATTTCCCCCAGACGGATACGCTCCGCCTCCTGGATGACGGCGTTCTTGATCTGCCGGAACTCTTTCTCCTGGGACAGTGTTTTCTTCTCTCTGGGCTTGTCGTGGTAGTAGCTGTCCACCTCACTTTGGAGAGCGCACCATTGTTCGTAGCACTCACGGACCTCTGGCAGCTCCTCCAGCCTGTCCACTACCTCGTCCACGGTTTTCTTGACGGACTTGGGCAGGTAGCCGTAGGACTTCTTACCCTTGACCGTTTTCAATTGTGCAGAGAGCGTCTGCATCAATTCCTCCGCTTCCGGGTGGTTGCAGATACTTCGTGCCATCTCCTGTGTGAGTTTTCGGATGGCCCTGTGTGTCTCCCGCACCAACTCATCCCGCGACTGAGATTTCTGCTCGTAGGTGTGAAGCATCTCCTGCTGGAAGATTTGATTGGTCAGTTGAGACTCGATTTTGCGGATGCCCTCCCGCGTCAGGTATGCCTCACTGGGCACCATTGACCACGCCATCATGTGGACGTGGGGGTGCTCCCCCTCGTCGTGGTAGGCGGCGTACCAGCGGAAGTGGTTAGGCGGGATGTTCATCGCGGCGGCGATGTCGTTGCAGTTTGCCCGGAGCAAATTCATCCACGCCCTGGCATTGTCGTAGCCAAGACGGGCGGCATCCTCCCGCTTCAGGGAGATGATGTGGGTCCACACGTTGCCGGTGTACTGATCCAACTCCCGCATTGCTTTCTCCAGATCCACGCCGTCCTCGTCCCCAAAGAGGCCGTGATCTCCCAGTCGCTCCGCCCTGGGCCGGGTGGCGATGTACTCCATGTAGCCGTCCGACTGCGATACCGCAGACCAGTTTTCCTCCAGCGCCTTGGTGATGAACGCAGATGCGTTTGCCTTAGTGGGCTTGGCTTCGTAGTCAGAATACTCGTCCAGCTTCTGTGCATCCGGAAAATCCTTCACCAGTTTTCTGATGAGTTGCTCCTGCTTTCTGGTAGGCGGACGGTCATCAGGGACCAGTTCCACGCGCTCCCTTGTGCCGATGTACCGCAGGTAGCCGCTGACAGAATTGCTTCCACCGCACTTGAGATAGGGACTTTTCAGGATCAATCTTGCCACTCATCGTCCTCCTCCACCCAGGCCCCCGCACCCGCTGTTCCAGGGAGATGCGGCCGTTGGTCTTTCTCACATTTTGTACACTCTCCGACCGCCGACGGCGCAGATCCTCGTCGCTGAACTGATAGGCATCGGCCAAGATACCAGCCACCATGTCCTGTTCCACCGTCTGCCGGAAAGCGATTGAGGACAGCCGTTCCTCCAGCTGTCCCAGCCGTCCGTCCAGGTAGGATTTGATGGAGGTGGGGAGGAACAGACCGGCGTCGTTGGCGCTGAGGTAGTCCAGATAGAAGTCCACAGCTTTCTCGATAAAAGCAGTGAGACTTTGGCTGCCGTCCTCCTGATACCGACGCTCCAGGATCGCTTTCTTTTCCGGTGACAGGTAAAAGGGAAATTTCTTTTTTCCGCCCATAAACGGCTCCTTTCCGGGGATTGACCCCCTGTTTTTTTGTTGTGGCAGTAGGTGTTTCGGGATAGTGACCGCAGGAGAGATAGCACAGGCCGGATCATGACCCCATTTTCGGTCACCTGAAAAACTCCCGTAACTGCCCGCACTGCGGGCAGTTGTGACTGGCTGAAGGAGCCGTCGGCGACCCCGGCCTTTATCCTGCTTGTCGTCGTCGCAAGCTCCACATCCCTCGTTTCCGCCCCGGAGGGGCGAAAACTCGCTCATTCCGCTGCTCCTCCTCTCCCCAGCGAACCCGCTCCGCTGGGCTTCGCCGGGGGCCCCATGTTGTCCTCCGTAAAGAGGCCAAGATGGTGAGAGTACTCTTTCCAAAGAGGGGGGGAACAGCAGCCCAAATCCGGCCCCTCCCGTGATCGGGCCACACGGCGGCTCACAGGCGGTCACGCGGGGCTTTCCTGCTTGCGCAGGAGTTTCGCTACACGCTGCCGCTCCACAGCCAATTCCACGTTCTCTAACTGACGGGCATAGTATTCGTCGACCACCTCCTGGATCGGCCGGAGGGTGAACAGCAGATTGCCGTTGCGTTTTCCCTTGGCCTTGGTGATGACTTCCGTCGGTTCAGTAGCGATGAGCTCCCGCTCTTCCAGCTGCCGGATGTACTTGCGCACCGTGTTCTCGCTCATGCCAACTGCTTTTCCAATCGTCTTGATGCTGGGCCAGCACTGATGTGTCTTTCGGTTTTCACACCGCTGCAGGAAACTGTACACCGCCAGTTCGCCGGGACTTAGCCACAGGAGGAATACTTCATTGGGCAGTGAGAAAAAATTTCCTCCGCTGCTGTTCTTCATTTCCCACCTCCCACACGCTCGTTCACCTATTGAATGAACTGCTCCTTGGGCACCACCATGCGGTTGCCGATACGCAGCACCGGGAAGCCCGGCTCGTGCATCAACTCGTAACCGCTGGACGGTGACACGCCAAGCACTTTTGCCACCGTTTCTGAATTGAGAAACAGCGGCAGGTCATCGTAGGACTTGTATTCGGATTTTTTCAATCAGTATCCTCCTTTAGAATATCGCGGACATCATCTGGGTGGACCAGCTGCAAAAACTCCTCTACGGAGTTGACCACCCCGGCCTCCTTCAGCTGTTGGTAGCGGATCAGGTCACAGAGCATTCGGAGATTGACCTCCGCACACTCCAGCAGTTTGTCCACCGCTACGATTTGCTGCGCTGTGCTGAGCTTTGTAGGCTTATCCGGATCTTGCAGATAGGTCCGCACTGCATCCGCTTCCGGCATCTCTTCTCCCAGGACTGCCTGCATCTCCCGAAGGACGTAGTCCATAGTTTCCTTTTCCGCGTTGGCGGTCAGTGCTTGTAGGAGCTGTTTTGAGTTGCTTCCAAATATGTTCATGATCTTGTACTCCTCTGTAGGTTTCATTTAGAGCGGCCCGGCCACGGCCAGAGCCAGGGTTTCCGAGGTCCGGAAATTTTGCCCTCTACTTATCAGGACACTCACAGGCAGTTTGTAAACCAGAAAAAAAAGTTGAGGGGCTCTGTCATTTGACAGAGCCCCTCAACTGTTCGTGGAACTTTTTCAGCCGCTTTGATACCGCCGCTTTAGACACGCCGTAGATCGTCCCAATCTCTTCCATGGTCAATCCCCTGCCATATCGGAGTTCTACAAGATCCCGGCCCGGATCTCCCAGACCATCGACGGCTTTCCGCAGAGTTTCAAGCTGGAGGTTCCAGAGCACCTCATCCTCCATGGGACGCCTGACACAATCCGAACCGGACAGCACCGTTTCAAACTCACTTTTACTCAGATGCCTTTTGTCCTGCTTTTCCTGCGCCTGTTCCCGTTTCCGATCCTGCTCCAGGAAGTCTGCGACCTCCTTTGGCACTGATACTTGCTGGACACTATAGATGATAACGACAGAGTCGTTCATTTGCACACTTTCCGCTTTCCACGGAAAGGCGCACACCCGCGCTGCCGGCACAGCGCCAAATACTGAAGACCTTCATAGAAGTTCCCTTCGTACAGGGTGGTTGTGGTGCCCTACGAGGCCCATGAATGTCTGAGGTCCCACCGGGGTGTGGACCTCACCGGAAAGCTGCGAGTTTTCGGCTTTCGCCTGATTTTAATATAGAACAAACGTTCTGCTATGTAGAGCACGTAGGGACATTCAACAGACAATTTCTGATCCGCTACATAGACCTCTTTGCAGCCCTACCGCCAGCAAGGTTTATCATAGCTCCCTACGCCGCCGCGTTGGCGTTGATTCGGTCAATGACATCTTTGATGCCAGCCCAGAGGGTCAGGTCGGTAAACACCTCCACAATACTTCCCTGATCTGTAAAGGGTGGCTCCTGGAGGACAGACAGGTCCTTCATCATGCCGTTGTGGACGATGTACTCCACAATCTGGTTGACGAAGTAGATCTGCCGGCTGTCCAGGTTGGTATCATCGAGATATTGGGAAAAGGCCTCCTTGGCGGCGTTCATGTCCAGGCCCACGATCTCCCGAACGAATTCGCCCAGGGGTTTGGCTCCCAGCTCCGCCTCGTAGTCCTGGCGGCTGCCCACCTGGCTCCACAGAATATTCTCCAGCTCTTTTACATCATCGTCTGTCAAAGGAATGTTGGAGCGCAACTTTGCGATAGCCGGGTTGTCCTGGTGTTGGCGGACATAGAACTCCGCCTTGGCCTTGTAGTTCTTCAGATCATCGTTCTCCAGCTCCGACTCCTTCCACTCCACGGAGAGGATATCATCTGTAAAGTTGGTATTGTAAATGGCACCGTCATGAGGCAGGTACTTCATCAGGTTCCGCAAGCATTCCCGGATGTGCTCCAACTCGTTGATCCCGGCGTTGTCCAGGTAGTCGGTATGCAGGATTTTCTCGATGAGTTCCGATTGCGCCCGGATTTCCGGGATGTTAGCCACACCGGCGATAGCGCTGACCTTTTTCACCAAATCTTTCCGGGCCCTGGAGTAGGTTTTGCCCACCAGGTAGGCCAGCTCGATCCCGTACATCAACGCGTCAAAGCGAACCGTGCTGGCCTCGTCCCCGTCGGGCTGGAGCAGCGGGGCAACTTCCTCCTTTAGGTTCAGAGTATCCTCATAGGTGAGGGCCTGATAACTCTCCGGGTCGGAGAACTTCTCCACATACCGAAGGTGTTGCTTCACCGCGAAGTTTCCCCGGTCCAGTTCCTGGACTTTTGCAATCATCTCCTCCACCAGCCGCTGGCGGAGGGGGATCAGCTCCCCGGTCTGATAGGCCAGATCCTGGAGCTTGAAAATAATCTGGGATTTTAGATAAAAGATCGCGCTTTGCAGGGCCATCTGCCCCACGGTGGCCTTGCCTTTGCTCATGCGGAAAAATTCAAAATTGCCGCACAGGTCGAAAATATAGAACTTGTCCTTGTCCTTCCCATCCATCAGCCCCAGACACAGCCGGGTGCCCCGGCCGATCATCTGCCAGAATTTCGCCTTGCTCATCACTTTCTTGAAGAACACCAGATTCAGCACATCCGGCACGTCGATGCCGGTGTCCAGCATATCCACGGAGATGGCGATTTGCGGCAGCTTGTTCGGTTCCGAGAACTCGTCGATAGCGCTCTGGGCGTAGGTCATGTAGTTGTCGATGACCTTGGCGTAACCGGGCAGGTGGGGGTACTCCTTCCCGAATACCTCTAAAATCTTTTCCGCGTGGTGGTGGTTCTTGGCGAAAATGATAGTCTTGCCCAGCTTTTCCCCGTAGTCGATTTTCAGGCCGTTGGTCATGAGCAGGTCCAGGGCCTTGCGGATGGTATCCTCGTTGAATACCCATTCGTTGAGCCCGGCGGGCTCGATCTTCTCCGGCAGGTCACCGTTCTCATCAGTGAAGGTGGCCTCATATTCCTCCTTTTCGTCCTCTGGCAGGCCGTCATAGGTGATTCCCTCCTTGAGAAACTTCAACTCGCTCTCCACTGTGAGGAAGTCCACCAGAAAGCCGTCCTTCACCGCCTGGGCCAGGTCGTACGCATAGGTAGGTACGCCTGGTTCCAGTTCAAAAACTTCATAAGTGTTTTTTTCAACTTCGTCCTTTGGGGTGGCGGTGAGGCCCACCAGGGGCGCATCAAAGTGGGTGAAGATGTCCCGGTACTTGTTGTAGATGGAGCGGTGGGCCTCGTCGCAGATGATGAGATCGAAGTGGCCCACGGTGAACAGTTTCCCCTCCTCATCCTCCACCGTGTCGATGCAGTTCATCATGGTCTGGTAAGTGGAGAACACGCACCGGGCAGCATAGTTGTCCTTCTCCTCACACAGATTGGTGACGGACAGGTCTGGCAGCAGGTTCACAAAGCTGCGCTTGGCCTGGGTAACCAGAGAGTTGCGGTCCGCCAGGAAGAGGACGTTTTTGATCCAGCCATGCTCCAGCAGCACTTTGACCAGGGCAATGACTGTTCTCGTCTTGCCGGAGCCGGTGGCCATGACCAGCAGAGCCTTCCGGCGATTCCTCTCTCCAAAAGCTTGGCACACTGCCTTGATGGCTCCCTCCTGGTAGTACCGCCCGGCGATCTGCTTGTCCACCTGGATGTACTTCAGGCTGGTGCGCATGGAACGCAGGTTAAAGAGCTTTTCCAGGTCCTGCTTGGAGTAGAGGGCGGCCACCTTCCGCTCCGGGTAGGCCCCGTCGTCTATGCGGGTGTCAAAGCCATTGGTGAGGAAGATCACCGGCCTGCGGCCGTATTTCTGTTCCAGCAGGTCGGCGTACAGCTTGGCCTGCTGGCGGCCCTTGGCCGGGTCCACACAGGTTTTCTTGGCCTCGATCACCGCCAGGGGACGGTGGGTGTCGTCATAGAGCACATAGTCAGCATAGCCCACCTGGCTCTTGTTGGGCATGCCGGGCAGCTCTACCTCATTGACCCAGTCCTTTCCCTCTGTCCAGCCGGCGTCGGTGAGCATGGCGTCAATGTACAGCTTGCGGGTCTCGTACTCGGACAGGTCCAGGGGCTTGGGCACATAGCTCTCCCGCTGTTCCTCCCGGCGGGCGGTGAGTTCTGCTTTCAGCGCCCGGTTTTCCTCCATCAGGGCGGACAGATCCACCTCCTGGGGCGCGGGCTGAGGCGCAGGGGCCGCCTCGGGTTTGGCCTCCAGCAGAGCCGGGTCAAACTGCCCCTCGGCGTAGTCCGTGCCGTAGCAGTAGGCGATAAAGTCCAGGAAGATGTAGAGGTTCTCCAGGCACAGCCGGGCCTGCTCCGGGGTGATCTTCTTCCCCGTGTGGGCGGCGGCGTTTCCCGCCTGCCGGATGTACTTCAGCCGCCGCCACAGATCCTCCCCCACGATGTCCCGAAAGTCCTCGGCGTCCATCAGGCTCACCAGCCGGTTGTCGTAGGGCATGACCAACCCGCCGTCCACGGAGTACATCCACTTGACGGCAAACTCCATGGACCGGCGGCAGTTCAGCACGCAGGCCGCAGGGTCGATGGGGTAGATTTTTTCCGCCGACACGGCCACCTCCGTGAAGGGGGTAAACTGCGGGTCGGAGAGGAAACGGGTGAAGTTGGTCATGGAATCACCTCCCCACGGGATGCTAATACCAGATTTGTTGCCCGTTATTAGTAACATAGAATTTAGGTAGATACGGATTTTTAACTTTATCCCAGGATATAGACGTATTAAACTTGAGGTTAATTGCAACTAATTCTACAATTTTCACATATGCATCATCCAGCAAATTTGATTTTTGTGCAAGTACAGCGGCATTCGTAATATTATCTGTTACACCTTGTTGTGCATCTTTATACTTATCAAAAGCATCACAGATTACATTATCTTTATGAAATATGACTGGAATACAGTTTAGGGCCGCTACTCGTTCTGGGTTTGCTGGATTCCATCGGTATGTAATTAGTGTTTTCAATATTTTAACTTTTTCTTTCCGTTCTTCGTAATATCGGTTAAGCCAAGTCCCAATTAAAACACCTACTAATCCAGATACCAAAGAAGACAAAAGCGTAATTACGGTATTATCCATCTTATACCCCACCCATTATCCAAAATATTGCTGCATCAACGCTTTCTTCAGTACTTCCAGTTTATCAAGACTCTGCTGAATCGTCAATTTTGATTTATTGATTTGCTCAACTGTATTGGTAAAATCCTTTTGCAATGCTCTTGGTGGCACCAATGTCGGAAGCTCTTTTAATTGAGTCATATTAATGCTTGCGATTCCAGTTGTCTGCTTAGCACACCGCAAAAAATACTGCTTTGCTTTTTGATGTTGCAAAAACTCCGCAAAATATACCGGAAGTATGATATTCTCATTCAAACGAACACGGAAAATGTGATTTTGATGAATACAATTTTCCAACGGGTTTTGAATAATCGCTCCTCGCCCCAATTTATCAGGGTCGCCGCCTTCGGTCATCAAAACGTCATCAGGTAGTAGCCGGTATTGGTCTATTTCTGACTGTGTTGCCCAAATTGTTTTTATTGTTGTCCAATCAATATAACCATCTTTTACATTGGATACCGCCATGTATGGGACTTCTATCAAATCCTGCTCTTTTGTTTTCCGTCCTTTTGTAATTCCGGAAACGATATCAGCCATATCAGCAAGCTGATAAGTAGGCCAATCCATAGGATTCAATACCGGGTCCCCAAACATCTCTACAAACCGGGCCTTTACCAGTTCGTCCAGCTTGTCCAACTGTTCCCGGCGCTTGGCGATCAGATCGCTGACCTTGTCCAGAACCGCGGCAATGCGGCGCTGTTCGTCCAGCGGCGGGAGAGGTATTTCTATTTCCGCAATGCGTGTTTTACGCACAGATGGAACAGTTGTAGATTCACAATAATTTTGTAAGTCTACATTGCACATAAAGTAATAAAAATATAGACTATCAATAATAGAGTCATCCGATTTGATGCCCATTGCGTTATTATCGACAAGGCAATCACGGGAAGTTATTGCTCTTCGGTTCAGTCTTAATGCCTCCCCGATTTTAGCAAAAACAACCGTTTGCGGTGGGAGAAGTGTCCCTTTAATCTTTGTTACAGTATCATCATCAATGTAGTTTTCGCATATTTTTAACTCTCGGTTCCCAGATAGAACATTTCTTGAAATATCCCCCACTTTATAAAACGGATACTTGCCATCTGCTTTTCCTTGGTAAATGTTTGGAAATCCAGTTCCTGAATAAAAAGTGCATACATCCCCCAGTCTTACCATTACATCATCCCCTCCAGCTCATCAAGCCCCCT
>OHSP01001100.1_pt1 | contig 11071 bp, 10 predicted proteins | sample 1578711 | NCBI WGS metagenome assembly OHSP01 (sample SAMEA3879584, study PRJEB24766) | human gut metagenome | biome: human-associated habitat; feature: feces | place: USA | collected 1985/1987
AGAGCGATTTATGCCCGGTAAAGCAGGCCGCCGTTACGATGCCGTCAGACAGATCGATGTCATAAGCCCCTGCCGTTTGAGATACGTCGACAATGAGCCCCAGACAGTGCTTCCTGCAAAAAGCCTTGATGCGGTTCAAGTCGAGGACATTTCCCGTCACATTAGAGGCATGATTACAGACCAACCATTTCGTCTTCGGCGTCAGCAGCCCTTCCATGTCATCGTAAGCCAGCCCTCCTGTAGGACTGACAGCCGGAATGACGGTCAGTTCCGCCCCTAAAGCCTCTAACTGGTATAACGGGCGCAGAACGGCATTATGCTCCCAAGCCGTCGTCATAACGCCGTCTCCGGGCCGGATCAGCCCTTTCAGCACCATATTCAAGGCAACCGTAGAATTGTGGGTAAAGGCAACGTCGTACAAATCCTTACCGTTAAACAGTGTCTGAACGCGATGTTTCGCCGTCAAGACGATGTCATAGGCCTTTAAAGAATAGCCGTGGGCACCGCGGGACGGATTGCCGATATCGCCGGCCGTCAAGGCTTCAAAGACGGCCTTCGATACGGCTTCCGGCTTTTGGGCCGTCGTCGCCGCATTGTCAAAATAATACATGACGCCCTCCTTTCCAAGCAGCCCTATTGAAAAAGGCCCGACGAGACTGCCAAAGCAGGTCGTAAGGCCCTTACAAGGTTACAACTTAAATGCCGAAACGTGCAAAGATGGTATCGACGTGGCTGAGCATTTTCTTGACATCAAAGCAGCCTTCAATTTCTGCTTCAGTCATATACTGTTTAACGTCTTCATCTTTTTTCAAGTTTTCCAAGAAGTCTTCTCCGTCGATCCAGCGCTTCATGGCATTGCGCTGTACCCAGCGGTACGCCTGTTCGCGGACGGCACCTTTTTCGACGAGGGTATTGAGGATAATCGGGCTGTAAATGAGTCCGCCCGTCAAATTGAGGTCGGCCATCATCTTATCGGGATAGACGAGGAGCTTGTCGATGACCCGGGTAAAGGTCTGGAGCATATAGTCAAGAGCAATGGTGCTGTCCGGCAGGATAACCCGTTCTACGGAAGAATGGGAAATATCGCGTTCATGCCAGAGAGCGACGTCTTCCAAAGCCGCCTGGGCATTGCCGCGGATGACACGAGCCAAGCCACACATGCGTTCACAAGTAATAGGATTGCGCTTATGAGGCATGATGGACGAGCCCTTCTGTTTAGGACTGAAGTATTCTTCTGCTTCGCGAACTTCCGTACGCTGGAGATGACGGATTTCCGTTGCCATTTTGTCGATGGAGCTGGCGATGACAGCCAAGGTCGTAAGGAATTCGGCGTGGCGGTCACGCTGCAGGGTCTGCGACGAAATAGGCGATGCCGCAATGCCGAGGTGTTCGCAGACGTATTGTTCAACGAAGGGATCAACGTCAGCATACGTACCGACAGCACCGGAAATTTTACCGACGGCAATCGTTTCCTTGGCATGTTTCATGCGGTCGATATCGCGTTCAATTTCAGCCATCCAGTTGCACAGCTTGAGGCCGAAAGTCGTCGCTTCGGCGTGAATGCCATGAGTACGGCCGATGCACGGCGTATATTTAAATTCAACGGCACGGCGACGCAATACGGCGTGGAAGTCTTCGAGGTCCTTGATGAGGATATCCGAAGCCTGTTTCAGCATGGAACCCAAAGCCGTATCTTTGACGTCTGTCGACGTCAGGCCCAAATGGACGTACTTTCCGGCTTCGCCGATATTTTCGGAAAGGTTGGAGACGAAAGCAGCAATATCATGATGTGTTTCCGCTTCGATTTCATGGATGCGGTCGACAGAAAAGGCAGCTTTTTCGCGAATTTCTTTAGCCGCTTCTTTCGGGATATTCCCAAGTTCAGCCTGGGCTTCACTGGCCAGGATTTCCACCTGTTTCAGCGTATCCCATTCATTGAATTCTGTCCAAATTTGACCCATTTCCGGTTTCGTATAGCGTTCAATCACAGTTGATCTCTCCTTTATCATTGACATGAGTACGGTAAAAAAACTCACCGTCACTATTATACACTATCTATAGTGCCGAAGGTAGCCGTTTTGCAAGTTTTATTCAATCACAATGGATTCTCTTTCCCGCGCAGTCACATAGCCGATGACAGCGGCACAGGGAAGGACGTCCTTCAAGGACCGTTCCAAAAGCACGGCATCTTTTTCAGAAACGGCAATGAGAAGGCCGCCCGACGTCTGCGGATCATATAAAACATCCATCATTCCTTTATCGATGCCGTCGGCTGAAACGCGGCCTGCCGCAAAATCACGGTTACGGTACGCCCCGGCGGGAATAAAGCCCATAGCGGCCATATCCAGAGCCTCTTTATGGAAGGGGATAGATGAAGTATCAAAGTGAATCGTCGTTTCACTTCCATCAGCCATCTCACAAGCATGCCCTAAGAGACCAAAACCGGTAACGTCGGTACAGCTGTGAACGTCGTAGCGAACCATCACGTCCCGAGCGGTCTTATTGAGCTGCGCCATCTGGGCGTATAGCTGCTGCAAAAGGGGCTGAGCTACAAAATCCCCTTGAGCTGCCGTCATCAAGATCCCGACACCCAAAGGCTTGGTCAAGATGAGGACATCACCGGGACGAGCCGATGAATTACGCAGTAATTTTTGCGGATGCACAAAGCCCGTGACCGACAAGCCGTATTTCGGTTCCTTATCTTCAATCGTATGACCGCCGGTGATGATGACGCCACTTTCATAGGCCTTGCTGTAGCCGCCTTCTAAGATGAGGCGAATGGCGTCTTGGCCCATCTTCAGGTTGACGCACATGACGTTCATGGCAAGCTTTGCCTCCGCCCCCATGGCGTAGACGTCGCTCAGGGCATTAGCTGCTGCAATTTGGCCGAATAAATAAGGATCGTCGACGATAGGCGGAAAGAAGTCGACAGTCTGGACAATGGCCAAGTCGTCCGTAACTTGGTAGACCGACGCGTCGTCGCTCTTATCATAGCCGACGAGGAGGCGGTCATCAGTGTGTGTTGGAAGCCCTTCCAACAATTGAGCCAGTGTCCCTGGCCCCAGTTTAGCGCCTCAACCGGCACAGGATGCCAGCTGGGTTAATTTCAGTTTATCTTCCATGGAAGTCCCTCCTTATGAATAACAATACAGACTTTTCTCTCTTTGTTTATATTATACTATAATTTCACCGATAGTTTTATGCCTTCTCTTATTTTTGCAATTCTTACGCTCCGGTTTAGCTCGATTTTAGATTTACCGGCTATACTGTGTTTGTACTCAAAAGAAGCAAGGACAGACAGGAGGAATTCATCATGACCCAAGAAAAATGGCAAGATACACTCATTTCCATCAAAAATAAGATGTTCACCGCCCGCAATGCAAAAATCGCAGCCGCTTTTATCGTCGTCGCCGTCATCGCCGGTGCCGGCGGCCGCTACTATCTCCACCAGCGCCATATGGCCCGCCATGAAGAGCAAGTCGCCGCCATGGCCGATTTGACCCAGGCCCAGGCAAAGCAAAAAGGCGTCAGTCTCATCAATGAAGAACAGGCCCGTGCCGCAGCTGCCAAGGCCATCGGCAAAGACGAAAGTCAGCTGGACTTTAAAGAAGTCGCCCTCTTTGACATGGAGAGCATGAAGCATAGAGACGGACGCGAAGAACATCGGCAAGATCGCCGCGGCGAAAGAGGACCGGGAGAAGGCCCTGACCGCAACGAAAAAGGCCGTCCGAATATGGATGAAAGAATGAGACCGGAACAGGGAAGCCCTCAAATGGGTCCCCAGGACCATCAAGGCGGGGCCCCGGCCCTCCAACCGCCTCAGGAACTGACGACGCCTCAAGCAGCCGCGCAGCAAAACCCACAGCAGGGGCAGGCAGTACCACAGGGACAGCAAACAACCGGACAGCAGCCGGCGGCACAGCAAGGTCAGCAGCCAGGCCAACCGATGCAGCCCGGCTTCCACCCCATGTATAAGGTCCGTGCCGTCTCCGGCAGCGTTCACTACGACATCCTCATCGACGCCGTAACCGGGTCGGTCATCCATACTCAAATCGATGACTGACAAAAAGGACTGACCGATGAAGTATCTTGGGTTGCTCCCATGAGCCAGACGTTCGCGCTGGTTTATGGAAACAAGACAGGGGCTCCATCGGCCGGTCCTTTTTTCTGCCCTCGAAAACAGCTATAATAGAAATATCATACAGAAAGGATGCTGCCCTATGCTCCATTTACGCGATATTTCCTTACGCCACCGCCTGCTCATCGCCAACTTTACCATGGTCTTTGTCCCCATCTTCATTTTGACCGTCCTCGGCTTCCTCTTGGTCTCGGGCCTTCGCTTCTCGTCGCCTCACAACGACCTGATGACCTTATGGCCGGAAAAGGGTCCGGCCCTTTCCATCCAATATACGGTCAGTTCCCTCCGGGTCAAAGCCGAACGGCCGGGGCCGCTGAAACTGAATGACCTTCGCGAAGACTGCCAGGTCCTGGAAAGCCTGGGGATTGCCACGGCCATCATCCGCCACGACCAGGTCGCCTACGTCACACCGGGCGTCGACTTCTACGGATTAGCCGACCGGGTCCTGCAAAAGTCCCACGGTCAAAAGACGGTCATGACCTGGGACGGCGACGGCTTCTTCTTCCGATATTCGTCGCCCCACAGCGGGACGACGATCATCGCCGCCGGAAATACGCCCTTCATCGCCAAAACCGGCATCCGCGAAGGCATGGCCAAAAACGTCATCCAGACACTCCTCATCTTCATCGTCGGGACAGCCAGTGTCATCATCATCGGCTGCGGCCTCATCCTGTCCCGCCTCTTGTCGCGCCAAATTTTAGGGCCCTTGGCCGCCCTTCGCACGGCGGCCTCCGAAATTGAAAAGGGCAACCTCGATTATAAACTGACCGTCTCGTCCCGTGACGAACTGGGCCAGACCTGTTCCGCCTTCGACCGCATGCGCCGCCAGCTCAAGGCAGCCCGAACGGCACAGGAAAAATACGAACAGAACCGAAAAGAACTCATTGCCGGCATCTCTCACGACCTGTCGACACCACTGACCCTCTTAAAAGGCTATGCCAGCGGCATCTTAGTCGGCATTGCCAAAACGGCAGAAAAGCGCCATCACTATATAGAGCTCATTTACCAAAATGCCTGCTCCTTAGAAAAACTCGTCGACCGCCTGTTCCTCTTTTCAAAACTCGACTTAGGCCAGGTCGATTTCACCCTTGAGACGGTGTCCCTAAGGGACTACTTTGCAGACTTTACCGCCGAAAATACGGCGCTCTTCGCCGAACGGGGCCTCATCCTCCATTATACAGCGCCGTCCGATCCGGCCCGAGTCCGTATTGACCGAATGCAGTTCCAACGGGTCATCGATAACCTCTTAGAAAACGCTTTAAAGTACAAAGACACCGATACGGTCGCCATGGATATCAAGCTGGAGGCGACTCCGGTTCAGGTTACCCTATCCTTTGCCGACCACGGCCCGGGCGTCCCCAAAGTCTACCTTACCAAACTGTTCGACAGTTTTTACCGAACCGATGAAGCCCGCACAGACGTCAAAAAAGGCAGCGGTCTGGGTCTTGCCATCGTCAAACAAATCATTGCTACCTTAAAAGGACGGATATACGCTGCCGAAACTCCGGGCGGAGGATTGACCGTCGTCATCACCTTGCCGGCAGCAGAGGAGGATAATCATGAAATCGATTCTAATCATTGAAGACAATATGGAAATCGCTGAACTCGAACGAGACTTTCTCGAAGCTGACGGAATTGCAAGCGTCATCGAAACAGACGGAACGAAGGGCATGGAACGGGCCTTAGCCGACGATTTCGACCTCATCCTCTTGGATATCATGCTCCCCGGCACGGACGGCTTCCACATCTGCCGCCGCATCCGCGAAGCCAAGGAAGTCCCCATTCTCATGGTGTCCGCCAAACGGGAGGACATGGACAAGATACGCGGTCTCGGCCTCGGTGCCGACGATTATATCATCAAACCCTTCAGCCCGACGGAACTCGTCGCTCGCGTAAAAGCTCACATCCAGCGCTATGAACGGCTGACCGGAAAGGCCCGTCCGGAAAGCGGCAGCGGGGAAGTCCTCCGCAGCGGCGATCTCGAAATCTACGTCGACAAGCATCGCGTATACGTAAAAGACCGGGAAATCAGCCTGACTAATCGAGAGTTTGAACTCTTGGTCTTTTTGGCTAAACATCCCGGCCTGGTATTCAGCCGCGACCGCCTCTTTGAACGAGTCTGGGACCTCGACGCCGAAGGCGATACGGCAACGGTCATGGTCCACATCAACCGCATCCGAGAAAAGATAGAACCCGATCCGGCAAAGCCCATTTACATCGAAACGGTCTGGGGCGCCGGCTATCGCTTTAAAGAGGCCTGATCCTTATCTTGCTTCACGGCGCAGGATTTCCTGGCCGACGGTAACGCCGGCAGCTGACGCCTGAACGAGTCCGCGGGTAATGCCGGCGCCGTCACCGATGGCAAAGAAGTTCGGAATTTTGGTTTCTAAGACCGAACTCAACTCCAGTCGGTTCGAATAGAATTTGGCTTCTACGCCATACAAGAGAGTATGTCTCGAATTGGCACCCGGCGCGATGGCGTCGAGGGCTTCAAGCATCTCTTTAATATCCTGCATATGGCGGTAGGGCAGGACCAACGACAAATCGCCGGGCGTCGCCTTGGGCATCGTCGGGCGAACGAGACCGCGCTGAATCCGTTCCGGCGTCGACCGACGGCCATCGAGGAAATCACCGAGGCGTTGTACGATGACGCCGCCGCCTAAGATATTGGCTAAATTGGCGATATACTTCCCGTACTTAATCGGTTCGTGAAAGGGCTCGGTAAACTTCTTCGATACCAAGATGGCGAAGTTCGTGTTCTCGCTCTTCTTATGGGCATAACTGTGGCCGTTGACGGTCAGTAAGCCGTCGTTATTTTCTTCGACGACGAAGCCGTAGGGGTTCATGCAGAAAGTCCGGATTCGGTCATCGAAAGACTTGCTGAAATAAATAAGTTTCGATTCATAGACGACGTCCGTAATCGTTTCCAGCACTTCTGCCGGCATTTCGACGCGGACGCCGATATCGACGGCATTGGAGGTCAGGCGAAGACCCATTTTTTCCACTTCGTGGACGAACCATTCCGACCCTTCCCGTCCGGGCGCACTGACCAGATAGCGACAGGCGTAAAACTGATCGTCGATCAAGACGCCTTTGATCTGTCCCTCTTCTTCTACCAAGTGATCCACAGCCGTATCGGCCATGATATCGACCTTACCTTCGAGGAAATCGCGCATATGTGTCAAAATCTGGCCATTGACGTCGGTCCCTAAGTGGCGGATACGAGCCGGAATGAAGCTGAGGTCAGCTGCCGCGGCCTTTCGCTTTATCTCGCGAATGCGATCTTTATTTTCATCGCCGTACACCTTGCGGTCGGCACCGCCAAAACGGCAGTACACTTCGTCGACATAACGGATTTTATCCATTAAATCGGCTTTTGGCATATAGTCATCGAGGTTGCCGCCGTATTCGGTAGTCAGTGTCAGTTTCCCGTCGCTGAAGGCACCGGCACCGCCCCATCCGCAGACGACATTGCGCACCCGGTCCTGCGGTTTAGCATCGCCATTGAGACTGGTCGCAATCCGTTCCTGAATATCCTGGCCTTTTTCGACCATGAGGATATCGAGTCCCTTATCCGCCAGCTCCAAGGCCGTAAAAATCCCGGCCGGTCCGGCACCGATAATGATGACATCATAGGTTTTTACTGCTTTCATATACGCCACTTCCTTATAAAAACACCTTTACATCGAACAAAAAAGGCGCTGTCTCCTTGGGACAACGCCTTTTGCAGCCACACAAGCAGCTCCTCATTCAGCATAGCATGCTGTACGAACAAAGTCAACCGGCCGCCGATTCGAGGAGGCAAGAAAAAAAGCCGTTCCCGAAGGAGCGGCTTTTTCGTTACGCACTAAGCTTACTGCTGTTCATGTTCATGTTCAGCCCGTTCTTTTTTGTAGAAGTCAGCCGTAATCGCATCGGAGCAGCATACAGCGACGACGTCAGCTACGTCTTCAGACGAGCAGCCACGGGACAAGTCAAGGATAGGTTTGTCGAGGCCCTGAACCAAAGGTCCGAGAGCCGTTGCATTGGCAAAGCGCTGAACCATCTTGTAACCGATATTAGCAGCATCGAGGTTCGGGAAGATGAGGACGTTGGCATGGCCGGCAACGGTCGAGCCGGGAGCCTTGTGTTCGCCGACTTCCGGAACGAGGGCAGCGTCAGCCTGCATTTCGCCGTCAAAAGCAAAATCGACGTTGCGTTCTTTCAAGATTTCAACAGCTTTGCGGACGTTTTCAACGGATTCACCGGCGCCGGAACCCATCGTGGAGTACGAAAGGAAAGCAACCTTCGGATTGAGGATCTGAACGGTACGACGAGCACGTTCGACACAAATGCAGGCAATATCAGCCAGCTGATCTGCCGACGGATTTGGGATAACGCCGCAGTCACCGAGGACGAGGATACCATTGTCGCCGTACTGAGGAGTGTTCGTCAAGAGAATGAAAGCCGAGGATACGGTCTTGTTGCCAGGGCGGGGGCCGATGACCTGAAGGCCGGCACGGATAACTTCTGCCGACGTCGTAGCAGCACCGGATACGCAGCCGTCAGCTTCGCCGAGAGCGACGAGGCCAGCCGCAAAGAAAGTGTTGTTGTGCGTCATGATGTCGCGAGCTTTTTCAATCGTCATGCCTTTCTTTTCGCGGCGTTTTGCAAAGTATTCGCAAAGTTCATCCATCCGATAGTACGTTTCCGGATTGATGACTTCAACACCAGTGAGATCGATTTGGAATTTAGCAGCATCTTTTTTGATCTGTTCCAGTTTACCTACGAGAACGATTTTAGCAAAACCATCAGCCAAAACGCGTTCAGCAGCTTTCAGGACACGACGGCTGTTCGTTTCCGGAAGGACAATTTTCTTTTGGGCCTTGGAAACACGGGCTTTTAAATCTTCTGTAAATCTCATTTGGATACCACTCCTTGTAAGTTCTTAGAAATTGTTGAGAAATATGGCCTTATGATAAGGAAAATATTCCTATCACTATCCTTCATTATAATACAAATTGACTGGGAATCAAACCTATTATTACTCATATATAAAATGAGCAGAAGAAATATATTATACTAATTCTGCAACGATAGTGATTTTTTCATACACAGAAGGCATTTTCCAACGATTTCCTAGTACAAAAAAAGCTGCACAACCAAAGTTGTGCAGCTTTTTTCATGGTGGGCGATAACAGGATCGAACTGCTGACATCCTGCTTGTAAGGCAGGCGCTCTCCCAGCTGAGCTAATCGCCCATGTGGTGACCCCTACGGGATTTGAACCCATGTTCTCGCCGTGAAAGGGCGATGTCTTAGACCACTTGACCAAGGGGCCACGTAATGTGGATTGTGGTGATCCACCCGAGATTCGAACTCGGGACACCCTGATTAAAAGTCAGGTGCTCTGCCAACTGAGCTAGTGGATCATACTGGCAGGGGTAGTAGGATTCGAACCTACGCATGACGGAGTCAGAGTCCGTTGCCTTACCGCTTGGCGACACCCCTGTATGGCTCCTCAAGTAGGACTCGAACCTACGACAAATCGGTTAACAGCCGATTGCTCTACCAACTGAGCTATTGAGGAATAAATGGAGCGGAAAACAAGGCAAACGAGATTCTTACAACTGCCCAGAAAACAGCGGCTGTTCAGAGTGAAGAGATGTTAAAAGACGCAGCTCTTCAGGCGGCGGCAATGAAAGAAAAGGCAGAGGCCGACATTGCCCAGGAGAAGAGAAAAGCTGTCAATGAGATCAAAGGAGAGATCGGCGGAATGGCAATGGAGATTGCAGGTAAGGTGATCGAGAGGGAAATCAGCGAGGAAGACCACGCGAAACTGATTGATGAGTTTATAACGAATGTAGGTGAGGCATCATGACCCGGACTGCCAGATTATACGGCGGCAGTCTGTATGACCTTGCCGCAGAAGAGAAGCTGACCGGTGTAATACTTGAGGAAATGCAGGAGATTCGAAAGATATTCAGAGAAATGCCGGAATATCTTCATCTTCTTGGTGAGCCATCCATTCCCAAGGGAGAGAGGACAGAGCTCATTGAAAATGCGTTTGGTACACAGGCAGAGCGTTATCTGGTGAATTTTTTAAAACTGCTGTGCGATAAGAATCTTATCCACGAATTTGCAGGCTGCTGTGAGGAGTTTACACGGCGGTATTATGCAGACAATAACATTGCGGAGGCTTCTGTCACAAGTGCAGTGCCTCTTACAGACAGGCAGATGGAACTTTTAACAGCGAAACTGGAAAAGATAAGCGGAAAAAAAGTAAAGCTGGTGCAGAAAACAGATTCTTCCGTACTGGCAGGTCTGCGTGTGGAATTAGAAGGAAAACAGCTTGACGGAACGGTGCAGAGCCGTCTGGACGGCATTTCCAGGAAACTGAACGAAATAATTGTTTAAAGGATGGAATGGAAACATGCAATTAAAACCTGAGGAAATATCCAAGGTCATCCGAAGCCAGATAAAATATTACGAAAATGCCATTCAACAGAACGAGACAGGTACGATCCTTATGGTTGGTGACGGTATTGCCAGAGCCAGCGGACTGGTAAACTGTATGTCAGGAGAGCTTCTGGAATTTGAGGACGGAAGCTTCGGAATGGCGCAGAACCTGGAAGAAAACAGCGTTTCTATCGTATTATTTGGCTCTGATGAAAATATCGGAGAAGGTCAGACTGTAAAACGAACCGGAAAGGTTGTTTCTGTTCCGGTTGGCGATGCAATGATCGGGCGCGTGGTGAATGCTCTTGGACAGCCTATTGATGGGGCAGGCCCAATTTTGACAGAGGAGTACAGGCCGATTGAGAGTCCGGCTCCCGGAATATGTGAGAGACAGTCTGTTTCAGAACCTCTCCAGACAGGAATCAAGGCGATTGACTCTATGGTTCCCATTGGAAGAGGACAGAGAGAGCTGATTATCGGTGACCGCCAGACAGGA
>OHSP01001101.1_pt1 | contig 11045 bp, 8 predicted proteins | sample 1578711 | NCBI WGS metagenome assembly OHSP01 (sample SAMEA3879584, study PRJEB24766) | human gut metagenome | biome: human-associated habitat; feature: feces | place: USA | collected 1985/1987
CCGATACAATCAGAAAGCCGGTCCAGCACGTTCCGGGGAAGCTGGTGGAACCACGCTATTTTGCCGTCCGTATTTCTCGTGGTTATGAGACCTGCCGGCTCATAGCCCGCCTTTATCGCCTTATATATGGCCAGAGTACAGTCTTTTCCCGTACTGAAAGAGGCCGTAAACTTCTTTTTATCAGTCATGTCCGTATATCCTTTCCCTTTAGGTTACTTGTAAAAAATGTCGATTTAGAGTATAATTTTTTATGATGATATAAAGTTATACTATGCTAAAATCAAACATCTGTCAACGGTCTTGCGAGACAGGTCTCAGAGCATGTTCCCCGCCGTGACGCAGGGGAAACCGCCGGGCTTTCCCTCGCATATTTTAACTTGCGGCAGATGAGAAATAGACAGAAGATATATAAGGAGGTAAGTATTTGAAAGAAATAGCCATATACGGAAAAGGGGGAATAGGAAAATCCACCCTCAGCTCCAACATATCGGCCGCCCTTTCCATGGCGGGGAAGAAAGTTCTCCAGATAGGCTGCGACCCGAAGCACGATTCTACTCGGCTCTTAATGGGAGGAAAGCGGATAACCACGGTCCTGGACTACATAAAATGCGTGAATCCGACAGACTATAAGACGGAGGATATTTTAACCTGCGGGTTTTGCGGGACAGGCTGTATAGAGGCCGGAGGTCCTACCCCGGGGGTAGGCTGCGCAGGCAGAGGCATAATCACCGCTTTTGAATTGATAGATAAACTTCACATCAAGGAACAATACGATACTATAGTCTATGACGTTCTCGGAGACGTGGTATGCGGCGGGTTTGCCGTACCCATAAGGAGAGAATACGCCGATACGGTATTCCTTGTGACCTCGGGAGAGTATATGTCCATATACGCGGCCAACAATATACTTAGAGGAATAAAAAATTATGACGGCCAGGAGCGCAGAGTGGCGGGAATACTGTACAACTGCCGAAACGTCAAAAATGAAGACGAAAGAATAAAAGCATTTTCGGAGGCTGTAGGACTTCCCGTATTTGCCAAAGTACCGAGGAACGATATATTCGCTTTGGCCGAGAAGAAGAACGTCACAGTCATGGAAATGACTGAAGGCCGGAATGAAATTGCGGAAATATTCAACGATATAGCGGCGAGGATATTATCGGGACCGAAATTATATCCAGCCAAGCCTCTTTCTGATGAGGACCTTGAAGAAGTCATACTTAACGGCAAAACTTTGCCTGCTGCCTCAAAGACGGCAAGCGAAGTCCGGACGGCAAGCGACGAAGAAGATAAGAAAGATTACGACGGATACCAGTCGGGATATCTCTCTAAAAATGTACTAAGAGACGAGCCTCTCCACGGCTGCGCCTTCAACGGGGCCATGAATATGAGCATACATATAAGGGACGCCGTGATATTGGCTCATTCGCCTAAAAGCTGTATATATCTTTCATACCAAGGAGTAAGTTCCTCGGGCAGGCGCAGGCTGTTTGAAAGAGGCGTCATACTGCCTTCTTCCATAGTTCCTAACATGGTATCTACCGAGATGACCGAGGACGATATGGTATTCGGCGGAACAGAAAAGCTGCTGGATACCGTTTTAAAAATCAAAGATAGAAAGCCGAGACCGAAGGCCGTAATTGTCGTAAGTTCCTGCCCGGCAGGAATAATAGGCGACGATATCGAAAAGACAAAGGCCTTGTCGGAGCCGGATTTCCCTGTCATCATCCTCAAGGCGGACGGAAACCTTACGGGAGATTATCTGCAAGGAATGCTTATGGCATACACTCAGCTGGCAAGGCAGATAATAGAGCCGGCGGCCGCTGTGTGTCAAAATACCGAGAGTAATTTTAATACCATGAGCCGATACCTGAGCCGAATGGGCGTAAGGGTGAATTGCAGATTCCTCTGCAATACGGATTTTGATTCTCTGAAGAATTTTTGCTCCGCCCCGCTCAATCTCTTGGCGTATAAGGACTATACGGGAATAATATTAGAAGACTTTTTTAAAAAAGAATACGGGTCCGAGTTTTATGAGGACCCTTTTCCGGTAGGCTTTGCCGAGACGGAAAGCTGGCTTAAAGGCGTGGGAAAGTTTTTCGGAAAAGAAAGGGAGGCTGAGGAAATAACCAAGCAAAACAGGCGGATATATCGTGAACGTATCGGAAACGTGCGAAAATCTCTCGCGGGAAAGAAACTTATGGTGGTTACGTATAACCATGATTTGGATTGGATACTGAAAACGGCTATGGACGCCGGAATGGATATAGTCAAGCTGTGCATATTGAATAACTCTCAGGATGAAGGCTTCCGCAGCAGGCTTCCTGAAACGGCCGCCATAGAGAAAGAGGAAAATTACGACAGGGAAAACAGAGTAAGAGACTTAAAAAAATACAGGCCGGATATATTGCTTTCAAATTATGAGACCGCCGCTGACAGGCAGTACTGCATTACCGATACTATCCCGATGTGCCCCGACGTGGGATTTTTCTCGGGTCTTGAAATGGCCGAACGTTGGGCCGGTCTGTTCAACATGAATCTGGAAGGAGAGTGGCAGAATGACAGAAAATTATTTGACAAGTATTACGCCGGATAGTTTTTCCGGCCTCATATTCGGATTCGAGGGAGTAAAGAACGCCGTGGTGCTTCTCAACGGTCCGACAGGATGTAAGTATTACCATTCCTCTACCGTAGATAATCAATGCTTGTGCCAATCTGAGTTTGACCCTCTCAATTATTCGGAGCTTTGGTACTTCGGTCAGCCGAGAGTCCCATGTACTTCCATAGATAAGAGAGATTATGTCTACGGAAGCAGGGACAAGCTGACGGAAGCTCTTTCCTTTATAAAGGCCAACGTGGATTTTGAATTGATGATAGTCGTCAATTCTCCCGGAACAGCCCTTATAGGCGACGCCATAGACGAGATAGTAAAAGAAACGATAAACGGCGTACCTGTCATAACAGTAGAAACTCCCGGATATTCTCAGTATGTCTGGGATGGATATTCCAAGGCCTGCCGCTGTCTCATAGACAAATTTCTGCCTGAGCGCGGGGCCGCGGACTCTGAAAAGAAAGAGAAGAAGGTAAATATACTGGGTATGTCTATCTTTCATAAATATTATCAGGGCGACGGGGAAGAACTGAAAAAAGCTCTTAAACTGTGCGGTATCAGCGTGGGATGCGTTTTAGGCTGCGAATCTTCTATAGCGGAAATCGAGGATATGGCCGGAGCGTCGCTCAATATAGTGACAGACCCTCTTTACGGCCTTGAGTCAGCCGAAATTATGAAGGAACGCTGCGGTATACCGTATTTGGTCTGCGAAGGAATACCTGTCGGTTTCGGCGGAATGGAGAAGCTCATCAAAGAAGTCTGCCGGCTGACAGATGTAAGTCCGGTTCCGTTCTGTGAAGAAAGCGAGAAGGCAAGAGCCCGTTCGTATATTTATCTGTCAAGGATAAATTCCCTTACAGGACTGCCTAAGGGAGCGAAGTTTGCCCTTCACGGAACCACCTCTCAATGTCTCGGATATGCGGAATTTTTTATAAAATACTTCGGCATGACAGCGGACAGCATATCTCTGATTGACAGAGGACTGAATGAGAATGATTTTAACAGACTGACCGCTCTTCTGATGCAGACGTCCATGACGTCATCTCTCGAAAAGGATATATTAGAAACCGACGCGGAACTGGTATTTGCCGACGGCAATATAATAGCTAAACTTAAGGCTTTCGGCCGTGATTTCAGCGGCGTAGAGATATCTCTGCCGTCTTTGGGATATACCGACGTCATCCCTAAGACTCATCTTGGGCCCGCTGGAGGACTACTCCTCTGCGAGCAGATAATAAACGGGATGAGATATTAAAAAGTCCGCATAACCTGACGTAAGAATCATATATTTTTGATATCAGCAGGTTTATGCGGAGGGGTTATATGATAAATACATCGATCTATCAGGATATTGCAGTGCGGGCAGGCGGAGACATATATATAGGCGTCGTCGGACCGGTCCGTAGCGGAAAATCAACGTTTATCAAAAGGTTTATGGATGTTTTGGTATTTCCGAACATGGCTAACCCTTATGAAAAGACAAGAATAATGGACGAATTGCCGCAGAGCGGAGAGGGAAAGACTATCACGACTACGGAACCTAAGTTTATTCCGTCAGAAGCGGCGGCAGTGACTACAAAAGGAGGAGCAGGTTTTAACGTGCGCCTTGTAGACTGCGTAGGATATATGGTTCCGGGAGTCCTTGGAAATACTGAAGAAGGAAAAGAACGAATGGTAGCTACGCCTTGGTCGGAGGATAAGATTCCTTTCAGCAAGGCGGCCGAAATAGGAACTGAAAAGGTGATTACAGATCATTCTGTCATCGGTATAGTAGTAACTACAGACGGAAGCTTCGGAGAGATCCCCAGAAGCAGTTTTACAGAGGCAGAAGAGAAAACTGTAAACCAGCTTAAAGATCTTCATAAACCTTTCGTGGTAGTACTAAACTCTGCCACTCCTCAGAGTTCAAAGAGTAAGGATCTGGCGCTTCAGCTGGAAGAACAATATCAGGTGCCTGTGATCCTGACAAACTGTCAGAAGATAACTGAAGAAGGTTTTGAGGAATTGTTTGACAGGATAATCTATCAGTTCCCTGCGTCGGAGGTTCATTTCAACCTTCCGAGCTATCTGGACGCGCTGGATCAGGATCACTGGATAAAATCTACCATGATCTCATCTGTGAGAACATGGATGAACAGCTTCGGCACCATAGGTCAGGTGATGGACAGCTGCGGTAATCTCGCCGACGGAAAGATAGTTAAGTCTGTAAAGGTATCGAAGGCCGATATGTCAAAGGGCGTCGTTACCATGGAGCCGACTCTTGACGGAAAACTATATTATAAAGTTATAGAAGAACTGATGAACGCCGATGTAGAAGACGACAGGCAGCTGTTTATCCTGCTCAAAGAGTACTCCAAGGCTAAGATGGCTTACGACAATATAAAAGGCGCCCTGGGTCAGGCAGAAGCCTCAGACTACGGCATAGTGGCTCCGAAGCTTTCCGAGATGATATTGGAAAAACCGGAAGTGTTCAAACAGGGCAATAAATACGGCGTGAGAATGAAGGCGAAAGCTCCTTGTCTTCACATAATAAAGACGAATATCTCTACAGAAGTCTCTCCTGTAGTAGGAACAGAAAGCCAGTCCATAGATCTGGCCCAGTCTCTTACAGAACAGTTTGAAAACGGAGGAGAGGATATCTGGGAGACCAATCTGTTCGGAAAATCTCTCAGAGAAATGGTCACAGAACAGATGGAGAGCAAGGTAAACGATGTGCCTGACGCTTTAAGAGGAAAAGTTCAGAAATCACTGCAAAAAATAAGCGATGAAGGAAAAGACTACTTTATCTGTATCATCTTATAGATGCATAGTATCTCTTCCGGAAAAAAGGTGTATAATAATAGGCATGGAAAAGAAACATTATACACCGGAGCAGAGGACCACTCTCTTCGTTTCTGTAGTGACCGCGTTTATTACGACGTTTATGGGAAGCGCGCTGAACTTGTCCGTACCGGATATAGAAAAGGATTTCGGCGTAAGCGCCGCAGAGGTAGGCTGGGTAGTAACGATTTATATGCTGACCTGCGCGGCGCTGGCCGTTCCTTTTGGCAGGCTTGCAGACATGTTTCAGAGAAGGCGGATACTGTGGATAGGGATACTGATTTTCGGCCTTTCATCGGCTGCAGCAGTCATTTCGCCTGATATGCGCATGCTTTTGGCCTTCAGACTGGGTCAGGGCGTAGGCGCTTCTATGATATTCAGCACTAATATAGCTATACTCGTGGGAGCTTTTGACGGCGGCATGAGGGGGAGAGTTCTGGGTTACTCTACCAGCGCCACTTATGTGGGCCTGTCGGCAGGCCCCGTCTTAGGAGGCCTTCTCAATCATAATTTCGGATGGCGATCTGTATTTATAGCCGCCGCGGCAGTATCCGCAGTGGCCTTTTATGGCGCTCTCAAGAGATTGCCGTCAGAGACAAAGAGAGAGGACAAGCCCGAGATGGATATAAAGGGCAACATCTTGTATATACTGTCCATAATAGCTCTCATGTACGGATTTTCTACCGTGACTTCGTCTGTATACGGGCCTTATATCCTGGCGGCGGGAGCAATTCTGATCATATTCTTCGTCAGAACAGAGCTTACGGCCAAAGATCCTGTCATAGATGTACGGCTCTTCAGAAATAATTTATCTTATACTTTTTCTAATTTAGCGGCGCTTCTCAACTATGGAGCCACCTTTGCCATAAGTTATCTGATATCTATATATCTTCAGATCATCATGGGCTATGATTCACAGACGGCAGGAATGATCCTCATATCATCTCCTGTAGTGATGGCGGTCCTTTCACCTGTCATGGGAAGGCTCTCGGACAAGTATTCTCCTTATATAATGTCTTCGGCAGGGATGGGGTTATGCGCGGCAGCTCTGACTCTTTTCTCTTTTTTGCCGGAAGAGAGCAGCGTGATAAGGATCATAGCCATATTGGCCGTCTCCGGAGTAGGATTTTCTCTATTCACTTCCCCTAACACCAATGCAGTCATGGCGTCGGTAGACAGAGAAGATTACGGCATAGCATCTTCTGTACTGTCAACTATGCGCTCCATAGGCCATACTATGAGCATGGCTGTAGTTACTCTGGTGGTGGGCGCCAAGATGGGAGAAAGCAGCATGACTACATCCGGTCCCCAGGAAGTCATGAATACCATCCACATGTGTTTTTATATCTTTACCGGCTTATGTATTGGCGGAATTTTTATAGCGCTAAGGCGTAAATCATGATATAATTAACAACATAGGCATATTAGACAAAAGGACAGGAATTACAAAGACACATGGAAAACATTTGGAACTTCATAGCAGACATTTTTAGCTCTTCTATAACGCTCTATATAATCAACGCACTGCTGATCATCACAGTAATATTTAACGAAAGAAAATCACCCTCGGCCATACTGGCATGGATAATGATACTGACTTTTGTGCCTGTGGTGGGCTTCATCTTTTATCTGGTGTTCAACCAGAATCTTTCGAGAAGCAAGATAAATAAGATGAGCGAGAGAGAAGAGCAAGCCATGAGCAACGCTCTTAAAAAGCAGATGGAAAGCATGGACCGCAATACTTATGAGTTTAGGTGCGAAAGCACCGAGAAGTGGAAACATCTTCTGAAACTCAATCAGGTGTACGGCAAAGCATATTATACTCAGGACAATGAGATAGAATTGTTCACCGACGGCAGAGAGCTGTTTGAGTCCCTGATAGACGATATAATGGCTGCCAAAGAGACCATAAATATAGAATATTACATCGTAAAGAGGGACAAGATAGGCAGGAGGTTTCTGGACGCTCTGACAAAGAAGGCGGCGGAGGGAGTCGAAGTCAGACTCCTTATGGACGCCCTGGGGAGCAGATACATAACCAAGGGAGTAGTCAAAGACTTTCTCAAAGCAGGGGGAAAGATAGGATATTTCTTTAAACCTAAGTTTATCTTTATAGGCCTTAAGCTGAACTACAGAAATCACAGAAAAATAGCTGTAATAGATGGTAAGATAGCTTATACCGGAGGATACAACATAGCTAAAGAATATGTGGGAGAGAAAAAGAAGTTCGGATACTGGAGAGATACCCACGTAAGGATAGAGGGAGGCGCCGTGTACGATCTGAACCAAAGATTCGTCATGGACTGGAAATACACCACTAGAGAAAAATTAGAGGTTCCGTTTTCGGCCTTTAGCGGCGGCTGCCAGGGGGATAAGGGCGTACAGATAGTATCATGTGGCCCGGAGGACCCTAAAGAGGAAGTAAAGAGAGGCTTCATGCGGATGATCACGTATGCGGAAAAGAATGTATATGTGCAGACGCCTTATTTCGTGCCGGACCAGAGCATAGTGGAATCTCTCAAGATGGCTGCCCAGTCGGGAATTGACGTGAGAATAATGATACCATGTATGCCGGATCATATGTTTGTCTATTGGGCCACCTATGCGTATGTGGGCGAGCTCCTGAGGTCAGGGGCCAGAGTGTTCATATATGACAACGGATTTCTCCATTCTAAGACTCTTGTAGTGGACGGAGAAGTGGCCAGCGTGGGGTCCACCAATTTCGACAACAGAAGCTTCAGACTGAATTTTGAGACTAACGCTTTTATCTTTGACAGCGAATTCGCTCTGAAGATGGAGGATACTTTCAGGCGGGACATGGCGTCGGGTCATGAACTGACGCTGGAGCAGTACAATAAGAGAAGTCCGATAATAAGAATCAAGGAAGCGGTCTCAAGACTGCTGGCCGATATACTTTGATAAGGAGACCAATATGAGATTTTATATCGCCCTGTGGGCCGGAAAGTTTATAAATTTTCTTATAAATGTGATAGATAAGAGCAGAGGAAGCAATTTTTCCGGGGAGAAGGCTATCAAGATAGACCCAAAGATGATCGCCAGGTTTACAGGAACTAACGGGAAATCCACTTCCAACAATCTCATATATCATATTTTTTCAGCTGATGGCAAAAAGGTGATCTCTAATCTTGAGGGGGCAAACCTGATGGCCGGACTGGCTACTGCTCTCATCAAGAATTCATCTCTTGCGGGAAAGGTCAAAGCTGATTATTTCATATTCGAAGTAGATGAGAGATTTCTCCCTTCTATATATCGGCTTCTTCCTGCAAAAAACATATTGGTTACTAACCTTCAAAAAGATCAGGTGCACAGAAACGGTGACCCCGATTTCATATACAGAAAGCTTTTGCCGGTGATGAAAGAGGACGTCAGGCTATTTTTGAACAATGATGAACCCAGGAGCAGATCTTTTGCCGGGTATAACATCGATGTGGTGACCTACGGAGTGGAAAGACACGCAGAGACTTTCACAAAAGACGAGACGTTTCCCACTATGGCCTGCCCCGTCTGCCACGGCAAGATAGAGTTTGAATATTACAACAACGACGGAATGGGCAAGTTCACATGCAACCGGTGTGGTATCAAGAGCCAGGCGGCGGATTATACCGTTACAGATGCAGATTTTAAAGAGAAAAAATTCTCTGTCGAGGGTATAGAGTTTTCCATGCCTTATGATATACCGTATATGCTTTATAACTATGCCGCGGCCGTGGCAGTATGTTCAGAGCTGGGTCATATAACTGTGGAGAAATGTGCGGAAGCCTTTAAGTCCTTTAAAAATGTGGGAGGCAGGTACGAAGTTCTCCAGTTTGAAGGGAAGACTATAAAATATCTGAGAATCAAACAGGAAAATCCCGAAACCATGCAGACCAGCATAAATATCATCGCATCAGACCCATCCCAAAAGATGGTGTGCATAGGGCCGGGACATATCCCTGACTCTCTGCCCAGCTATACCAACACTTTTTATATGTATGACTGCGATTTCTCAGAGCTTGTCAAAGGCGATGTGGAAAAATATCTGTTTTTTACCAAATATGTATGTTATGACGCCGCAATCAGGCTGAAATATGAAGGAGTATCTCCCGACAAGATCCAGATCATTGAAGGCGAGGACGCCAAAGATATATTGGACGCCATAAGAAAGGCAAAGACCGATAATATATATATAATAACCTGGATCCATACTTTTAACGATATGCAGAAACAGGCGCGTCTCAAAGAAAAGGAGGAGCAATAATGGAAAATGCGAAAAGAACTATGAAGGCTGCATGGCTCTTTCCTGATATACTCTTTCTGCACGGAGAAAGAGGGAATATAATGGCTCTTGAGAGGATCGCCGGTCTTTTGGGGATAGATCTGGCAGTTGAAAAAATAGATTTTTCTTCCGAAAAATTTGATCCTATGGATTATGCTCTGATCTTCTGCCCGCCGGGAGAGATGGCTTCTTTTGAGACTGTCTTAGAGTGGCTGAGACCGTATGCCGATGATCTTGAGAAATTTGTGGAAAGCGGCAGAGTACTCCTGGTTACCGGTACGAGCATGTGCATGTTCGGACGAGATACCGCCAGACAGGACGGAACTGTTATAGAAGGTCTTGGTATGATAGACTGCAGTTTTAAAGAGAGAAAATACGTGTACGGAGATGACATCTGTTTTACTTCTGACTATGGACGGCAGAGGGAGGAATGTTTCGGCGTTCAGATACAGATGATGGATATCTGCAGCAGAGAGGACAGACCTTTTGGAAACCTCATCTATGGATTCGGAAACGACGGAAAGGATCGGAATGAGGGAGTGATAAAAAACAACTCTGTCTTTACAAATGTTTTGGGACCTATGCTGGTTCTGAACCCGTGGCTCACCGAGGAGATGATCAGAAAGGCCGCAGAGAGCATAGGCCTTGAGACGGATGATGTGGATATAGATACTTCTCTCGAGAGAAAATCTTTGGAATCAAAAAAGAAGTTTGCCATGAATAAAAAAACCAGGCTTACAAACTGTCTGTAATATGAGAGGCGGATTTTATCCGCCTCTTAAATATTTTTTGCTATCTTCCTCTCGGTATGCACAGTTCGGTTCCTATCAGCATATTGTATGGATCTATGTTGGGGTTTGCCCGCATGAGGCTGTCGAGCTTTATGCCGTGTTTTTTTGCGATTAAGTAAAGAGTATCTCCGGGCGCTACTACGTGAGTGGTGTTGCAATTTTCAGGAGTCTGAGGAAGCTGATCTTCTGTGCCCGGAATGCAGAGCCTCGTGCCGATCTGCAGGTTGTAAGGATTGTCTATACAGTTGACTTTCATAAGTAAGCTTACAGGCAGATCATACTTTTCAGCTATGGAATAAAGCGTATCGCCTTCGCTTACTGTGTAAACGTCAATGCAAACAAGAGATGTCTTCATAAAAAACCACCTTTCAAAAATGCTTAGATATTTGTTTTTCTGATGTCTATAGTATGTCCTGTTTTGGTTTTTTACAATTTACAAAGAACAGGATATGATAAAAAATTTATCAAAGAGCCGGATTTGTAAAGTTTTTTATGGAGTTTCCGATGCTGCCGTGAATGGTTATAATAATATTGTGGACAATTTCGT
>OHSP01001107.1_pt1 | contig 10949 bp, 8 predicted proteins | sample 1578711 | NCBI WGS metagenome assembly OHSP01 (sample SAMEA3879584, study PRJEB24766) | human gut metagenome | biome: human-associated habitat; feature: feces | place: USA | collected 1985/1987
ACCAAACCGAACGGGCAGGGAATCGGTCTGGTGTTTATTCGCGAGGTGCTTACCCGTCATGGTTGTACGTTCTCTTTGCGCACGTACAGTGATGGGTTGACACGGTTCCGCATTATTTTTCCGTAGTCTTTTTCCACGCCTTTGCGTATTCGTCAAGAATCCGCTTGATGCCCTGCCCGATGACCACATAATCCTTTTCGTTCAGGTTGGCAAGCGAGGCGCGTATGCTCCATTCCGGACCGTCGAAGCCGCCGCCGTTTAGCAGGACGAGAGACGTTTCTTTCGCCAGGCGGAATACGACGTTCAGCGGGCTGTAGGTACGTTTCAGGTGTTCTACGAAATCATCTCCATAGAATTTCTTTGCCCATACCAGCATGTCGATCTCTGTATAATACCCTACGCGGAGCGGATCTTTTATCAATGTGAATCCCGTATTATCCCACAAGGCATGCAGACGCTTTTCAATGATTTCCATCATCTTCAGTTTGTATTTGTTTTCCTTATCCAGCAGGGCGAAGGAAGCGAATAAACTCATTTGCATCTGTTGGGGCAATGACAGGCCGGCGGTATGGTTCAGTGCAACCTGTCGGCTGTCAGCTACCATGCGGTCGATGAACTTCATTTTTTCGGGATGCAGAGTCAGGCTTGAGTAACGGCGGTTCAGCGCATTGCGTTTATCTTCCGGCAGGCGGGCGATTTGCTTGTCGTAGATGTTGTCTTCGTGCAGGGCGATGACGGCATCACGCCAACCGGTAGCTCCGAAGTATTTGGAGAAGGAATAGACACAAAGCGTATTGTGCGGCAGTTCGGCCATGAATGAGCGGAAGTGTGGGCTGAATGTGCCGTATACATCATCCGTGATAACCATCAGGTTGGGGTTATCATTCTTTACGATATCGACAATGCGTGCCATCGTCTCCGGGCTGAGGGCGTAACTGGGCGGATTGCTGGGATTGGTCACGAAGAGCGCTTTGATGGCGGGATCTTTCAGGCGGTCGATGTCCTTGTCATTGTATTGCCAGAGGTGGAATCCGTCGTCCGTCATGCGGTCGGCATGTAGTTCTATCATGTTGAACTGGTAGCGACTCAGTTGCGGAATTTCAATGTAGGGGGTGAAAGCGGGCACCATCAGGGCGATACCGTCACCTTTATCCAGCAGGAAGTTCTCCTGGAGGGAGTCGAAGAGGTAACACATGGCGGCGGTTCCGCCTTCGGTGGCAAAGAGGTCGAATGTGCCTCGTGGAGGGCGGTTATCGCACATTTCTTGCGACAGATAATCTTGCACCAGTATTTCGGTGAAGTGCAGGATGCGGTCGGGCACAGGATACTGGTCGCCGATGACGGCTTCTGCCCATTCATGTACCAGGGAGTCGGGATCGGCGGCATGTTGCATTAACAGGTAGTTATAGGTTTGCTCCAGGAGCTTGGCACCGTGGGCGGCGTTGTTCTTTTTGAGGAAGGCTTCGAAACGGGAGGCAATGCCTTCTTTTTGAGGGATGCCGGCGATGCCTTCGGGGAGGTTCATGACGCGGCGACATTCTTCCAGTCCGAACTGTCCCAGGAGGAAGAAGGCTTCGCGAGGGGTGGTAGCTATCCAGTTAGGGTTACCGCGTCCTGCGTTCAGCATCGTGCGGGCAGTTTTTTTCAGGCTTTCATCGGCCATATCGATCAATTGGTTTTTCAGCTCGAATGGGCTGATCGTTTCCATTTTCTTTTCTAAGTTTTTGGTATCCATATCGTTAAGTTTTAATTGTTATCATATAATCTTTTGGTTCAATAAACTAATCCTGGGAGTGTGATAAACTAACTCTCGGGATGCAAGAATCTATTTTCGGAAATGCATAAAATTATTCATACTATAATTGTTTTTGTATCTTACAACAGCTGTGTTACTTTCTTACGATAGATATATTTCTTTCTTACAATAGCTGTTGTAAGAATAATAATGTGCATTCTGAAGATTAATTCTTCGCATCGCGGCGATTAGTTTCTTGCATACGGTATATCAGTTGTATGATATATCCGCCGGGTTAAATCAGCAGTACGATGACGACACCCCATATTATTAATAAGGTGTTGCCCACAGCATACGTTACCGTATACCCCAGCGCAGGCGTTTCGCTTTCCACCGCATCTTGTATTGCTCCCAGTGCGGCTGTCGTTGTACGTGCTCCGGCACAGCATCCCAGTGTTATTGCAGGGTGGAACTTGAAGACGTACTTACCCAGTAGTAAACCGATGATTAACGGCAAGGTAGTGGCTATGGCACCTACAATGAATAAACTGAGCCCGACATCCCGGAAACCCTGTACGAAACTCGGTCCGGCAGCTATTCCCACTACAGCGATGAACATATTCAGCCCTACATTATTCAGTACCCACAGGGAAGCTTCGGGAATACGTCCGAACGTAGGATGCTTGCTGCGCAGCCAACCGAAGAATAATCCGGCTATCAATGCGCCACCGCTCGTACTCAGACTGATGGGGACACCACCGATGTGGATGGATAATGCACCGAACAAACCACCTATCAGAATTCCTAATCCTACGAATATCATATCCGTTTGGTGGGTAGGCCGATCCACATATCCTATTTGTACAGCGGCACTTTCCACTTCTTGCTTGGTGCCCACTACTTCGATGACGTCGCCGGCATCCAATTTGGTCTGTGCCAATACGGGTATTTCAATTCCCGCACGCTTGATGCTGCGGATGCTGACGCCATGCATGAATTTGTGCCGGCGGATATTCGCCACTGTTTTTCCGGCGAACGTTTTCTTTGTGACCGTGACAGGTAACGTCTCTGCCGGGAAATCGAGCAATTGTGCGTCCTGTATTTCATTGCCTATCCAGTCCTCTTCGCCGATAACGAATTCACGGCGTCCGCTGAGAACGACTTCGTCTCCTATATTCAATACGGTATTCGGGGATACATCCCGAACGACTCCTTGCTTGCGCAGGCGCTCTACGAACAGACGTTTGCCATCTTTCTGGAAGTACATTTCCAAGTCTATCACCCGACGGCCTTGCTTGAACCATTCGTTTTCTATCTTGTAGGCGCGGAAGGTTACGGGGCGTGCGGCGTGCATGAAGCCCGGTTCGTCTGCCTCGGAACTACCCATTTTGGCTTCCAGTTCTTTGCAGGCAGCTTTTACTTTCTCCAGTCCGCCCAATAGTTTTGGACCGAGGGAGGAGAGTACCCAGGCTGAACCTGCTGTACCGAAAACGTAAGTCACTGCATAAGATACGGGGATGATATTGATATAACTTTGGCGTTGCGCTTCGTCCAGTCCCATGTTTGCCATGGTGTCTTCGGCTACTCCGATGACGGCGGAGATGGTTTGCGAACCTGCCAGTAATCCGGCGGCTTCACCGGGATTGTAGCCCATCACGAGGGCGAGAAGCCAGGTTACCACCAATACCGATACACACATTAGCACGGCAAAGCCTACCTGGGGAAGTCCATCTTTTTTCAGTCCACGGAAGAACTGCGGCCCTACTTTATACCCGACGGCGAACAAAAAGAGAAGAAAGAACACGGATTTGATGGGGCCTGGCACGTCGATCTTCAACTGTCCTACCAATACGCCTACAAGCAATACGCTTGTGACCGTCCCCAAGCTGAACTTCCCGATGCGTAGCTTGCCAAGCCAGAACCCCAGAAACAGGGTGAGGAATATGGCAAGTTCGGGGCGCTCCCTGAGCTGGTTTATTATCCATTCCATAATTAAGTTGTTTAGGTTATTAATTGGTTTTCGATGCTTTTCGCGTCGTTTAAGATATATACAACAGCCTGCAAAAGGAAGTGTTTCGTGCAAAAGTGGTTTTTTAGAACATTTATTCAGTAAAACTGAACTTTCTAAAATAGTTTTCTTGCGTACCTTTGCGGGCGTTAAAGAAGGAAGAAAGAAGTGATGAGTTACAAGCTACAGGCTACAAGTGGCAATAACTTGCGCTTGTCGGTATAGCGCAGCCACTTGTAGCCTGTAGCTCGTAGCTTGTCACTTAATATAAAAATAGGTATGAGGTTTACTTTTTTAAGGATTTTATTGTTCATCAGCCTTTGCTGGATGAGCTTCCCCCTGCAAGCACAATATGTGGTACAAGGTGTTGTTACAGACTCGTTAACCCGTGAGCCTCTCCCATATACATCTGTGTATCTGAAAGGTACTACCGAAGGAGGTATGACCGATGACAAAGGACAGTTTTCTTTCAAGACCTACCGCCCCCAAGCCGTGCTGGTTATTTCTGCCATTGGATATAATGAATACACCCGTCTTATTCATCCGGCACAAGGTATCCGTCTTACCATCGCCCTTTCACCGGCAACGTATGCCCTGAATGAAGTGGTGGTAAAGCCCAAACGGGAGCGATATAAGAAAAAAGATAATCCCGCCGTGGAATTTGTGCGACAAATGATAGAACATCGGGATGACTATTCGCCCAAAGAGTTGGACTTCTGGCAACGGGATCGTTATGAGAAGATGACCTTTGCCATCAACAACTTCGACAGCGTAAAGCAACAGAAGTGGCTTTATCGTAAATTCAAGTTCCTGACGGACTATGTGGATACTTCCGCCGTTACGGGAAAGCCCGTGCTTGCCGTTTCTAACCGTGAGCTGCTGGCTACGGACTATTACCGCAAATCTCCCAAAAGCCAGAAACAGCGCGTACATGCCCGCCGACAGGCTGGTGTGGATGAGATGCTTTCGCAACAAGGCATGGAGCAAGCCATCAGTGTGACGATGACGGATGTGGATATTTATGAGAACAACATCACGCTGTTTACCAATAAGTTCGTAAGTCCGCTCTCTTCACTGGGCCCTTCATTCTATAAATATTATCTGATGGATACGCTTACGATAGCGGGCCAGCCTTGTGTGGACCTGACGTTCGTACCCTTCAATTCCGAATCCTTCGGTTTTACGGGACACTTGTACGTTACTTTGGACAGTACCTATTTTGTGCGTCGTGCCACCATGAACTTTCCACAGAAAATCAATCTGAATTTTGTGGATTATATGTCTCTTGAACAGAACTTTACCCGTGGGGCAGACGGTACGCGCCAGTTGGCTGACGAACATATCACCACCGAATTTAAACTGGTGGACAACAGTGACGGTATCTATGCCAAGCGGGATGTATATTACAGGAACTATGTGTATGAACCTTCTGCGGATGCCCTTTCGGCCTTTAAGAAGCCGGAAAAAGTGATTGAGCCGGCCGAAGCAACGCATCGCACAGAAGCCTACTGGGACGATAACCGTCAGGTGGAAGTCAGCAAGAAAGAAACTTCCGTTGATAAAATGATGGCGCAGCTTCGCACGTATCCTGTCTATTACTGGACGGAGAAGACCTTGAAAGTGCTGTTTACCGGATATATACCCGCGCCTAAAGAGAAAGAACCCCTGTTCTATATAGGTATGATGAATACCACCATAAGCGGCAACACCCTGGAAGGTGTGCGTCTGCGTGCGGGAGGTATGACTACGGCGTGGCTCAATCCACACCTATTCTATAAAGGATACATGGCTTACGGTTTCAAAGACCATCGGATGAAGGGAATGGCTGAAGTGGAATATTCTTTCCATAAGAAGAAGGAGTATGCCAATGAGTTTCCTATTCACTCTTTGAAAGCACGATATACCTCGGATGTAAACCAATACGGGCAACATTACCTTTATACCAGTCAGGACAACGTATTTCTGAGCTTAAAGCGCCAGAAGGACGACCGGATAGGCTATCAGCGCAAGGCGGAGCTGACTTACACCAATGAGTTCCATTCCGGTTTCTCCTTTCAGCTCACTTCCCGCTTCCGGCAGGATGAGTCTTCGTATCTTATCCCTTTCCTGAAACAGGATGAGATGGCAACGCCCGTGAAGAAAATATCGAATACCGAGTTTGAAGTAAAATTGCGTTATGCGCCGAATGAAAAATTCTTTCAGACGCAATGGAACCGCTTTCCGGTATCGCTGGATGCTCCGGTCTTCTCGCTTTCGCATACGATGGCTGCAAAAGGAGTATTGGGCGGTGATTATACCTATCAATATACAGAGGCAGGTTTTCAGAAACGTTTCTGGTTTTCGGCCTTCGGCTATACAGACGTTATCCTGAAGGCCGGAAAAGTTTGGAATAAAGTACCTTTCCCGTTACTGATTATCCCGAACGCCAACCTCTCTTATACCATTCAGCCGGAGTCTTACTCCCTGATGAATGCCATGGAGTTTATGAATGATGAATATGCTTCGTGGGATGTTACTTACTATCTAAATGGCTTTTTGTTCAACCGCGTACCTTTGCTGAAAAAGTTGAAATGGCGTGAAGTCCTTTCGTTTCGGGGATTGTACGGGAATTTGAGCGACAAAAATAATCCGACAGTCAGCAATGACCTTTTTCGTTTTCCCGTCACAACCTCTTATATGGGGGATACCCCTTATATGGAGGTGGGTGTCGGTGTAGAGAATATTTTGAAGGTTCTCCGTTTCGATTATGTATGGCGATTAACTTACAGAAATCTGCCTGGAATTGATAAATCCGGTCTTAGAATCAGTCTGCACATGACATTTTAACTTAAATCTTACTAATAGAACATTAAATCGGATAAAATGACAAGTCTCAATTGAACAAAATAGCCTAAATTTGAGCAATTTTTTAAACTTTAAAAGATACAATGGCAATGAAAGAAAACATTAAGCCGGCAACTGGTCGTTTGGGTGTACTGGTAGTCGGAGTGGGTGGCGCGGTCTCAACCACCATGATCACGGGTACATTGGCTGCTCGTAAGGGACTGGCAAAACCTATTGGGTCTATTACACAGATGGCCACAATACGCATGGAGAACAACGACGAAAAGCTGATTAAGGACGTAGTGCCTTTGGCAGATTTGAACGACATTGTTTTCGGCGGATGGGATATCTTCCCTGATAATGCATACGAAGCTGCGATGTATGCAGAAGTTCTGAAAGAGAAAGATTTAAATCTGGTAAAAGAGGAATTGCAAGCCATCAAACCGATGCCTGCTGCCTTTGACCACAACTTTGCAAAACGTCTGAATGGTACATACATCAAGCAGGCTGCCACCCGTTGGGAAATGATGGAGCAACTGCGTGAGGATATCCGTAACTTCAAGGCTGCCAACAACTGCGAGCGTATTGCTGTGCTGTGGGCTGCAAGTACTGAAATCTACGTTCCGTTGTGTAAAGAACACGAGTCGCTTGCTGCTTTGGAAGAAGCAATGAAGGCTAATAACACGGAAGTGATTTCTCCGAGTATGTGCTACGCTTATGCTGCAATTGCAGAAGGTGCTCCGTTCATCATGGGTGCTCCTAACTTGTGCGTAGATACTCCGGCAATGTGGGAATTCTCTAAGAAGATGAATGTGCCCATCTCCGGTAAGGACTTCAAGAGTGGACAGACGCTGATGAAAACAGTGCTCGCTCCGATGTTCAAGACTCGTATGCTGGGTGTAAGCGGTTGGTTCTCTACCAACATCCTGGGTAACCGTGACGGCGAAGTGCTCGATCAACCCGAAAACTTCAAAACAAAAGAAGTCAGCAAGTTGTCTGTTATCGATAACATCTTCGAACCGGAAAAATATCCCGACCTCTATGGTGATGTTTACCACAAGGTTCGTATCAACTACTATCCTCCCCGTAAAGATAATAAGGAAGCATGGGATAACATCGACATCTTCGGATGGATGGGTTACCCGATGGAAATCAAAGTAAACTTCCTGTGCCGCGACTCTATTCTTGCAGCTCCTATTGCACTCGACCTCGTTATTTTCAGTGACCTGGCATTACGTGCAGGTATGTCTGGAATCCAGACTTGGTTGTCATTCTTCTGCAAGAGCCCGATGCACGACTTTGAGCATGAACCGATCCATGATCTGTTCACTCAATGGAGAATGGTGAAAGAAACAATCCGTACGATGGTGGGTGAAAAATCACCGAGCTATCTGGATTAATAAATAATAATAAGGTGATAAGGTGGTAGAGTGATAAAGTGGTGATGTAGTATTACTTTACCGCTTTACCACTTTGTCACCTTATCACTCTTTTATATCTTTTTTCTATGAGGAGACCTTCCTTCTTCCCTGTCCTGATAGGCACGGGCTTCGGCTCAGGCTTTTCTCCCTTTGCTCCGGGCACGGCGGGCGCTTTACTGGCTACGCTAATATGGTTCGGACTTTCTTTACTCATATCAGAAACTTGTCTGTTGTGGACGACTGTCGCATTGATATCCCTGTTCACCGTAGCCGGTATTTGGGCTACCGACCGTCTGGAACCCTACTGGGGTGAAGATCCGTCGCGCGTGGTGGTGGATGAGATGGTAGGTGTGTGGATCACGCTCCTGGCAGCTCCGGCAGGTCATATCTGGTATGGACTGGCAGCATTTGTTTTGTTCCGCTTCTTTGATATTCTGAAACCGCTGGGCATCCGGCGGATGGAAAATCTTCCGGGCGGAGTGGGAGTGATGATGGACGACGTATTGGCAGGAGTGTATGGTTTCATTGTTTTAATTGTGGCAAGATGGTTGATGGAGTAGAAGAACAGAGTCGGTTTGCAGGTTGGCGCAGGGAAGTGTGGCTTTTTATGAAGGCGCAGCTTTCTGCACAGATAGCTACGGTGATCGATTTTCTGATAACTATTCTTTTGGTGAAATTATTTGGTATATATTATTTGTATGCCACATTTATAGGTTCTGTGGTTGGCGGTATTGTCAATTGTGTAATCAACTATGAATGGGTATTTAAGGCGGAAGACTGCAAGAAGATACATGTGGGGCTGAAGTATTTCATAGTCTGGGGTGGGAGCATCCTTATCAATACATGGGGTACTTTTGCTTTGACGGAATGGCTGGCAGGAATGAAATGGGTGAACGGGTTGCTGGGATACTACGTTTATGACGTGTTTATCCTGTCTAAAATTACGGTTGCCTTGCTGGTTGCATTTTTCTGGAACTATTATTTGCAACGGGTTTTCGTCTACCGGAACCACAACTTAAAAAGATTTCTGAAACAACGTTTGGAGAAAAAAATAGAATGAACATGAATTACAGAGATTGGCTGCAACAGGTGATATACAAGATTATCAATCCCGTTGTGCGTGGCATGATTAAAATTGGCATTACGCCTAACTTTATTACTACTACCGGGTTGATACTTAACATTGTGGCTGCCGGTATATTTATTTATGCAGGGTTAGTGACAGATTCGGAAGAGGATCTTTCTTTGGTGGGATGGACAGGCGGACTGATACTCTTTGCCGGGTTGTTTGACATGATGGATGGCCGTGTAGCGCGTCTTGGCAATATGTCTTCCACCTTCGGGGCATTGTACGATTCTGTGCTCGATCGTTACAGTGAACTGTTTACCTTATTCGGTATATCCTATTATCTCATCTTGCAGGGCTATTTCGTGGGTTCCATTATCACTTTTCTTGCTTTGATCGGTTCGCTGATGGTAAGTTACGTACGCGCACGTGCCGAAGGTCTGGGACTGGAATGTAAAGTCGGTATTATGCAGCGCCCTGAGCGAGTGGTGCTGACCAGTTTGGGAGCTTTGTTCTGCGGTATATTTTCCGATTGCACACTCTTCGACCCGATGTTGATTCTGATTGTTCCTCTGGCAATCATTGCCGTATTGGCTAATCTGACGGCTTTTGTCCGTCTGGCACATTGCTATAAACTTTTGAATAAATGATAAATAGATATTTCCCTCCGGTAAGAGAGACGGTATTGCTGGTAGTCATTACGTTGGCTTTTCTGTTGCTGACAGCTACTTGTATCGGGCTTCGTACGGAGCATTTTCTAATGACGGGCTTGTTCCTGGTTCTGTTTTTTGCAGGAAAGACAACCCGTAAGCTGGCAGTGGCTTTACTGCCTTTTGTTGTTTTTGCAGTTTCCTATGACTGGATGCGGGTGTATCCCAATTACCAGGTGAACCCTATTGATGTGCAGGGCTTGTATGAAGCGGAAAAGTCTCTTTTCGGTATATCCGTGAATGGAGATACGCTGATTCCTTGTGAATACTTTGCCATACATCACTGGCCGATAGCTGATTTCTTTGCCGGAGTGTTCTATCTCTGCTGGGTGCCTGTGCCTATAGCTTTCGGTTTGTGGCTTTATCTGAAGGGAGATCGCCAGATGTATCTCCGTTTTGCTATGGTCTTCCTGTTGGTTAATCTTATTGGCTTTGCCGGATATTATATTCATCCTGCCGCTCCCCCCTGGTATGCTATGAACTATGGATTTGAGGCGATGCTGGATACTCCGGGAAATGTGGCCGGACTGGGGCGCTTTGACGAACTGCTGGGATGCACGATCTTCGACTCTATCTATGGGCGTAATGCAAACGTATTTGCAGCCGTTCCTTCGCTGCATGCGGCATATATGGTTGTGGCATTGGTGTATGCCATTATCGGCAAATGCAGATGGTATGTGATTGCCCTTTTCTCTGTTATCATGGCAGGCATCTGGGGAACAGCGATCTACTCTTGTCATCACTATATTATAGATGTACTCCTTGGAATCTCCTGTGCACTGCTCGGCTGGCTGTTCTTTGAGTACGGACTGATGAAGATTCGCGGATTCAGAAACTTCTTTGACCGATATTATCAGTATATTAAATAGTGAAGAACAAATACCGCAATATATTCCTGGCTTTTGGCATTGTCGCCGTCCTGATCATGATATTCACTTTCGATATGGATTATCAGGAACTTTGGGCAAATTTGAAAAGGGCAGGAGTATATTTGCCTTTGGTATTATTGCTGTGGCTGTTCGTTTATCTGATTAATACTACATCGTGGTACATCATTATACGTAGCGGAGGGAAGCCGGGGTTTTCATTTGCCCGGCTTTATAAGTTTACCGTTACGGGTTTTGCCCTGAATTACGTAACTCCCGTCGGACTGATGGGCGGTGAGCCGTATCGCATCATGGAACTG
>OHSP01001114.1_pt1 | contig 10904 bp, 10 predicted proteins | sample 1578711 | NCBI WGS metagenome assembly OHSP01 (sample SAMEA3879584, study PRJEB24766) | human gut metagenome | biome: human-associated habitat; feature: feces | place: USA | collected 1985/1987
GCGCAGGATAAGCAGGACCAAAGGCACCTGAGTAAAAGTGAGTTTGAAACGGTGCTGTCCGACTCGGAATGTGTCAGGCGTCCCGTGGAGGATACTGTACTCCGGAACCTCCAGCTGGAATGTCTGCGGAAAGCCGTCGATGGTCTGGGAGACCAGGGCCGTGAGCGTGTCGAACTCCGGTATGGCCAGGGATTGACTATGGGGGAGATCGGGACGATCTACGGCGTGTCCAAGGCGGCGGTATCAAAGCGGCTGAAAAAGCTCCACGAACAGTTGAGGGACTCTGTCTCATGACAGAGTCCCTCAACTGTTTTTGTTTTTCTGGTTTACAAACCGCCTGTGAGTGTCCTGATAAGTAGAGGGTGATTTTCCGGTACTCGGAAACCTGACCTTGGCCGTAGTCAGGAAAGCCCAGATCAAAGTACACAGGAGGCGCGATGACGATGAATTTATTTGGAGCAAGGCAAAAACAACTGCTTAGTTTCCTGACCGCCAACGCGGAGAGAGAAACGTTGGACTATGTCCTTCAGGGGATGCGTGAGATCCTGGGCGAGGATATGCCAGAGGAGAATGCGGTGCGGGCTTACCTGCAGGAGCCGGACGAGCCCATCTCGCTCAGCACGGAACAGCAGATCGTAGCGATGGACAAGCTGCTGGAGTGTGCGGAGGTCAATCTCCGAATGCTCTGCGACCTGATCCGTTACCAGCAGCTAAAGGGTGCCGGGGTGGTCAACTCCGTGGAGGAATTCGTGCGTCTGGTGCGTCCAGACGATGCCTATGATGTCCAAGAGGAGGATGCTGATTGAAAGAATCCGAATGCAGACCCTATGATGACCTGCCGCTGTTCCTGAACTCGGCAACAGTGGCAAAAGTCCTGGGCGTGTCTCCGTCCAGTGGGTATGAACTCATGCACCAACCGGATTACCTGGTACTGCGTTTGGGCCACTGTATGGTGGTGCCCAAGGAACAGTTCGTCCAGTGGGTGAAGGAGCATACGGGAGGTGTTATATGAAGTTTCAACCGTGGCCCAAACGAGATCCCAACAAAAACTATTTCAAGGTCCCCAACGAAGTTTTTCACATCGGTCTCAGTTACCCGGAGATCTCCATCTACTGCTACCTGCTGAGCATTGAGGACAGAGAAACCTACCAGTGCTACCCCAGCTACAAGACCATCGGCAAGGCGCTGGGTATGAGTGAGAACACCGTGAGCAAGTATGTGCGTAGCCTGGAGGAGAAAGGTCTCATCCGCACCGAGCCGACGATGGTGCGGAGCAAAGACGGCAGGCCCCTCAACGGGAATCTGCTCTACACCATCCGTCCGATCCAGGCTGCAATCGAATTGTTCTACGAGCGGCAGTTGACGGAGCTGGAGTTGGCCACAGAGCGCCAGCGTGTGGTAAAACTCCTGCGGGAGCGGGAAAGCCCCGCGTGACCGCCTGTGGGCCGCTGTATCGGGCGAATGGGGACGGGGTGGCATCGTACCCCTCCCAGCGGGTTTCAGGCCAGTGTGGGCCGGTTGTGGGAGGCGTTGCGGCACAAGGCTTCCGGCCCGTTTTACACGGAACCGAGGGACGAAAGAAAAAGCAGGATAAAAGCCGGGGTCGCCGGTGGCTCCTCCGGCCGGTCACATCTGCCCGCAGTGCGGGCAGTTACGTGGCTTTGGGGTGTATCAAAAGTGGGGTCAAAAACAGGCGGTGGGGATCACGCTTGCGGTCACAATCCCCAAACCCCTACTGTCACAACGAAAAAACAGGGGTCAAGCCTCAGAAAGGAGCAGTTTATGGGCAGAAAAGAGAGATTCGCCTTCTATCTTACCCCGGAAAAGAAAGCCATTCTGGAGCGCCGGTATCAGGAGGACGGAAGCCGGAGTATGACCGCCTTCATCGAGCGGGCGGTGGACTTCTACCTGGACTACCTCAGCGCCAACGATGCCGGGCTTTTCCTGCCGACGTCTATCAAGTCGTACCTGGACGGGCGGCTGGGACAACTGGAGGAGCGGCTGTCCTCCATCGCCTTCCGGCAGGCGGTGGAGCAGGACATGGTGGCCGGTATTCTGGCGGACACCTATCGCTTCAGCGACGAGGATCTCCGCCGTCGGCGGACGGAGAGCGTGCAGAACGTGAAGAAAACCAATGGCCGCGTCTCACTGGAGCAGCGGGTGCGGAGAGCTTGGGAGGAGGGCGATGAGTGGCAAGACTGATCCTGAAAAGCCCTTACCTGAAGTGCGATGGGAGCCGTTCGGTCAGCGGCTACCTGCGGTACATTGGAACACGGGAACGGGTGGAATTGCTCCCGGATGACCGTCCTCCCACCAGAAAACAGGAGCAGCTGGTCAGAAAACTGACAAAAGATTTCCCGGAGGCGAAGGAACTGGGCGAGTATTTGGACTACGATTCCAAGCCTACTAAAGCAATCGCATCTGCGTTCATCACCAGGGCGCTGGAGGAAAGCTGGGCGCAAGTCCAGCAGTCAGAGGGATACATGAAATACATCGCCACACGGCCCAGGGCGGAGCGCCTGGGAGATCACGGCCTCTTTGGAGACGAGGATGGCGTGGACTTGGAGCAGGCCATGCGGGAGTTGGATCAGTACACTGGCAACGTGTGGACGCACATCCTCTCCCTGAAACGGGAGGATGCGGCCAGGCTGGGCTACGACAACGCCAAGGCATGGATGAATCTGCTCCGGGCAAACCGCAACGATATCGCCGCTGCGATGAATATCCCGCCCAATCACTTCCGCTGGTATGCCGCCTACCATGACGAGGGTGAGCACCCACACGTCCACATGATGGTGTGGTCGACGGTGCCCGGTGAGGCATATCTCACGCGGGAGGGTATCCGCAAGATCAAATCGAATCTGACCAACCAAATCTTCAAGCAGGAGATGCTCCACACCTACGAACGGAAATCCCAGTCGCGGGATGAGTTGGTGCGGGAGGCACGCAGGGCCATTCGACGTCTGACCCGTGAAATGGTGCAGAGCATCTGCTCGCTTCCGGAGATCGAGCAGAAGATGGAACAGCTGGCCGGACAGCTGGAGACAGTCAAGGGCAAGAAGTCCTATGGCTACCTCCCCAAGCCGGTAAAGAAAACCGTGGACGAGATCGTGGACAGGCTGGAAGAACTGCCGGTAGTAAAACAATGCTACGACCAGTGGTGCGTCCTCCAAAGTGAGGTAGAAAACTACTACCACGACAAGCCCAGAGAGAAGAAAAAGCTGTCTCAGGAGAAGGAGTTCCGGCAGATCAAGAACGCCGTCATTCAGGAGGCTGAACGGATACGGTTGGGAGAAATCACCTTCGAAGATGAGGGCTTGACCGTGCATGACGAACCAGAACAGGTGCGGAGAGAGTCCTACGATTGCTGGGAACTGCGACAGATCATCCGGGATGAGTCCCTTCCTCTGGTCGACCGGGACGAGGCGGCGGAGGAATTGGAGCAGCTTGCAGAGCGCGGTGACACCCATGCTCAGTACCTGATGGGCCTGCTCTACCGGGACGGTCCTCTGCTGATCCCGGACGGTCAGAAGGCAAAACATTGGCTCACCCAAGCGGCGAAACAGGGGCTGCCGGAGGCACAGTACGCCCTCGGCAAGCTGTTTCTCTCTGACAATTGGGAGGCGCGTGACCCGGAGGAGGGCATCCACTGGCTGAAGGAAGCGGCGGAGCACGGAAACCAGTGGGCCGCCTACCAGCTGGGGAAAGAGCATCTCAGTGGCGAATTTGTGTCAAAGGATGCTACTGAAGCGGTGGATTGGTTCACAAAATCGGCGAAGGTCGGCAACCAGTACGCCCAATACATGCTGGGCAAGTTGTACCTGACCGGGCAGGGAGTAGCTCAGGATCAAGCACAGGCGATGGATTGGTTCAGCCGTTCCGCTGCCCAGGGGAACCAGTACGCGCAGTTCTTCCTGGAACGCCAGAGTGACCTCCGTCCGCCCTCCGTCATGCTGGCGGTCACCCGCCTACTCTATCACATGAGCCGGATCTTTGAGGATCACTCCCTGCCCCGCTCCAGCACCGGCCTCCAGGTGGACAGCAAACTGAGAAGAAAAATCCAGGCAAAGAAAATCGCTATGGGCCACAAACCGGATGACCACGAGGAGGAGCAGAACCAGGGCGGAATAGTCATGGGCGGGATGTGATACCCTCCAAGAATTGCGCCGCAAAACAAAGAATAAAATCCCTTCCGCCGGAAGGGTAGAAAGGAATCCGATGAAACGATCCAAGTACAGCTCATTCAACGAGCTGCCCCTGATGCTGACCGTGCAGGATGTGGCCGATGTGCTGGGCATCGGGCTGGCCCACGCCTATGAGGTGGCCCATCGGCAGGATTTTCCAACCATCACCCTGGGCAGCCGGATCATCGTCCCCCGTGATAAGTTCATGGCGTGGATTGATGAACAGGCAGCCAAAAAGACGGAAATATTTTAGTGGCTATTTCAAAGATTCTGTGGTATTTGTTTGTGTTGCAATAAGCGCCCGCAGGCGCAATGCATGCGAGCAACCGAGCGGAGCGAGGCGCTTAGCGAGTCGTAAAGGAGGGATGAACGATGGCAAAGAAACGAGCAAACGGCGAGGGCAGCATCCGGAAAAAGCCCAACGGCCGATGGGAGGGCAGATACACCCAGGGCATCGACCCCAGCACCGGCCGCGCCATCCAGAAAAGCGTGTCCGCCAGGACACAGGCCGAATGCAAAGAGAAACTGGCGAAAGCCATCCGGGACAACCGTGGTATCCCGGTGAACCACAACGAGGACTACACGGTGGCGGAGTGGTGCCGGCTATGGTTTGAAACCTACAGCAAGCCGGTGATTCGGCCCAACACCGCCAAGACCTATGAGAACATGATCGAAAACCACATCGTACCGGCCATCGGAGGAATCAAACTCAAACGGCTCACCGCCATCCAAATCCAGAAGATGTACAACGATTCCAAGACCAAAGGGCGGGTGCAGCGCTTTGAGAAAAAGATCGACACGGCCCTGTCTGGAAGCACGGTGCGGCGCATCCACATGGTGCTCTCCTCGGCGCTGAAGCAGGCAGTCAAGGAGCGGATCATTCCGTATAATCCCTGCAACAACTGCCGTATCCCGCCCAAGGAGAAAAAGGAGATGGCCATCATCCCGCCGGAGAAGCTGGGGGTGTACCTCAGCGAGGCGGAGAAGTACGGCGTCCTGCCCATGTTCTTCCTGGAACTGTCCAGCGGCCTGCGGCGTGGGGAGCTGCTGGCGCTGCGGTGGGATGACCTGAATGTAAAGGACCGCATCCTCTCGGTGAGCAAGCAGGTCACCCGGATCGACGGGGAGCTGGTGATAACGGAGCCGAAAACCAAGAACTCCGTCCGGAAAGTGGCGCTGTCCCAGCAGGCGGTGGCCTTGCTGGTGCGGGAGCATGAACAGCACCCGGACAACCCCATCCTGTTCCCGTCGCCCCGTACCGGCGGCTACTGGAGCCCGGATGCGGTGTCCAGGATCAACCGGAAACTGCTGGCGAAGGCGGGCATCGAGGAGCGCGTTCGCTTCCATGATCTGCGCCATACCTTCGCCACGATGGCCCTCTCCAGCGGCGTGGATGTAAAGACCCTGTCCAGCATGCTGGGCCACTACAGCGCCGGGTTCACCCTGGACACCTATACGCACATCACCAACGATATGCAGAGAGGCGCAGCGGAGAAGATCGGCGGCTTCATGGAAACGGCCACAGCCAAGCCGGAGCCCGAGCCACCCGACCCGCCGGAGGAGAGCCGGTGTAAGGTGATACCGTTCGAGAAGGTTGGGTAGAAGAAACAAGGCCCAAGGGACAAATCACTGTCCCTTGGGCTTTGATGTCGTGGAAGAATATCACCCAGCAAATATATTTCCTGCTTATATAGCATCTTCAGATCTCAAGTCCACAATTTTCCATGAAGAAAAAGCTGTTTCATGGCCTATATAAGTTTTCTCGCTTATAGCAAGGCAAAGCAAGTACTTGGGGCGGCTGAAGCCTACATATACGCATCTGCGACTCTTTTCTTGTAACTCATTTTTACACTGCGTGCTCTTGTGTTCCAATAACGGAAGTATTCGCCTGATATCAGAACTCTTCTTAGTTTCTGTTTCTAAATAAAGAGTCGCATCGTGAGTTTCTCCTTTTACTCCATAAACGGTATCAAACATTATTGAGATACTGCTTTCATTATCACAGAAAATGTGGCTATCTTCAGTTGTAGTTCGAAGCTCCAGAGATGGTGGTATAAACGCATCCGGAAGATTTTCAAGCCATGCTTCTCCCAATAGTGCCGTAAATATTTCTTTAATTTTTTCTTCTACGGCAAAATATGAGAAATCATCAATCTGGGATAGACTGAGTATCGAAGACTGATAGAGTTGAGGAAAATTGTGTGAAATATATTGCTTAACGGACATACTTCTGTACTCTTTCCCAGCCTCATCTTTTATGCCAATATAATGTAAGACTTTACACAACAGTTTTCTTACCCATCGTTCAGATAAGTACAAACATCCAGTAGTAAGTGCGGAAGAAATCTTGAGAATATAATCTGAAAAATAAACTGTAGCTTGTTGATTAACTTTTTTGTGAAAAGGTGACCAGTAATCACTGATCTTTAAACCGCTTACATTTTCAAACATTCCAATTGCTTTGTAGATTCCATCTGACTTGGTCAATCCATTGCTCTTTATTTCGTAGGCAAATGCGGAGATGACTTTTAATCGAGTGAGGTCATCATATACAAATAATGTGGGCTTGATGTGTTGAATTCCCCTGGAGGAAACGATTGCGTTTTGGTTCGAACGCAGTATCGATAGCACATCGGCAATTTCTTGACTGTATCGATTGCTATTTGCAATGGACATATAGCCATCTCTAACTTGCCAAACAGGCGTATCATCGTTTGTACTGTTATATATAGCTTGGTCTACATCTCCGATTCTTTGAAACATGGTTTCCGTGCCAGAAAACAACGCATCTAACACATCACGCTGAAGACTTGAACAATCTTGGTATTCATCTACAAACACATATTGAAAACGTCTGGATAAAAGGTCTCGTAATGATGCTCCATACTTTTTTAATGCCAGAAGTGTATATCTGTATGTATCATTATACTGAATTATCCCTTCCTCGCTCAATAAACGGTGGACAGCTCTTCTATAACCAAAGGTTACCTCTTTGTCCTTCCCTGCCAATGTACGTCCAACTCCAGTGAGTCGAAGTGCTCCCTGATCATCAATGTATACATTTTCCAGGAACTTTTCTACGGATTCGAATCTACCATCATAGATGTTATACTGTTGATCAATAAACCATTTTAGTCTGCCGTTAGTTCTACTAATCAAGTTATACAAATGTTTTGCGTAATCAGCATTGCCAACTACTTGAATCGAAGCATTTGTAAATTGTCTGAGAAAAGGAAAAGTAATATACTGATCAACAAAAGTTTGAATTGTACCTACAAAGTTAGGATATGACAAGAGCCTTCCTGCTGATTGTCCCAGTTTTGCTTTTAATTCATTAACTGCTACATTTGTGTGTGATAGCACACAAACCCCACGACCATCCTTTAGCGGTAATTCATCAGCTATAAGTTTTAGTTTCGCAATAAGAACCGTAGTTTTTCCGCTTCCTGGACATGCAAGGATATCATTACTTTCCCAACTATTTATCACATTTCGAGCATCGCCTGCAAAGCAACAGCCATTTGGTAATAACAGCTTCTCAATAGGAGTGAAATCTGTAATTAGTTCCATAATGGTATATTTCACCCCTCAATTCCAGCAGCATGCTTTATTGCTAACACAAGATAAGAAAGATAAGTATCTTTTACTATTTCGTTTGCCAATGCCACTCGTTTGCCTTCGTCAATATGAGTCTGATAAAGATCTAAATCGAACATTTGATCTTTGGACAGGGGAACTCCACCTTCTCCTGCGGAAGCTGTGTCAGTAATTGCCCATCTCAAGTTGCTTGCCAGACATTGCGCAACAATTGCTTTCGATGTAGCTTTTGTTTTGGATTCTGGATTTCCTTTGTTAAGCATTGTGTCATGATATATATGATGTGCCGTGATACAAAGTTCTTGGGTTGACCATTTTGCCTTTTCCTGTGCAAGTATTTTTTCAATTTCTTCAATTTTTGCAATTGTCAAAGCATATTGGTCGCTATTTTCAATTTTCTTTGCTTGAAGAATAGATTTATACAGCATATCTCGCAAACAACTAAATGCTACAGAATATTCAAAAGTCCATTTTGGTGCAACAAATGCGCTGATGCAGCCTACATTGTACTTGTGTTGTATGGCAACTATGGCGGCAGCGGTTTCATCTTCTCGCTGATCTATTTTTCCATCCTTTTTATCAGGCTCAATATCACAGTCAGTTATGATTGAGATAGGAATGTTTATTGCATTGCCATCTTTTCTTAGAAAAATCCTGGAATACCTAAAGAAACCCTTTCCACCAACATTAACAACAGAAATTCCGTACTTCTCCAAATTGATTCCAATAATCTCTGCTAAAGTTGGGATGAGAAGTGCTTCAGCATCTCCCTCGACCATAATAATTCCCTTGGCAAAAAACAGATTTGCTTTCGTCGAATCCAGAAATCGCTGCAAGAATAAATAGTCTCCTTTTTCAAGCCCAGTGTATTCGGCGTTTAAGTTAAAGGAACTATCGTTTTTCAGTAAAATAAGATTTTTGACATTGATTTTAGATGCAAGAATAGCACTGTGTGTAGAAATAATTACCTGTACACCAGAATTGTTGTATTCTTTCTGTAGATAGCTGATTAATCGGAGTTGTGCTTGAGGATGAAGATGAGCTTCCAATTCTTCAATAACTGCAAGTTTCAGACTGCCATTGGTATCACTGTTTAATAGCAAGAGTTCAGCAGCAATAAACAGAAGATTGTGGACTCCCAAGCCGGGTTGGATTTCTGGCGCAACCAAGGATAAGCTCTCTAAAATCGACTTTAATCGCATTTCAGAGGTTTTGATTGTTGCATTCTTGGAAGTGTGTTTATCTAAAAACTCAGCAAGTGTGTTTCTAATCTTTCCAAGAATCTCTTGGCCTTCTTCTTCAAGAAAATATTTCTCTATGCCCTCATTTGCCTGCATAATAAGATTAACCAGCGCATTGTCCTCTTTATTAGAAAATAAAGGATGGCTAAAGAGTATTTGAGAAATTCGTGAACTTCGTCCGCTGTGCATTTCCTTCTGTGCATCCCGAAGTGGCCGCAGATAAACACATTTTAAGAGTTCTCGTGCTTTACTATCGAGTAATATGCCGTCTTCGGCATCTCCTGCCTTAAGTTCAGTATAAATGCGGCCATTTTCGCGCCATGCCCGGTAGTGGAGGAACAGCTTATAAAATACTGCACCGGAGGTCTTATCCTTTTCAAATGTGAGCCATTCTATAAAATTTTTAGCCTCGTTGCTTTCAAAACCCTCAAATATGCAATCAATGCTAAATTCTGTAGCAATTTCTCCGGAAGCAGCAATGTAAAAATCCTCATCGGTAACACGTGTGAATTCTCCACTTTGTGTTTGTAGGACAAGTTTAATTGCATCAATCACTGCACTTTTTCCGGAGTCGTTCTCTCCAATCAATGCATTTAGGCCTTTGTGGAAAAAAACTGTTATTCCATGTTTATCTATCCCGTTATAAGCATATTTTCTGAAATTTTTAAGTGTAATTGTAGATAAATACATATCATTCTCCTCCTGCTACCAACAACAACCCAACAAATGCATATAAATAGGGCTTTTGGTAAGGTCAACTCTTTCAATATAGGATAAATGAGTTGCCTCCTCAATCATAAATACAATGCTATTATCGTATATAAATGCAACATATGTATCAAGATCACTCCCTACCTCGTGTGCCCGGTATTGCATAGCACATCGGAAATCACTGTTTAATGCATTTTTGATCTGCGTAATTCCATCGAGGAATTTATACTTGTTTTGAAATTCAAATTCATAGGGAAAGAAAAGCAGAAGATGCTTTCGTGTTTCAAGAGTTTCCAGAAATTCAATGATATCGTTTTCAATGCCCTGTTTCTTTACTTTGGTTGTGCGCAACTTCTGCAAAGTTTCAAAATCATATCCCCTTAGCGCAGCATGGATACGTGTTGCTTTGATCGATCCTTCTTTAACTTTAGGTTCACTCGTGACAATTACACCGTTCGTAACTGCGGCTTTGCTCGGGTATAAAATGCTCCTTGCCTGCAATGCGGTTTTACTGGCAATTAACTTAAAATCCAACTGATAACTTGCTGAAATACAATCACATTGGCCATTCTCTTCGCTTTTAGGCAATCGATAAATATCTCCACCCGATTTTGCGAGAAAAAAGTCAGAAGCATTTACAAACTCCAATAAATACTTCTCATAGTTGCAATCCGGGTCTCCGTGTATATAGTTTTTTATTATCATTTCAGACGGCAATAAATGCGCAATCAAAGATTTGTCATACATATCAATGACTCCATGGAACTGAAAATAGTTGAAAAGCCGCATGGGAATACACCCACACGGCTGCCTTGGTGGCGCAAAAGCTCACCGTAGAACTATTATAAAGGATAAGTTTGGAAAACTCAAGAATTTGTCGTATTCGCAATAAAGAATACGGCAGTCACGCTAATTAGGGATGGGTTAGGGATTTGGCGGTTTCGGCGACTATCCTCGCTCATGCTCTCGCCGCTTTTCTGCCCCTGAAACCACCGCTGAACATCAATCAGCCAAACTGCAAAACATAACAAAAAACGCAGAAAAACCGCCTGAAAAGGCGGTTTTTCTGCGAAAGGTGGTCGGAGTGCGGGGACTCGAACCCCGGGCCTCCTGCTCCCAAAGCAGGCGCGCTACCAACTGCGCAACACCCCGATATGAAATTGTGAATCTG
>OHSP01001118.1_pt1 | contig 10855 bp, 9 predicted proteins | sample 1578711 | NCBI WGS metagenome assembly OHSP01 (sample SAMEA3879584, study PRJEB24766) | human gut metagenome | biome: human-associated habitat; feature: feces | place: USA | collected 1985/1987
GGCAGCATTGTGTAACCATCAGCGTTGATGTATGCGGGTACAGGGATTTCCTGTTTTGTTTCACCGGAGATAACGTATTTTTCACCAACGGGAACTACAACTTTAGTTGTGAAGGAATCTGTATCTTCACGACCAGCTGTTACGATGTTTACGAAACCAGCTTTAGCTGTGTAGCTTACGAAATCGTCGTTGATGTCAGCAACTGTTCTGTCTTTGCCATCAACTTTGTCGTTAGCGCCGTTCAGTACAACCTGTTTTTCGTACAGATTGTTCATACCTTCAACGTTCAGTTTCAGGTCATAAGCACCTGCGGGCAGGCTTCTGTCCATGTACAGCTGCAGACCGGAGATTGTTACAACTGCTGCTTCGTCATCACTTCTGGAATCAACTACGAAGTAGATGGATTCTTCGCCATCAACTTTCTGTGTTTTTACTTCGTTGTCTTTCAGTTCCAGACCGGATTTTTCGTCAACTTTTACTGTACCTTCATCGTCGAAGCTGATTTTTTCCAGAGACAGTACGAATTTAGCGCCTTTTTCCCACAGACCAGCTTCTGCTTCTTTAACTACTACGGATGTAGGGATTTCTGTGTTTCTGTAGTCGATCTGCATGTCGTTCTGCTGAGCTTCAACTACGTAAGGTTTAACGAATTTAGCAACTGTTACTTCCTGTTCGTCAACAGCGTCGCCTGTCAGTTTCAGAACAACGTCGCCTTCGAAGTTAGGGTCAGCAACCAGTGTCAGTGTGAATGTAACTTTGATTTTGTCGGAAGATGTGTTAGGGTTTGTTTCATCCCAACCTCTTCTCTTGAATGTCAGGTCAACATAGTCGCCTTCATCATAAGCAGCTTCGAACCAAGCTTTTTCTTTGCCTTCTTTGCCGTTGTTTTCTGCATCAGCATCTACATCTACGATGTATACGCCTTCAGGAACGGACAGTGTGAAGTCTTTGCTGTTGTTCCAAGCGCCAGCGAAGGATTCTTCGATTGTTACTTCCAGAGATTCATGATCGCTGTCGTCTGTGATACCTGTGTTTTTAACGTCAACGCCGCTGTAGATTACAGGTACGTCTTCGTCTTCATCAACGGACATGGATACTGTGTAGTCAACTACTTTAGCAACTTCTACAGAAACTGTGTCGTTACCATCAACATATACTTTGATAGTAGCTGTAGAACCAGATTTAGCGGAAGTAGCTTCCACATTCAGACCAGCAATTTTGAACCATTCTGCACCTGTGATACCGTCACCGATATTTTCGAATGTTACTTCATCGTCGTCCCATGCAACATCGGGAACAGGTGTGCCTTTATTTGTAGACAGTGTCAGGTCAGATTTTACGAATTCAAAGCCGCTGTTCAGTTTCAGTCTGATGTCTGTGCCGTTTTTAGCAACTGCGCCCAGAGTATCGCCAACTGCGGGTTCGATTTTCAGTTCTTTGATTTCAGCAACTTCTTCTGTAGCTACATCAACTGTATCTTTAACAGAAGCTTTGATACCTTTAGCTTCTACGGAAGCAAATACCAGGTCATCGCCGTTTGTGATTGTTGCATCGTCGGAATCAACGGATACTGTAGCTGTTTTGCCTTTGGAAACTTTGTCCATGCATACGTTGTTCAGAGGGATACCAATTACCTGGCCTCTTGCATAAGCGTCCACATTTGTATCTTTTTCTGCAACTGTAACTTCGAATTCAGTATCATCTGTTTTGTCAACAGTGATATCGAATTTATTTGTTACAACATCGCTGCCATCTTTTACATAGATTTCGTTTTTGTTGAGTTCGTCACCGTCGAAATCTACTACGTTGTCGAAATTCAGTGTGAATTTCAGGCTGTCTTTGCCTTTCAGTGTGTCAGCTGTTGTCAGTGTCAGCTGCAGTTCAGAGCCATCAACAGAATCGCCAGATTCGATTTCATCAACTGCGAAGTTTTTGGCGTCAACCACTTTAGCTGTTGCTTTGAAGTCGCCAGCTGCTGCAAATGCTGTTGCAGGAACCAGAGATACGACCATAGCCGCAGCCATTACCATGGAAAGAAATTTTTTCATGGGTTCATTCCTCCTTTAAAATTTTGTTTTTCGTTCTGTGTTCGTTTTATAATTATACAACGAAGCGCATTTCGCTCTGTGCCTCTGTCGTTTCTGCCGCCCGATTGAAGCAGCTCCTTTGGGTCCGTCAGTCCCCTCTCCCCATTCCATGAGGATTCCTTCTTCGCCGCCGGCTCTCCTTCGCCCGTTTGTCAGGAACGGACAGAACGTACAGATTTACTTTGCATGACTTATAATATCAGGCAGTAAACTTTTTGGCAAGACTTTTTTTCTAATTGTAATATAACTGTAATTTTGGTGTAAATTAAGGGTTTTTTCATGTAATATAAGGGTTTTTTCATAAAAAGTTATCCACTTTTCCACAGGGTTATCCACAATTCTGGGGATAACCCTGTGGATGGGGACAGACCTTGTCCCATTCCGTATTTTTGTGTAAAAAACAAATTCTCCAGAAAAAAGCTTCGCATTTCGTGAATAAAATTTACAATAGTTTGCGATTCATGGACTCATTTCACTTTTTTTCACAAACAAAAAAGCCTTTTGGAAATCCAAAAGGCTTTTGATTTTGACATTATGCTTTCTGTTTGTAAAGTTTCTGTACCAGTTCGAATTCTTCCACGATTTCTTTTTCCGGTGCGGGAGTTGCCAGGCTGACGATGATGTTCACCAGCGCACCTGTTACGAATGCGGGCAGCAGTTCATAGATGCCGAAAGCACCGCCCAGAGGGGCAACCAGGTACTTCCAAACGAATACCATAACACCGCCGGCGATCATGCCTGCCAGCGCGCCGTATTTATTGGAGCGTTTCCAGAACAGAGCGAATACGACAACGGGTCCGAAAGATGCGCCGAAGCCTGCCCATGCAAAGGATACGATGCCGAATACGGAGCTGTTGGGGTCACGTGCCAGGAAAATGGCAATGATGGAAATCACGATAACGGTGATACGCGCAATGGTCATAGCTGTTTTTTCAGAAATATTTACTTTAAAGAAACCACGCAGCAGGTTCTGGGACACACTGGAGGATGCCGCCAGAAGCTGAGAGTCCGCTGTGGACATGGTTGCCGCCAGAATACCAGCCAGAATGATGCCGGCTACAAATGCTGCTACAACGCCCTGCTGGCTCAGCAGGTCCGCAATGCGCACGATGATGGTTTCGGATGTAGAGCCTTCCAGGAAAGGAATGGCGTTTGCTTTTGTCATGGCATAGCCAACGATACCGATGCTGACTGCAATTGCCATGGAGATGACAACCCAGATGGATGCCACACGACGGGACAGCGTCAGTTTTTCTTTATCCTCGATGGCCATGAAACGCAGGAGGATATGAGGCATACCGCAGTAACCCAGCCCCCATGCCAAAACGGAAACGATGGTCAGCAGGCTGTAAGGTTCTGCTGTGCCGGTGGTTACGCTGTATGTTTCGGTCATGTTCAGGTAACCGGGCATTGCCTGTACGTCTGTGATGATGGTATCCCAGCCGCCGGCTACTTTTACGCCGAAGAGCAGGATAATGATCAGCGCGACTGTCATAAAGATACTCTGGATCAGGTCTGTTGCGCTGGCTGCCAGGAAGCCGCCTGTTGCGGTATAGCCAACGATAACAACAGCGGAGATAATCATTGCCCAAACATAGTCCACACCGAACAAGCTGCTGAAGAGTTTACCACAGGCAGCAAAACCGGATGCTGTGTAAGGGATGAAGAATACGATAATAACAATGGCGGAAATGCACATCAGGATATTTTTGTTGTCACGATATCTGCGGGAGAAAAAGTCAGGGACAGTGATGGAGTTATCTGCCACATGGGAGTAAATACGGATTCTCTTGGCGATGATGAGCCAGTTGAAATAAGTACCGATGGCAAGACCGATAGCTGTCCACGCCGCGTCTGCCACACCTGTCAGGTAAGCAACGCCGGGCAGACCCATCAGGAGCCAGCTGCTCATGTCGGATGCTTCCGCACTCATGGCCGTTACAAAGGGGCCCAGTTTTCTGCCGCCCAGATAGAAGTCGTCTACGTTGTTGTTTTTCTTGGAGCAATAGATGCCGACGCCCAGCATGGCAATGAGGTAAATGGCGATGGCAATCATAATACATACTTTTGCTGATAGCATTTTCTCAAATCCTTTCTTACATATCTTTCTTATAGAGAAAAGCCTTTTTTCGGGTCAGTCCTCCCGTTGCCGATCCGAAAAAAGGCTTTTCGTCTTACATTCACATGCAGTATACCACAAAACAAATTAGACTGAAATACAGAATGATGTATAGAATATAGTCTATACGATTTTTGACTATAAATCAAATTTTTATGATAAACACAGCAAAAATAACTAGACGAAAATACAGATGAAACAGTCGGCACAAAATAAAATTATATTTTTCTGAAGAAAAAACAACAAAATGGCAGAAAAAAAGAGAATTTCCGGCAGAGAAATCTTCTGCAGAAAATAAAAAAGGCTGAAATCCTTCGTATGAAAAAGATTTCAGCTTGTTTTTGAGAAATTCAATCTTTTCGAAAGCCACCCAAGAAGCGGGGCATCATTTCCGCGGCGTATCTGCTCAGGGAATATTCCCCGCTGCACAGACACCAGTCATAAATGAGGGCACGTTCACAGAGGGCATAGGTCTTGACGAACTCATTGACGGAAATATCGTCCCGCAGCTCCCCTTTCTGCTGTCCCTCGGCGGTAATCTGCCGCAGGAGTTTGTAATAAACGCGGTTATGATCCATGAGGTGACGCTCGCCGGTGGTGATGAGCTGGGAAGAATAAAGTCTTGCCAGCAAATCCAGAGAAATGCTGTTGTCGATCATGCGGAACATTTCCCGATTCAGGTACATGAGTTTATCAAAAGAATGCATATCTTCCTTTAATGTAGGAATGAGTTCTGTATACTTATCATCGAACAGTTCCGACAGGGAGCCAAGAAGGGCGTCCTTGCCATTGAAATAATGGTAAAAAGAGCCTTTGGATGTGCCGGACTCCTCCACGATCTCCTCCACGGTGGTATCATCATAGCCCTGCTCGTAAAAAAGTTTCCAAGCGGCGGCGATGATGCGGCTTTTGGTGTTGCGGTTGTTCTTTTTTGCCATAGAGGTACTTCTCCTTTATACTTTCTTCCATTTCAGGCTCACCAGGTCATGCTCCTTGATGGCACGAACCAGACGGGCTGGGAAATCCTCCGCCAGAATATCTCCGGCATCCAGCAGTTCAATGCCCAATTCCTGGGCGCGTTTATATGTACCGCTGTTCTCGGCTTTTTCCCGGCTGAATGTGACCATGACCCCTTTGGAAAACCAGCCGCCCACACGTTTTTTGGCAATGAGCAATTCATTAAGAGCTGCCGTATCGGCACTGCGGAGCTTGCAGGAAATGAACACCGGCAGGGATTGCTCCATGAGGATCACGTCGATTTCATTACCTGCCACTACCACGCCGTCATAGGCGTTCCAGTCAATCATGGTACCCAGTTTTACATCATCAAAAACGCCGGATTTCTTCGCGGCGATATACACATACAGTTCCAGCCAGACCCCATAGCCTGTGCAGTACTGGCGGTCATCCACGGAACAGAAGGAAAACCGCACCCGTTCCCCATCCATGACCAGATTTTTGAGAAAGCCTAAGCGCTGAAATTCTTTCAGAATGGCTTTGTCGGGATAGGTTTTTTTACCATTTTTCATGTAAATCTGTTCTTTGGAGTCCATATAGACTTCGTGGGGCAGATATCTTGCCGCTACGGTCTGGAGATAACTGCATGTGTGCTTCCATTCCTCCAGATGGCGGAAGAGATACCGCGCCATTTCCCAGATGGCATCGAAGCGGGCTGGTTCCGGCGGGCGATGGGACTCGCCGATGAAACATGCCCCTCTGGCATCCACAAAGTCCTCCAGAGATAATGTGGCCGTAGGCGCAACGGTTTCGTCTGTCAAAAGGTCTGTGATGCGGTTATGCACCAAATCCGTATGGATGAGCTTTGCACCTTTTTCCATGCCGGCACGGAAACCGGCAATGACCATCAATTCACTACCGCCTGTCAGTTCCAGAAAACAATTCTCGTTGCTTTCGATGACCTGGGCAGTCTTGCGGTAAATTTTATCCATGGACAGAATGTCCACAGGGTATTTTTCCAATGTGATATGGGGAATATGCCGCTTAAAGCAGGTATGAAGGGCGCGAAAAGCCGTCATATCCTGCATGCCGCTGTCATAAAGAAAAATCACCTTATCGGGATGCAGTGTCAGCGACCCCATGATATTTTTCAAAACGTCTTTGTCATAATATTCAATGAGTGTTCTTGTCACGGGTATCCCCCCAGTTTTTTATTCCTCAACAACCAATTCTTCTTCAAACTTTACATCCGGTTCTGGCTTTTCTTCTTTCTTATGACCGAAAACAGCGCCGAAGTTCAGTTTATTTACAACGCCGGGCGCCATGTCGATGAGCTTGCTGACAGCGTCCTGATTCTTGATGTTGATGAGCTGCACACTGCCGTTCTGGATTGCCAGCACGGCGGAAGGTGTGATTCTGGCACCCATACCGCCAGCGGAACCGCCGGAGTCCTTGCCCCCCAGACCAACGCCAACGCCAACTTCAATCAAAGGCAGCAGTGTCACGTCTCCAAGAACAATGGCTTCTCCCACAACGGTTTTGGTGGAAACCAGTTCGTCTACTTTTCCGAATAATACATCCAATGAAGTGTCAAATTCTTTACTCATGCTGTTTTCTTCCTTTCCACAGTGTCATAATCAAACGGCGTACAGGCTTCGCCAATGCAAAAGCCAGTGTGCTGTAAAGGAGATAGCCGGGAACGATTTTCCCTTTCACCCGCACAACGATGTTTTCCGCTGTGGCTTTGGCAAAATCCCCTTTGATTTCCAGATCTTCGCCGAATTTTCCTTTCAATATGCCTGCCATTGCCAGAAGATACCCTGTCCAGACAGGATCTCCCGTGCCAAAGGTACCTTTGATGATGAGGTGCCCCGGCAGGATGCCCTTTGCCATACGCTTGATGAATTTCCACAAGGCTTTGGCAATGCCTTTTTTGTCCTCCACCGCCAGAAGCTGTTTCCACAGGGGATTTTCTTTCTTTTCCTCTGCGTCCCCATCTTCTCCGGTGAAAAAGGCATCATCCAAATCGTCAGGGAAGTCCTCCGCTTTTGGTTCGGTGGGCTTTTCCTCTTCAATATCTTCCAAACGTACCCGCCGCATGCCCTGTTTTTTCTGCATGGGACGGACGGTGTTGGGTTCTTTTTTACTTTCTTCCGGTGCTTCCTTGGGAATTTCTCCTTTTGGAGGTTCTTCTTTCCGAGGTTTTTCCTTCGGGATTTCCTCTTTCCGGATTTCCTCTTTGGGAGGTTCCTTTTTCGGAATTTCTTCTTTTATAACTTCCTCTTTTACAACCTCTTTGGGAACTTCCTGCTCCATGACCGGTCTGGGCGGCGTATCCTTTGGCGGCGCTGCCTTTTCCCGGGTATAAATCAAATCTCCCTCTTTCTGGGGACGGGGTTTCTTTCGTTTTTTCCTTGCGGCTTTGGCTTTTGCCTTCTTCTTCTCCAGCAAGGATTTCCCGAAGATGCGCAAATCCACAAAAGGTTCTTTGTCCCCCATCTGCCATCTTGCCACCACCTGCACAAACAGCCATTTTATCTGACCATCTGCCCGGATGGCATCGGTTCTCTCGCCCCCAGCCTCATAGCGAATGGGCGCAAGAAGCACCACAAGCGTGATGAGCAGCAACAGGCATACCAGCGCCAGCAGGAGAATCCCTATGCACTTTAATATAAACAACAATACGCCAATCAATGGATTTCAACGCTCCCATTCTGTTCTTCCGTCAAGTATTTTCTGCCCCAAAGGCGCAGGATGATTTCTGCTCCCACAAACAGCAGGAGGCACACCCCCAGAAACACACCGCCAATCCAAAAGGCAGTGTCACTGAAAAAGCCCTCGGGCACAATATTGATGAGGCGGTCCACCCGCTCATCCAGTATCCAGTCATTATTATCAAAAAATATCAGGTGAAACTGAGTAAAATATTTATTGAAGTCTGTCAGCATCAATGCCACCAGCAAACCACAGGCGGCAAAAAACACACCAATGCCCGCCTGCAAGGTACGCAGGAATGTCCTTCCTTTTTTCTTGGCGAACATAATAATAGCCGCTGCAAGAGTAAACACCAAACAGCCGTTACGAATGTCCATGCCAGCGGAAAAGAGGTTTTTCACATCCACCATATGACGGATTTCCTTTTCACTGAAAAAAGGCAGTTCCTCTCCGCCAATGGGAACGGTCACCTGTAATTCTTCCCGCTTATCGTAAAGATATGCCATCATTTCCTCTGTCAGATACAAAAGGTCATCCATGTTCATATCCACCCGTTCCAGTACGTCATATTTCGCGTATTCCTCCCGGAAATAATCCATGGAGCTGACACGCCACTGGACACAGGTCAAAAGAAGGGCAGGCATCAATGCAAGGGATGCCACAAACCCCAAAAAACGCCAACCGAATTTCTTCACTTCATCATCCTCTTTTTTATTGCAGCCACGCCAAAGGGTCTGTCAAATCCCGTCCGGCTTTTGCCGCCTCTTCCAGCATGTAGCACAGCAGGTCAACGGCTTCATGCCGTCCCATGGCAACACCGGCAATGATGCCTTTCCGGCTGCGATATTTCTTGGTGAACAGCTCTTTGGAGGAAAGGATTTCTATGCGGTTTCTGTCCGCAAAATACACCAGACAATACAGACGAAAAACAGGAATGTCCCGTTTCAGACTATAAACCACTGTACCCAGATTTCCCACACTTTCTCCCACAAACAGGTTTTCAATGAGCTGCATGCCGTGCCACCGCCTTTCTTCCTTTGTTTTGCTTTATTATAGCAGATATGCCGTCAAATGGAAATATGTATCCCACCCAAATCCATGGGGCATGGTGTCACAAAAAAGCATATCCATAAAAAACAGAATCCATACCAAAAGAAAAAGCACAAAACCATGAGGTTTTGTGCTTAGCGTGTAGATAACATCATTTTTGCAAGAACGCGGAAGGGCTTGGGAAACGAAGCGTGTCCCAACTAGAATCCGCAGTCGGAATTCACTTCCGACGAGGCCAAAAGCCAGAGTTTTAAAATTTTGGAACTCTGCACCCCGAAAAGAAACGGGGACACCGGAGGCGGCTTTGTGAAGCAAAGTGCTTGACCCTCTGGCTTTTTACTTCTGTCTACTCGTCAAAACCTTGAATGAAATGAGGTTTTGACGAGTAGGTGTCAAACAAGTCGACACCTTACATATTATTTGCCGTTTTTCACCACAGCATTGAGCTTTGCCAATGGTGTTTCACGTAAAACATGTTTCTTTTTCTCAAAATTGCCATAAATGGGGTAAGCCTTGGGCAGTACCTCCAATGTAAAGGGCATCTTGGGCCCCATTTCTCCATCCACTGTGGATTCCATGATCTGAAAATCCGGGTCAAGACATTCGATCTTGAAATAATGATCCCGACGATACAGGATAGCTTTTTCATCCCTGATGTGATCCCCTGTGAGCATCTTCAGAAATACGGAAGGGATTTCCAATATAGATTTCGCCCGTACACCGATGAACTCAAATTTCCCATCTGTAATGGATGCCTCCGGTGACAGCTTTGTAAAGCTGCCGGTACCGGCGCTATTCATAATCATATACAGATACAGGTCTTCTTCCAGCACCTCATCAGATGTGGTAATACGGAAGGGAATTTTGTGGAAATTTGGAATCTGTTCCATACCTTTCAGATAATAGGAAAGGTTCCCCAAAGCATTTTTCACGTCTTTGTCTACGGTCTGGGAAACATTGGTCAAAAGTCCCCCTGCGCAGACATTGATGAAATACGTTTCCCCGTTGACCAATCCAATATCCACATAACGGGGAGAAGTTTCCGTCATGACACGGCATGCCCCTTCGGAGTCCCCTGTTTTCAGTCCCAGATAAGTGGCAAAGTCATTGGCTGTGCCAGAAGGGATGATGCCCAGAGGAATCTTCAGATTGTTGTGCATCAGGGCGTTGAGGACGATATTCACAGTGCCGTCACCGCCGGAAGCCACCACAATATCATAATCTTTATCCATCTGTGCCACATGGGTTTCAATGTCCCCGGGCTGCATGGTGCGGAAGGGATGCACCTCATAGCCTGCGGACTGGAAAATGCCAATGCAGACATCTAAGTCAAATTTGAAAGTTTTATTGCCGGAAAACGGGTTATAAAACAGTTTCACCTTTTTCATAGAACGCCCAGCCCCCTTTTTTCTTACATCTGTTCCGGAGCGTCAATGCCCAGCAGCGCAAGACCTGCTGCCAGAACGGTTTTCACTGCCACAACCACAGCCAGACGTGCCTGGCGCACTTCTGCTTCGCTGTTGAGGATAGGGTTATCATGGTAGAACTTATTGAATGCCTGAGAAATAGCAACCAGATGTCTTGTCAGTACATAGGGTTCCAGTTTTGCCGCTGCGTCCACGATCTTGGAAGGGAATGCTTCCAGCAGTTTGCAGACATTCAGAGATGCTTCGTCATCCAGTTTGCTGAAATCGATGTTTTCTGCTGTGAAATCAGGCGCTTTTTTCAGGATGCTGCATGCGCGAGCATGTGTATACTGTACATAAGGGCCTGTTTCACCGTCGAAGTTCAGCATACGTTCCCAAGAGAACACAACGTCTTTGATACGGGTGTTATACAGGTCGTTGAAAATAACCGCACCGATACCAACTTTTTTCGCAACTTCTTCTTTATCAGGCAGAGAAGGATTCTTTTCTTCGATGATTTT
>OHSP01001120.1_pt1 | contig 10834 bp, 8 predicted proteins | sample 1578711 | NCBI WGS metagenome assembly OHSP01 (sample SAMEA3879584, study PRJEB24766) | human gut metagenome | biome: human-associated habitat; feature: feces | place: USA | collected 1985/1987
CCGGGTCTATTTCCAGTCAGTTATCGCCACTAACCTTGGTATCACAAATATCCGCTTCCTGCCGGATGTAGCCAACTTCAAACGTTTATTCAAGGTACCTACGCAAAATGGCAAGTTAGGATTGGCCGAAAAGTCAGCTTCGCGCAAAATGTTGATGCAGGACTATGGATTGAATGAGAGTTTCTTTAAAGAAATCGATTCTTCCGTAAAACGCAACTGCCGTACTCAGAATGATATTCAATCTTATCTGTTTATGTATCAAGGATTCTCTAACGACTTGATGATGTTGATGGGGAATCTGATGCAATGGAAGTTCCGCATGCCGTCTATCTTTAAGAAAGCACTTTATGGCATGACTCAGAAAACGGTCCACGATGTTTGCACAAAGACTGTATGGAAAGCTGATGATGTGCACAAGACTGCGGCGACTGTCCGCCAGTACAAGGAACGTCTGGGCTATTCGGAACAGTGGATGACGGATTATGTGTATAATATTGTCTTATTAGCAAAAAAAGAGCCGAAACGCAAGAATGATGACACGGAAACGAAAAAATAAGTTGCTCTAAAATGTTAGAAAATCGTAAAGATTAGCACGATAGAAAAAGCGGAGGTATGAAACTTCCGCTTTTTTCGTATCTTTATATACCATTAAATAGAGAGATTGCTTATGAAACAAAAGAAAATGCTTACACTTACTTTTTCACAATTGAAACAAATCTATAATCAAGAAATTCCGGAAGTGGTGGAGATGGCTGATAAAAGCTCTTCTGTTGAGGAGTTTAAGCTCAAAATGCAACGATTTCTGGAGACTTGCAGAATGGAGAATAAGACTGCGAAAGAGGCTAGGGAGCAAATTCGACTTTTACTCCATTATGATGGACAGAATGTCCATGAACTGTCTACGGGACAGGATATGTCAATACAGACAATACGGTTGCTTTATGAATTTCTGACGGGAACATTAGAAAACATGGAGTTACCGACAGACTTATTCATAGAACTCTTTCAAATGTTCAAACGATTGAAAGGGGATGTAATACCTTTACCGTCTCCGCAACGTATCAAAAACCGGAATGACCGTTGGGAAACAGGATTAGATGAAGAGGTACGGGAAGTGCGGGATGAGAATAAGGAGCGGATGTTGCATTTACTGATTCAAAAGATTGAAAACAGAAAGTCGAAACCTTCGGCACGTTTTCATTTTGAAGAAGGGATGAGTTATGAAGAGAAATACAGACTGGTGAGCGAATGGTGGAATGACTTTCGCTTTCATTTGGCAATGGCTGTTAAGAGTCCGGGAGAGTTGAACCGTTTTCTAGGAAATTCACTTTCGTCAGAAACAATGTATTTGCTTCATCGTGCCCGAAAGAAAAGGATGCCGTTTTTTGCCACTCCTTATTACCTGTCATTACTCAATGTTACGGGATATGGATATAACGATGAAGCGATCCGGAGCTATATTCTTTACTCGCCACGACTGGTAGAAACTTATGGAAATATCCGCGCATGGGAGAAAGAAGATATTGTAGAGGCGGAAAAACCGAATGCAGCAGGATGGCTATTACCGGATGGACATAATATTCATCGACGTTATCCGGAGGTTGCTATTCTTATTCCTGATACGATGGGAAGAGCGTGCGGAGGACTTTGCGCTTCTTGTCAACGGATGTATGATTTTCAGAGCGAACGGTTGAATTTTGAGTTTGAAACGTTACGACCGAAAGAGTCATGGGAACGCAAATTACGACGCTTGATGACTTATTTTGAAGAAGATACGCAATTGCGGGATATTCTTATCACCGGAGGAGATGCGCTGATGAGTCAGAATAAGACACTTCAACACATTCTGGATGCAGTATATCGAATGGCCATACGCAAACAGAAAGCGAACCTTGACCGTCCGGAGGGTGAAAAATATGCAGAACTGCAACGGGTAAGGTTAGGTTCCCGTTTACCAGCCTATTTACCGATGCGCATTAATGACGAGTTAGTGGAGATATTGCGGGAATTCAAAGAAAAGGCTTCGGCAGCCGGTGTGAAACAGTTTATTATCCAGACCCATTTCCAGACCCCATTGGAGGTGACTCCGGAAGCTAAAGAGGCTATTCGGAAGATACTTTCCGCTGGATGGATCATCACGAACCAATTGGTGTACACAGTGGCAGCTTCGCGACGAGGACATACAACACGGCTCCGACAAGTGCTTAATTCATTGGGAGTGATGTGTTACTATACTTTTTCCGTGAAGGGCTTTAATGAAAATTATGCGGTGTTCGCACCCAACAGCCGTTCGATGCAGGAACAGCAGGAGGAAAAAATATATGGCAGAATGACACCGGAACAGGCAGAAGAATTATATAAGATATTGGAAACAAAGACGGGAACAGAAAAAGATATGAAAGAAAAAGAAGAGGTTGCCAAACAGTTAAGGCGGTTCATGAGAAAACATCACTTACCTTTCCTTGCTACAGATCGCAGTGTACTGAATTTACCAGCCATCGGCAAAAGTATGACTTTCCAATTAGTGGGACTTACAGAAGAAGGGAAACGCATCCTATGTTTTGAACATGACGGAACGCGCCGCCACAGTCCGATTATTGACCGGATGGGACAAATTTATATTGTAGAGAACAAATCGTTGGCCGCTTATCTGCGCCAATTGGCTAAAATGGGAGAAGACCCGGAAGATTATGCTTCGATATGGAACTACACCAAAGGGGAAACCGAAACCCGTTTCAGTCTCTACGAATATCCGGATTTCCCCTTCCATATAACTGACAAAATGAGTAATCTGAGTATTGAAGATTAATCTTTCTCTTCTTTTACACGTATTACTATATTGGCAATAATTGCAGTCAGGCCTCCGGTAGTGATTCCCGATGAAAAGATACTTCGAATCGCTTCGGGGGCTTGTTGCAGTACGTCCGGCATTAATTCTACTCCCAAGCCAAGAGAAAGGCTGACCGCTAATACCAACGTTTCTTTACGACCGATTTCCTGAGAAGAGACAATGCGGATACCTGCGGCGGCTACCGTACCGAACATAAGCAAGGTTGCGCCACCCAGTACTGGATCGGGCATTAATGAAAAAACAGCCCCTACAATAGGGAACAAGCCCAAAAGTACAAGCATTGCAGCAATATAATAACCCACATAGCGACTGGCTACTCCAGTCAGTTGAATAATACCGTTGTTCTGCGCAAAAATAGAGTTTGGGAAGGAGTTAAAAACTCCGGCAAGGAAAGAGTTGAATCCGTCTGCCATTACTCCACCTGAAACTCGTTTCAGATAAGAATCACCTTCAATCGGAAGACCGGATATCATAGAATTGGCAGTCACGTCGCCCGTCGCTTCAATAGCCGTAATCAAGTAAACCAGCCCAATAGCTATAAAAGAGGAAACATTGAAGTCAATGCCATATTTAAAAGGTTGAGGAATATTGAAACTCATCAGCATTCCTACATTCAGAGAGCTCATATCGACTTTCCCTAAGACAAAAGCCAAACCATAACCAAGACAAAGCCCAAGAACAATGGAACTCATGCGCAGGTATTTATTTCCGCAACGATTGAAAAATAATACACTTAAAAGTACCAGTGCAGCAATAGATAGATTTTCCCAAGTTGCAAAGGTTCCGTTATCCATAGCAGAATATCCGCAAGACACGATCCCGACTTTTATCAGGCTCAATCCGATAAGTAGCACAACAATACCGGATACTAACGGAGTGATGATATTACGCAAGTACTTAAAAGTACGGCTGACAATCATCTCGATGGGCGCGGCAGCCATACAGGAACCGAAAATTAGAGGTAATCCACCGACAAGCCCTGTGGCAATGATAGGCCCTATAAAAGAGAAACTGGTTCCCTGAATACAGAGCAGCCCCGCTCCTATCGTTCCGAAACGGCGACATTGAATGAAAGTTGATACTCCTGAAGCAAAGAGAGACATAGAGACCAGAAAACTCGTCTTCTCCACATCCAGTTTCAAAGCACTCGCAATGATAAGTGGCGGTGTAATGATGGCAACAAAGATAGCCAACAGATGTTGCAAAGCGGCAAACAGCGCATCTTTAAAAGGAGGACGGTCTTCAACACCGTAGATTAAATCTGTTTTCATTTAATTCAATGTCCATTTTAGGGCTAGTGTCGGGATTGCATAAAAGCCATCACGATTACCGAAGTTATTACTTAATTCCACTTCCGAGCCTATACTTAAGTTGAAATTCTTATTTACTCCTTTAATACGGTTCAGGTTTACCCAAAACTGTGGTTCGGTAAGGAAGATCGTTTTCCCATAATCCGTTTCCTCACGCCACCAGTCGGCAAACCCGGAGAAAGTCAGCAAGTTATGGCAAAAATTAATGTACCAAGTACCTGTCAATTGGAAATTGTTAGGTGATTTATGCTTCTGAATGTACTTATACATGGCGCTCACAGTGAAACCTTTTGAGAAAGAAGCATTGTTATAAGTATAGGTAGCACCGGCCAGATAAGCATTATTGTAAGAAAATCCTTTTGCCAAACCACCGTTATATTCGAGATGTGCGGAAAAAGGAGCTTTCCAGAATTTCAACTCACGGGCAATCTCCCAATAAGCGGAAGCTACCCCATCGGAAGTATAATCCATATCAACAAAGAAATAGGTACTTCCCCAAGCATCGGAATGGAATTTCTCTACAGTAGAAGTCAGCAAAGGACGACCTTTTAAATCTTTATCATACAGGGAACGTCCGAAATCATAATGCAACTGTATGTTTTGAGCCCGCAATCCCGACACGGGCCAAAGCAACATACAAAGAAAAAAAGCAGCAATAATCTGTTTCATGAATAAATGTGTTTTTTAATGAAAGCGCAAAATTAGTTAAACCTGCACATATACACACATTACTTACACAGATTTTTTATTCCAAACTATTATTTCCCGTGTCCCACCATAGGTATGTACCTTCGTGGTCTTCTCCATCCAAAGCTTTCACAAGGGCAGAATATTGCTCCGGATCTTCTGTTTGCAAAGTACCGGGAAAGTGAAGTCGGCGTACCATCGTCTCCGAATCTATACATCCGTTCCTGCTATGATTGAAACGTACGGGAAACAAGCGGGGATATCCCGTACGTCTTTGTTCAGCCCAAGCTTCACAGCCTTCGGGAAACATGGCAATCCACTTTTGGGTAATAATCTTCTCCAGCTTTTTCTCCTTATCATCCGACGGATTCCATTTTGGTGATACCTTACAACGAGCTTCCACATTATTCTCCGTTTCATAAGTGTCTACAAAATTTGAAGCTATCCGTTCGCTCTTCAAGTAATCTTCTACTCCATAAACACCCCATTGTTCGAAAGAAGTCATCACTCCGTTCCGATAGCAGTTTTCTTCATCTTCGTCTGTCCAACCGCGTAAAGCGGCCTCAGCACGTAAAAACCAGACTTCAGAAGCCGTCATCAGAGGTGCGTCCGTAGCCTGTGTGACCGACAATCGGGACAGCCCTGCATAATGATTATGTGCAAAACAAGTTCCCTGACGAATGCCACGATACTCTCCCTTAAACTTTTCATCCGTACAAGGAACGAAATAGGCTTTGAGTCGGGGATCACCGTATCCTGTAAGTATAGACTCCATTGAAGCATTCATATACGTTTCATTCCACACCAGATTAAGTTCTCCCAACGGATTAATATATCCCGATTTTGTAGAAACCGCAACTTTTTCCGATCCTCTCTCAAAGAAACCGTAATCATTTTCCTTTATCTTCTCTATTTCCGAACGTGCCTTGTCGGGAGCGATTGATGCAAGACGCATAGCCAAACGCAAGCGCAAAGAATTGGCAAACTTCACCCAAGAGGAATACTTGCCATCCAGCAGAATGTCAAACCGGGCGAACCCATTGGATTCCGGTTTTTCTTCTATATAACCGATAAGAGCGACAACGGCAGAATCCAGTTCATTAAAGAATTCATAATAGACCTCTTTCTGCGTATCAGGTTGATAATGCTTTTCCGCATTCGCAAAATGCCTGTAAATAATAGGACCATAGTAATCCGTTACCCGATGCATTACTTCCACTTTCAATATTTTCGTAATACCGAACAGGGCTGGATGAGTATCACGGGTAGCATTCTCCGACTGATATATCTGTGGAAAAATATACGAATACACATGTGTCCACATCGCACTGTTCCAACCATCCTGCATATTATAATCGGAATTATTGGAACCACCGTTCAGAGGTTTGGCGTCATGCATATATCCACTGAACATATCCGCATTCAAATTCTGTATCAACTGGAAAGGCCAGTTCTTCCCCTTTCCGTAATCGTAATTAAAATAAATGCCTTGTTGGATAATCCCCAGACGGATTCCATAACCATTATCATCAATGATCAGATCTTCATTCGTAATGCCGGACAGATCGGTATTATAATCGCGGAAGTTGCCCGTGCATGCTACGCAAAAAAGCCACCAGCCTATCAAATATAAATATATGTATCGTTTCTTCATTTTCCCTTTTCAGCTTTTAAAACTCACATTTCAGCGTAAAACCCAGGCTACGGGTAGTAGGCATTCCGAACACCTCGATACCTTGATTATCATTTCCTGTAGAAAGTACCAGATCCGGGTCAAAAGGTGCTTCCTTATACAAGAAACACAGATTACGGGCTACAAACGAAAGTTGCACATTCTTCAATACTTTAGTTTTCTGCATCCATTCCTTAGGGAAATTGTAACTCAGCGACACTTCACGCAAACGCAGATTAGTGGCATCGTACATATAATATTCCGTCACTCCGGCACGTCCGCCTACCACATTCTTATAGAATCCTTTCACATTGTCTATCCGTTCCCCTTCCAGCACAACATATCCTTTATCACGAGCGTCTGCTGTTATTTCCGACACTCCATAAAGATCCATTTCCGCCTGCGTTTGCGAAAGGACTTTACCGCCATAACGCCAGTCGAGCAAAAAGTAAAAACTGAATCCCTTGTAAGAAAACGTATGATTCCATCCCATTAAAAAGACCGGATTGGCATTTCCTACTTTCACCGTATTACCATCTCCTTCCACCAACGGCAGCCCTTTATGGTCTCCTTCCGTCCCATAAACAATCTTTCCCTGATCATCGCGCACAAAAGCTTTTCCATATATATCCCCGATAGAACCGCCTTTCACCAATTTCATAGCATAGCTTGAAGAAAAACTTGTAGGTCCGTAAACGAACTCCTTCAAGTCATCATGCAACTTCACAATCTTATTCTTATTGGAAGAAAAATTGAGCGACGTCTTCCATGTGAAGTCAGAAGTTAACACCGGAGTAGCATTCAGCGTAATTTCCCATCCCTTGTTTTGAATATTTCCGGCGTTCACATACCGATAAGCAAACTCATCACCGGCGAGAGCAGGAAGTTTGAAAAACTGATTATACGTGTTTGTGCGATAATAAGTCAGGTTAATTCCCAAACGGTGTCGGAAGAACTTCCATTCCGTTCCGAATTCCATAGCATGAGTCATTTCCGGTTCCATTTCTTTAAAAGGCGCAGCATCATTTGCCTGTACTTCACCACCGGCATTGACGTGCGAAGTGGAATTTGTGATGTACAGAGGGATATCATTTCCCACTTTACTGTAAGCCCCGCGTAGTTTTGCAAAAGAAATCCATTCGGGCAATTTCAGCCATTTATCAAGCAGTATAGAAAGGCCGACGGACGGATAAGCAAACCCTGATTTCTCATGCTTGGTATAGGACAACGTGGACGACCAGTCATTACGGGCTGTCAAATCAAGAAATATCTTTTCCTTATAACCTATCTGAGCCGTACCGAAAAATGATTGCAACTGCCGGTGTGCATCTATCTTCTGATCAATACTGGCAGAGCTGTTCATCACGATATTGGCAATATTAAACACATTGGCGTATTTCAAAGAAGCATTCTTCGAGTCGTAACGGGTTGAGTTCACCACCTTATCATTGATACTGCCGCCAATAGCCGCATCCAGAGTAAAATCACCCCATGTTTTCTTAAACATAGCCATCACGTCACCATACATCTGCGTTTCCTGATAGTCCATCTCAAGATAACGCCCGTTCACTCCGCATAAAGCAGTTGCGGTAGAAGCATAGAATTTCTGACGCAATTTGTCAGCCCAATAATCCATATTGCCACGTGCTTGTATCGTCAGCCAACCATTCACTTTGAAAGTGGCGGAAAGAGCAAGAATGACACGTGTGCGTGTTTCCTTGCTTTGGATACGATTCACTATCCAATATGGATTCTGCTCAAAATCTTCGGTAAACGTATGCCAATTCTGCACATTCAAATTACGCTCTTCATTATAAGTTTCAAAATGCTCCTTATAATAAGACAGATCTTCGCCACGCGGAAAACGGTAAAGCCCTACTAACGGATTCATATAGAAACCTCCTGAGACGGGCTTATTCTCAACCGTTTGTTTCATGACATTGACATTGCCATCCAACTTCAGACGTTTGTTGAACATGGCAGCCGTTTCACGCAGATTGATGTTATGCTTCTTTAATTTATTCCCTTCAATAATGCCTCGTCCGGTAGTATTGGCATAAGAGAAATAAGTTTGCAGATTTTCATTTCCGTGACTGACGGATACGGAAGTCATGGAAGTAAGTCCGGTACGGAAAAAATCATTCAGATTATCATGCACCTCCAAACTTTCCTTTTCACCCCAACTATCTATCACATCACTCACCCCATAGCTATTTTGCATCTGGGGTAAACTGAAAGCCTTTTCAAAAGTAAGTCCGGTAGAGAAGTGGATACTTCTTTTCCCTGTAGAATTTCCTTTTTTGGTAGTGATCAGGATTACTCCATTGGCAGCCAAACTTCCATACAAAGCCGCTGCCGGGGCGCCTTTCAAGATACTGATACTTTCTACATCCTCCGGATTCAGATTGGAGATACCATCACCTCCATCTCGGTTTCCGGCATTTGCCGTTCCGCCAATCGCCGAATAAGCCTGTTCCGGAGAAGTGTTGGACATCGGCACACCGTCTATTACATAAAGCGGCTGATTATCTCCGGATACCGAACGGACTCCCCGAAGAGTAATTTTGGCAGAACCACCCATACCGGAAGAATTCTTGTTGACCTGCACTCCTGCAGCTTTTCCGACAAGGGCTGTTATCATATTTATCTCCTTTAGCCGATTCAGTTCTTCCCCTTTTATTTTCTGAGTCGAATAGGCCAAAGTAGATTCATCCTTTTCAAGCCCTAGAGCAGTCACAATTACATTATCAAGCATGACCGTATTTTCTCGAAGGGAGATTTCAAGCATTGCCCTACCCGCTACTTTGACTTCCACTGTCTCATAACCGATAAAGGAAACTTGCAGAATAGCGTTATCCGGAACGGACAAAAAGAAGCTACCATCTATATCACTGACAGTTCCGTTCGCTCCTCCTTTCTCACGAATGGTTGCCCCGATAAGCGGCTCACCGTTGGTATCGACAACACGTCCCCTTACCGTTGCCGTCGCATTATCCGTAGGGGTTTCTATGGTTTCTATAAACGTAACTTGTTCCGAAGCGTAACCATTCTCGCTTAAAAAGAAGAATGAACTCAATAAACAACTTACAACAACTTGAACTCTCAATGATATTATAAAAGACTGTCTGTTCATTATGCCACAAAAATACGTAAATATTTTATATATTGCATTTTTTCACATTGATTTTGAACGAAATAAACATTATCACTATTTTTGCATGAAATTAAAATGATACATAATGATAGAAATCGAGAAACATCCACTAGAACCATTTCTTCCGGCAAAAGCCAAACTGCTAATGCTGGGAAGTTTTCCACCGCAGAAAAAGCGTTGGTCTATGGACTTCTATTACCCGAACCTGAATAATGATATGTGGCGTATTTTCGGTGTGTTGTTTTTTAATGACAAAGACTACTTTCTAAATCCTACACGGAAAGCGTTTTGCCGTGAACGGATTATAGACTTTCTAAATGAGAAAGGAATTGCACTGTTCGATACGGCCTCATCCGTTCGCCGACTACAAGACAATGCGTCCGATAAGTTTCTGGAGGTTGTGGAAGCCACCGATATTGCCGCAATGCTTCGTCGGCTTCCCGAATGTAAGGCCATCGTTACTACCGGTCAGAAAGCTACCGACACACTCCGGCAACAATTGGATGTAGAAGAACCGAAAGTCGGTGATTATTCGGAGTTTGTTTTTGAGAAACGTGCAATGAGGCTGTATCGTATGCCTTCATCGTCGCGAGCATACCCATTGGCATTGGATAAGAAAGCGGCTGCCTATCGAATCATGTATCAGGATTTACAGTTACTACCCTAAATGTGAAACAACAAATATCAAATAATAAATTAGAAATGAGTATGACACCTTTATTTTTGCAGTACCCGGCATGCAGCACATGCCAAAAAGCCAAAAAGTGGTTAACAGAAAATAACATTGAGTATACAAACCGGTTGATTGTAGAAGAAAATCCTACAATAGAAGAGCTAAAAGCATGGATTCCCCGTAGCGGTCTACCTATAAAGAAATTCTTCAACACTAGCGGACTCGTTTATAAAGAGCTGAAACTGAGTGAGAAGTTGCCAAGCATGAGCGAAGAGGAACAAATAGAACTGCTGGCAACAAACGGTAAGTTGGTGAAACGTCCTCTAGTAGTAACAGACAGTTTGGTATTGGTCGGTTTCAAGCCCGACGAATGGGAAAAATTAAAATAGTTCAAAACTTATTTACCCGAATGTTTGGAGATTCAGAAGTTTCTACTACCTTTGCAGCCGCAAACACGGGAGTAGCTCAGTTGGTAGAGCACCGGTCT
>OHSP01001123.1_pt1 | contig 10810 bp, 3 predicted proteins | sample 1578711 | NCBI WGS metagenome assembly OHSP01 (sample SAMEA3879584, study PRJEB24766) | human gut metagenome | biome: human-associated habitat; feature: feces | place: USA | collected 1985/1987
ACTTTCAAGAAAAAACGTTTGCCCCGATAATGGGCAGGAACAGACAACTTACGACTGTAATTGCATAATCCCCTATAATAATCGGCATTGCCAAACATGCCATCGCCCGCATTCCAAGTGTGAGGCAAAGTAACCTTCACTATTTCCGAAGCAGGTGCCTGAAAACCCCGGTGGAAATTCCATCCTTCATTCAGTGGAATCACCTCTACGGCAAATACACATGTTGACAATATTCCCAAAGAGAATAAAAATAAAATGATGAATCTGTTCATTTTCGATAAAGTATTAGAAGGTTAATCATATTGGCAGGAACCAGTCCTTCCCTGCAAAGGTATGAAATAAATGTTGAATAATAAATGAGAAAAACACTTCAAGACACGCAAGACAACAAACGGATGGCATGTTTAAGACTTATACGACCGCGATGCAACATTACAGACCTATTAATGCAACATATTTACGTTTATTTAAATAAGATATTGCTATCTTTGAGAATTCAATTTCAGATTATATAGTATGTCTTTTACAAACTATTTACACAAATTAGTGTTCCCCCTCATTATTCTGTTACTGGCTTATCTGCCGTTAGCAGGACAAACTCCGTATGTATTTCGCCATCTGAAAGTAGAAAACGGGCTTTCAAACAATAACGTAAAAACCATATTGAAAGACTGTGAAGGCTTTTTATGGATAGGGACCGCCAATGGATTGAACCGATACGACGGATATAGCTTTAAAGTGTATCAACCCAAAGAAAAAGACATCCATTCTTTATTGTCTAACGACATCTGGAACTTACAGGAAGACGGTTTGGGCAATTTGTGGATTGGAAGCGAGGCAAGATATTGTATATACGACCGAGACAAAGACAACTTCATTACCGATATTCCCTCATACCTCCTTAAAATAGGCATCCAGATAAATGGTACCTACAAAGTACATGTTGATAAAAGACACAATTTATGGGTACTGCAAGGCCAAAATGCTTTTTACTTCAATTTTTCTCATAAAACCCTTAAAACATTCAAAATAGACAACTTTCCAGAAGAAACTCCGGAACTGAGTATCAGCGATGATGGTGAAAACCTATATCTTCTTTGGAATTCGACCTTATTGAAACTAGAGAACAACGCAAAAAAATGTAAACGGGTAGATAACATCAGCTTACCCTCCAACTCTATTATCGAAAAGCACATATACATTGATTATCATGGAGGCATCTGGCTATATTCATATACCGATGAACAAATATTCTATAAGAAAAACATAAAATCGGAATGGAACCAAATCAATCTCCATTCTAAAATAGAGACAAAAAGTAATGCGGTAAGGAGCATACTGGATGACTCGAACGGACATGTCTGGATAGGAACGGACCATAAAGGAGTATTCATTTATGACTACGTAAATGATAACCTTGTCAACCTCCTGAATACCCCTATGTCTTCCACATCCCTTGCTTCCAACAGAATAAATACAATCTACCGTGATGATTCAGGCGTCATTTGGTTAGGAAATTTCAAAAAAGGAGTTTCTTATTATCACGAAAGCTTCCATGAATTTATTGATACCCAGCATAAAGAATGTGGTGATATAGCCTCCATTTTAGAGGATAAGGCCGGAAACATTTGGCTGGGAACAGATGGGAACGGACTTTATGTAAAAGAAAAGCAAAAAGGATTTGCCATTCGCAAACTATCCATCCCCGACATAGCCATCATCAGTCTTCTCGAAGACCATAAAGGACGGATTTGGGCAGGAAGTTATCAAGACGGATTGTTCTGCTATGAGAACAACAGTATTCGCCATTTTACTCCAGAGAACAGCCAACTGCCATACAGTGGCGTATGGAGTATGAAGGAAGACCGATATGGAAACTTATGGATAGGTTATGTACTGGAAACTTTGGTTTGTTTTAATCCGGACGCAAATACTGCGACAAGTTATCTACTACCTGATGGGAATAATATCAATGTACTCAATATCTGTTATGACTATGGAGACAAAATGTATATTGGGACTACATACGGACTCTGTGTAATGGACATCGTGACGAGAAAACCCGAAATGATTTATGCCAATCGAAAAGAGACACAGCCATTCAAGCAGCTCTTCATTTCCACTGTATTCAAGGACGACAGAGATATATTGTGGTTAGCCCATAAACAAGGATTGACTGCCTGGGACTTAAAAAATGATTCACTACACTGGTTCGACGTAAACAACGGATTGTGTGACAATCTCATTAACAGTATAACCCAAGACAATCATGGTAACATGTGGCTTGCAACAAGTAACGGATTGTCTATATTGGAAGTAACCCCAGACACCCAGGAAGGAGTAGACTTTTCTTTCAAGAATCTTTCTACCAGAGACGGATTGCCAGAAAATCATTTCAACTCCCATTCCGCTTGTAAATTGTCCAGCGGAGATTTACTGCTGGGAGGCACCAGTGGCTATACATCTATAAATCCGAACAAGCTGACCGAAAAGAGCCGACCGCTGGCAAAGGTGTATTTTACAAATCTGACCATTGGCAATCAACATATAGAAGTAGACTCAATATATGAAGGGCGTAAACTATTAACAACTGTACTTGGCAGAACCCCATCATTGTCTGTCAGATATGACGATTATTTAATCTCCATCGAATTTGCCGCAGGCGATTTGCTGAATGCTGATAAAATAAGATATGCCTATAAACTGGAAGGATTAAATACCCAATGGTACTATACAAACGAGAACAAAGTAGCTTTCACCACCCTTCCTCCTGGCAATTACAAACTATTGATTAAAGCTTGTAACAGTGACGGTATATGGAATGACGAAGCTAGTGAGTTGAATATAACCGTTTCATCTCCAATATATTTATGTAATGTTGCTATCATCTTATACATATTGTTTGCCATTGGTATAATATCCTATGTAATATACCGATTCAAAAAGCATCACAACATAAGACTGGAGCAACAACGAGCAAAACTGGAGCAAGAACAAAAGTTGCTCCTGAATGAGATGAAGCTAAAGTTCTTTACAAATATAAGCCATGATTTACGTACACCACTGACGCTTATCATTAGCCCGTTACAAATGTTATTGTCAGAAACCCTGGATGACGGAATACGCAAAAAACTAAATACAATCAATAAAAATGCACAACAATTACTTACATCGATAAACTCTCTGCTTGATTTCCGGAAACTGGATGTAGGAGCCGAGACAGCTCATTACAAATCGGGAGATATTGTCAACTTTATCCGCGAGATTTGCAGTACTTTTCAAGAGTATGCTCTTGACCATACCATCAGCTTCTGTTTCATGTGCGAAGTAGAAAACCTGAACATGTCCTTCGATCCGGTTAAAATAAAAAAAGTAATGAACAACTTGTTGTCCAATGCCTTCAAATACACTCCTGATAAAGGAGAAATCAATGTACATCTTTATCGCGAAGATGACAATGTATGCATCTGTGTGGCAGACAACGGACAAGGTATCATAGACAAAGACAAGAAACATATCTTCGAACGTTTTTATCAGGTGCAACAAACTTCGGAAAAAACCGGCAGTGGAATCGGCCTGCATATTGCAAACGAATATGTACATCTACACAAAGGAACAATCTCCGTTACAGACAATTTTCCTAAAGGTTCCGTATTTACCGTTAAATTGCCTATCGTCACATATGCCAGTGAAAAGGAGGAATTACTTCCGGAACTGCTAAACAATGACAAAGCTCCGAATGAACTTCCCGTTCCAAATGCGGAAGAATTGCGGTATACCATCTTGTTGGTGGACGACAACAAGGATTTCTGTAGTTTCATGTCTGAATACCTGTCCGATGAATACGCCATACAGGTTGCCTACAATGGAGCAGAGGCATTGAAGATATTAGAAAAAAACAGTGTCAATATTGTAATAAGCGACATCATGATGCCAGTGATGAATGGAACAGAGCTATGTCGGCAAATCAAAACAAACATGCAATGGTCCCACATTCCCGTTATATTGCTTACAGCCCGTATGGCAGAAGAATACAAAAGTGAAGGATTTGAGCAAGGAGCCGATGACTATATCGTAAAGCCTTTTGACTTCAAATTACTAAAGCTGCGCATCAGGAAATTTATTGAATGGACAGAAAAAAGCCATCGTAAATTCAGTCAGAAAATAGAAGTGACACCTAATGAAATAACAATCACTCCACTAGACGAACAATTTATTGAAAAAGCTATCAAAATAGTAGAAGAGCGCATGAGTGATTCCGACTTCTCTGTGGAAATGTTAGGAGCAGAATTGGGGTTGAGTCGTAGCCATCTCTACAAAAAGCTGATGTGTATCACCGGTAAAGGTCCGGCAGAATTCATCCGGATTATCCGTTTGAAGCGCAGTAAGCAACTTCTAAAGGAAAGCCAGAAACAAATTGCAGAAATTGCCTATGAGGTGGGATTCAGTTCTCCAAAAAGGTTCACTGTAAACTTCAAGAATGAATTTGGAATATCACCATCTGATTACATCCGCAGTCTAAAATGATAACTTGAAACATAAAGGTATGTTATTTGAGACATGATAGACCTATGCTATTATGATAACTTTCCATATTTGCAGTAGCTTTTAATAACAGTTATTTTTAAATCTTAAATTAAAGTATTATGAAGTTACACGCAAATGTATGCTCTCAATGGGAATGGACAAAATTGAGACAATTGCTTGTTATCGTGTTACTAGGTTTGGGTATTGTTTCCACGTATGGACAAACCAAAACAGTATCCGGTATCGTTAAATCAGAATCGGGCGGTGAGCCACTTGTAGGAGCCACCGTCAAAGTGAAAGAAACCAATACGGGCGGCATTACCGACATCGACGGCCGTTACACCATCCAGGCAAATCTGGGACAAACATTGATAGTCTCTTACATCGGCTACCGCACCAAAGAGGTGAAAGTAGAGCGCACCATCCGCATCGACATACTGCTGCAAGAAGACAATGAGATGCTGGACGAAGTAGTAGTAGTGGGATACGGTACGATGAAACGCAGTGACCTGACCGGTTCCGTAGTCAGCGTGACGGGTGACGAACTGAAAAAGTCCGTAGTCACCTCGCTCGACCAAGCTTTGCAAGGACGTGCCGCCGGTGTGCAGGTGACCCAGAATTCCGGAACTCCGGGTGGCGGTATCTCGGTCAGCATCCGTGGTATCAACTCCTTGAACGGCAACGAACCGCTCTACGTTATCGACGGTGTAGCCATCTCAGGCAACAACACCAGCAACAGCAGCGTGCTCAGTTCCATCAACCCTGCAGACATCGTTTCCATGGAAGTATTGAAAGATGCTTCGGCTGCCGCTATCTATGGTACACGTGCATCAAACGGTGTCATCCTGATTACTACAAAGAAAGGTAAAACTGGTAAAGCCCGCATCAATTGGAATTCTTCTGTTGGTTTCCAGACCGTGGCCAAACCTAATATTGCCGGTGCGGCTGAATATAAAGAAGTGTTCAATACCCGTTATACGAACGATGGCCTGGGTTCCATCTGGAAAGATAATGGTGCTACAACCAACCCTGACGGGACCGACTGGTGGGACACGGTGGTGAATAAAACTGCTCTGGTACAGAATCATTCACTCAGTGTTTCTGGTGGATCAGAACAGCTTGTCTACAATTTCAGTGTAGGTTACTACCGTAACAATTCACAATTCGATGTAGGCTACTGGGATAAAATCAATATTCGTCTGAATACCGAATACACATTCAATAAGTATGTGAAATTGGGCGTTGATATTGCTCCGCGCATAGAATCCTGGGATGATACTCCGAATGTCTTTTCGGCAGCAATGGCTATGGACCCTACTACTCCGGTGTTCCGTCCTCAGGATCAATGGGAAGACAATGAGTTCAACAACTACCAACGTTCCTATAATAATCAGGAATGGAATCCGGCAGGTACGGTAGCCCGTCAAAACGCGCACTCCCGGGAAATGGGGGCTATCTTGAATACTTACTTGCAGGTGAATCCGATAGAAAAGCTGACCTTACGTACCCAGTTTGGTGCCAATGCGCACTATCGTCGTTCCGACACGTTCATTCCTGAATTTAGCATGGACCCTCTGGAACAACAAACATTGAGCGAAATTACCCGTCGTAATCAGGAATGGTTTGACTGGAACTGGACGAATACAGCCACTTATATGGATACGTTTGCCGAGAAACACAACCTGAACGTTATGGCCGGTTTTACCGCTGAACGTTTCGCATGGTACAACACGCAAGCCCGACGTGACAATGTTCCCAACAATCTGGACCAGATGCAGGAAGTAAATGCCGGACAGCAGGGTACGGACGAGGCCAACGGTGAGACTACTTACAATACGCTGGTCTCTTTCCTGGGACGCGTCATGTATAACTATGATAATCGTTACTACATTTCTGCCTCTCTTCGTGCCGATGGCTCTTCCCGCTTCCCGAAAGGCAACAAGTACGCCCTTTTCCCTTCTGTATCTGCTTCCTGGCGTGTCATCAGCGAAGGATTCATGCAGGATCAGGAAATCTTCAATGATTTGAAAATACGTGGTGGCTGGGGACGTGTAGGTAACCAGAACATCGGCAACAATGCTACCCTAACCCTGTTGAACGAAACTCAATATTATTTTGGCAATACGCTGACGAACGGTTATTACGTGTCTACAGTAGGCAACAATCAGCTAAAATGGGAAACTGTGGAAGACTGGAACGTAGGTGTAGATATGTCTTTCCTTAATTCACGCTTGGGCGTTACATTCGAATATTTCCAAAAGAAATCTATGGATATGCTCTATCAAAAACAGAATATCCTGGCTTTGGGTTATGATAACTGGAACAGCCAGATTTGGATGAATATTGGTAGCATGCAAGCCCGTGGCTGGGAATTGGGACTTACCTGGCGTGATGAAATCGGCAAGGACTTCTCTTATGATCTTGGCCTGAATCTTTCTGCCGTGCGCAATAAGGCTATCAAGTTCTCAGGCGACGGTCCTATGAATGTGGGTGGATTCAACAGTGACCAGATTATCCGTAACGAGGACGGTGGCCTTATCTCCCGTTTCTATGGTTATGTAGCCGATGGCTTGTTCCAGAACATGGAAGAAGTATATGCACATACCGATGAACATGGAACACAGATTCAGCCTAACGCGAAGCCGGGTGACATCCGTTTCAAGGATTTGGATCACAACGGTGTGCTCGATGCCAACGACAAAGCTTATATCGGTAATCCTTATCCCGACTTGATGATGGGTCTGAATATCGGCATGCGTTATAAGAGTATTGATTTTTCCGCCAATTTCTATGGTACGTTCGGTAATGATATTTACAATATTACCAAAGGCAGATATTCCGGTGCCGGTGGACAGAACGTCTGGGCAGGCACACTGGAAAAAGCATGGCATGGTGAAGGTACCAGCAATGATATTCCCCGCCTGTCGAGCAACGACTTGAACCTGAACTATAATCGTGTATCCAGTTTCTACGTGGAAGACGGCTCCTACATGCGCTGCAAACTGTTGCAAATAGGTTATACACTTCCTAAAAAATGGGTGGGCGGTGCTGATTTGCGCCTCTCTTTCTCCGCGCAGAATCCGTTTACCATTACCGGCTACTCTGGTATGGATCCTGAACGTCCTATGGTTGACGGTACTACTGATAGTTCAGGCAGCGCCATCAATACCGGTATCGACAACGTGGCTTATCCTAATCCGAGAACATTCTTGTTCGGCATTGACTTTAAATTTTAATTCTTGATTATCCATGAAACGAATATTTACAATAGTAGTTTTGATTGCTTCGCTAATGTTTACCTCTTGTGAGGACTTCTTGACCGAAGACGTGCGCGGGCAATTGAACGTGGACACTTATTACAAGTCCATAGAAGAATGTGAATCCGCAGTTACGAGCTGTTATCAGGCTCTTACTTATGGAGGATGGTGGCAAATCAATACAGTATGGCTGCTCTCTGAGATGTGCAGTGACGATGCCTGGATGGGCAATACGACACAGAGCCAGAGTGACTATATTTCATTAGCCCATTATCAGGGAAACGGTGCCAGCAACGGTCCTATTTCTAACTTCTGGCAATACCGTTACAAAGGTATCTTGCGATGCAACATTGCCATAGATCGTATTTCGGCTCTTGAAACTCCGGATACTGAATCCCGGGACCGTCTGGTAGCGGAAGCTCGTTTTCTGCGTGCTTACTATTATTTCGAACTGGTGAGAAATTTCGGAGGAGTGCCTTTGATGACCAGCTTCCAGATGCCGGAAGAAGCTGAAGGAACCGAACGTGCAACAGAAGAAGCTGTCTATAAATTTATTGAAGATGACTTGGCGGCCGCTGCCGAAATTTTGCCACAACGTAATGAAGCCGAAGTGGGGCATGCCACCCGTGGCACTGCTTTGGGATTACTGGGTAAGGTTTATCTCTATCAGGAGAAGTGGCAGGATGCCCGCGAGGCGTTGAAGACCGTGATTGACGAAGGGGAATATAAATTGCTCCCTGACTTTGGTGATGTATGGAGCTTGGCTTATGACAACAGTGAAGAGAGCCTTTTTGAAATTCAATACGAATATCATGCAACATTAGGTTTAGGTGGTTCGCTTGCCACCATCACCGGTGCCCGTAACGGCCCGGGCGACGGTTGGAGTTGGTGTCAGCCTACTGCCAATCTGGAACAGGCCTATATAGATGCCGGTGATACGGAACGGCTGAAGTGGACTATCATTAAATCCGGCTGTACGGAGATTGCCGGTGAAGACCAATTCACGGAGTTTGTAGAGACAAGTAAAGCCTTGAACAAATATCAGGAATACGTTGATAAGTATGGTTGGGATCCTGATTGTTATATCGTTGATCCTGCACAGCACAAATCTGCTCGTCTCATCCGCAAGTATTTCCTGCCGTTGAAAGATCGCCCGGAAATCTACAATACGGACAAGAGTCCTTTGAACCATCGTATTTTGCGGTATGCCGATGTTCTTTTGATGTATGCTGAGGCTTGCAATGAATTGAATGATGACGAATCTGCACGTGATGCCCTCAATCAAGTGCGCAAACGTGCAAAACTGGCTGATGTTACTGCTAGCGGAACAGAATTGCAAAAGGCCATTCGCCTGGAGCGGCGTCTTGAATTGGCTTTTGAACAAAATCGTCTGTATGACATCCGCCGTTGGACTGACAGCAACGGAAAGAAAGTTATTTGTAACTTGATGGGCCCTAACGGAACATTCGTAAAATGGAATACCGATGAAGCGACTCGTGATGCTCTTGAATGGGATAATCAAGGAGAAGCTAGTAACAAGGGGATCTCTTTCAGTGAAAACCGCGACATGGTATTCCCCATTCCTTTGTATGAAATCACAATGTCTAATGGTTCTATCGTTCAGAATCCGGGTTGGAATTAACCCCGGTGAATGTCTAAATAGAATTCTTCAATAGGTCTTTATACTCTGTCGCGGATAGTTTCATAATAGATTATCCGCGACAGTCTTTTTTAAACCATCGAATATTTATGAAACTAAAATATTATTTCACTCTGCTGTCCCTGCTTTCCTTTATGGCTTGCAGTGACGATTCTCCTTCTACACCCGATACTCCCGATCAACCGGATGTACCGAATAGTGTAGAGAAACTAGTCACCATTAATGCCGGAAAAACCTATCAGACTATCACAGGATTCGGTGCATCAGACTGCTGGAATCCTTCCTATGTAGGTAAATACTGGACCAACAGCCGTGACAAAATCACCGAATTGCTCTTCTCTTCCGAAATCCAGGCAGGAAGCCCCAAAGGTATCGGTCTCTCCATGTGGCGTGTAAACCTGGGCGGTGGAACTGCCGAACAAGGTGATGCAAGCGGCATTACCGATAAATCCCGTCGCGCAGAGTCATACCTGACAAACGACTTGACCCTTGACTGGAATCGTTGCGAAGGGCAACGTTATTTCCTGAACCGTGCTAAAGAGTTCGGTTGCGAAAGTATCGTCCTTTTCAGCAATACACCACCCGTACAATATACACAGAACGGCAAAGGTTTCTCCAACCAAGGAGGAGTATCAAACCTGAAAAACGATTGCTACGATGACTTTGCCGCTTACATGGGCGATGTAGCTCAATACTACATAGATAAAGGTTATCCTGTGACGCACATCTCACCGGTCAACGAACCGCAATACAACTGGGATGGAGGACAAGAAGGAAGCGGCTGGACCAATGACGAAGTTGCCAGATTGGCCCGCGAACTGGATGATGCCTTAACCGAACGTAATTTGTCTACCGATATCCTACTCGGTGAATCGGGCGACTGGGAATACTTATATAAGACCAAAGACGATGCCAATCGCAGTAACGTTATGTCTGCCTTTTTCACCCCCGGCTCGTCAGCTTATGTAGGTAACTTAAATCATGTAAAGAAACTAATCTGCGGTCATAGCTATTGGACCGATGGTACTTGGGACGGTATGCGCAGCGTACGTAAGCAAGTGGCACAAGCAGCAACGCAATATGGTGTAGATGTATGGCAAAGTGAATGGAGCATGCTGGGAGACAACTACAGCAACACAGAATTTGTAGGATATGACAATGCTACAGAAATGGATATCGCATTTTATATGTCGAGAGTGATACACAATGACCTTACCGTAGCAGGAGTATCTTCATGGAGCTACTGGACTTCCATGGACGTAGCCCGTTGGGGACATAAAAACCGTTTTCTTCTGATATCCCTCGTACCTGGTGGAGGAATCAACGACAACAATGACAACATAGAAAAAGAAGGTACCTTCCAACC
>OHSP01001134.1_pt1 | contig 10725 bp, 9 predicted proteins | sample 1578711 | NCBI WGS metagenome assembly OHSP01 (sample SAMEA3879584, study PRJEB24766) | human gut metagenome | biome: human-associated habitat; feature: feces | place: USA | collected 1985/1987
ACAGTATCTGTTGAGTATGTGAATGAGCAACAAATACGAGTAGATGCAAAGTTGAAAGATGGGGATGTGTTGGAAGTATATCGGAAGGGATTGTATAGAATTATCGGTAATACATTGCAAATTACTGAAAAAGAGATAAACTATAAGTGAGAAAATAGTAAGTGTTTTGATGATATTTATAGTATATCAGGATCTTCGGTATATATTATATATGGTGTGTATAGTTAATTATGCCAATTAACTTTTTATGAGAGGAGCCAGAAAGTTATGTACGACTATCTTATCGTAGGAGCTGGCCTTTACGGCGCAGTATTTGCTCATGAGGCAAAGAAGCAAGGAAAGAGTGTCTTAGTGATTGATCGCAGACCGAACATTGCGGGAAATGTGTATACAGAAGAGATTGAGGGCATCAATGTGCACAAGTACGGTGCCCACATTTTCCATACGAACAATAAAGGGGTCTGGGAGTATGTAAATCAGTTTGCAGAGTTTAACCGGTTTACCAATTCCCCGGTAGCGAATTATCATGGAGAATTGTATTCTTTGCCCTTTAATATGTATACCTTTAACAAGATGTGGGGTGTAGTGACTCCGGAGGAGGCGGAAGCCAAGATTGAGGAGCAGAAGAAGGCAGCAGGAATTACAGAGCCGAAGAATCTGGAGGAACAGGCTATCAGCCTGGTGGGAACGGATATTTATGAAAAGCTGATTAAGGGATATACGGAGAAGCAGTGGGGACGGCCCTGCACCGAAATTCCGTCCTTTATCATCAAACGCCTGCCTGTTCGCTATACTTTTGACAACAACTATTTCAATGACCGCTATCAAGGCATTCCCATCGGCGGCTATAATGTCCTCATCAAGGGCTTGTTGGAAGGCATCGAAGTCCGGACCGGCGTCGATTATAATGCCTCGCGCAGCGACTATGAAGGCATTGCCAAAAACATCGTCTATACGGGTCCTATCGATGAATACTTCGACTACCAGCTCGGCCGTTTGGAATACCGCGGCCTTCGTTTTGAAACGGAACGGCTGGAAGAAGAAAACTATCAGGGCGTGGCTGTCATGAATTATACCGACGCCGAAACGCCGTATACGCGTATCCTTGAACACAAGCACTTTGAATTCGGGACCCAGCCCGTAACCTATGTGACCAAAGAATATCCGGCCGACTGGGAACCGGGCCAGGAAGCGTACTATCCAATCAACGATGCGCCCAATCAGGCACTCTATGCTAAATACGCTGCCTTGGCCGAAAAAGAGCAGAACGTCATCTTCGGCGGACGATTGGCAGAGTATAAGTATTACGATATGGATGACACCGTTGAAAGTGCCTTGAAGATGGTAGATAAGGTCTTGGGACGGTAATTGACGGTGTATATTTAGGGGAAGACGAAAGCGAGTTCTATGCAATCGATAGGACTCGCTTTTTACCGGACTTTTGGTCGATGAGACCGATTAATTTATGAAAGGACGCAAGCGTGGCTGAAGATATGAGTGAAGTGGAGAGACGACAGGGAAGGCAGCTGATTTCGATTTTAGTGCCTTGTTATAATGAAGAAGCGGTGCTGCACGAGTTTTATCGTCGCACGGCAGCCGTCATCGAGGGGATTCCGTCTTATGATTTCCAGTTTATGTTTGTCAATGACGGCAGCAAAGATGGGACGCTTTCTATTATGCGGGAGCTGCACGAGAAGGATGACCGCGTGTCTTACGTCAATTTGTCCCGTAATTTTGGTAAGGAAATCGCCATGACGGCAGGCATCGACTATTTGACGGGTGATGCGGCTATCATCATGGATGCCGATTTGCAGGATCCGCCGGAACTCATTCCCGAAATGATTCATTGGTGGGAGCAAGGCTATCAGGACGTCAGTGCCAAGCGGCGCAGCCGGGCCGGGGAAACCTTTTTCAAGAAATGGTCGTCTCATGCCTTTTATACGATATTGCAGAAACTGTCTAATGCGCCCATGCAGCGCGATGTCGGTGATTTTCGTCTCCTCGACCGCCAGTGCCTGAACGCCCTGCGGATGATGCGTGAATCTCAGCGATACAACAAAGGCCTTTTCAGCTGGATCGGCTTTGAAAAGAAAGAAATCCTTTTTGACCGCGACGCCCGGGCTGCCGGCAAAACCAAGTGGAATTATTGGAAGCTTCTCAACTTGGCCATCGAAGGCATTACCAGCTTTACCACGGCGCCCTTGCGGGCTGCAACCTATGTCGGTATTTTCCTGGCCTTTATTGCCATGATCTACATGCTGTTTATCATCGGGCGGACAATCCTTTTTGGCGAAGACGTGCCGGGCTATCCGTCCCTCATTTCAGCCATCCTCTTCATCGGCGGCGTCCAGCTCTCCTTCCTCGGAATTATCGGGGAATATTTGGGACGAGTCTTCAATGAAAGCAAATTCCGGCCTCTTTATTTAGTGCAAGACGTCAATGGTGACCGGGTCATGAATCAGGATAAGGTCAGGGAGGTCTGCAAATATGGGAAGTAAAAGCATCTTTAATTATCGGCGAGAAATATTTTTTGGACTCATTTTTCTGAGTATCGTCATCTTTTTTACGACGGCCCATCCCTTAGTTCCTTATGATGGGGACGACTGGTTGAACCTCGCTTCCATGCGAAAAGCCGTTCCCATGACCGGGGCCTATAACCCGATTAAAGTCTTGCCGGAGACCCTATTTCCCTTAGTCGGACTCATTGCTGCTTATGTCGTATATCCGCTCATCGGCGACTATATAGGCTCCATTGCCTTGACGTCGGCCTTGGTCATGGGCGGCCTTGTCAGCCTCTATATGTATCTCTTCTTTCGATTCGTAGAACGTTGGCTTTCTTTATCCGACTATGCCAATATGATGGTCACGGCCCTGTTTTTCCTCTTCCATTTTGTCCTTTTCTATGAAAAATCATCGCCTGTGCCGTATCTCTTTGGCAGTGGTAATTTGACCTGCATCTATCACTATGTGATCCCGGCCTTAGTCAATCTTTGTGTCGTGCTGTATTTAGCCCGATTTGATATCGCTCATGAAGCCCTGAATTTAATGCCGGGACGACGCAGTGTCCTGCTGTTCTGTATATACTTGGCGATTTTTTCCAACGCCTTATCCAATATCATTTTGGTGGCCTATGTTAGCTGCCTGCTGGGATTCCGGTTCTTCGCTTATCTCAAAGAACATGGCGGATATAGGGCTTTTGTAAAGAAAAATGCTTTTTATATCGGCATCATCGTAGTTTGGCTCATTGCCCTCGTGTTTGAATCTCATGGCGGCCGGGCCCACGATATCGGCAGGAGCCTGTCTATTTCTGAGATTGGCGAAACAGGAAAAATCTTTTTGTCTATGATTGGGCGAATAAGCGTCGATGTTGTCGTGGTAGGTGTTCTTTCTATCGCAGCGGCTCTGTATAGCCGTTATCGAAAAAAAGATAAGGCTTACGATTCGATCCTCGGAATGTATCTTGGTACGTCGCTCGTGTCTGCTCTCTATTTATTATTCGTTTGTGCTAAGGCCGGCCCGGGATACATCGGCCGCAGTGATGTCTTTATTTCCTTCATCATTTGGACCGCTTTATGGATTGTCCTGTCCCTAGCCTATGCCTTGAAGAACAACGTCAAGGGCATTTTCTTGGTACCCTTTCTGGTGCTGTTCTTTGCCGTTGAAGCCGGCATTGGACCTCGAGGCTATGCTGAAAGCACGGTAGGACAAGTGCCGCCTTCTACTTGCTATGAAATCGATTATAACTTGATCGAACAGATTCAAGCAGCTGATCGCGAAGGAAAGACTGAAATGATACTCCGCGTGCCCAAGGGAGATACTGCCAGTAACTGGCCTCACCCGGCCTATATGAGCGGAAAAATCAGCCAAACCCTCTATAAACACGGCCTCATCTCACGGAACATCAAAATTAAGATTCAGCCCGATCCGGCTATGAATGAACAATATCATATTGCCGTTCCTAAGTAAGGATGGTGGGGAATGCAGGAGACTTGCCTTTTGATGGGCAAGTCTCTTTTTTGCGTGGACAAATGTCGGGAGGACCTCTTTTCAGAGAGAGCTTTTAAAGATAACGTGTTTCGTGGCGGCGTCGTCGAAAAGTATTTCAATATACGACAAAGGACTTCAAAATATGGTATAATATGAATAGATTTATGGATTTTATACCATTCTGCCCCGATGGGATGGAATGGCGGCCTTTGAGGATTTTTGAAAGCGAATTTCAGCGGAAAATCAGAAAACAGCCGAAAAATAAAATCCGCCCCACAAATACGATTTTCGATGGCGTAATTAAGCCATTTGTAAAGGGGGCTGTTAAGAACCTGAATCCCCGTAAGGGGACGGAAACTCAGTATAACCATTGCCCATAATTAACTCGACATCGTACAGTTTAGAACCATAATCCCCGGATCTACTTGGACTCCTTTCTTGGTAAGAAAGGAGCTTGTCAATAGGGGGACGGAAACACGTAGGTGTTAAAGAATACACGTTTCTCGACGATGACTTAAGAACCACATCCCCGCAGGGGGACGGAAACACAGTCTTGCTGGCCATCGCTTCCCAGTTTTCGCGCCAGCGTTAAGAACATCTGAACGGACTCCTTTCTTTGTGAGAAGGGAGTTTATGTAAGGAATCCCCGCAAGGGGACGGAAACGCTTCCAGCCCTGCAATCGTTTTCTGTGTGACATTAGTTAAGAACCATAATTCCCGAACCTACTTGGACTCCTTTCTTGGTAAGAAAGGAGCTAATCAATAGGGGGACGGAAACTTCTTACGCCGCAGCTGCTGTTCACTTTTATCTTGCCGGTAGTTTAGAACTACAATCCCCGAAAGGGGACGGAAACGGCCTATACGACCACATATTCCAACTGTTTGGTTTTCGTTTAGAACCTTAATCCTCGAAAGGGGACGGAAACTGGCTGACGTACACCGTCGGTGTGACTTTGTCTGATTGTCTCACGTAGTATCCTGACAAGGCGCCGGCCTCTGTTGGGTTACAGAAAAGGTCAGATATTAGCTATTTCATGGGTACGCCTCCTTTTATCGTCATTGACTCATCTCACTTTCTAGATATAATGTTGATAAAGGGAGGTGATAGCATTATGGATGATTCAAAAGATTTTCTCACAAAAATCTCATCATTAAGCGTTAACGGCTTAATACAAAATCCTCACTACCAAGAGGCCATATTGGAAAAGAGAAAAGCCTCATTCCAAAAACAATTCGACATGTACAATGAAAAAGGTTTTTATTTGACCCAAAAAGAAATAGATGATTTGATTCTTTCTATTGAATGTGGCAAAAACACTTATAAAGACTTGCAAGCTACTGTACCGGGTATGAATTCGCCTACTCTGTGTACGTATCTTTTAGATTCACCAAAAGTGGGGCGAGACCAATTTGCAATATACGATATGCCAAGCAAGTTTTCACATACTTATTTTCAATTCAAGACCGTTCCGGAAAACTTCTTCTATTTATATGAATTCAAGCCAACTGATACTTTTATCTTGAATGTCACAGGAGAAGACCGATTGTACGAATTGCAAAAAGAGCAGCGCTTAGAAGCGATGGCCGTTCGTAGTGAGGAAATAGCCAGACAATCTTTAATAACCTCTGCTAAAAGTGCTGACTATGCTAAGAAAGCGTATTATGCGGCTGTCATCATTGGAATACTAAGTCTATTGCTAAGTGTGCAATCAGAATTAAAAAATTTAATCCAATCAATCTTTTATTGATAGTTGTCAATCTTTTATTGCTGGCAGTTAACCGCTTCGCCTTTTTGTTTATTCCTCTCATTTCATTCCAAAAGTTTTTATTATCCTTGTTTGTTGTACGGCGCTTTTCTTATCGTTCATTTCATCGCTTCCTCGTAGTTGTGTTTAGCCAATATTGCCGAGAAAGTTAAGAACCATAATCCCCGCAAGGGGACTGAAATCGTAGAAACTATTTATTAATGATGTACAGCAATGTTGGTTACGGTACTATCATCTTCGGGACTGTTGTTATGGCTGCTCCTAGGGAGGCTTTATGGGATGATCTTGCGGTTGTTTGACAATGTTTAGCGGAAAACGTATACTTGAGATAAGTCGAGGTAATGCGGAGGTTTGAAAAAATCGCCTGTGAACCCACTTTGGGAGCGGGTACTGGGAGACAGGGGTACGTTACCAAAATCCCCGTAAGGGGACTGAAACCGCCAAACAAGTTTGGTCAGCCATACTAACAAGACCGTTACATTTTTTAGGAAAAGGATTCTATCAATAGGGGCCGGTATGCTGCTAGGCGCAAAAATGAAGAGTGCATGAGAAATGCCGGTACGGGCATCTGTTTTGTGATGCCCGGTACCGGCATTTGTATATTTGGGGTTATTCTATTGATTCACGGGTAAGGGTGAAATGATGGTTGTCTGTCCTAAATGGAGGCACTCCGGAGCATACATTGAGATTTGCTTTTTCATGGGGAAAGTTTTTATGACAGATAGGAAAGGTATGACCGATTGAACCGGGTGTAAAGAAAGGGCTATCAGGCAAGCTGAATATTTGACAGGGACATATTCTGTCATGGTAGTTCTGTATAATTGATTTTATAACAGCCATGGAATTCGTGAAAAATTCGCCAATGGGGAGGATAGGGTTATGACGGTATCGAGATTTCGTTTTTTGGAGCATGATTTCCCCCGTTTATATGATTGCTGCGTCTGGGCCGAGCAGGCTTCCGAGGCTAAGGAGGCCATGGATGAGATGCGCCGGGCCATGAGATGGATGATTCATGATTTAGGGGCTGCTTATCTGAAGTTGTTTCAGGGCATCAATGAATTAGAAGAAAATCAGTTCGTGGATCAAGGCTTGAGCCGCCATTTCCATGAGGTTCGCCGTATGATCGAGCCCTATGGCCGGGAGGATGGGGATGTGCCGTCGTGCTTGGCCCGGTTGTTGATCCTGACGGTAGCCTATGGGATGTATAAGGGAAAGTCCTATCGGCCGGAAGACTTTTTGCCCGCTGATGTTCCCGCTGTGAGCCGCTATTTGGAACAGGGAGAAAGGCCGTCCGAGGGCACTGGGGGAGCGTCGCGGCAGGTGCCGTCCCTGTCTCGCCGGGTTTTTGAAACGCCGAGTGCCTTCCGGCAGCGGATAAAGGCCATGGAGCCCGTGTATATCGGCTGTGCCATTCTTAATCCCCCTCTGGACGGCGACGGGTATACGGACAACTGTTTTTTGCGGTACCATATCGATCATAATCCCGATATCCAATTTTCGCCTGTCGAAGCTTTTTATGTGACCGGCGTGAGCGATGATACGGTCATCGACGGGGAGTTGGTGGCAAAGTTGATGATGTATGACGATGAGGTCTGCTGTGATTACAGCCGGGTGTATCTGAAGCATGGCGACGAGTTGATTGCCGTTCAGCCTCTCTGTTGGGATCCCTTTCCTTATGAAACGGAGGAAGCCTATGATGAAAGGATCAGCCGCATGCCTTTGCTGCCCTTTGGCTGCGCTAAGGCTGTCCCGGATGACTATGATGCCGAGACGGAGAGGCTGCCCTTTTATATTTGGGCTTTTTGCGATTATGCAAGACCGATCTTTGAAAATTTATTGTTGGCCGATACCCGGGTTCATATTCCCTGTAATCGCGAGATGGCAAAAGAGATTTCTTCTTCCCAGGAGCCGTTCACCCTTTTTTTGAGGCTCCATACGATCGACGATGCTGCTGAAATTGCGTTGTGGCGAGACGATGTCGGTGAGGTTTTCTGCGGCCGGTATGAGACTCCGCAGGACTGGATGTATGCTAAATGGTACGCTTATTTCTATCGGGAGGCCGTTGACCTGGGAAGTCCCGGCGCACAATTCACTTTGGGACAAATGTGCGGCAGCGATTACGAGCAGGCCTTTTCTTGGTTCCAAAAGTCAGCCGACCAAGGCCATGACAGTGCGCAGAATCAGTTGGGGCTCTGCTATTATGAAGGGAAGGGCGTCGAGCAGGATTACCGGAAAGCTGCAGCCTGGTACCAAAAAGCAGCCGACCAAGGTTATGATGTGGCCCAATATCATTTAGGGAACTGTTATTATCACGGAGAAGGCGTCGAACAAGACTATGGAAAAGCCATCGCCTGGTATCGAAAAGCGGTGGAACGTGAATTCCTCAACCCTTGGGCAGCCTGTCAGTTGGGCAACTGTTATCGTTACGGTACCGGCGTCGAACAAGATCGTGAACAAGCGATAAAATGGTATAAAAAAGCGGCCATGGATTACGAGTTCGATGAAGAACTGCAGGAACTCGTACGGCAGGCCTTAGCCGAGATAAAGACTTCTTAGGTGAAAGGAACATAAGATTTCCGATGGCTGCGGTGGGCCGGCGGCCAAACTGTCCGGGAATGCGAAAGAAAAAGTGAAGGTGCCTTTGAGGATGCGTATTCGGCAAGATGTGAATGGCAGACTGTGAGCGAATTTCTAGGACTGAGGAAGGCGGGTATTTTAAAACCCATAAAAGGATGTTCTGAATCATATTAAGGGGAAGCGGAAATGCTTTCTGACGGGGACGTTTGGGGCCTCAATTTTCTTTTCGTTACGCAATGACTATTCGTGTAATCGCGATAATTAGGAGACCATTCTTTTTCAACCATAGGAGGGTGAAGCTGATGAAGAAGATAACGATGCGTCGGATGATCGGTTTTGGGTTTGGATTTATGCTGCCGAAGATCGTAAAAACGGCAGTAAAAATTGGCGTGATTTTGGGGATTGGGTATTTGAGTACCAGGGGCTATAAGAAGGTAAAAAACAGCGCTTGAGATAGGGGCATTTTTGGAAGCGGGGAATCGTATTCAGACTTATAGGGGGGGGGAAGTCAATCGTCTTTTTGTTCGAAAGAAGGTGTTACTCGGCATGTCTGATTATATGGAGAATTATTACGAGCTTTTAGGTGTTGACCCCAAGGCATCCACGGAAGAGATTCACCGGGCCTACCTTGCCTTAGCCAAAAAGTATCATCCCGATACGACCTCTCTTCCCCGGGCTGAGGCAGAAAAAAAGATGGCCTTGCTGCAGGAGGCCTATAGTGAACTGGCCAATCCATATCAACGTGAGACCTATGACTTCCTGTTGGAAGTTGGTGACCCCTTTGAAAATGAGGTATTTCTTGACAACGAAGAAGAGTACTGCGTTAACGCCTACGCTGAGGACTTGCATAATCATGCCGCATGGCTGTTAAAAGTGTTTGCCGACAATTTTCAATTTGAAGCGGGGAATGAAGAGAGCAATCAGAGCTCGCTAAAGAACTTTTTTGGCATGTTCCTTCGCGAGGAGGACAAGTTTATTGAATATATAGAAAAATCGTCGCATAAAAGAATGGAATATTTGAAGCCTGCTTTTTGGGTCTACTATCAGTTTGGCATTGCCTATACGTATACCCACGACAAGAAGCAAGCCATTCCTTTTTTAGAAAGAGCCTTAACCTTGATTGATCCTGACGATGCGGATGGTGAGAAAGTCAGGCGATTATTGGCTCAAGTGAAAGATCCCAATTTCAAAGGCTTACCTGATGAACCAAAAAGAAAGCCTTGGCTTTCGCGAGTGGTTGCTTTTGCAGTTATCTGCCTGATTATCGCCTCTTGTGCGTCAAAGTGAGCCGGGACGTCCCTCGCGAGAGGTGCTTATATGAAAACGAATAAGGGATGACAGAGTATAAAAGGACTTGTCTTTTTGAACTGCCTCTTAAAGTTGAACCTAAAAATCTAACTTTTAGGGGTGGTTCACTTTGAAGACGAGTCTTTTTTTTGCGCCCGATGAGGGGCGAATGCCTTATGGGACCGGGAGAAATGGGATGTATAGGGGCAGGATAGGCTTTAGGCACGAAATGAGAAGCTAGCGACGCCATTGATATATGCCATGAAGTTATGTAGTTCAACTATATTTTAATATATGTTGTAGTTATTAAATCTAAGGTGGAAATAAATACGGGTTAGTAAATAATTTGCTATGCAATAGATCAGCAGGATGAGTGAACCCATCAGTTGCCATTAGTCATCGCATAGGGGATGGATAATAATCTTGAGGGAAGAGCGTGATAGCGATTATAAACACATATGTATAAACTCGAAAAAAATGTACCCACATAAAACTAGAAAATTATGCTAAAAGCGTATCATAATATGTTAAAATAAATATAATAGCATCATCACTACGGGAAAGTTAATATGGAAGCAGGTGAAAACATGATTACAACACTGAATATACATAACTTCCGGTGTTTTCAAGATTTGTCGGTTACTAAATTGGCACCGATTACGCTGTTGGGCGGACGGAATAATTCCGGGAAGTCCGCGATTTTGGAAGCTATTTTTTTGTCGTTTAGCTATTGGAATGGGAACGTTTTTTCAGCATTGGCTGCTAGCCGCAGCAGTAATGGGCAATTACCCTCACCGGAACGGATTTGGAATCCCTTGTTTTTCAATTTTGAGAAAACAGACGAATTTTCGTTGTCGGTAGAGCAAGATAACGGCAAAACATCGGTATTGACGATGAAGAAAGTCCCTGATGAAAATGTCAGCCTTGATATTAATACTGAGCTTGTGTCTGGTATTTTTAAGCAAGGATATGCTTTGCAGGATTTGGATCACTACTTTTTTGCCTTAGAGTATACGCATACCGAAGAGAATCAGACTATTCAGGGAAGGTACTCTTTCGAAAATACACAGATTCGTAATATGCCCAGTTCTGATAATCCAAAAAAAGA
>OHSP01001140.1_pt1 | contig 10683 bp, 9 predicted proteins | sample 1578711 | NCBI WGS metagenome assembly OHSP01 (sample SAMEA3879584, study PRJEB24766) | human gut metagenome | biome: human-associated habitat; feature: feces | place: USA | collected 1985/1987
TTAGATGTGAGGCGATCTCTTTATAAGTCATATCTTGGAAGCGATTCATTTCAAAGGCTTGTCTGTAATTTTCGGGTAAATCCATGATGGATTTTTCTATTTTATGAATCAGTTCCTCTTCGATGTAGAAGTTTGGATCGTCGTAGGGGGTATTAGCATGATTATATAATATTGTTAGGATTTTATTTTTCAGTTCATCCCTGTTTTTTTGCCTCAAGCAGTTGTTTCGAACAGCTCGGAACAGATAGGGTATGGGAGAGGATTCTATTTTGATCACTTCTCTATTCTCCCATAACCATATCATGATTTCTTGAACAATTTCTTCACTGTTATTAAAATTTACATATTGGCATGCGTAGGAACAGAGTCTGGGATAATATTTGAGGAAGAGGAGATCAAAGGCCTTCTTGTCACCTTTTTGGATGGAAGTGAAAAGTTGGATGTCTTCATTTAACGTACTTTTTAACTTTTTCATTATAGTATTTCCTAAACTAACGTAAGTTCGATATAAGAATAGATATAATCTATTGTTAAATAGGAATATAGCGATAAAAGTATTAAATTTATAGTACTGAATATAACATTTAAAAGATTACCACTATCTTCTCAAAGTCTAAAATTACAGAGATTTATTGTATGGTCAATGTTTTTTGCGAGGAATTTGCATTACAACAGGAAAAATATATGATTGAAGACAAGAAGAGTGGGCATCGTAACAAACCTAACCATATGAGCGACGCTGAGATTATGGTCATTCTTATCCTGTTTCATTCCGGTGGTTTCCGCTGCTTCAAGCATTATCACAAGGAATATGTCCGTAAATATCTGAAATACCTGTTTTCATACAAGGTGTCTTATAACCGTTTCGTGGAACTGGAGAAGGAAGCACGGATTCCCCTCTGAGCATTTTCATCAAGAAGGTACCGTTGAGAACCTGTACATGTATTAGTCTCGTCGACTCTATCCCCCTTAGGTGTATGTCGTAATCAGAGGATTCTGATTCATAAGACATTTGAGAGGATTGCAGTGCGTGGAAAATCTCCTATGGGATGGTTCTTCTGATTTAAGTTACATTTAATAACCAATGACAAAAGTGAAATTGTTAATTTCATGTTTACACATGGAAATATAGATGACCGTGAGCCATTGAAACAATGATAAGTTCCTATAGAACATCAAAGGGAAACTATGTGCGGACAAGGGATATATCGGTCAGGCTCTGCTCGAGAGTCTCTTTCTTAACGGTAGACCGCTTGTCACTAAAGTTAAAAACAGCGTGAGAAACTCCCTGATAAGTATTGCTGACAAGATTCAGCCCAGAAAAAGAACCTTGATTGAAACGGCCAATGATGAATTGAAGGACATTGCACAGATTGAACATTTTTCAGACATCGTTTTTTAATTCATTGTCAGCTATCGCAGCATACTGCTTTTTGAACAAGAAACCCGCCTAAAGTTCATCGACGACGGGCGACTTGCTATTTTCTGATTTTACATCGAACTCACGTTATATAACGATTATAAATCGTATGAAAAAATATTTACATTTTTTCTTCTTTTTGTTTAGGAGATATCTTGGCTTATGTCTCTTATGTATAAAAAGAGTTATGGAAAGTCGTTTTTACCCCAAAATAAATGAATCTGTTCTCTTGCGTTACTTTACAAAACAGTTAACGGATAGAGAGGCTGAGTGTGTGGAAGAGTGGATACAAGCATCGGAGAAAAATAGACAAATTGCTCGTGATGTGCATTATATTCTATTCGCTACAACTACATGGTCTAATTTAAGAAAAACATCATCGGAGAAAGCTTTACGACGGGTCAAAAGGAAAATGCTTCGTAAGCGATCTTGGTTATTTGTTAAAACAAGGTTTCAACAAACCGCAGCTATTCTTTTGATCATTTTATTATCCAGCGTGAGTATCTATCTGTTGAAAAAGGACTCAAGGCAACTAGAGTGGATCGAGGTACGAATGAATTCAGGAATGACAGGTACGATCATGCTGCCAGATGGATCTAAGGTTTGGCTGAACTCAAATACACATATCAAGTATCCCTCTGAATTTGCTCAAGATCGACGGGAGGTAGAGTTGAATGGAGAAGCCTATTTTTCGGTGGAGAGAGACCCGAATCGTAAATTTATAGTTCATTCAGTTGAGGATCAAGTTACGATAGAGGTACTTGGTACGGATTTTAATGTCGATGCGTATAAGGATAATGGATTTGTCTCGGCCACATTGATCTCAGGATCGATCCGGTTGTCATACGTAAATGCGGAGAAGGAGAAGCGTTGTTTATTGATGCGACCAGAAGATAAGGTGATATACGATCGAGTCCAAAAAAGTGTAGATATGTGCAAAACGGATGTGGAAAGGGACATTTCTTGGAGAGATGGTACGATCCTCTTGAGAGACACTCCATTAGATGAGGTCTTATGGACATTGAGCAAATGTTTCAATGTTGAATTTGAGGTGAGAGGCGATCATTTACGATCCTGTTCTTTTACTGGGGTATTTAAGAATATGAGATTGGATCGGATTTTAGAGCATTTTAAAATAGCCTCTCATATAAACTATTCCATAGAGCAAGAGGTTGGAGGAAATGGTGAGGTATTGAAAAAGAGAGTGATACTTTATTAATTGTTTAATCTTTAAATTCTAAAAATATGAATGAAACATATTCTTGACTTAGACAGAAACTTGGTTGTATCCAGACCTGGAGAATCATTATCATGACGTTTTAATCTTAAAAAAAATTTAAATCTATGGGAAACATCTATAACAGTTGTTGGTTGCCATTAAGGATGAAGTTAGCTGGCATGTTGTTAATGGGATCAATCAGTATGGGGTATGGTATTACTGAGCGTAGGCAGTCTGCCTCTTTATTTATTGAAGTTAATAATGAATCGGTTCAGAATGTATTAAAGGAGATCGAAAGTCAATCCGAGTACAGCTTTTTTTATGATAATCAAAAAATAAACACCAGTAGGAAGGTCTCTATTAGAAGCGATGGCGAAGATGTGTTTTCGATACTTGAAGAGTTGTTTGAGGATACCAACGTTACGTATAAAGTTTTGGACAATAGTATTATATTGTCGGTGACGGATTCGAATCCTGCAAAAGGAATAAAAGAGAAGCTGCAATCATATAGAAAAGTCACAGGTGTCATTACGGATCCGCAAGGGGAACCAATTATTGGAGCTAATGTCGTAGTGAAGGGTACTACGCTAGGTACGATTACCGGACTGGATGGTGATTTTAGCTTGGAGGTACCGGATAGGGCGGTTTTATTGATTTCCTTTATAGGTTATGTACAAAAAGAGGTTACGATAAATAAATCCTCAGTGTATAGAGTTAAACTACAGGAAGATACTCAGAAATTAGACGAGGTAATCGTTACGGCGTTAGGTATCAAGAGAGAGGAAAAGGCATTAGGTTATTCTGTGCAAAAGGTCGGTAGTGAGGAACTTACGGCTGTTAAGGGTACGGATGTGGCTACAAGCTTAACGGGAAAGATAGCGGGTTTGTCTATCAATAATAGCTCCGAGATCTCAGAGGCTCCGGAATTGCAATTAAGGGGTGAGAATCCATTGATAGTAGTGGATGGTGTGGCTTATGGCAATTTTACATTGAGTGATATCAGTGCGGATGATATCGAAAGTATTGATGTCTTGAAGGGAGCTACTGCTTCGGCTTTATATGGCGTACGAGGGCGTGCCGGTGCTGTAATGATTACCACAAAGAGAGGAAAATCAGGAGAACTGACCGTGAATGTGTCAAATAATACTATGTTTCAAGCGGGGTATTTACGTTTGCCAGAGGTGCAATCTAGTTATAGTACAGGAAACTATGGCCGTATGGAGTATAATAGTGGTTATGTCTGGGGTGATTATATGGACGGCCGTGAGGTTGAGCAATATGATCCGGAGACAATGACCATGCGAGTGATGCCCTTGGTTTCCAAAGGACGTGACAATGTGAAGAATTTTATGCGTCCTGGCTTGGTGACCAATACAAATGTAAATGTATCTCAATCTGGAGAACTGGGTGGTTTTCGTGTATCAGCCACGCAGGTGCATCAGAATGGACAGTATCCCAATTCTTCATTGGATAAGTATATCGTGAATATGAGTGGGAATATTACCTATAAGAAGTTCAAACTGGATGCGGGAATGTCTTATAAGAAGATGAAGTCACCCAATATGCCGGTAGTGGATTATGGTGGAGGTAACATCCTTTATAATATGCTGATTTGGGGAGGTACGGAATATGACATTCGTGATTTCAAAAATTATTGGAAGGTTCCGGATCAGCAGCAAAATTGGGGTTTTTCTGCTTGGTATGATAATCCTTATTTCTTAATGAACGAGCGAATTGATTCGAGAGATAATAATCTGTTCAATGCGAATGCTACCTTGAGTTACGATATCATGAAGAATCTTAAGGTAACTTTACGTTCCGGTTTCGACAATTATGATAACGGCACGGAAAAGCGTCGTTCAGTGGGTGATAGCGGCGAAAAACGTGGTTATTATGAATATCGAAAAAAGGGGGGATCTTCTTTCAATAATGACTTGATTGTGAATGGTGATTTTACATGGAAATATTTTACAGTTGATGCGATTGTGGGATTATCTTCTTTTTGGTACAAGCAGGATGATCTAGACTCTTGGACGCGTGGAGGTTTGTCTGTTCCCGGTTTTTATTCTTTAAATGCTTCTGTTGAGCGTCCTGGTACTTCTAAGGAGATAAAGGAGAAGGCTTTGTACAGTATATATGGAAAAGTTGGTTTGTCTTGGAAGAGCGCAATTTATGTGGATTTGACGGCTCGTAACGACTGGTCATCCACACTTCCCTCTGATTCTCGCTCCTATTTTTATCCTTCTGTTTCTGGAAGTTTTATACCGACTGCGTTTTATAACCCGCTTGAGGAGGTATTGGATTTTTGGAAGGTTCGTGCATCATGGACTGTCGCAAAAAAAGATCTATCTGAGTATGAGATCAATAGGGTGTTTGACGTGAATACGGATGTATGGAATGGTATGTCTACTGCTGGTTATCCTTCCAAATTACGAGATCCGAATATCAAGCCGGAAACGGAGGCCTCTTATGAGTTTGGTACAGATTTTCGTTTTTTCAACAATCGTTTGGGATTTGATTATACCTTCTTCAGTCGCTTGCGTTATGATCGTTTGATTGAAGCGGATATATCTGAGGCTTCTGGAGCCAAGAAGATTATAACCAATACCGCAGAAGAGTTACGTCAGAGAGGTATGGAGTTTACGCTTACCGGAAAACCGATCGTGACAAAAGAGTTTCAATGGGAAAGCGCTTTGAATGTTGCTTATTGGCATTGGTATTATGATAAGCTAGATCCTGTATACAGTTCGCAAGATCCCCGTATTGGTGTTGGAGAGCGTTATGATAAATATTTTTTCACGGATTGGGAAACTGATCATGCCGGGAATATCGTTCATCAAGCGGGACTTCCGGTGAAGAACAAGTATCAATCTGTTATAGGATATAAGGATCCGAAGTGTATTTTAGGCTGGACAAACCGTTTTTTCTACAAAGGGTTTGATTTGAGTGTCTCGATCGATGGTCGTATCGGAGGTGTGATGTACTCATGGACGGAACAGGCCATGTGGCATTCCGGTGTTCATCCCGATAGCGATAATCGCTGGCGTTATGACGAGGTGGTAAATGGTAAGCAAAATTACATAGGGTCGGGCGTAAAGGTTGTAAGTGGCTCGGCTTCTTATGATCCGTATGGAAAAGTTTTGGAAGATACTCGTGTGTTTGCTCCAAATGATGTTCCTGTGTCTTATCAAAATTACACGATGAATTATAATGAGAATCCTTGGGATCATGATGCTCGTCAAAATATCAAGAATGGCTCGTTCTTGAAACTAAGAGAAGTAGCATTAAATTATACACTTCCCGCAACGATCGCTCAAAAACTCTTGATGAAGAAAGTGAGAGTTGGTGTTATCGGACAGAATCTGTTAATGTGGACGAAAGAATTTAAATTTTCTGATCCGGATCGTGGTAAGGAGAACTTAAATACTCCGACTTCTCGTTATGTTGGTTTTAATATTGATTTAACTTTTTAAGTACAAATAGAATATGAAGAAGATATTTTCTACCTTATTGATATCTTTGGCGTTTTGCTCATGTGGCGATTTTGATGAGATCAATTTGAATCCTGATACGCCAACAACGGTAACTCCGGATTTCTTGGCAACCAATGTCATATTGAAAACGACAGTATCTTGTCCTAGAAAAACTTTACAGATTATATTACTTTGTCCTATCTTAGCTTGACATTATCAGGAATTGAGTGTTTTAGTCCTGCTATGCCTTTACACTTCGGATCAAAGATAGGAACTTCTTCATTAAGTACATTCTTCTTTCGATAATAATTCTTCCATCTACGTTCTGTTTTAATATTTGCTTGATGAACCAAGGCAGGAACCATATAACTAATACTCTGATGTGGTCTTTGATTATTATATAAATCAATAATTCGACTAATGAAGTTAATAGTTTCCTGCCATGATTTTAGCTTAACATCGTATATCCATTCTGTTTTCAGAATGCCATTTATTCTTTCTGCTATTGCATTTTCAAGTGGATCGCCACTTTCCGTCATGCTAATTTGTACCTTATGCTGCGTTAGCAAATTAACATAACTGGCGCTGCAATATTGGCTTCCTCTGTCTGAATGATGAATAAGCCCGGAATATCCTTCCGGTAAACTATTTAAAGCCATTTTCAAGGCAGCAAGAGCATTGCAAGCACGAAGTGATGGAGCAAGCTCCCAACCAACGATCTTATGAGAATAGGCATCTGTTACAAGTGCTAGATAAGCAAAACGCCCTGCCATCTCAATATAAGTAATGTCGCTTACCCATAATTGATTGGGAGCCGTTGGTATATAATCCCTTATCAAATTGGGGTATTTACGCATCCAATGATTGGAAAAAGTCGTTTTTCTCTTATTTCTCACCCTTCTGACCAATAAATAATTACGATACAGTAATTCAATGAAAGCATCTCGACCTATGTGTATACCCATCACTTGGAATGTAGGTTGAAGATAGATTAATAACTTCTTCGCACCCATACGTGGAAAATCTTTTCGAGCATTGTGTACCAGAGACAAGATTACATCTTCTTCCACATTCTTATTGGCAACATAATGAGACTTTTCATAGTAAGCCTGACGGGTTTTGCCAAACAGCCGGCATAAAACATCTATCTTATATGATGGATGCTTTTGCCTTACTTCTTGGACTGTTTGGCACCAGATTTTTTTCTTATATCAACCTTTAGCTCACGTTCCGCAATATCAATCATAGTATCTAAACAAGTGGAACGCATTTTTTCTTTCGCCAGTTGTTGCTCTAGTTCACGGATACGTTCTTCCATTGCTTCAATAGGTAGCTTTTCTTCTTTCATAGGTATTATACTTGATACCACGAATTTACTACTTTCTTTGGGATTGGAAGCAACTCTTTTACGATGAACCCAACTACTGACCGTATCTCTCTTTACCTGAAAGCGTCGGGCTATCATGTCGACTGATTCATTACTGTTGTAGTAAGCAGTCAAAACACGCTCACGGAATTCTTCTGAATAGAATTTCCTTTCTCGTCTAATCATAACTTGTACACTTTTTATAGTTATTACTGTGTAAAGCTATTTTAGGACAAGTCAACAGAGAGTATTACAGGCAAGCATTTTTTTGATAATTCTTGGTTGTTAAAAACTTCTTCTTGTACGGAACACATGGAGTGGTACCTTTACAATAAGTTTGAACGTTCCAGTTTTTCTCGGTATGGTTATTTGACAGACTCAAAGAAAATGTTAGAGCTGGCTGTGGGTAGTGAAACATTGTCGGAGGAGGAGAAAAATGCTTATCGTGCGTTGAATTTGTTTATTCGCTCTTATGCTTTTTATGAGACTACGATGGAGATGGGGGATATACCTTGTTCGGAAGCCTTGAAGGGTGAGGGTGATGGTATTTTTTCTCCTAAATATGATACGCAGGAAGAAGTGTTCCTTACTATCTTGAATGATTTGCGTGAGTCTTCCCGATTATTTGCCAGTGCTGCAACCTTTAAGGGAGATCCTGTATATAATGGAGATCCTTTGTTGTGGCGGAAGAATGTGAATAGTTTTACGCTACGAGTCTTGAACATGTTGAGCAAGAAGCAAACGGTAGGTAGTATAAATGTACGTGACTTGTTTGAGCAAGTAGCTAAGGAGCCTTTGATGGAAAATGAGGGAGAATCTTATCAACGTGTTTATGATGCGGGTAAAAGTTCGCAGTGGTATCCGTTTTATTTTGAAAAACAAAATTATTGGTCGTATCCGGTGATGAGCTCTTTCTTAGTGGATATGATGAAAGAGTTGCAAGATCGTCGTTTGTTTTATTACGCAGAACCTGCCCCTCGATTTAAGGATGCTCCTGCCGATTCGTTTGATTCTTATAGTGGCGTAAATCCTGTATTGGAGTATGGCCTGGTGCAAGCGGAGTTCGCAGGGGGATTGCATTCTCATTTCAATGAGCGTTATCATCGTGTGCCCGAAGGAGAACCTGTTAAATTTATCGCTTATTCTGAGATACAATTTGTTTTAGCGGAGGCGGCTTTACGGGGATGGAAAACTCCGGCAACGGCACGGCAACATTATGAGAATGGCGTACGTGCCGCTATGCTGTTTACTTTCGAGCATACGCCGGAAGCTTATCGGCATGGAGTGACGATTGATGAAGCGTACATTAACGAATATTTGAGTGGTAAGGCTAATTTTGATGAGTCTAAGGGCTTGGAGCAGATCATGAACCAAAAATTGATAGGCTTTTTTGCCCAGTTAGGTTTTAATGGATATTATGACTATCGTCGTACGGGATATCCCCGTATTCCGATTGATCCGGCAACTAACATGAATGAGGTAAATACACAATTACCTCTCCGCTGGATGTATCCAAGTAGTGAGTATTCACAGAATCGTGAAAATATAGAAGCCGCTATAGAGCGTCAGTTTGGTGGTATTGACACTCCGAATGAGGTAATGTGGCTGTTAAAGTAGGAAAGGAATGAGATGAGATCTGTTTTTATATTGTTGGTGGCGGTCGTTATAACCGCCTGCCAATCTTCGAGGAAAGAGCTGAAGGTGCTTCAATTCAATATTTGGCAAGAAGGGACCTCAGTGGAGAATGGCTATTGGGGGATAGTGGACAATATCGTTGAATTGAGTCCGGACTTGATTACTTTTAGTGAGGTCCGTAATTACAATGGCATCTCTTTTATTTCTCGTTTGGTGACGGATTTGGAAAAAAGGGGGATGAGGTATTATGGAAAGGAAAGTGTGAGTACGGGGATTTTGTCAAAATATGAGATTCAGTCGCAAGAAGTGGTTTTTCCCTTGAAAAACGATCGTGGATCAGTGATTAAGGCAATGTTTCAAATTGAAGGTGAAGAGATTGTCCTCTATTCCGCCCACTTGGATTGGATGAATTGTTCATATTACTTACCGAGGGGATATGATGGTTGTACTTGGAAGAAGATGAAACAGCCTGTGGTTGACGTTGATTCCATATTGGCGGATAACAAGGCTTCTTTTCGGGATGATGAGGTGCGGGCGATTGTTGAGGATGCGCGGAAAGAACGAGAACATGGGCGAATTGTTATGATTGGTGGCGATTTTAACGAACCTTCCCACTTGGATTGGCAAGCCGATACGAAAGATATTCGTGAACATCGAGGAATGGTTGTAAATTGGGATTGTTCTAAGATATTGATAGAGGATGGCTATAAAGATACTTTCCGAGAGATTTATCCGAATCCGGTTATTTATCCAGGATTTACATTTCCAACAAATAATATTGAGGTTGATTTAAAGAAGTTGACTTGGGCTCCGGAAGCAGACGATCGGGAGAGGATTGATTTTATTTATTATTATCCGAATAAAGCTGTCGCGCTAAAGGACGTTCGTATCGTTGGAGCAGAAGGGGCTGTCTTATATGGTGAGCGCATAGAGAGAGACAAAGATAGCCAAGATTCTTTTATTGCTCCAGCTGGCACATGGCCTAGCGATCATAAAGCCTTGTTGGCTACGTTTGTATTAAAATAATATTTATCAGAATATCCCTCCTTGAAGGCTATGCGGCAGATCTTCTTCAGGATAGCCAGGTAATGGCGCACTGTCTGGACACCCAGGCCTTTCTCTATCACGACAAACTCCTGAAATTCAAGGATGAACTGCTCGTTGAGCTGGCAGAAAGCAAGGTCGGATACCTTGAACCTACTGCTGACGAAATCAGCGAGACGGTTGCGGGTGTAAAGGAAGTTGGGCAAGGTGCGGTGAGACACGTCAATGCCCACACGTGCCCTGACTTCCTCGATATGCCTGTCAAAGAGTTTGAGCAAGGTCATCTGTGTGTCCTTGCTGCCTTGAAAGGCTTCCTTGACTGCCGTCGCATCAAAATCAATCTTTCGTTCCAAAAGGGAATCGAAAGCGGAATTCACCGCTAACAGCAACTTATCGATTTTCGCGTTGACTTCCACCGCCTCCCTACTCTTGCCGTTCAGACGGCTTTCGCGGGGATTCCACAGCCCGGGAGTGCAGGAGAGCTTGCAGCTGAACTGCGCCATCGTGCGGTTGAGGGTGATCCGTC
>OHSP01001158.1_pt1 | contig 10599 bp, 10 predicted proteins | sample 1578711 | NCBI WGS metagenome assembly OHSP01 (sample SAMEA3879584, study PRJEB24766) | human gut metagenome | biome: human-associated habitat; feature: feces | place: USA | collected 1985/1987
CTCGGCCTTGACCCGCCGCAGGTGCGGTAGGACGTTATCGCGGACCTGCATAGGCTCACCACCTCATGTAGTGGGCCAGGGTCTCCATCCAGGAGGCGCGGGGTTCCTTGTCAAAGGTCCACGACACGTCGGAGATGGAGAACGCCGCAAGGCCCTGAGCGCCGTTCCGCAGGATGGAGAACTCCTGTTCCGCGATGCCCCAGACAATCGCCACGATGTCCTCCGGTAGATCGGATGGCTCATCTTCGGTCGCGTCCTTGGGCAGCACGTACCCGGCGGTGAACTTTACTTCCAGGTAGCGCCGGGGGGCTATGTAGTCGTTCGCAAGGCCGCCGACATAGCCGCGGAATACCCATCCCTCATCGCGGTACAGTACGCCCACGTCTCCGGTCATGGTGAAGTCGTAGCTGCCGGGGGCAATGTCCACGCCGTTCTCGGTGTCCCGGACGTACTCAACCGCCCGGATAGGGTACTGAGTGAGCACCGGGGGCAACATATCTGTGGGTGTAGGTGGCCTTGCCGAACTTTCGCCCGGTGATGGTCTCAATCCAGGCAGACGCCGAATTGATAAGCCGGATGATGTTGTTCTTTACGGCGGTGTCTGCCGCCTCCGGTGGGATGCCCAGGCGCTCCATCGTGTCTTCGAGCGTTGTCATGGCGTTTGAGGCCAGCTTTACAGTCGGTTCATTTTCCACGGTGTCGCCTCCGTTCTCAGGGGAGGCGCGGGCTACTCGCCCGCGCTCTCCTTTTTGCTGTCGTTCTTAGGGGTTTCCGATTTCTTCTCCTTGGGGCCTGCCTCCCGCTTGTTCTCGGCGGGTTTCACACCCTCAGAGGGATAATGTCTTGCCATAGCAAAAACCTCCTTGTAGGGCCTCTCAGGGCCTAATTAAACGGGGACCTCGGAAGCGTCGCCCAGGGCCAGGGCGGCAGTCGCGGTGCAGGACGGAGAAGAGCCGCCGGTGCAGACCATTTCCACCTTGACCTTGACGTACTGCTTGAGGCCCACCAGGTCCAGGTCGAAGTTGACCAGCTCGCCGCCCTCCGCGTCAGTGGAGACGGAGATCGCGCCCGCAGCGTCCAGGGGCGCGTTGCCCACGCAGACCAGCTTATCCTTGACAGGGGCAAAGCCGCTGCTCTGCTGGTCGCTCTCAGTGATAGTCAGCTTCACGGCCAGTCCCGTAGGGGTGCCGGAGGGAGAGCCGACCTTGACGGCCAGAATGGCAGAGAGGAAGCCCTCGCGGTTGATGGCGTCCTCGCTGGTGTACGGGGTCACTTTGACACTCTGAATAAGTGCGCGTTTCATAGCTGAAATTCCTCCTTGTTGAAATTATGGGGCCGGGGCGGTGTGCCCCGGCCTCCGATTAAAACGCCTTGATGTTCTTGACGTGCAGGAAGCTCTCCTTATGACGGGCAGCGATGTCCACGTACATGAGAGCGCGGGTAGCAGCCAGGTTCTCTTCAAAGGCGTTGTGCTGGGTGCCCTCTTCATCGACCCAGGAGCCGTCCAGGGTGGTATAGGTCTCAAGACCCATCTGCTCGCCCACCAGGAGGTCCGCCCAGTTGCCAAAGGCCAGCTCGGTAAGGCCGGTGCTGTCGGTAGTGATCTGGTTGGACACCCGGTAGGGGAAGCCCGCCAGTTTGCCGCTGTTCATCTCATCCCGGTAGATGTATGCGCCGGTGGTAGTCTTGAGGTTCATCAGGTAGCCCTCCAGGACGGAGTTGAACGCCCAGCCGAGCTTGCTGTCGTCCACGTTCTTTGCCAGGACCTTAGAGCGGACGTACACGGGGAAGTCGGCGGTAATCATGCCGTTGCTGTCGGCCAGGTCATCGTTGCTCAGGGCCTTGGCGTCCACGTGCTCAACCTCCTTGTCGGTGAACACGCCGAGAGGCTGGAACTCACCGCCCTTGCCGAACATAGCGCCGAAGTCCAGGCCCAGCTCCATGCGGCGGGTCAGGTCGTTGGCAAAGAGCTGGTCTGCGGAGTAGTTGGTGCTCATCAGCAGCTCGCGGGTCTGAGGCACGATGGCCTCCAGCCGCTTAGCGGACAGGCGGATGTTGCCGTAGGTGGGCTGGGTCTTCGCAATTTTGCGAGCCTCGCCGCCCCAGGTAGCGCGGGCGCCGCCGGTCATCTTGGGGATGTTCAGATTGCCGTTAGCCATAGGCACTTTCTGAGCGCCCAGCTCAAAGATGACGGTCTTGGAGTACAGAAGCTCGATGATCTGGTCCAGGTAGATTTCGGGGATGAGGTAGCCGCCGGCAGCGGGGTTGGTGGCAGACAGGGCCTTGAACTCGCGGGCCATGTCCGCATCGTCATACTTCCGCTGCGCATAGAAAGAGGCGGCGTCGGGGTCATGCTTGCCGAACACGTCCAGGCACTTAATGGCGCGTGCGAGCTGAACGGCGGGCGGGACGGACTTCTTGGCGGTGCTGGTTGGAGTGGTACGGCTCATGTAGATGGAGCTGTACTTCCGCTGGACGGGGGAGGCCGCGCTCTTGCGGGCGCTTTTGGTCTGGTGCTTGTAGGTGGCGGCCTTGCGCCCCTTGGCCTCATCAGTCACTTCCTCGTCCTCCTTGACCTCTTCCTCGATGCCGTCATCCTCCTTGGCCTCGCCGCCGGTAGCGTCCAGCAGCTCGCCTACGGCCTCCATGACTTCCTCGGCGGTAACGTCGCCCAGCTCTTCGCCAGCATCCTTGCGGCTCTTGCGCTTCTCGGCGACAACGGACATAGCTTCCTCGATGAGGCCGGAGATGTCGGCGGGATTAACTTCGGCGGTGGCCGTCTCGGCCCCCTCTTCGCCCTCGGCCTTGGCCTCGGCCTGCTCATCCAGAGCTTCCTTGACACAAGCCTTGATTTTCTCGGTCAGCTCGTCAGCCTCCATCTTTACGGACTTACGGCCAGCGGGTGTGGTGCCTTTCTTGGGAATAGCCATTTGTAATTTCCTCCTTATAGCAAAATTTCATAGTCGATGCCGGTGGACGCGGCTTTTCCGGCTCGGTTGTTGGGGGTACTGGCGGTGGATTTCTCGCCGTCGCTCGCCTCTCGGATAATGCCGTCAAGGACCTTGGTAGCGGCTTTCATGGACGCGCTCGCGTCCTTGAGAGCCTTTAACCGGGTACCGCTGATTTTCCGACCAGCCTTGACCTCCGAGGCGGCCGCCTCCAAAAAGGCGTCCAGGAAGCCCGCAGCGTCGGTGGCCTGCTTGTAGTCGGTGATCGTCGCCTCCGGGTTCATAGCCCAGGTAACGACGGAGACCTCCCACAGCTTGACCTCCCGCAGGTGCCGGATTCCATTCTCGTCATAGTCAAAGACGATGGGGTCATACCCGATGGAAAGCTCAGTGAGAACTCCATCTTTCAGCAGCACTTTGATGTCGCGTCCCATCGAAGTGTCGCTGATTTTGGCCTTAATGAAAAGGCCGTTGCTGTCTTCCCTCAGCTCCAAAGGTCTGCCAATGGGGAGCCAGCAGTCGTTGTGCAGGGCGAGTATCTTCACCCTTTCCCAGCCCTCGGCGATTGTCTTCGTGAAGGCACCGGGTTCAATTATGTCCCCGCCGCTGTCGATGTTGCCATAGACTGCGGCGTAGCCACTAAAGATACCGCTCTCTTCGTCGTACTCTTCGGTACGGAAAGACAGCGTTTTATGCTCCGTCTTGGAGCTTTTCTCTTTCACCCCTCTGCGGAGCGAAGCCTCCCACGCTTTCAGACCCCGCCCGGAGGCATAATAAAGCGGCGATACCCGCAGGTGTGCAGCCGCGAGCTTCGCCGTCATAACGGGGTCATCGTTGGTGATATTCGTGTCCGGGCTTGCGGTGCCGTGTTCAAGCTCCGCGTTCATCCCGGCTGTCAGGGCCTTTAGGTCGAACCGCTCTTTCTCCAGGTCAATGCCAGCAGATCGGGCGGCCTCCTGAGCCTGCATCTCGGTAAATTCCATCAGGCGTCCTCCTTACTTGTCGAATGTCAGGAAACAGTGGCAGTTTACGACCTCGGCGGGGTCGGAGCAGTCCGGGTCACAAGGCCGCATCAGGCCATTGGAGAATTTGGCGTCAATGGGGACCCGCTCACCGTTGAGGCGCTTGTGGGAGGGTCTGGCGGCGCTCATGTTTGCGACGTGCCAGGTCTTCCAGGCGGCCCCGGCCTTACGCATCATGTCGTAGTGGCCGGTCAAGAGCGAGGTATTGCACTCCTGGGTGGCGATGGTCCGCGCCCTGGATGCCGTGGTCTGCATCTCCTGTTCAATCTGCTTGGCGATAGCGGCTCGGCTGTCTCCGTGCTCCAGGCCAGCGGAGACAATTCGGGCGATGGACTGCTGCGTGGTCTCTGTAATGCCCTTAACGCGAGCACCGCCCCGCAGCTTTGCCGTGCTGATAAGCTCCGGCCTCTGTACGCCCTGGAGATTGTAGAGCTTGGCAGACACTCCAGCGCCCTTGTCGTAACTCTCTTTCCACAGGGGTTCAAAGATATTCAGCAGGGCGGTTTCCTCGCTGGGCCAGTCGATGAGGCCCAGGGTAAAGGCGCTTACAAGCCGGGTGCGGTCCGTCTCGCTCAGAGAGGCCCAGGCCGCCGCGCTCTGCTCTGCTGCGTCCTCGCTGTTCGGGTCATAGCCGGGGATAGCTCCCATGAGGATGTCCCAGACGCTCCGCTCATCCTTGGTGGTGCCGCCCATAGCGTCGCTTACCCGGCGGCCCTGCTCTCGCAGGTATTTGAGGGTGGCAATCTCAAAGCGCTGGGTCTGCTCCCTCTCAGCTTGCAGCAGGGCGCGTTGTGCGGCCTGCACCTGGATGCTTTTCCGCTCTTCCGGGGATGTGCCCTTAGAGGACACTATTTCGATGGCCTCCAGGCCGTCTCCCGTCCCCTCTGAGCCGTTTTCTTCGTCCAGGGGTATTCCGCTATCTGTTATCTCAATGTCCTGCTCTCCACCCGTCTCAAGCGGTGGGGCGCTCTCTGCATACTGGAGGTTGGCTGCCGCCGTGGAGATCGCCACGGGGTCGTCATCTTCCCGGATGTAGACATCGGAGAACTGGGTCTTATAGACATCGCCGCCCACCAGGGCCGGGGGCATACCCAGCTTCTCGCGGGCCTCGTCCTTGGTGAGCAGGCCGGCATTCCAGCCGTCAATGCCCAGGGCCTTGTCGAACTCCTGATTTCGGGGGATGATGTCATCAAAGTGCCATACCAGGTCGCGCCCAAAGTACGGGATGATCTGATTGTTTATGGCCTCTTCCCGTCGGCGCAGGTTCGGCATGAGGACGTTTTGGGCGTAGATGAACTGCGCCGCCTCCGACGTGGCCCGGTTGCTGCTCTCAGTGATACCCATAATTTCACGGGGGACGCCGAAGTGCTCAAGGACGGCATTTCGCAGGAACGTGCGGCCGTTCACCATGTCCATGTCTTTCATAGTGTCTCCGACCTTGTTCACCGTGACCTCGCCGTTGACAGTAGCGACGCCGTGGCTCTGGAACACTCCACGGAAGCGCTCAATCCATTCGGACCGGAAGCGTTGCCGCTGCTCCGGGGTGGACTTGGGCATACCAATGATGAGGTTTGGCGTGGCGTCGTTGAAGAAGAAGCGCTTCTGGAACTTGGCCGCGTATTCGTCGGTCTCAATCTCATCTGCCAGGGCCTCAGACTGCCCCAGGCCGCGCTTGAATGGGTCTATCGGGTTCAGGTCTTTCATCACGAACATATCATCTACGGACACGTTCATCAGCAGACCATTGGTGAGCCGGACGGTGTAGTACGGGTGGTCCAGGTACGGGGTCATCTGCACCCAATGGACAGGGACCGGCCACAGCTCCACAGGGACGCCCAGGGGCGATTTCTCCATGATGAAGTAGCCCTCGCCCTTGAGCTTGAGATAAATCTCCAGGAGCCGCCACAGGGCGGCGTTGCTCATCTCATGCAGCGGGTTAGGGTTGGCCCAGAAGTCCAAAAACGGGTGCTGCGTAAGCTCCTGTTCGTCTCCGTTCTCATCTATCCGGTAGAGCTTGCCCGCCGCAAAGGATAGATCGGAAGCGATGCGCTCCACAACGGATAGGCGCGGGTTCGTTCTGAAAGCCTCTATCCACTCCTGGGTGTTGCGCTCCGGCGGGTTCGTCCACCGGGGGAGCATAGCGCTATCGCTCCGGTAGGTCTGGCTTGCCCGCCCCGCTCCGCCCCCTCTAAATCGGTTCCAGAATGGCACGGTTATTCGCCCCCCTCGCGCTTCGGCTTCTTACCGAGCACCTGGGAGACGGTGGGGTTTCTGGGGCCGCCGGTCATCTTCTGCCAGCGACGCCGAGCCTCTGCCGCCGTGTTTGCCCGGATATACTTCATCGGCCAGCCGTCAGCCGATACAAGGTAACTGCATTTTGCTTTCATGGTGTCCTCCTTAGTCAATGCTCCAGTCGCTTACCAGCGGGTCATGCAGGGCCAGGGCCAGCGCGTCCCCCATATCCGGTGAGGATAGGCCGCGCTTCTTCATGGCCTCTTTCTTCTCCAGCTCAATCTTGCCCGCGCTGTTCACCACATATTTCCGGTTAGAGAGCTGGCTTATCTGCTTGTCATCAGGGTATAGCTTGATACTCTGGGTTCGCAGGGCCTCCCGGACAGCTCCCCACATAAGGCCGGTGCTGTTCTGGTAGTCGATGGGGTCATCGTCGCTGATGGTGCCGCCCTCGCCGCCGAAGTGACACTCTACGATGTCCAGGGTGAACGGGGGCGGGACGTCCTCATCGTCAGCGTACCGGCGGTCGCGCTGGGCTTGAACTTCCTCCACGATCTGCTCCCGCAGCTCCATGAGCCGGTCGAACACGCCGACGCCCAGGCCGTCGCAGTCGATTTTGACGTGTATCTCTGCCCAGGGCTGCTCCAGGGCGTAGCGCTTGATGAGCTGGACGGCCTTGCCGCTCAGCTCCATAGTGTCGTTGTGGTGGTAAATCTCCGGTTTCTCCTGGAGCTTCTTGTCCAGGACCGGGGACAACACGCTGCTGTCATCGCCGTAGCGAGCGACGTCAATCCCGATGTCCACACGGGCCGCCCGGTCAATCTCCGGGGCCTCGGCCTCGCTCGCCCGCTCTGCCCACTCCATAGGGATGAAGCTGTCAGGCAGGGCCTTGGGGAACTCCCCGGCAACGCGGACCCGAAAGACGTCGCTGTCTTCACCGAACATATCAATGATGGTGTCGATGAACTGCTGATCTACTCGGCTGCTGTCCCGCCCGTCAATGTGCATGGCGTTGTAAAGCTCGCGGGCCTTGTGGTGGCTGTCATAGAAAAAGCCGGTAATCTTCGTGGGGTTCCCACACATTACCAGCTTTGCGCCCTCCGTAGATAGAGCACCGAGAACCGGCTCGAATATCTCATCGCGGACGCCCGAGGCTTCGTCGATGATGTAGAGCACGTGCTCGGCGTGAAAGCCCTGGAGGGCGTCGGGCTTACTGGCCGTCCGGCCTACTGCGAACCACTCTTCCGGGTGGCCTCTCATGTAGACCTTTTCCTTGGTCCATATCAGCTCTTGAGACAGGGCCGGGTTACTGCGTAGCCACTTCGCAATTTCGGCCCACAGGATGTCCCATAGCTGGTGCTGGGTGGGGGCGGTGCAGGGTATCTTGGGGAATGGCCGGGTAGTCAAAAACCAAATAGCAAGCCAGCTCTCCACCGCGCTTTTCCCGATGCCGTGACCGGAGCGCACGGAGGTCATGGGGTACTTCGCTACGCTGTTGAGAATGGCCTTTTGATTGCTGTCCGGCTTGGCCCTTATGATGTCCTCTACGAAGTCCACCGGATTGTCGGCGTAGTAGAGAATAGCGTCACTTGTCAGGTTCATTCTGCTGCTTCCTCCGTTCCCACGCCTCGGAGATGACGGCGGCAAGGCTGCTGTCTGCCTGCTCATTCGCCTTACCCGGTGCGGTGTCGGCCTCAAGCTCCATGCGGTTCTCGCGCTCCAGCTTGGTAGCCTCCCGGATGAACGCCACAAGGTTCTTCGGGTCTATCTCGCTGGGGTCCATGTCCTTTAGGGCCTGCAACGCCTTTTCCTGTAATTTCAAGGCTATGCTGATATGGCGGTCAGCCATCTTCCGGCGCTTCTTAACGGCCTGAGCATGGGCTTTTCTCTGGATGTCAACGTCGTATGCGGCGGTGCGCTCCACCCACTGATAGGTGCGGCTCCAGCGGCCTATGAGCGTGGTACTTTTGTTTAACTGCTTAGCAACCGCCCGGATGCTGCGCTCTTCCCCCAGCTCCAGGTAGACCGAAAACGCCTCATACGCTTTGACACCCTCGCCCTCCAGACGCTCCCACGGCTCGGTGTCTCTGTGCTTCGGCATTCCGATCTACCCTCCTTTCGGGGCCGGTAGCCGTCACTTAACGGCTATCCAGCCACAGAAATTCAGGCAGCGCCAAAACATATCGACTTGCCGAAAACCGGCGGTCCGCATCATGTCCACGCTCCACTCGGCCTTGAGCGGAGACAGCACATTTTCCAGGCTGCGCCGCTTGGACATGATTTGCTCATCGGTATAGCCGTTCTCCCGCTTCATCTCGTAGTAGAGGTCCACCATCAGGTCATCCATGTTTTCACTGAGGATTTTCTCTACAAAGATGAGCGCCCCGCCGTCGGTCAGGCCGTCGTAAATCTGCTTGAGCATCCGGGGCCGGTAGGACGTCGGCATGAACTGCATGGACAGGACGGAGAGGACCAGGCTGCTCTTTTGCTCAAATGGCAAATACTCCCAAATATTCCCTTGCCGGACCGTGACGTTGACGTCTGCCCGGAAGCGCTTCTCGCAGGCTTCCACCATGGCCGGTGCGTTATCCACCAGCAGAAAGTTGTTGCTCTGGCCGTACTTCACCACGAATGGCTCCACGGCCAGGCCGGTACTGCACCCGACATCCACAATCAGGGTCTCCGGCTGGATGAAGCGCTCGCCCAGCTTGTAGGTAAGCGCCCGCATAGATCGGTAGTCCGGGATGCTGCGCTCAAGCATATTGGCGAAGCAGGCGGCCACTTCTCCGTTGAACTCCCATTTCTCCCCAGGGTGTACGTTGTCTCTCATTTTGCCTCTCCTTTCGTCGGAGGGGGCAGGCGAATACCGAGCCGGTGCTCAAACGCTTCCCGCGCTCGCTGAGACAGTCCCATGCGTGAGCCGTCCGGGTAGGGAAGCTCAAATTCAAAGTCCAGCGCAGCGGCCAGGGCCGCAGGGTCCACAATCGGGTCTGCCGCCTCCATGTACCAGAATTTTGTTATCATCTCCAGGCGCTTCACGGTACGGAAGCACGGGGCGAAGATCGCCCGCATCTCTTCCTCGGTGTGGCCCTTTTGGACCTTGGGGTGTGCTCCGATGTCCCCCAGGATGGTGTTAGGCTCATAGTCCAGGTCAAAGGTCAGGATTTTTTCTGCGGCCATGAACTTTTTCTTCGTGTTCACGAACTGCGGGGCCTTGTTGCTCTGGCACCAGCAGACCACCATCCCGTCCGGGGCGCACAGGGCTGCCGCGATGACCGCAATCTGCTTCCGGTCCGCCATAAAGGGTACGCTGTTGAACACGCTGGAGATAAAGACGCTGCTATACGGCGTCCCGGCCTCAACTTCGTCCAGGAAGCGGGCGGCAATCTCCAGGCTCTTTTCCTTGTGGATTTTCTCGCCCACGGTCACGAAGTACGGCTCAAAGGCTGATACCTGAATACCGGCCTTGCGGAGCGTCCTGGTGTTGTTGAGCTTCCCGGCTCCAAAGTCTACCACGCTGGACCCGTAGTGTCGGCGCCAGGTCTCCAGGGCCGCGCCCTCCAGCTTGCAGAAGTCCCGCCCGCAGTTTTTCGGGAACACGCCCTTAAAGAAGCCGTCCCCCAGGGCGGCGTTGCCCTCGGCGTCGGTCTCCCTGGTGTTCCGCTCCCGCATGAAGCTGTTGAAGCGCAGATCGTCGGCGTAGGTGCTCTCCATGTCAAAGTCCATGGATAACAGGTTGAGCATGGAGGACGCGAAAGCCTCTTGCTCCGGCCTCACCTTGACGCAGGCGATGACCTTTCTGCCGGCCTCCGCTGCTACTTGCAGGCGGCCTATCCCGTTGATGACGTTCCCGGCCTCCCCGATGACTACCGGCATGGCGTTCCCGATTCGGCGCTCCAGGGATTTTGCAAGCTGCTTGATGTGGGTGTCGAAGCTCCGGTGATTGAGCTTTGCCAGCTTCACGACGTCCATCCGACGCAGGGCGTAGACGCAGGGGAATGATGCTTCGGTCCCCGGCTCGATGTCCGGCAGCTCCCCGGTCATGGCCTCGATGTCCATTTCATAGAGGCGGCGTCGGATGATGGCGCAAGTGTCCTGCTTCTGGAGGTCATTCGTGGCCCGGTTGAACAGGACGTTCACGGCCCGCCGCTCGCCCAGGGTCTTTCCGCTCACATACTCCACGGGTATCTGCCGGAAGCCCATGCGGGAGGCTACAAGGTGCCGCTGGTGTCCGCTCAGGATTTCGCCGCTCTCATCGGCGTAGATCGGGAGCAGAAAGCCCAGCTTACGGAGGGACAGCTCTGTGAGGGCAAGGCGCTTTTCGTCGTTGCGCCGGGGGTTATACTCCGACGCTCGCACAGCGTCGATGGGGACAAGTTTAATCATGGCGCAGCAAC
>OHSP01001160.1_pt1 | contig 10595 bp, 8 predicted proteins | sample 1578711 | NCBI WGS metagenome assembly OHSP01 (sample SAMEA3879584, study PRJEB24766) | human gut metagenome | biome: human-associated habitat; feature: feces | place: USA | collected 1985/1987
CAAATCCACGAATTTCTCTTCCAGTATTTCATAGAAAAACTGGCTCGGGATCTGTACGATCAATGTTTTGTCCTCATATTTTAATGGAACAATCGGGGCAAACCAAGTATTATATGTCGTCTCTGGAACATTGTCTTTAATTACTTCGAGACAGCGGTTCCAAAGTACAACATGATTTGATTCAATCATAGTGACTTTAATACATTTATTAAATTAAGCGAAACTTCTACGTTTGCAAAATTGGGAATCTTATTTGGAAAAAACAAATTAGCTTTTTCTTGTTTTTCTCGGGCAAACAATAATGTGTTTACTTTCAATGACTTATAGAATTGTGTTGGAACACTGTCTGTTTCCCCTCTCTTGCAAAATTATAAGTATCTGTATTTTAGTTGTTTATCGTTTTATTCTTGCTCTTTTATACTTCCCGCACTTGTTTGTACGGGAATATTATTTCGGTCTGTAGATAGACTTTTGCAGAGGTTATACTCCCTTTTATATACCGCCTGCTTATTTAGATAAAATCTATATAAGAAAGATTTGCTACTTGTCTTTCTTCCCGAATAAAGAGAAATGAACGTACCGTTTGGGGTGTGCTTTCAGGTCTTCCAGTAAGCTCGCCGCATTCTCTGTGGTAGCGTTCAGATTGTTATATAAAGCAGGGTCGTTGAAGAGCAGTCCGATAGTGTTATCTTTGCTGTTCAACTTCTCTGTAATCATTTTTACGTTAGCGAGTGTTGCGTCAACTTTTTGGAAAATGGCGCTGTAGTCCACTTCCTTCAAGTTACCGCTGATAGCTACAAAATTATCTCCGATGGTATTGAGCTTGCCGGTCAGCTGGGGGATGTCCTTGCTCATGAGTCCTTTCATCTGAGAGCTGACTACAGCAAGATTGGCGGTAGTCGTTTCGATAGAGTGCAGCGTAGAAGGGATGCTCTTGTCACCTACGATGTTGTTCAGTGAGGTGAGGATGGAATCCAGTTTCGGTAACATACTCTCAATTTGGGGCATGAGTTTCGCTACGCTTTCCATCATTCCGTTGTTCAATGTGCCGGGGATGGTGTCGCCTATGGCATATTTCTCACGCGGGTTGTTGGCGAGAAGAATATTCATGCGTACGCCTCCCATAAGTTCGGATACAAGCTCGGCGCTACTTCCTTTGGGAATCCGCAGTTCCGTGTCCAGTTCCACTTCGACAATTACATTTCCGGGTTTGGCATAATCATAATAGATGTCACGCACGATACCTACACGAACACCGTCGGCAAATACCGGGCTTGATTTGGTGAGTCCGTTTACGTTTTCAAATTTGGCATAGAAATAGCTGGAAGGTTGAAACATGTGTATACCTTTCAGCCAGTTAATTCCGTATATAAGCACACATAGTGCAACGATACCTGCAATACCTATTCTGACTTCTTTTGTAATGTACTTCATTTTATCTTTTTATTTATTTCTTCTTTTCTTAAATTCGGCAATCGCTTCATTGACGTTCATTTTTTCGCCGTTCCGGAAAGCGATGATAAAGGCGTCTTTGAATTGTGCCGTAATGGTGCGCTTCGTACGCAACACCTTGTTATAATCGGAGGAAGCTCCATACGTATATTTGTATATTCCCCCTTCCTTATAATAATCTACCTCTTTCAGTCCTTTCAGCCGTTTGTCGTTTTTGGCGAGAGGTTTGGAAGAAGTAAGTATCTGTATCTTAAACGTAATTTCACTGTCATTGGTTGCACTTTCTACTACAATAGGACGTTTGGGCGTTGTTTTCGCTGTTACGGCAGGCTGGGGAGAAGCTTGTGCGATTACCGGAGCATTTTTCTCCTCCTGTTCTTCGGCAGGAATAATCGTCTTGCTGACTCCTGTCAGGCGCAGTTCATGTTCTCTCTTGTAATTCAGAAAAGCACGGTAAATTCCGTTCGCCATTGTATTGGCACCTGCTTCCGAGTTCAGGTAACGTTCTTCCTCGGGAGTGGAGATAAATCCTAGTTCCACCAGAATGCTGGGCATGGCACTTGCTTTCAATACAAGAAACCCCGCCTGGTGTACACCACGGTCTGCACGTTTACAGGTCTGGCGGAATTCTTTCTGTACCAATGAGGCAAGGTGTACGCTCTGAGACATGTATTTATCTTGCATGAATTCAAAGATGATATAAGATTCGGCTGAGTTTGGATTGAATCCTGCGTACCGCGTCTTGTAATCACTTTCGTATAAAATTACGGAGTTCTCCCGTTTAGCGACTTCTAAGTTGGCATCCGACTTGGCTAAACCGAGCGTCCATGTAGAGGCTCCTTTGACAGTTTTACCGCCCGCTACGGAATTGGTATGAATGGAAATGAATAAATCAGCTTTAGCATTATTGGCTATTTCCGCACGTCTGTCAAGTGGGATAAATACATCTCTTTCACGGGTATATACCACTTTTACATCAGGGCAATTCCTTTTTATCTGTTTGCCTAATTTGAGGGCAACATTCAGGTTGATAGTCTTTTCTTTGGAGATTCGGCCTAAAGCACCAGGGTCATGACCACCATGTCCGGCGTCAATAACGACAACGAAGTCTTTTGCTTCGATGCTGGTAGTGCAAAAAGGAGAGATGAACAGCCCGAAGCAAATACAGATATATAATATGTGTCGTTTATATAGTTTCATACCCAAAAATCGTTGCAAATGTAGTGGAAATTTATAGAAAACTCACGTTTTACATGAAGTTTTGTTACTTTTCCCCAGGATTTGTGAGAGATTTCTTTAAAACAGACTAACTTTGCACCCGCAAATTAAATAGAAAAAAGGTATGTTAGTTCGTTTTCTTAAGAACTGGACATTGCCACTGGCGATGCTTTCAGGTACTTTGGGATACTTTATTCTCGCAAATGTCCCTTTCTTGGCGCCTACCAAACCATATATTAATGATTTGATTGCGTATATTACTCCACTGCTGATCTTTGCCCAACTGTTGCTTACTTTTTGTAAAGTAGAAAAACTGAATGAACTGAAACCTAAAGCATGGCATGGCTGGTTGCTGCTGTTTCAGACAATTTCATGTCTGGCAATTGCCGCTTTGCTGGTATGCTGTCCGATGGATGAAATATACCGGGAAGTATTTGAGGGGGCGATGGTTTGTGTGATTTGTCCAACTGCTACTGCAGCGGCTGTCATCACTGGCAAGTTGGGAGGCAGTGCATCTACGTTGACTACTTATACCTTATTGTCTAATTTGCTGGCGGCAGTAGCGGTTCCTTTGGTTTTTCCGTTAGTGGAGCCTCATGCTGACATGACTTTCTTTGCTGCTTTCCTGAAAATCCTGAGTAAAGTGTTCCCGTTGTTGTTGTTCCCTTTCTTCCTGGCGTGGTTTCTGAGAGTGTTTATGCCCCGTGTGCACCATTTTTTATTGGGTTTCCATGATCTTGCTTTTTATTTGTGGGGCGTAGCGCTTGCTATTGTATCCGGGCAAACTGTTCGTTCCCTGGCAATCAGTGATGCACCGGTTTCAGTGGAAATACTGATAGCCTTTGCCGGATTAGTGGCTTGTTGCCTGCAATTCTTTCTGGGTAAGAATATAGGTGGACGTTATAATGACCGTATCAGTGGCGGGCAGGCACTGGGACAGAAAAATACGGTTCTTGCTATCTGGATGGCATATACTTATCTGAATCCACTTTCCTCCGTGGGACCGGGATCTTATGTCTTATGGCAGAATCTGATCAATAGCTGGCAGCTATGGAAAAAGAGAAAGAGGGAAGAGGAAGAAGCGCAACATTAACGCAACAGCAATTCTTCCTCGTTATATCTTGGCCTGTTCTTTACTTCAATGTAGATTTTACCGATATATTCGCCTACAATTCCCAGGGATACCAATATTGTACCACCTACCAGCCAGAGGGAAATCATCAGAGATGACCATCCGGGTACAGTGTCGTGGAAGTAGTAAGCGCGTAGCGTCCAGATGGTGACGCATACGGCTATCAGTATAAAAATACAGCCCAGCCAGAAAACCATGCGCACAGGTTTGACAGAAAAAGATGTGATTCCGTCGATGGCAAAGTTTAACATCTTCTTGAATGGATATTTCGACTCTCCGGCAAAACGCTTGTCGCGATTATAGTAAACACAGGCGGTTTGGTAACCGATGAGAGGCACCAGCCCGCGCAAATAGAGATTGCGCTCGCGGAAACGGCAAAGTTGTTGGATAGCACGGCAACTCATCAAGCGATAATCCGCATGGTTATAAACCGACTTTACTCCCATTATTTTCATCAACTTGTAGAAAGTGAGGGCAGTGGTACGTTTGAAGAAAGTGTCGGTTTTACGTTCCCGGCGTACACCATAAACAATGTCACATCCCTCTCGGTAGCGTTCGAGCATTTCGGGAATGGCGTTGACGTCATCTTGCAAGTCGGCATCTATGGAAATGGCGACATCACATCGTTCTTTGACGGCATTCAGTCCGGCCATGAGTGCATTTTGGTGTCCCACATTTCCGGCTAGGTTCAGCCCACAGGCATAGGGGGTATTTTGGTGTAAATCCTTGATGATAGGCCAAGTCTGATCTGTACTGCCATCATTTACATATAAGATATAACTATGCTGAGAGATGTGTCGTTCTGCTATCAGTTTATCCAATAGGAGACTGAGTCTTTTATGTGTTTCGTGTAATACAGCTTCTTCTTTGTAGCAAGGTACTACGATAGCGAGTACTGGAGATTTTTCCATAATCAATTATTCTTTTTGCAATATTCGTAAGAAATCGGGAGAAAAACAAATTATCTTTCTTTGTATTTGAAAACAAATCTCACTAGCAGGAAGTTTACCGGGATAGCGATGGTAAATACCGGTATGGGGGCGAAGGGTTTGGAAAAGCCTAACCAAAGGAACAGATTCAGTAAACTTATATGTAGGATATAGTTGATCAGATGGGCTCCCCCGAAGCCAAAAGCTTTCTTCCAAGATGGCTTCTTTCCGAAGGTAAAAAGGGCTGTCAGATAAAAATTAGCAATAAAGCTGAGTATGTAGCCTATGCTGTAGGCTATATTTACATTGATGAATCGCTGGAATATAAAATATAAACCATAGTGCAGAGCGGTTGCAAAGACGCCTACCATAATGAAACGAATAAATTCCGGCAGTTTTTTCAGTCTCTTCATATTCATAGAATTGAGAAGGCAAAGTTAGGGATTGTTGCAGAATAATTCGTACTTTTGCGCACAGAAATCACTAAAAACAGAAATATATGTCAGATGATAGGAAGAAAGCGTTCTGGTTTATAGCGCTACTCAGTATGCTTGTGATACTCCCTTTTCTGGGAGAAACCATTTTTTATTCTAAAGGGGAACCACGTGAGGCCATTGTTGCCTTTTCTATGTTAGAGAGTGGTAACTGGATACTTCCGGTGAATTATGGTACCGACATAGCTTATAAGCCTCCTTTCCTCTACTGGGCCATCGCTGCCATCTCTTCCCTTTTTGGAGGAGTGTCAGAGTATTCATCCCGTCTGCCGTCTGCTATTGCATTCCTGGCTATGCAGTTGGTGTTCTTCTCTTTTATAGCAAAACGTAAAGGGGTAAAAACGGCTTTTCTGACTTCTATTCTTCTTCTGTCTTCTTTTGAAGTACACCGGGCAGCGGTGGCTTGCCGTGTAGATATGTTGCAAGTGTCGTTTATTGTTATTTCATTGTGTTTGCTGTTTCGTTGGGATGAGAAGGAGTGCCGCGGTATTCCCTGGCTGGCTGTTTTACTGATGGGCTGTGCCACATTGACCAAAGGACCGGTAGGTTCTATATTCCCATGTGTCTGTATCGGTCTTTACCAGTTGTTGCGTGGACGTTCTTTCTGGAAGACATTCTTCTTGTTATTGCCTGTAGGAATCCTTTCTCTGATTCCTTATGCAGCCTGGGCGGGCGCGGCTTATGCACAAGGCGGACAGTCTTTTGTCGATTTAATGTTGGAAGAGAATACCGGTCGCTTCATGGGAAAGATGTCCTACGGATCACATGAGAATCCGATATGGTATAATTTCCTGACTGTTATCTGGGGCTGGATACCCTGGACTTTGGTATTGCTGATCTCTCTCTTTGGACTGAAGTGGAAAAATATGCGTGTGTTACCTGAGGGGATATCTTTCGGCGAACGTATCGGGAAAGCCTGGACAAAATTCCGTTCACAGTCGCCCTTGCAATTGTTCACATGGGTGGTAATTCTCTTTATTTTCATATTTTATTGCATCCCCAAGAGTAAACGTAGCGTTTATCTGCTTCCCATCTATCCATTTATGGCAGTGCTGATAGCTGAATATTTATTGGCTTTGGTGCAGCGTGGGGCAAAAGTGTTTAAAATCTCTGCACATATATTTGCGTCTTTGTGTTTGATACTTACGGTAACTTTCATAGCGGTACGTTTAGGACTGATACCGGATAGTCTTTTTGGAACCGGCCGTCATGCTGCTGAAAATGTATCTTTTATGCATGCTTTGGAAGCGGTTTCTCTGTCTATTCCTAAATGGTGTCTGGTGGCGCTTCCTTTGATAGCGGCTGCCTGCACATGGATGGGAGTAGCGAAGCGGACCGGCGCTTACTCCTTATTATACAGTATCGCCGGATGTATGCTTTGTCTTTTTGTTTCTCTGGATGGGGTCTATCAACCTACAGTGTTGGCAGTTAAATCGGACAAGCACCTGGTTAACCAAATCAGGGAATATGTGCCGCAGGGAACAGTCTACTCATATGATGGCATGAGCTTCTATTGTGCAAACTTTTATATGAATGATCAGATGCGTCATTTTGAGAAGGATTTGCCGTCCGGTGAGGGATATGTTGTTTTGCCGGAGAGAGGAAAAGAACTGTTGTTTGAAGAATTTGGAAATACATACGACTTTGAAGAGATTTTCCTTACGAAGAAGCGCAGTTGCGATTTGCGTGATGAGATTTATATGTATAAGTTTAAAAAGAAATAAATGTCACCCGTTACAATCATCGATAAATATTATCCGGAGGATAATGAACGGAAACACATCTTGTTGGTGCATAGTCGTTTGGTGGCCGAGAAGGCTCTTTCAATTGCTGATCACCATCCGGAGCTTCAGTTGGATAAAGACTTTTTATATGAAGCCGGCATGCTGCATGATATAGGCATCTTTCTGACTAATGCTCCGGGTATCTTCTGTTTTGGAGATCAGCCCTATGTCTGTCATGGCTATTTAGGGGCGGATCTGATGCGTCAGGAAGGATATCCCCGTCATGCATTGGTATGTGAAAGGCATACGGGTGCAGGGCTATCTTTGGACGATATTATTTCGCAAAAGCTGCCAGTACCTCATCGGGATATGCTCCCGGTTAGCCTGGAAGAGCAAGTCGTTTGCTTTGCCGATAAGTTTTATTCCAAGACTCATCTGGAGCGGGAAAAAACAGTGGAGAAAGCCCGAAAAAGTCTTTCTAATTTCGGCAATGAAGGTTTGAAACGTTTTGATCGCTGGTGCGAACAGTTCTTGTAGCAATCTAAATTTCTTTAAAAAGGGAGATTATCCGTATAATTTACGTACTTTTGCCCCTTCAAGCGGAAACTATAAGTTGATTACGCCATTGAAAGCAAATACATTCATATCATTCATACTACTACTTGTCTTACTCCTGCTCTCCGGCGAGGCTTTTTCGCAACGTCGGCGTGGAAGAACTGTTCCCACAGGAAGCGAGCGGACAGATACCTTTAATATAGAAGGTGTACAAAGAGGAGACACTTTGTTGAAGGGGGATACTCTGCAAAACGATACGATACAATTGCAGCCTGCCGGTAAGAAAAAGCAGCCTTTGGATGCTCCGGTGATTTATGAAGCTACTGACTCTATTGTGTTCACTCAGAATGGCATTGCCAATTTATATGGAGATGGGAAGGTGAACTATCAGAAGATAGAGCTGGCTGCCGAGGTGATTACTATGAATATGGACAGTAGTACGGTTTTTGCCCATGGTGTGGAAGACTCATTAAAAGTCATAAAAGGAAGACCGGTCTTCAAAGATGGGGATACACCTTATGAGACGAATACGATTCGGTATAATTTTAAGAGTAAAAAGGGGCTGATCAGTAATGTAGTCAGTCAGCAAGGCGAGGGGTATGTGACTGGTAATAATGCTAAGAAGGGTATGAACGATGAGCTGTACATGAAGAGTGGCCGTTATACTACCTGTGATAATCACGATCATCCTCACTTCTACATGCAGATGACCTATGCCAAAGTACGCCCCAAGAAAAATGTAGTGACGGGCCCTGCTTATCTGGTTATTGAGGATGTCCCGCTGCCTCTTGCCGTACCGTTTTTCTTCTTTCCTTTCTCCAGTAGTTATTCATCGGGTTTCATCATGCCAAGTTATATGGATGACTCTACCCGTGGATTTGGTTTGACGGATGGCGGTTACTATTTCGCTATCAGCGATAAGATGGATTTGAAGCTGCGCGGTGATATCTTTACAAAAGGCTCATGGGCTTTGAATGCGGAAACCAATTATAATGTTCGTTATAAATTCTCCGGTCTGTTTCAAGCCAGCTATCAGGTGACTAAAACCGGTGATAAAGGCCTGGATGACTACACAGTAGCAAAAGACTTCAAAGTTGTTTGGTCGCATCGTCAGGATCCCAAGGCCAGTCCTAATTCATCATTCTCGGCCAGTGTGAACTTCTCGTCCAGTAGCTATGAGCGTACTAATATCGGTAATATGTACAATGCGCAGGCTATGACGCAGAATACCAAAACATCCAGTATCAGCTATTCACGTAACTTTCCCGATCAGAAACTTTCTATTGCGGCTACCGGTAATATTGCACAGAGTATGAAGGATTCTTCGATTGCCGTAACTTTACCGGATTTGAACATTACCTTGAGTACTATTTTTCCTTTCAAACGGAAAAATGCTGTAGGTAATGAGAAATGGTATGAGAAGATTTCTCTTCGCTATAGTGGCCGCCTTTCTAACAGCATTACTACGAAAGATGATCTTCTGTTCAAATCCAATCTGGTGAAGGACTGGAAGAACGGAATGAAACATGAAATACCTATCAGCGCTACGTTTACATTGTTCAAGTACTTCAATGTAACTCCATCGGTGAGTTATACGGAGCGTTGGTATACACGTAAGGTGATGAAAGACTGGGATCCGAATATAGGTACCAGTGGGCGGGAAGTAGAAACTGATACTATTTATGGTTTCCATCGAGTATATAACTATAGTGCCAGTCTGGGTGTTAATACAAAAATTTATGGTATGTATAAACCTTTGTTTATGAAGAAAAAGGAAATACAGATTCGACATGTCATAACTCCTTCTGTCAGTATCAGTGCAGCTCCTGACTTTGGTTCTTCCCGCTATGGTTACTATGATACTTATATTAAACCCAATGCTGATGGAACACAAGATACGATCACTTATTCTCCATATGCCGGACAAATGTTCGGAGTGCCAGGACAAGGACGATCTGGAAATATTTCATTCCAGATATCCAATAACTTGGAAATGAAATATAAGGATAAGAATGACTCAATACGCAAGGTCAGCCTGATTGATGAGTTGGGGGCGAGTATTTCTTATAATACGGCTGCTAAGGTGCGTCCATGGAGTAACCTGACGTTAAATTTGCGTTTGAAATTGAGTAAGAACTATACCTTTAGTATGAGTTCAGTCTTTGCCACTTATGCTTATACCTTTGATAAAAACGGTAGGGTTGTAACGAGTGACCGCACGGAGTGGTCTTACGGACGTTTTGGACGTTTCCAAGGCTATGGGAACTCTTTCAGTTACACGCTTAATAACGATACATGGAAGAAGTGGAAAGCATTCTTTACCGGAGAGAAGAGTGAAGATGATGGAAAAGGAAACGAACAGACTGATGCGGACAGTGAAAGTAACGAAACTGATGATGCGGGAACAAGTAATACGCCTACCAAGCGGAAGAAAGAAAAAGCTGCTGTAGATGATGACGGTTATCAGGTTTTCAAAATGCCTTGGTCTATAAATCTGAGTACAGGCTTTAATATAACAGAAGATACCTCCAGACCAATCAACAGAGAGAGCATGCGTTATCCGTATAAGTTTAGTCTGAATGCGCTTAATATTAATGGTAATGTTAAGATTTCCAATAAGTGGGCAGTCAGCTTCAACTCCGGTTATGACTTTAATGCTAAAAAGATAGTGCAGACTTCTTTCAATATAACGCGTGACTTGCACTGTTTCAGCATGTCTGCCAGTCTTTCTCCATTTGGTACATGGAAGTATTATAGCTTCGTTATCCGTGCCAATGCCAGTATTCTGCAAGATTTGAAATATGATAAGAAGAGTCAGACACAGACTAATATTAAATGGTATTAAGAATCCATTTGAAATTCCTTTTACTGCATTTGCTTTTTCATAAAAAATATCCCCTTCTATACTGTTGAAACGATTTATTTATCGGAAGGCTTCAGTGTAGAAGGGGATATCTTTATTTCTGATTAGGAATTGCTTTTACCACGCTATTTCTTGTTCTCCATGTTCTTTCAAATAGGCATTCGCTCTGCTAAAATGCTTATTTCCAAAGAAGCCATTGTAGGCAGATAGGGGAGAGGGATGCGCAGA